>Ga0307479_10006422_pt1 | contig 10802 bp, 9 predicted proteins | sample atmos_gasesECM4C_FD_203743 | JGI IMG/M metagenome (GOLD analysis project Ga0307479, IMG submission 203743) | Hardwood forest soil microbial communities from Morgan-Monroe State Forest, Indiana, United States - atmos_gasesECM4C_515 | ecosystem: Environmental > Terrestrial > Soil > Temperate...
GGACCCCGGACTACCCCGACAAGGACCGTTGGTGGTCGATCATCGAGCGCCATGGCGTGACCATCCTGTACTGCGCCCCCACGGCCATCCGTACCTTCATGAAGTGGGGCACCCGGTATCCCGAGGCCCACGACATGGGCAGCCTGCGGGTGCTGGGGACGGTCGGCGAACCCATCAATCCCGAAGCCTGGATCTGGTACTACCAGAACATCGGCGGCGGCCGCTGCCCGGTCGTCGACACCTGGTGGCAGACCGAGACGGGCGCCATCCTCATCTCCCCGCTGCCCGGCGTGACCACGCTCAAACCGGGTTCGGCCACCTTCCCGCTGCCTGGCATCGGTGCCGAGGTGGTCGACGACCGCGGCCAGCCCGTGGCCGTGGGCGGGGGGTACCTCACCCTGACTCGACCCTGGCCGGCGATGCTGCGGGGCATCTACGGTGACCCTGAGCGCTACCGGCAGACGTACTGGAGCCGGTTCGACGGGAAATACTTCGCCGGGGACGGCGCCAAGCTGGACGACGACGGCTACTTCTGGCTGCTCGGCCGGGTCGACGACGTCATGAACGTGTCCGGCCACCGGGTGTCGACGACCGAGGTGGAGTCGGCTCTGGTCGACCACCCGACCGTGGCCGAGGCCGCGGTCGTCGGCGCCAAGGACGAGACGACCGGGCAGGCCATCATCGCCTTCGTCACCCTGAAGGCGGGCGAGGAGCCGTCGGAGGAGCACGGTGAGGCTCTCCGCGAGCACGTGGCCCAGAAGATCGGCCGCTTCGGCCGGCCCAAGACGATCATCTTCACCGACGACCTGCCCAAGACACGCAGCGGGAAGATCATGCGGCGGCTGCTGCGCGACGTGGCCGAAGGGCGCGACCTGGGCGACACCACCACCCTGGCCGATGCCAACGTGGTGGACGAGATCAGGCGGCGGGCCCAGGCCAGCCCCAGCGAGGACTGAGCACTGGCCGGTCTCTGGGCCGCGGACAACTGGACCTGGCACACGGGCCAGGTCCCGCCCGGTCCCGCCGTCGTGTTCGACCTCGACGGCGTCCTGTCCGACGCGGCCAGCCGGCAGCATTTCCTGGAGGGCGGCCGGCGGGACTGGGACGCCTTCTTCGAGGCGTGCGGTGACGATCCCCTGATCGATGAGGTGGCTCGGCTGCTGGAGCTGCTGGACCCGACGCTGAGGATCGTGCTGCTGACGGGGCGGCCGCAGCGGGTGCGGCCCCAGACGGTGGCGTGGCTCGAGCGCTACCAGCTGCGCTGGCATCTGCTGGTCATGCGCGACTACGGCGACTACGCCGCGGCGCGGGAGTTCAAGCGGCGATCGGTCGAGGAGCTGCGCAGCTACGGGTTCGACCTGCGGCTGGCCTTCGAGGACGACCGGCGCAACCTGGCCATGTTTCGGGCCGAGGGCGTCCCGTGCGTCTACATCCATTCCGGCTACTACGACTGACGGGCGTGGGTGGCGGCGCGGGCCGGGGTCGAGTTCCCCGCTCGAAGTCGATCAGCCCAGTTCCTGCTTCAGCACCTTGCCCATGGCGTTGCGGGGGAGGGCGTCGACCACTCTGACCAGACGGGGCCGCTTGTAGGGCGCCAGTCGGTCGGCCGCGAACGCCAGCAACTCGTCATCGGTCGGAGCGGCACCGTCGGGGACGATGAAGGCGGTCACGATCTCGCCCCATTCGTCCGATGGCGTGCCCACCACGGCGACCTCGCTGATGCGGGGATGGCCCAGCAGGACGTCTTCGACCTCGCGCGGGTAGACGTTGTACCCCCCGCTGATGATCAGCTCCTTGGAACGGCCGAGGATGCGGAGGTAGCCGTCCGGATCCCACGCCCCCAGATCGCCGGTGCGGAACCAGCCGTCCACGAAGGCGCCGGCCGTCGCGTCCGGCCGCTGCCAGTAGCCGCCGAACACGTTCGGGCCGCGGACCAGTATCTCGCCGTCGCCCCCGGCGAGCCGAACCTCGACTCCGGGTAGCGGCAGCCCGACGCTGCCGGCCCTTCGATCTCCTTCGTACGGGTTGGACGCGATCATGAGCGTCTCGGTCGTGCCGTAGCGTTCGAGCACCTGCTGGCCGGTCTCGAGGGCCAAGCGGGCGTGCAGCTCCGCTGGCAGGGGAGCCGAGCCCGACACGCACAGGCGCAGGCGGCCCAGCTCTCCAACCCGGGCCGATTGCGCGAGGCGGTGGTACATGGTCGGGACCCCGAAGAAGAGGGTGGCGGCCTGGTGCCGGGCTGCGTCGAGCACCGCGTCGACGTCGAAGCGGGGCACCACCACCACCGATGCGCCGGCCAGCAGCGTCCCGTGCAGTCCGACGCAGAGCCCGTGGGCATGGAAGAGAGGAAGGGCGAGAACGAGCCGGTCCGCCTCGTTCCATCTCCAGGCCAGCGCCAATGCTTGGCTGCCGGCCAGCAGGTTGCCGTGTGAGAGCACAGCCCCCTTGGGCGTCCCGGTGGTGCCCGACGTGTAGATGATCATGGCCGGCGCCTGGGCATCGCTGTCATCCAGCGCCGCGGCCCGCCCGTCCGGCAGATCGACGTCCGGGCCGGTGACGATGACATCCGGGCCGGCGCTGCTCACCCACCCGGCCCGGTCGGCGTCGTCCACCACGGCAGCCGACGGGCGGGCGTCGGACACCAGGTGGGCGACTTCGCGCCCGCGGTACGCGGTGTTGGCCGGCACCACCACCAGGCCGGATCGCAGGGCCGCGACGTGAGCCACCGCCAGCGCGACGGAGGTCTCCACGCTGAATAGGATCCGGTCGCCCGGAGCCAGCCCGGCGGCGCCGAACCGGCCCGCGATCCGCCTGCTGGCCGCCTCCAGGTCGGCGGCGCTGATCCACCCGTGGTGGGCGTCGCCCAGCGCCGGCGCGTCCGGCCGGTCGGCCCACCGCTTCGCCCATGCCGCGGGCAGGCTCCTCCCGGCGACCAGATCGATCGCCGCTGGTGTCATCCCCGCGGGCAGGTGCGCCCGCCAATGGTCGTTTGGCCTCGGGCTGATCGCCGTACCATAGGTGGGCCCTATGCCCGGTGAGAACGAGCGGTCGTGAGCGCGGCCAGGTGCTGAGCGCGGCCGGTCCGCGCCTGGCCTGGATCGACGACCTGGTCGCGGCGCTGCTTTCGAGGGCCGGCGCCCCCGGCGCGGCCGCAGCCGTCATCGCGGGTGGCGACATCGTGCATCTCGGGGGTCACGGTCGCATTGGAACCGGGTCAGGCGCCGGTCCCGTTGGCGCCGACGCCGCGTTTCGAATCGGCTCCATCACCAAGACCATCACCGCGGTGGCGGTCATGACCCTGGTCGAGAGCGGCAAGCTCGGCCTGGACGATCCGGTCAACGACCACCTTCGGCACTTCCAGGTGGTAGCGCCCGACCGCGGTCCGGCGGTGACGCTCCACCATCTGCTGACCCACACGTCGGGACTCGGCGACTTTCCGGGCTGGCGCAATCTCGGCCGGCCCGGCGCCCTGGGACTGGTCGGGGGCGGGGTGCCGAGCCTGGCCCGCTCGATCGGTCCCCTGGTCCGGACCGAGGTCCCGGCCGGTGGCAAGTACAGCTATTCCCAGCGTGGCCTCGCCATCGCGGGCCAGGTGGTGGAGGACGTGACCGGCACGCCCTTCAAGGAGTATGTGGCGGCCACGGTGTTCGATGCCCTCGGCATGTCCACGGCCAGCCTCGGTGGCAGCGAGCGGGTCGGGGACCGGCTGGTGCCGGGGCACAGCACGTGGACCCGTTCGCCCCGCCGGGTGAAGGGCCGGGAGTTCGTCCTGGCCGGAGCGGGCGCGGGCATCGCGTCGGCGAACGACCTGGGCGCCTACGCCGGCATGCTGCTGGGACGGGGTACCTACTCCGGCGGCCAGGTCCTGGCCCCCGCGACCTTCGACCGGATGATCGAGCCGCACTATCAGATCTGCGCGGGCTTCCCGGCCCTGGGCTTGACCTTCTGGCTCGACGAGCTGGCTGGCAGCCCCGTGTTCGGTCACGGCGGGATGTACCCGGGCTACGCGGCCTACCTGGTCGTTGCGCCTGATCCGGCCGTCGCGGTCGCGCTCGCCATCAACGCCACCGCGTTCCCGTCCTTGACCACTCCCTGTTTCATCGCCGAGACGGCGCTCGCCGTGGTGGGCCGCCTGGCCGGTATGCCCGACGAGGCGGCCGGCTCATCTCGGAGCGGCGTTGGCTCCGACGCAGAGGGCCTGGATGGCGATCCTGCCGGCTGGGCCGGCCTCGACGGCAGGTACCGGCTCGGCCCGGGCTTCGTCACCAACGGTCCTGCTCACTTCGCGGGCGCAGGGCGGGTCTCCGTTCAGGTGCGATCCGGGCGGGTGTGGCTGCGGGGCTTTCCGGCCGGCCGCGCCCTCGAGCTGCACCCGAGCGACCCCGGGAATCCGTTGCGCTTCAAAGCCCGCTGGTACGGGCGGGCCCGCTCGACCATCGACGCCGTGTTCGGGAGAGGCCCGAGCGGTGAGGTCGAGACCCTGCATCTGGCCCACCCGGGTTTCGGCTTCGTCGCCCTGAGGCGGCTCCGCCCGTCGGTGGCCAAGGCGAGGACGGCCAGATGGTGAGGGCAAGACGGTGAGCAAGTTGAGGACGGCCGCGACGCCGAACCCCGGGGGCGCGGGACTGGAGGTCAGCCTGCTGTCGGGCGTCGCCGCCTTCCGCTGGGTGGCCTGGGCCTGGATGACCGTCGTCGTCGCCGTGACCAGCGGCGACCTGGCCCGGCCCTGGCTGGCCTTCGCGCTGGCGGGCGTCACCCTCGCCGTGACCGCGGCGTTGACGGTGTGGCTGAGGCCGAGCCCACGCAGCCTGCTCGGCTCGGGCCCGGTTGCCGCCGAGCTGGCCTGTGGCCTGGCGGTGGTGGTCGCCGACGGTTGGGCCTACAAGTCGGGCCACGTGTTCGGCCCGTCCCAGACCCTCGGCGTGGTCTGGCCGCTGTCGGGGGTCCTGATGGCCGGCATCGCCCTCGGGCCTCTCGCCGGGATGGTCGCCGGCGCGGCGTTCGGACCGGCTCGACTGTTCGACGCCTTCGCCAACGGTGTCCACCACTTCGACGGCCATCGCGTCCTCTCGATGGCGTCGACGGCCCTCGTCTACGCGCTGGCGGGGGCGATCGTCGGCTACATCACGCGACTTCTGCGCCAGGCCCGGGAGGAGGTGGCGGCCGCCCAGGCCCGCGAGGACGTGGCTCGCACCCTCCATGACGGGGTCCTGCAGACGCTGGCTGCCATCGAGCGGCGAACGGCCGAGCCGGAGATCGGACGGCTGGCCCGCGATCAGGAACGTGAGCTGCGGGACTACCTCTTCAGCGCCCGTAACGGCCGGCGCCGGGCCGGCGACCTCGCCGTGGCGCTGCACCGCGCCGCCAGCCGGTTCGAATCCACCTTCCAGGGACGGGCTGAGCTGCTCGTCCCCGACGACATCCCCCGGCTGGCGGACCCGCAGATACAGGCGCTGGCCGGCGCCGTCGGCGAGGCGCTGTCCAACGCCGGAAAGCACGGCCGGGCCGGCAGGGTGACCATCTACGTCGAACCGGCCGCCTCGGGAGGCGTGTTCTGTTCGGTCAAGGACGACGGGGTCGGCTTCGACCCCACCGTAACGGTGGAGGGGGTGGGGTTGTCGGGCTCGGTACGGGCAAGGGTCCTGGAGGCCGGAGGGCGGGCCGAGGTGCACAGCGCACCCGGTGAAGGCACGGAGATCTGCCTGTGGATGGGGTCAGCGTGAAGCCGGTGCGCGTGGTGCTGGCCGACGATCACCCCATTTGGCGCGACGGGGTGCGGGCTGACCTCGCCGAGGGTTTCGAGGTGGTCGGAGAGGCATCCAGCGCGCCGGAGGCGATCGCCGTCATCCGCCAGGCCAAGCCCGATCTGGTGGTGTGCGACCTCAACATGCCCGGCGGCGGTGGCATCGCGGTGGTGCGGGCCTGTGCCGAGACCACCCGAATCGTGATGCTGACCGTCTCGGAGGCCGAGCGGGATCTGCTCGACGCCGTGGCGGCCGGAGCGGTGGGTTACCTGGTCAAGTCCACACCCGGGCCGGAGCTGCGCTCGGCCCTGGTCCAGGCCGCGGCGGGCGACGTGGTGTTCTCGCCGGCGCTGGCCGCCCTCGTGCTGGGAGAGTTCCGGCGCCTGGCCCGGGCCAGCTCGGGCCTCCAGCCTCTCTCCGATCGTGAGCGGGAGGTGCTCCAACTCGTCGCCAGGGGGCACACCTACCGCCAGATCGGCGCCGAGCTGTTCATCGCCGAGAAGACGGTGGAGAACCACGTCCGGAACATCCTGGGCAAGCTGCACCTTTCTCGCCGGCACGAGCTCATCCGGTACGCGATCGACCACGGCATCGAGTGAGGCCGCGGCAGGCCTGGGCGGGTAGGCGGGGATAGGGACTTCCCCTCATATGTGGCTGGGGGCTTTCTGGGGCCGGGGCGGCCGGCGTTCACTGGCGGTAGTAGCCAGCCAACCGACACCGGAGAAACCGATGAACTCGACCTCGACCCCGATCAACCCCGACCCGTTCGCCGACCAGGGCACGCCCTACGGTCAGGCCAGTCCGCCCTACGGCCAGGCCGGCCGGACCCCCGCCGCGGCCGGCCAGCCCGCGTCCGCCTGGGGGTGGAGCTTGCCTCCCGAGCGGGCCGGAGAGGTCGCAGCCTGGTTGGACCGCTGCGAAGCCGACCTCGTGCATCCCGCCGTGGTCGACGAGCAGCTCAAGCGCTCGGGCTGGCACCCGGCCCATGCCGCCGTCGCGGCCGAGCGTTACCGGACCCGCTTCAACGAGCACACGCTCGGATACTCGGCTCTGCTCTTCGCCACGGGCATCAGCGCCCTGGCCGCCGGCACGGCTGGCCACATCCTGACGGCGGGGATCGACCATCCCGTCAATCGCAATGCCCTGGGCTTCTGGCTGGCGACGCTGGTCTGCGCCCTGCCGTTCGCGATGTGGGCTCACCATTGGGCCGCGACCGTCGACCGCGAAGATCCGGTCGCAGTGTGGTCCCGCCCGCGCCGCACCCTGGCGCGCGTCCTGCTGTGGTCGTGTGGGGTCGTGGGCATCGTGCGGCTCATGCTGTACGCCCGCCAGCTCGTCGGCGTCCTGGTCGGCGCCAGCTGGGCGGCCCAGACGTCAGTGCTGACCGGTGCCGTCAACGTGGCCATCACGGTCGCCATCGCACTGCCCCTCGGTCTGTGGTCCTTCGGCTTCCTGCACCGCTTCGACCGCGAAGATCCCACGGTGCCGGCCCGCCACGGCCGCCGGCGAAGCACCTGAGGGCGTCTTCAGGCGCGCTGGCCTCTGGTCTTTCCTGCCGCGCCCGCCCGCAGCTCCAAGGCCAGCTCGTCGTAACGGACCACCTTGGCCTCGAGCTCGCCCAGGAACTCCGTCAGCCGCGCCAGTTTGGCCCGAACCTGATCCTGCAGCCGGTGGTTCAGCTCGGTGGCCTCGGCCAGGATCTCCTCGCGGCGCCGGGCGCTGAGCCCCTTGCCGCTGACCCACTCGGCCCGCAGGCCCGACAGGTGGTCCTCGACCGTGAGGATCTCGGCGATCTCGTCGAGGTTGAAGCCCAGCAGGTCTCGTAGCTCGAGGATGCGGGTCAGCCGTTCGACGTCGGCGGCCCCGTAACGCCGGGCCAGGCCCGGCGTGTGGCCCGAGGGATGCAGCAGTCCCAGCTCCTGGTAGTAGCGCAGGGTCCTGGTCGACACGCCGGCCGCGGTGGCCACCTCTCCGATGCGGAGGGGCCGATCCTCGATGGGCGGTGCGGTCGGGCTCTGCCTCACGCCGTCACCACCTCTTCTTCGATGGTGAGCGTCTGGGCCATCAGGTCGGCCGGTTCGGCGATCTCTTCGGTCTCACCCGAACCTCGGAGCCACGATGCGGCCGCCGCGATCAGGCTCATGACCAGCGAGGCGCTGAAGGCGATGCGCAGACCGTGGATGAACGGGCCCGAGATCAACGAGGGGAAGAACTGACGCCCGGTGAGATAGGCGGCCTTGCCCGCCGGCAGCGACGCCAGCAGCTTCGGCCCCAGCAGGGTCTTCATGGGGTTGTAGCCGAGAAAGGCCGCGAACAGGCTGCCCACCGGCGGGATGTGGGCCAGGCGGGTGGCGGCATCGGCCGGTACCCCCTGCGCCACCAGGCCGTGGTACATGGTGTGGGGCAGCACCGCGGCGAGCCCCACGACCATCAGCGAGAAGAACAGGCCGATCGACAGGACCATCCCGCTGTTCATGAAGGTGGCCCGCATGCCGGAGGAGGCGCCGCGCTGATCGGCGGGGACCGAGCCCATGATGCTCGCCGTGTTCGGGGCGGTGAACAGCCCGAACCCGATTCCGTTGATCAGCAGGAGAGCGGCGAAGGACGGATAGGAGAAGTTGGCGGGCAGCAGCATGAGCAGGCCGAAGGTCAGCGCCCCGAGCAGCATTCCGCCGGTGGCGAAGGGCCTGGCGCCGTAGCGGTCGGACAGCCAACCCGACATGGGCCCCGCGATCAGGAAGCCGACGGTGATGGGCAGCATGTAGATCCCGGCCCAGAGCGGCGTTCGCTCGAAGGCGTAGCCGTGCTGGGGCAGCCAGATCCCCTGGAGCCAGATGATCAGCATGAACTGCAGGCCACCCCGGCCGATGGCCGACAGCAGCCCCGCCATGTTGCCGGCGGTGAACTCGCGGATCCGGAACAGCGAGATGTCGAACATGGGCTGGGGGACCCGCCGCTCGATGTAGGCGAACAGGACCAGCATGATCAGACCGCCGATGAGCATGTCGAGCACGAAGGGCCGGCCCCAGGCCATGGTGTGCTGGCGGTACGGCATGACGGCGTAGGTGATCCCGATCAGAACCATGATCAGGCCGGCGCCGAAGCTGAGATTGCCCCACCAGTCGACCCTGGCCGCGGTCCTGGCGCCGACCTCGCGCAGCTTCAGATAGGCCCACACGGTTCCGAACAGGCCGAAGGGAACGTTGACCCAGAAGACCAGCCGCCAGTTGATGTCGGCCAGAACGCCACCGAGGACGAGTCCGATGAACGAGCCCGCGATGGCCGCGATCATGCTGATGCCCATGGCCTTGCCCAGCTCCTCGGGTGGGAAGGCATCGGTGAGGATGGCGGCGGAGTTGGCCATCAGCAGCGCCCCGCCGATGCCCTGCAGCACGCGCAGGATGATGAGCTCCATGGCGCCGTCGGTGCCGATTCCGGGCGTCAGCGACAGCCCGATCGACGCCGCGGTGAAGGCCGCAAAGCCCAGGTTGTACATCTTGACCCGGCCGAAGATGTCGCCCAGCCGGCCGAAGGTGACGACCAACACCGCGGTCACGACCAGATAGCCCATCAGCATCCACAGCAGGTAGCCCACGTTGCCGGGGGCCAGCGGATCCAGCCTGATCCCCCTGAAGATGGCCGGCAGCGAGATGATCACGATCGAGCTGTCGAGAGTCGCCATGAAGATGCCGAGGGTCGTGTTGGACAGCGCCGTCCACTTGTAACGGTCGGCCCTGAGCTTCGAGGGTTGGGAAATTGCCGGCCCGGTCATGCGCAAACTTTACGTTAACGTAAAGATCAATGCCAAGCCGACCCCGGATTAGCGCGGTCCGGGGAGTACCTTTCTTCAATAGAAGGAAGGAAAGATGAGCAAGAACACCATCAAGACCTACGTACTCCTCGCCGCCATCGGCGCCCTGTTCCTGGTGATCGGGGAGCTGCTGGGTGGCTCCGGTGGGCTGACCATCGGCCTGATCCTCGCCCTGGTGATGGTCGGCGGGTCGTACTGGTTCTCGGACACCATCGCCATCAAGGCGGCCCGGGCCGTGCCGGTCTCCGAGGAGCAGATGCCGGAGTACTACGCCATCGTCCGCGAGCTGACCCAGCGGGCCGGCCTGGCCATGCCGAAGCTGTACGTGAGCCCCGAGCAGCAGCCGAACGCCTTTGCCACCGGTCGGAATCCCAACCACGCCGCGGTGGCCGTGACCCAGGGCATCCTCCAGATCTGCTCGTGGGACGAGTTGCGCGGCGTGCTGGCCCACGAGATCAGCCACGTCGGCAATCGGGACATCCTGATCGGCTCGGTGGCCGCGGCCCTGGCCCTGGCCATCACCTTCGCGGCCCGCATGGCCGCCTGGGGCGGGCTGTTCTTCGGCGGCGGGCGGGACGGTGAGGGCGGCCAGAACATCGTCGAGCTGCTGGCCATGCTGATCCTGGCCCCGCTGGCGGCCGCGCTGCTGCAGATGGCGCTCTCGCGCAGCCGGGAGTACGAAGCCGATCGTTCCGGTGCCCGCCTCATCGGTGACGGCGAGCCCCTCGCTCGTGCCCTGGAGAAGCTCGACTCGGCCGCCCGGCGCATCCCCATGAACGTGCAGCCGGCCGAGGCCACCCTCTTCATCATCAACCCGCTGACCGGGCGTCAGGTGGCCTTCAAGAGCTGGTTCATGACCCACCCCCCGACCGAGGATCGGATCCGCCGCCTCCGGTCGGGAGAGTGGAGCCACACCCTGTAGTCATTTACACTCTCGCTCCCATATGGGCGGGACGACCGCCCGCCGTCGCCGGGTGCTGGGGATGCTGGTCGGGGTCACGGCGATGGTGGGGAGCAGCGCATGGGTGGCGCGGGCCAGCGGCCCGGGGCCCTGGCCGTCCGGAACGGGGCCGACGACCAGCACCACCGCCCTGACGGTCACCGTGCCCCGGAGCACGTCCACCACGTCGACGACGGCCCAGCCGTCGCCGACCCTTGCGTCATCGCCGAGCCAGGGCTCGACCACGACGACCAGCCCGTCGACCGCCCCCACCACCATCGGTCCGGGGAACATTCCGGCGGACATG
>Ga0307479_10006423_pt1 | contig 10801 bp, 5 predicted proteins | sample atmos_gasesECM4C_FD_203743 | JGI IMG/M metagenome (GOLD analysis project Ga0307479, IMG submission 203743) | Hardwood forest soil microbial communities from Morgan-Monroe State Forest, Indiana, United States - atmos_gasesECM4C_515 | ecosystem: Environmental > Terrestrial > Soil > Temperate...
CGTGTGGGTGGGGATGGGAATCGCGGCACTACTCTTGTACATTGGAAATCATCTTAGCTTGACGGTGGTCGCGCTTCCCATGATCGCGCTGGCCGCGGGCTTCACCATGTTTGCAGCGGCAAATTTCTGGGCTGCCTGTATTGACTTGGCGCCCAACTCATCCGCCTCTCTGTCGGCTCTGATGAATACCGTAGGCAGTCTTGGCGGTGTCGTGTCTTCTGCGGTCACTGCCTCCGTCGCTGTTCACCAGGGCTGGAGTCACGCTTTGGACTTGGCTGTCCTAGTCACGATTGGTTCCGGCATACTGTTCACATTGGTCGACGCGAACCATAGCCTGGAAGAGCAAGCACGCAACTAGCTCTGCGGTGGGATGCTCTTTGCCAGCCATTCTCCACGATTCGGCCCAAGGTTTGCGATCCGCGATGCAGCCTCGAAGGCGAATCGCGAAGCTTCTGCCGGCACACGCTTCCAGCCAGTTTGGGGTCGCATGCTGCGACGGTTAGTGTGCCTGTTACCGCAGGTTAGTTGCCGGATATCTTTGCGCTGGCTGAGGTGGAGTCGAACTCTTCGGCCATCCAGTGCTGAAGAGCGACCATGTTCTGCGGGCGCCCGAGAAAGTTCTTCACCAGATCATTGGCTGACATCGATCCACCGGGTTCGAGGACGACGCGGCGGTAGCGCATGGGAGCGTCGCCGGCCAACAGATTCTTGCGATCGAACTGCAGGAAGAAATCCTCCGCGATCACTTTGTCCCAGAGATAAGTGTAGTAGGCGGAGGAGTAGCCGCCGAGGTGTCCGAAAGAAGCCCACATGTGAGTCTCGGGCAGCGGAGTGAACAGCGTGTACTTGCGGTTGGCGTCGAGGGTAACTTTGTCGAGGTCGACATTCTCCGGCTTGGTTTTATAAATGTCGTAGGAGATGGCGCTGAAGGAATTCTGCCGGGCGACCCAGAAGCCGCGTCCGAAAGCAGAGGCGCGGTTCGCCCGGATGACAAGTTCAGCGGGGATCGGTTCGCCGGTTTTGTAGTGTCTGGCAAATTTGGCGAGGACCTGCGGGCTGCGGATCCATTCCTCCAGCATCTGCGAAGGGGCTTCCACGAAATCGGATTCCATGCTGATTCCGCTCACGCCGGCCCACTGTTGCTGGCCCCCGAGGATATGGTGCATCAAGTGGCCGAATTCGTGGAAAAAAGTTTCGACGTCACCATAGTCCATCAGGCCGGGATCGGTAGCGGTGGGCACAGGGAAGTTGCAGACGAGGATGGCTTCGGGCAGTTGCTTGCCGCGAATGCCATCGAGCACGGGCGCCATTTCGGCATGGCTGAACTTGCCCGGACGCGGGTGCATGTCCAGATAGAAGCGCCCGATGGGCTTGCCGCTGTCGAGGACGATCCAAGTCTCGACCGAGGGATCCCACGAGGGAACGTTGGGTTCCTGCTGGAAAGTGACGTGGAACAGTTCAGCAGCGGCGTCGAGGATTCCCTGCTTCACCTGCATGAACGGAAAATAAGGACGAACGGCTTGAGAGTCGAAATTGTAGCGGGAGCGGCGAACTAATTCGGAGAGATACGCTCTTTCGAAATCCCAAATTTCCTTGGCGCCCGGATTTGTCTTTTGCTTCTCGGCAAGCAACATCTCAAATTCACGCTTGGCCAGCGGGCGGGATGCGTCGTCGACCTGCTGGATGAAGTCCGCAATGTTGTGACCTTTGGCCATCATCTTATCGGCGGCGTTGTAGTCCGCCCAGTTGGAAAAACCGAGGAGCGTGGCGATCTCGTAGCGGGTCTTCATCAGGCTGGTGAGAACTTCCTGATTCTTCGGGTAGGCGCGCGTGTTGAAAGCAATGTTCAGGCGTCGGCGCAAAGCATCGCTCTTGGCGAAGCTGAAGACAGGCAGGGCGTCGGGATAGTCGGTGGTGATGTAGATCTTTCCGTCGGCGCCGGGCTTGTGGCGGTCGATGTAATCCTGGGGCAGACCATCGAGTTCGGAGGGGTCCGCCTCGATCGTTTTCTTGCCATCGGAAATATTGCGATCGAGCATGGACTGCTCTTCGGTGGCCTGGTCGTTGAGTTTCTTGAGGCGGGCGCGAGTGGCGTCGTCTTTGTCGACGCCGGCGAGACGGAATTCGAGAAGCTGCCGCTGGACGTAGTAACGGGTGGCGGCGTCGGCTTTAGAGAGATCGAGCGCGGCGAGGGCGTTGTACACGTCATGATTGAGAGCAATTGCGGTCTGCGCTGCGCTGGCTTTGGTGAGCATGGCCGTCGCGTGATCGCGGAAGGCGGCGTCGGGATGGACCTGCTCCATGAGCGCCGCGAAGTAGCCGGCGGAATTATTTTGCTGGACTGCATCGTCGAAAGGCACGAGCGTGTTTTCAATCGTGCGGGGACCTTTCGCGGCGAGCAACGTATCGATGGCACGCTGGCCGGCAGCGAGGCGGTCATTTTCGATCTTCTCAAAGGCGGCCACATCCGGCTTGGAAACCCAAATTGTAGGCTGAGACACGGTGATACTTTGAGCGGAAAGAACTGCGGCAATAAAAAACGGCAGACCGATGAAAATTGCCAGACGCGTGGCGAGCAGCATGAAAAACCTCGTGAGGATTTAGTCTACCGGGTGGAACGATTCGGGCCAACCTCTTGATGCGTCGCTAATTGTTGATGACTGTATCTTGCAATGTCAAGCGCGATCCCGAAGATTGGCGGGTTCAACCGGACTAAACCAACGTGTCTTGTCACTGCTGACGTCTAACTAACGTTTTTCCCAAAGTCGGGTCTAATACCCGGGGCAGGCTCTGTATTTGAGGCTGTTGTGAGCGCCTGATTGCTTAGTCCAAGGATCCGATGCGCGTCTACCAACTCACTCGACTGCATGTTTTTCTATCGCTGGCAATCTTCTTAATATTCGGTACTCACGACGCCATTGCCGCCTCTGGCGTCCGCATTGCGCGCGTGTCGGCGCCGCCGCGGCTTGAAGATTTTGAGGATATGACGCCGCGCGGCAACTCAACACAACTGGCGAAGGTCACAGATTTTATCCAGCAGCAGCCATCCGACGGCAAGCCCGCAACCCAGCGCACCGATGTCTACCTGGGTTATGACACGGCCAATCTGTACATGGTCTGGGTCTGTTGGGACAAAGATCCGCACGCCATCCGCGGACATTTAACCCGGCGGGAAGCGGTTACTCCTCCCGACGATGACTACGTTGAGCTCACGCTCGACACCTTCCACGATCAGCGCCACGGCTTTCTCTTCGACGTGAATCCGCGGGGAGTTCAATCGGATGCATTGTGGACAGAGGACAGCGGCTATGATTATTCCTACGACACTGTTTGGGACTCCCGTGGCAAATTGACTTCCAAAGGCTACGTTGTCTGGATGTCGATTCCTTTCCGCAGCATTCGTTTCCATTCCGCAAATGAGCAGGTCTGGGGCGTGACGTTGATGCGCTACATCGCGCGCAACGATGAATACGATTACTGGCCGCGAGTTTCGAGTCGGATTTCCGGCCGCCTTAACCAGGAAGGACTCATCACTGGCGTGGAGGACGTCTCACCCAGCCGCAACATGCAGTTCAATCCCTATGGATATCTGAGTGGTTTGCGTGCTCTGGACAATCGCGATCCTGTTCAGCCTCGCTTCGACAACCGCAATCTTCAGGGCAAACTCGGACTCGATTCCAAATTCGTTTTCCACGACAGCTTGGTGCTCGATACGACGATCAATCCTGATTTCGCGCAAATTGAATCCGACCAGCCGCAAAACACGGTCAATCAGCGGTTTGAAGTATTCTTTCCAGAGAAGCGCCCATTCTTCCTGGAGAATTCAAATTTTTTCAGCGATACGAATATCGGTGTCTACCAACTGTCTCGGGTGCTGTTTACCCGGCGCATTGTCGAGCCTAGTTTTGGGGCGCGGCTCACCGGCAAGCAGGGACCGTGGAATCTGGGATTCTTCGTGGCCGACGATCGCTCACCGGGCCTGATCGTTCCTGACAACAGCCCGTTGAGCGGTACCCGCGCTTATTTTGCGGTCGGCCGGGTGAGTCACGATATTGGCGACCAAAGCAGCATCGGCGCGGTCTATGTGGATCGCGAATACCAGGGAAACTTCAACCGCGTGGGCGGTCTCGATGCCAGCTTCCGCCTGGGCAAGAATTGGACCTCGTGGTTTCGCGGCCTGATTTCCTCAACCTACGCCACAAGTGACGTTGTCTCTGCGGTGAACACGTCGAGCGGTGCCGGAAACACCATTGCTCCGCCAGCTATCGGTTACACCTTCGGGCAGGACCATGAAGCTGTCCTGAACGGGATTGGGCGACGCTTTTCCTACGAATTGATGTTGCAGGATATCACTCCTAACTTTCACACGGACGCCGGTTTCGTTCCGCGAACCGATATTCGCAACGCTTCCCAATACTTTCATTTCTATTGGCGGCCCGAAGGAAAACACCTCGTCTTCCAGGGACCGGAAGTGAATACTCACGATCTCTGGGACCACAACGGAGTGGGGGTGCAGCACATTTACAACGCCGACTGGGTTTTCTATTTCCGGCACAATCTGCTTTTCGCTCCGATTGGCGGCTTCGAGACGGATGTTCTGCGGCCGGTAGATTTTTCCGGTCTTCCTGATAACCACAAGTATTCTCAGGATATCGGCGGTTTTGTGGTGCAGGGCAGCCCGACGCGTTTGATTACCTGGCGCACCACGGTCATCCGCGACGGAACTGTGTTGATTGTTGTGCCTAACGGGCAACTGCCGATTACGGGCGACGAGACCTTTATTAATCACACCATGAGCATCAAGCCCACCGGAAATCTGGAAATCGACAATACTTACATTCTGGACCGCGTGCTCAATGGCGCCGCGCATCACGCCTCGTTCAACAATCACATTATCCGCAGCAAGTGGAATTACCAGTTCACGCCTGCGCTATCGGTACGCGCCATCGCCCAATACAACGGGCTGCTGGCGAATCCAACTTACAGCTCGCTGCAAACCACCAAGAATCTCAATTTCGATTTTCTCATCACCTATCTCGTTCATCCCGGAACTGCTTTCTATGTAGGCTACAACAGCAATCTGGAGAACCTGATCCCGAGCCTCTGTTTGCCCGTGGCTGGGCAGTCCATAGGATGCGACCCCAATGGCGGCGGCCTGATCCGCAGTAATCGGTTGATTAATGATGGCCGCGTGTTCTTCGTGAAAGTCAGCTATCTTTTCCGGCGATGACGCGGCGCTGACTCCAGTAGGGTATGGTGCGCTATCGCCAGCGTTTGATTTGCGGCCACAGCCCGGCCAGGGTCCCAAATTTCGCGCCGCGACAGATGAAGACGTCGATCTGTTTCTCAAGAGCATAGGGATTGTCGGCGGACGTGCCGACGTACTCAACGTGCTCCCACAACTTCTCGAGGCGTTTGCGGCTGTCGTCGAGGACGATCATGCAATTGCCGGAATAACCTCGCGGTCCCCAGAGAAACCACGTTTGATGGCCGCTGAGCGAGAGGGGCACCCCATAACGGCGGCCGAGGAAGTCGATGGCCCCGGCTTGGCCATAATCCTGAGCGAAAATGCCGCAGTCTTTCTTTTCGGCGGCGGGGATCTGGTTCCAGGCTACGGCCGTTTCGGCGACGATTTCTTCCCATCCAAATTGATCGGCATACCACTGCGGCAGCGGTGCGCGGGCATGGCTATGTTCCATGACAGGGAGTTTGAATGGAAGAGTTTTCGTATAGGCGAGGAATCCGTCAGGCGAAAGCACGGGCACAGTGATGGGAAGGAGATGGGCGCCGCTGGCGAGCAAGGCAACTGCGATCACGGGTTTTAACCAGGCGCGGCGCGGGTTCGAATTTGACGTACTTGACGATTCGCGGCCCTCTATGGCGGATTCGATCATCACCGCACCCGCCGCCAGCAGCATGGGATAGACCGGAGCCAGGTAGTAGTTTTTCCCGTGAAGAATAAAGAAGACGGTGAAGCAAACCAGATAGCACCAGCCGAGGAAGCGATAGGGCTTGAAGCGCATAGAAAACAGAAGCGCAAATAATCCCGTCAGCCAGATGGGAGCGGTGATCGGGTCGACCAGCAGGGTTTGCTGAAGAAAATATTGTGGCAGCGGAAGGATGACGTCGCGGCCTTCCGCTCGGATGTTGTGCATCAGTTGGACGAACGGCCAGTGATAGTGAATATTCCACAGCAGATTCGGCAGAAAAATCAGGAAGGCGGCGAGGCCGCCGAGCCAAATCCACGGATTAAGAAAGACCCGGCGTTGGGGGGTTAACAGAAGCCCGACGACAATGCCGAAGCCGAAGACGGCAATGGAGTATTTCTCCTGCAAGCCGAGTCCGGCCACGATGCCGAACCACAACCAGTAGCCGGGTGTTTCGCGCTTGATGGCGAGAATGGCGAAGTAGGCGCATCCCATCCACAGATTGGGTTCGAGGCAGTTGGTGCCCAGCAGGCTGCCGTTAGAGAGATATTGCGGCGCGATCACGATTGTGATGGTGGCGAGAAGCTGGGCGAAGCGGCGTCCACCGAGCTCACGGGCCAGGACGGCAGCCTGGACCACGAGTAGAGAAGAGGCCAGTGCGGGAATGAAGCGGATGGCGCGGACGGAATCCCCTAACACAGCGCGGCTGATGTGGATCAGAAACGGAATGAGTGGCGGCTGGTCGACATAACCCCAGGCCAGATGATCACCGCAGGCGATGTAATCGAACTCATCGCGGAAATAGCCGTAGCGGTTATTGAAGTAGATGTGGAAGAGCAGTTTGGCGAGAGCGATAGCCGCAACAAGCAGCATCCCTCCCGCAAACAACGACTTGTGCGCGTTGCCGGGCTTGAGGAGAGTTGTCGGTGCGCCGGCCATGGGAAAGAAGGATATATGGAAGAACACATAAATGTCATGGATCCGGGACCGGGTACGAGTTAACTGGCACGAAACGAAGGTAATGTTCCCTGTTGATTACCCATTTTTGGTGCCGACAGGCTTATGGTAACGTTGAATTACCGCATCCCCTCAAGGCTTGGAATGGATTTTTAGTCCACGTGTCTCCAGAGACTCGCAAACCGGGATACCACATCGCGTGGAAAACGGTCACGTATCGCAGCGTAGCGCTGCTGATCATGGCCGGTCTCGCGGTGTTTTTAATCGCACTGCGTTTTACCTTTCCGCAATTCACCGACAATAGCCTCAAGGCAGTCGGAGGAGCGGTCAACAAAGTTTTGGAGCGGGTGGCGGGCATGGCGCCAGCGGCGGGCAGTGGCGTCTCCGTAGCACAGCAGGCCCACTTTACGGCTCTGGATGGTACGGTGCGGGTAAAGAAGAGCAACGGCAATAGCTGGGTTGGGGCTGACTATAACGTCCCCCTCGAAAAGGGCGATGTTGTACAGACCGGCTCGGAAGGTATGGCCAAGGTGGTGTTCAATGATGGCACCAGCTATACCGTGAAGCAGGATTCGCTTATCGTGATTGAGGAGAACTCGGCCAACGATCAGCAGCAGACGAATGTGGCGGTGGCGGTGAGCACTGGAACGGTGGATCTTTCGACAGCGACTTACTCCCAGGGATCGAAATCGCAGGTGATTGTGGCGGGGGCGACAGCATCGCTGTCTCCGCAATCGACGGCACAAGTGCACAACGATCCCAAACTTGATCAGCACGAAATCCTGATGAAGAAGGGCGGCGGCGAGGTTACGCGCAACGGAGAAACGGTGCAGCTGGCGAACTGGGAAAAGGTCAGTTTCAAGGCAGCCGAATCCCACATGGAAAAGGCCAAAGGCACGGGGCCGCCAACGCCGATTTCTCCCGCGAACATGGCCCCCATTTTCACCTCCGGCGAGGCTACCAAGGATGTAGAGTTCTCCTGGACCCCGATGGCGAATGCTGTAGCCTACCGGCTGCGCATCTCAAGGAACCCTTACTTTTCCTCTACACTGGTTGATAAGAGAGTGAACACTGCGGATGTCACAGTTACCAGCCTCGGAGAAGGGGCGTACTACTGGGTCGTTCAGTCCTATGATGCGGCGGGTAAAGAATCGGTGGAGAGCGAGAAGAACCGCTTCACGATCATTTCCAAGGGAAAACAAACCGAGGCCATTGATCTGGAACTGGATCCCTTCATCCAGCATGGACACGTCATTGAAGTCGGGGGAAAAACTCAGATAGGGGCCCGGGTAATGGTGAATGGGCGGGAGGTTCCCATGGTTACCACCGACGGCACATTCCATTACTTTACGCCGCCCCTGGCGACGGGCGAAGCCGTGATTACGGTGACGGCGCAGACGGCACAGGGCGGGGTGAATACGCAGCAAAAGAAGATCATTATTCAGTAAGCAGCAGTCAGGTATGGAGTCGAAGTAAGGTTCCGGCCGATAGGACGAGAACCTTTGGTTCCGGCGGCGTTGCACAGACTCTCTTAAACTAAGAGGGAGCAGGCAGTGGCGGCGGGCAGTGCGAATCGGGTTCGCCCGAAAACCATGCGATCAAAGTAGATCGCGAGAAGAGTTCGTCTCATGTCAAACAACAACGGATTTCATTCTTCACGTTCTCACAACCTGAGGTCATTGTTCAGCCTGTTCTCCAGCGACCTGGCTATCGACCTTGGCACGGCAAACACCCTCGTCTATGCGCGCGGGAAGGGCATCGTGGTCAATGAGCCTTCGATTGTTGCCATCAACAAGAACACGGGCGAAGTGGAGGCCGTCGGCAAAGAAGCGAAAGAGATGCTGGGCCGCACGCCGGGCAACATTGTGGCCATCAAGCCCATGAAAGACGGCGTAATCGCCGATTTCAAGGTCACCGAGAAGATGCTGAACTACTTCATCCAGAAGGCGCACAACAGGAAGATGCTGGTGCATCCGCGGATTGTGATTGGAGTGCCTTCCGAGATCACGCAGGTGGAGAAGCGCGCCGTAATGGACTCCGCCTATCGCGCCAAGGCCAGCGAGGTTCATCTTGTCGAGCAGGCCATGGTGGCGGCGATCGGAGCCGGTTTGCCAATCACTGAACCGAGCGGCAACATGGTGGTCGACATTGGCGGTGGCACGACGGACATCGCCGTCATTTCACTGAGCGGCATTGTTTATTCGCGGTCGGTGCGGATGGCGGGCAACCAGATGGACGAAGCCATCATGAATTATTTGAAGCGGAAATATAACTTGCTGATCGGAGAGCGCACGGCCGAGCAGATCAAGATGGAGATCGGGTCCGCCCACCAGCTCGACAAGCCGATGACCATGGAGATCAAAGGGCGTAACCTTATTGAAGGCGTGCCGAAGACGATCACGGTGGATGACGGTGAAATCCGCGAGGCGCTAAGCGAATGCGTGTCGACCATTATGAACGCGATTCGCGTGGCCCTGGAACGCACGCCACCCGAGCTTTCCGCCGACATCAGCGACCGCGGCATTGTATTGACTGGCGGCGGCGCGCTGCTGAAGAATCTTGATAAGCGCATCCGGGAAGAAACCGGGCTGCCGGTGTCCATCGCCGATGATCCGCTGTGCAGCGTGGTGCTGGGTACGGGCAAAATGCTCAGCGACTTCAAGCTGCTGCGGAAGATTTCGATCGAATAAACCTAGTACCTAGTACCTAGAAAAACAAAATGGCACGCTCTTGCTGGGTACTGGCTACTCGGTACTGTGAACTGTTTTTATGGAATCCGTACTTGGCCGTTACCGAAACCTCACGATTCTCGTGGGAGTCTTGTTTCTGCAGGTGCTGGGGCTGGCGGTCCAGGTCAAGCGCAGCGCTGACGCAGAGCATACCCGGCTGATCCGAATCTGGGCTGTGGATGCAATTACTCCGTTGGAGCGTGTAATTGTCCGAGCACAGAACGGTGCCAATGGCCTCTGGCATAACTATTTTTTCCTGCGCGGGGTGCGGGCGGAGAACCGCGAACTCAAGCAGCGAATCGAACAAATGCGGTTGGAGCAAGTGCGGCTGAGCGAGGATGCTGCCCAGGCGCACCGGTTGCAGTCTCTGCTGGCATTTAAAGAGCAGGTCGTTATCAAGACCATTCCCGCCCAGGTCATCGGATCGAGCGGAAGCGATCTTTCGCGATCCGTTTATATCGATAAGGGTTCGAATCAGGGCATTGCGACCGACATGGCCGTGATTACAGCGGATGGGATCGTGGGCAAGGTATTGCGCGTGTATCCCTCGACGTCGCTGGTGCTCATGATCAACGATCAGAGCAGCGGCGTGGGCGTGCTGCTGGAGAAGTCACGGTTGCAGGGCGTGTTGCGGGGCACGGCGAATGGCGAACTGGTTCTGGAACGGGTAATGACTGATGAGCAGGTTACCGCGGGAGACCGGGTGTTGAGCAGCGGAGGCGACCAGATTTTTCCCAAAGGATTTCCGGTGGGAACAGTCAGCAGGGTGAGTCCGGGGAAAGAATTGTTTCTAAACATCAAGGTGCACGCTGCGGCGGACCTCAGCCGGCTGGAAGAAGTACTGGTGGTGACCGAGAAGCAGGAACGCGAAGCTGTGGCGGAGAGCGGCGCCAAGGTGCGGGCGGCAGACATTCTTGCGCAGCGGCTGCCTTCGGTGCCGGACAAACCCGCAACGGTTGGGGAAGCGCCCGGCAAGGCAACGGCGAAACCTGCCGGTGGTGTCGCTGGGCCAGGCTTGGGCGCCAACGCGAAACCGCAACCCAACTTAGCCAATAAACCTGACAGCGGCAACGCGACGGGGATGGGGATGAACTCAGCGGACCGTCCGGTGCGATCGGCTCCTTTGAGATCGGCTTCCGCGACGTTGGCGCCGGCCAATGCCAATGCCCAAAGCCCGGTAGTTGAGTC
>Ga0307479_10006425_pt1 | contig 10800 bp, 9 predicted proteins | sample atmos_gasesECM4C_FD_203743 | JGI IMG/M metagenome (GOLD analysis project Ga0307479, IMG submission 203743) | Hardwood forest soil microbial communities from Morgan-Monroe State Forest, Indiana, United States - atmos_gasesECM4C_515 | ecosystem: Environmental > Terrestrial > Soil > Temperate...
ACGGTCCTCGGCCTGCGGAATATCGCCTCCGCCGAAGGTTTCACGATTCCCGCCTCGGCATTGGGAAAGACAAAGATGGTGCTGCAGGTGATCGCCGTTTGCGCGGTGATTTGGGGAGCAAAGCACACCGAGGTCCGTCCTCTGGGCACGATTCTCGTTTGGCTGGTGGTGATGAGCGCAGTAGCGTCAGCGGTTCAATATTTTTCAAAGTTCTGGAGTCACGTGGACGACCGCGTCAAGCAACGGCGGCACCTGCGCCTGCTTGAACGCCGCAGAAAAGCCCAGGATGCACCAACGCTCTGATCTTCTGCTTTCGGAGGAGGATCGGCGCGCGCTGCTCGCACGGACCCGCCAAGCCATCCTCGAAACTGTCTCTTCCTCGAGTTTTCCCGATCTGTTGCGGGTTGCAGGGCGCTTAGCTGAACCCCGGGGGGCGTTTGTAACCCTCCGCCGGAATGGCAAGGTGCGCGGCTGTATCGGTCAGCTTGATGCCGCGCATGGGCTGGCAGAGACTGTTGTGCAATGCGCAATCACGGCAGCTTTGCGGGATCCGCGTTTCAGGCCTCTACAGGCGGAAGAGACTGACGAGTTGGAAATTGAGATTTCGGTTCTTTCCGAGCTTTACCCGGTACGGCCGGAAGAAATCGAACTGGGAATCCACGGAATCGTCGTGACTGATGGAGGCAGACGCGGCCTGTTGTTGCCGCAAGTGGTCCGCGAACGCAATTGGTCCGTAGCCCAACTTCTTGAGGCAGCCTGCCGAAAAGCGGGCCTGGAAGCGGGCGCATGGCGCGAACCAGAAACGAAGCTGTTTGCATTTACGGCAGAAGTGTTTTCGGATGCCGGCGCCTTCACTACTGAACAGCCGACCGGGAGATAAATTCAACCCCCGCCTAATCTCGCGGACACTCGGAGAACCAAGAGGTAGGATTGAGCTGACTATTCGATCTCGACGTAATCGCCTGGGTACATTTGCTTCTTGCTCAGCGTGATCATTACCGTCGAGGCATTCTTGGCCACTCGCAGCACGATGCCTTCGCCCAGCACGTCACGTGGCAATTCCTCGGGGTCGTAAGGCCGCGGAGTCGAGCCCAAGCCATAAATCTGATAGGCGACACGAGGCGTCTGATATACGTATTCGCTGCTATTGCCTTGAAAGCGAAAGACCCGGAAGTAGTCGCCGACCTTGACGCCTTGGGCGCTACCCAGATTCACGTAAACGATCCTTCCGTTGCCGACCAATTCCCCAAAGTACCTGGTAGTGACAATCATGGCCTTGGATTTACCGCTAGGGGGCGCAAAGATATCGAAATTCTCATCGGATTTCAGCATGGGAGCGGGCCGGGGTGCAAACGGCAGCGCTATGTCTCCTCTTTGCACATAGCTGCACGAGAAAACTACTTGTGCAGTCGAAGTGTCCCGCTGCACGTTAACAACCGTCAGACGCGCCGCGTCTTCATAGGTCGTTCCCATGGCCTTTAGAAGTAGGTTCTGTGACTTAAACCATTCATGGGGGACTGGGTCAGCCGGCACGGAACGTACCACTTCGAACTGGTCGCCCACCTTCACGCCTTGCGATGCTCCCTTGTTTAGAAAGACAAAGTTACCGTCGCTGTAGATGATGTTAAAGTAAGACTCTTCCCCCGTGATGACGTAAGTGTCTGTGGGGACAGGATCCGAAGTCACGATTCCGCTGCAATATATCTGGTTTTCAAGGGGCGTGAAGGATGATGTTTGGGCATGTGCCAGGGAAGCGGTAAGCCCCACTAAACCAAGCAAAAAGGCAAATCTGCGTATCATGTTTCTGCTCCTGTCCAATTGGTCCCAAGTCGGAGAAGGTGCGTCGAGTCGAAATTAGCAGCCGGTACTAGGACTGGTCAAGCACTCCGGCAGCTTGCTTTACACATTCGATACTGCATGATAGAAGCGGTCGACTTTCGCCAACACCAATCATCGGCACACCAAACGCGCGGAGGCGTATGTTACTCCTGGCCTTGAGGTTAACACGCCTCGATCCCGTCACCTTGGATCTCAGATGCTAAGGCAGCCACCCCATGTTGGTGTCTTCGGTAACGACCGCATTTGCGCCGTGGTGGCCGTGCGAACCGCCGCCGAGGCTATAGCTCAGATGAACGCTATAGCGAGCTCGACCGTGAGAGCTCATGTTGTCGAATTGCGCCTCGACTTTCTGTCAAGCCGAGCCGAAACTGCCCGTTTAGTCCGCTGGGTAGGCCGTCAACATGAAATGCCGATCCTTATCGCCACCTGTCGCCGCCGCCAGGCCGGGGGGCACTTCACAGGCACCGCAGGTGATGAAATAGGCGTCCTTAAGCAAGCCGTGGGAGCTGGCTGCCGTTGGTGCGACGTCGAGATCGAAACTGCCGAAAAGATTGGCGCAAGTGAACTGAAGAATGCGCTCGCTCCGGCCCGGCTATTGATCTCCGCGCACGACTTTAAGCGGATGCCGCAAAACCTGCCCACGTTAGTGAGACGACTCGACGCCTTTGACGGAGACGCGATAAAGATAGCCGCCGCGTCGCGCTCGTTGGCCGATGTCCGCCGGCTTTTGGAACTCGTGCGCGGCCGACTCGACGTTGTGGCTGTTCCAATGGGCGACGGCATGCCGGCGGCACGCATCCTCGGCCTTCGTCAGGGCAGTGCGCTCGCTTATGCCCCTGTGGCCCGGAGCACGGCGCCGGGCCAAATCGCTTTTGACGAAATCGAACCCGTCTACCGTCTCAGGCGTCGTTTCGGCAGATCGAAGGCTGGTGTTAATCCGCGGACCCATCTTTACGGCGTCATTGGCGACCCTATTGCCCACTCCCTTTCGCCACTGATGCACAATGCCGCCTTCGCGGAGGGCCAAATAGACGCTATCTATGTGCCTTTTCACGTGAGCGACTTGGCCGACTTTATCGCAACGATCAAGCCCTTCCAGATCGCCGGATTCAGCGTGACGCTACCGCACAAGGAAAGCATTCTGCCGTATCTTGAACGCTGCGATCCCCTCGCGGCGGAGATCGGTGCAGTGAATACGGTGGTTGTGCGCGCCGGTAAGCTATACGGTTACAATACCGATTTCACGGGTGTCCTGCGGGCAATAGAGCGGCGCCTGCCGCCGGCCTCGAGTTCTGTATTGCTGATCGGTGCAGGCGGATCGGCACGCGCAGCCGCCTTTGCGCTGGCGCGCGCGGGCGCCGCGGTGAATATCTGGGCGCGCCGTCCGCGGCGGGCTCGCGCTTTGGCGCGTGCGGTTGGCGGCGAGGCTGTGGAACGCCGGGAAATTGCCCGGCGATCTTTCGATACCATAGTGAACTGCACGCCAGTAGGGATGTATCCCTATGGTGGTTCACCACTCGAAAGTCGCGAGCTGAATTGCCGGCTGGTGATGGACTTGATCTATCGCCCGCTCAAAACGGAATTAATGCGGCGCGCGGAACGCCGGGGAATCGAAACGATCTCGGGAGTGGACATGTTTGTCGCTCAAGGCGTAGCTCAATGGGAGCTGTGGATGGGCGAATGCGCCCCGGAGCCGGTCATGCGCCGAGTGGTTTTGGCTGCGCTGCAAAAGGAAGAGAGATCCATTCGCCGCCGATGATCGAGCCGGACTTTCAAAACTTTTCCAGATTGGCTCGCCAAGGCAATCTGATTCCCGTATACGAAACCTTCACAGCCGACCTTCTGACGCCGGTAGGCGCATATCTGCGCCTCGCGCGCAAGGCCCGCTACGCGTGCCTGCTCGAAAGCGTCGAGGGCGGCGAAAAAATTGCGCGTTACACGTTCGTTGGCGCCAATCCTGCCGAAGTCTTTCGGTTCGCTAATGGCGCTTGCGTGTTGGAATCGCAGGGCCGCGTCTCACCAGTGCAGTCTAATCCTCTCGATTTCGTTCGCAAGCGCATTCAGCGCTATCGTCCGGTTCGTGTGCCGGGGCTGCCGCCTTTGGTGGCGGGAGCCATCGGCTACTTCGCGTACGATATGGTGCGGCTCTTCGAACGCATCCCGGACCGGTCGAAAAACGATCTTGGCACCGACGACGCCGTGATGATGTTTTTTCTTGGCCTTGTCGTCTTCGACCACGTCCGCCATCGCGTATGGATTGTGCGCAACGTCTTCACCGAAGGCGAGGGCAACCTGCGCTCGAAATATCGGGGTGCTATGCGCGAAATTGCCGAGACGCGCCGTTTACTCGAGCTTCCCATCGAAGACAAAGGTGGTAAGTCGAAGCGCCGCGCCACGCCACTACGCGTTGAGTCCAATTTCACGCGTCCGCAGTTCCTCGCTGCGGTTCGGAAATCGAAAGAGTACGTCCGCGCCGGAGACGTCTTTCAAGTGGTGATCAGCCAAAGATTCTCCGCGCGCACAGATGCTGATCCATTCGAAATTTATCGGGCTCTGCGTGTCCTGAATCCTTCGCCATATATGTATTTCCTCAAGCTCGGCGACACGGCGATCGTCGGTAGCTCACCCGAATTGCTCCTCAAGGTTCAAGGCCGCGAGGCTTTCTATCGCCCTATCGCCGGTACGCGACCACGTGGCAAAGACGAAGCCGAGGACCATCTTTTAGCCGCGGAGCTCGCCGCGGACCCCAAAGAGCGCGCCGAGCACATTATGCTCGTGGATCTGGGCCGCAATGATCTTGGCCGCGTCTCGGAATACGGTTCAGTCCGCGTAGAGCGGCTGGAGTTCGTCGAATACTATTCCCACGTTATGCATTTGGTCTCCACTCTCCGCAGCCGCCTTCGGCCTGACGTGGACTGCCTTGAAGCCCTCGCCGCCTGTTTCCCTGCGGGGACTGTCTCGGGTGCGCCCAAGATTCGCGCCATGGAAATCATCGACGAGCTCGAGCCCACCCGCCGCGGTATTTACGCGGGCGCCATTCTGTATCTCGACTTTTCGGGCAATCTCGACTCCTGCATCGCCATTCGGACGATGGTGGTGAGGAAAGGGCTGGCCAGTGTGCAAGCGGGAGCTGGGCTTGTTGCTGATTCTGTCCCCGAACGCGAGTATCAGGAAACGGTCAATAAAGCGCGCGCCTTGATTGCGGCGCTGGAGGTGGCGCATGGCGGTCATGGCCTGTCCCGACCGCGCGGCAACGGCCGCGCGCACCAGCGCCGGCGCGCGTCCAAGCTTGAGCGCGTGAAATAGCGCGTCTTCCGCAAATGCCTTAGAGTAAAACCAATGATCCTGCTGATCGATAACTACGATTCGTTTACCTATAATTTGGCGCAGTTTCTCGGCCAGCTAGGCGAGAAGCTCGAAGTTCGGCGCAACGACCAGATCACCATCGACGAAATCGCCGACAGAAAACCGCAGCGGATCGTGATCTCTCCCGGCCCTGGCGAACCACAAAATGCGGGTATTTGCATCGATGTCATCCGCCAGTTCACGGGGAAAATCCCGATCCTTGGAGTTTGCCTTGGCCATCAAGCCATTGGCTACGCGTTCGGAGGTAATGTGGTACGCGCTCCGACGTTGATGCACGGCAAAACCAGCCGAATCCATCACGATAGCAAAACCATTTTTCGCGAACTGCCCCAGGATTTCGTAGCCACGCGTTACCATTCGCTGATCGTGGAAAAGAAAGGGTTCCCCAACGAGCTCGAGATTTCCGCCGAAACCGACGGCCTTATCATGGGCCTGCGCCATCGTAAGCTGCGGCTCGAAGGCGTCCAGTTCCATCCCGAATCCGTGCTTACCGAAGTCGGCATGCAGTTGCTGCGCAATTTCCTCTTACTTTAGATCAGTCGGTTCTCATTCAGAGCGGACTTCACGCGGTAAGGCCGGAGAATCTCTGTGGCAAATCGGAGACCTAGGAGCGCGAAAATTCGATCAGCGCCTGTAGCTTCGCGCGCGCCAGACCAGAATCAATTGCTTTTGCCGCGAGGCCGGCGCCTTTTCTGAAATTCGGGGCGCGTCCCGCCGCAACCAATGCTGCTGCTGCATTGATGCACACAAAATCCCTCTGCGGCCCGCGCTCGCCTTCCAAAACGCCACGAATAATCTCCGCGTTCATGGCCGCATCGCCTCCGGCCAGCTCTTCTCGGTTTACCGGCAAAAACCCGAAATCCTGCGGCTTCACACGATACCGCTGCACCGAGTGCGGGCGCACTTCTGCGACTTCAGTTTCAGCGCTCAACGAAACTTCGTCGATTCCGTCGACGCCATGCACAACAAACGCGTGCTGCGCCCCGAGTTCCGCCAACGCATGCCCCAGTTTCTCCACAAGCGCTGCCGCTGGAACACCGATCACCTGCGCTGTGGCACCGGCGGGGTTTGTGAGCGGCCCCAGCAGGTTGAAGACAGTCCGGCCGCCTGCCTCCCTCCGAGCCGCCGCTGCATGACGCATCGCGGTATGCATAGTCGGAGCAAAAAGAAATCCGATGCCGACCTGCTCAATGGCAGCGAGACAGCGCTGGGGCGTGATATCAATTCTCACCCCGAGAGCTTCGAGCACGTCGGCGGAGCCGCAGCGCGAGCTGAAAGAGCGGTTTCCGTGCTTGGCCACGCGCACGCCGGCGCCCGCGACCACCAGCGCCGCCGCCGTTGAAACGTTGAAGGTGCCGCCGCCATCGCCTCCTGTACCGCAGGTATCCACCAGCGGCGAGATTTGCGCTTGAGCGCCTTGATGATTTGCGCGGCGGCGCATGGCGCGCGCGAATCCAACCAGCTCACTCACCGCTTCGCCTTTAGCACGCAGTGAAACCAGAAGCCCGACGATCTGCTGCTGGGCCAGATGGCCTTCGAGCAGCTCGTCCATTACCTCCTCCGCCTCTTGCGCGGAAAGATCACCTCCGGCTTCAATTTTGTGAAATGAGTCGGCAATCATTTCTAGATCAAATTCAAGTCCGGCACGGCCTTGCTCGTGCCGCGGCCTTCAGAGTAAACTGGCCCGCTTTGGACGAGCCCAAATTTTAGCATCGTGCGACACGCATCGCTTCCGAAGGACAAGGAAACCGCAGTCGGCTTAACAACAGAAATCAACGACCCAACGGATGATCCATGAAAATTCACGAATATCAGGCTAAGGAGATTCTGCGCCGTTTCGGCGTGCCCACCCCGCGTGGCGAGATGGTGACGAACGCAGAGGACGCGCGGAAAGTCGCGCAGAAGCTCGGCGTGCCCGTGGTTGTCGTGAAGGCGCAGATCCATGCCGGCGGACGCGGCAAAGGAGGAGGCGTCAAACTGGGTCGCTCGGCCGACGAAGCGGCGCAGCTCGCCTCGAAAATTCTAGGCATGAACCTGATCACGCCCCAGACCGGGCCCGGCGGCCGCATCGTGCGCCGTTTGTTGATCGAGGAAGGATTGGACATCAAGCGTGAGCTCTATCTGAGTATTCTCGTGGATCGCGCCGTCGAGGCTCCGGTAGTGATGGCGAGCGCCGCGGGAGGCATGGAAATCGAAGAAGTCGCCAAGGAAAATCCCGCGGCCATCCTGCGCGAAACGATTCGGCCGGCCGTCGGCTTGCAGCCATATGTCGCGCGGAAGCTCGCCTTCGGCCTTGGGCTCAGTGCCGAACAGGCGCAAGCCGCAGTGTCTTTTCTGCAGTCGCTCTATCGCGCCTTCGTCGAAACCGATGCCTCGCTCGCGGAAATTAATCCGCTTGTGGTCACCGGCGATGGCCGGTTGATCGCCCTCGACGCCAAGATGAATTTCGACGACAACGCGCTTTACCGCCATAAGGATCTTATGGAATTGCGCGACCTCGACGAAGAAGACCCGCTCGAAGTGGAAGCTTCGAATTACAAGCTGAACTACATCAAACTTGACGGCACGGTCGGTTGCATGGTGAATGGCGCGGGCCTAGCGATGGCCACGATGGATATCATCAAGCTCGCCGGCGGCGCTCCAGCGAACTTTCTGGATGTGGGCGGCGGCGCTTCCGCCGACCAGGTGAAAAACGCCTTCAAGATTCTGACCAGCGACAAAGCGGTTCGCAGCGTCTTCATCAACATTTTCGGAGGCATCCTGCGTTGCGACGTGCTCGCTACGGGCGTTGTCGCCGCTACGCGCGAGCTGCAACTCAAGCTTCCCGTCATCGTGCGCATGGAGGGCACCAACGTCGAGCAGGGGCGCCAGATTCTGCGCGATTCCGGACTGAACTTCACGATTGGTGAAAACATGAAAGACGGCGCGGAAAAAGCCGTGCGCCTCGCGGGAGGTGCGCGGTGAGTGTTCTCGTAAACGAACAGACTCGCGTCATCGTGCAGGGTCTTACGGGACGCGAGGGTGGCTTCCACGCGAGCCAGATGATTGCCTACGGGACCAAAGTGGTCGCCGGCGTCACTCCGGGCAAAGGCGGCACGCTGCACGACGACGTCGCCGTCTTTAATACAGTTGCCGAAGCCGCGCGCGAGACGCATGCCAATGCCGCCGCGATTTTCGTGCCTCCGCCCTTCGCCGCCGACGCGATGCTTGAAGCCATTGACGCCGGCCTGCCGCTCGTTGTCTGCATCACAGAAGGCGTTCCCACGCTGGACATGGTGCGCGTGGCCGCCGCGTTGCGCGGCAGCCAGACTCGACTGATCGGCCCCAATTGCCCGGGCATCATCTCACCGGGCAAATGCAAAATCGGCATCATGCCGGGACAGATTCATCGCGAAGGCCACGTGGGCGTGGTGAGCCGCAGCGGCACATTGACTTACGAGGCGGTCGGCCAGCTCACGCACCTCGGAATCGGCCAATCGACGTGCATCGGCATCGGTGGCGACCCCATCATTGGCACTTCGTTCCTTGATGCCATTCGGCTTTTCAACGATGACCCCGACACGCACGCCATCATCATGATCGGCGAAATCGGCGGCAATGCCGAGCAGCAAGCCGCGGAATTCATTCGTGGACACGTGCGCAAGCCCGTGGTCGGCTTCATCGCCGGACAAACTGCACCGCCCGGCCGCCGCATGGGTCATGCTGGCGCGATCATCAGCGGAGGCACGGGCACGGCGAAGGAAAAATACGAAGTCATGGGCGCAGCAGGAATTCATTGCGTTCAGAGTCCCGCCGATATCGGACAAACTCTGGCCGGAGTGCTCGGTAAATTCGTCGCCCGTTAACTATGGTTCGGGAGCGATCGGTCGTCATTCTGAGAGGAGAGTGCCGATAGTTGTTATTTTCCGGAAATCGTGTCTTTACGATTTTCGATCGGCACTCGAAGTCGAAGAATCCCTCGTAACATGTGTGAATTCGCCGCAAATTGAACAATAGGAGAATCCTTGTCCCCAGAATCCAAGCAGGAACGCACGCTCGCCATCATCAAGCCCGACGCGGTGAGCCGAGGTTTGGCGGGCGATATACTGTCGCGCATTCATCGCGCCGGGTTTTCCATTGTGGCAATAAAGTCCCTGCGTCTTACTCCGTTCCAAGCCGAGGGGTTTTACGCGGTCCATCGCGGTAAGGGATTTTTCGGCGAACTGACCTCTTTCATGAGCTCCGGCAAGATCGTTGTCATGGTGCTCGAAGCCGAAGGCGCCATTGCGCGATGGCGGAATACGATGGGCGCTACCGATCCGGCAAAGGCCTCGCCCGGCTCGATCCGGCGCGACCTCGGTACGTCAATTCAGAACAACTGCACGCACGGCTCCGACGCCACCGACACCGCTGCCTTCGAAATCTCGTATTTCTTCGCGGGCCACGAACTGTTGTAGCGCCCCGTAATGGCCGTGAGCGGCTTACTTCACACGATGTTCAGCCGTTTCGTCGCGGTGCTTTTTCAGGTACTCCATGAATGGCGTCCCGCCAGTTCCGACGGCATGCGGATTCTTGGCATCCGTCTGAGCCTGCCGGAAAATGTAGGCCGCGGCATATTCAAGGTGCAGTGAACGGAAGGCCTCGAGGGCTTCCACACACGCATTGAACACCGCAGTCAGTGGTCGCCTACCTGCACGTTGGACAAATGACCTCACAGGATCCCGCGTTTCAAGCGACTCAATGAAGGCACGATGCGCCGGGGGCATGTAGGTGCGCATCTCCCGCAAGTAGGAGCTGAGCATGTCTTCCTTATGTCCTACGCCGAGCATCGCATCGAGGGCCGGGACAATCGCGCTTTGGGCGCCGGTTTCCCCACGGAATTGCTGAGGACGTCCCCCGTACGCTTCGACTCTCTCGTATACGATACCTTCGGGAATATCCGGGTGATTCTTCCAGCCGTGAATGTAAGGGCGAACGCGGTGGTAATAGATGAAAGGCTCGCAGTGCTCTGGCATTCTCCGTAGAGTCGCATACATCGAACTCACGGAGGATTCAACTTGGGAGAGAAGAGTCTCGAGTTGCTCGCCGTAGCGGGCTTCCGCGGCATCGAGACAATCGTGCAGAACGGCCATTGCCGGAGCAGCCTTTCGCTCGATCTCCACGTGAATCAGAATGAACCACTCCTCGTCGATGCCCCCGAGAAAATTCTGGATCAACCCGATGTTGCCGCATTCGATCTCGCGCGAGGGATCGAAGCGGAAAAAATTGTGAAGAGCATAGCTGCTATAGCTGAGTACCGGTGGACGGCCCAGGCTCTGTGCAATCTGATACCAGGGCACAGCAAGCCGCGCCGGCAAGATCAATTCAGGCCGAGACCCTCCCCAGACGTAGGCGTGCCCGAGATAGCTTAGGAGGACCATGGCCCGCTCGCGTTCGCGAGAATCGTTTATTGCTTCGATGGGGAATGGGGGAAGATTTGTGATCGTGCGGTGAAGCTGATCAGAAACCAGGAGTTTCGGTAAACCCAGTGCTACGCTTTCCCACGCGTCAAAGGCTTTAGGGAGGCGTTTCAGAGGATCGTGAAGGGGAAGAAAGCCGCGTTCGTGACTAATTTCG
>Ga0307479_10006426_pt1 | contig 10799 bp, 12 predicted proteins | sample atmos_gasesECM4C_FD_203743 | JGI IMG/M metagenome (GOLD analysis project Ga0307479, IMG submission 203743) | Hardwood forest soil microbial communities from Morgan-Monroe State Forest, Indiana, United States - atmos_gasesECM4C_515 | ecosystem: Environmental > Terrestrial > Soil > Temperate...
CTGCCGATGCTGAACGGGTTCCCCGTTCGGCTGATCGTGCCGGGAAAGTTCGGCGTGTACTGGACCAAGCACCTCACCTGGATCCGCGCGCTCACGCGGGAAGACGCGAACTACTGGATGGCCACGGCCTACCGCATTCCCGACACGCCCCGGGGAAACACCACACCCGCCGAAGCGGCCGCCGGCGCCCTCAAGACGGTCCCCATCGGCCACGTGCGCATGCCGGTGCGGTCCTTCATCGTCGTGCCCGACGGGAGCAGCAAGCTGCCGCCCGGGTTGCCGGTGCGGATCCAGGGCGTCGCCTTTAGTGGTGAGGGCGCGGTCAGGAAGGTGGAGTTCTCGGAGGACGACGGCCGGAGCTGGGTCGGAGCAACCCTGAGCGCGGATCATGGCCCGTATTCCTTCCGAACTTGGGAACACACCTGGAGACCCTCCCGGGCCGGCAAGCATGTGATCGCCGTGAGGGCCACGGACGGAAAGGGCCACGTGCAGCCCGATGCTCCGGTGTGGAATCCGGGCGGCTACCTGTGGAACAGGGTCGAGCGCCAGGCCCTGATCGTCGGCGCCGCGTAAGAGGGACACCATTGACCGGCAGTCGATACCTAGGGATCGTCCTTCTGGCGGCCGCTGGTGCGCTCGACCCGGGCTCGACAGCGCTGGGTCAGGCGACCAAGGTCCCCGGCCTCGTCCAGGAGGGCAACTATGACTCCGGGAACCTTGGGATGCAGATGCAGCCGGCACCGCAGACTGATGATGCGGGCGCGGTCTACGCCGTGGGGCCGTGGCCGACGTACACACCCCCGCTCGCGGACGGAGAGGGAAGGGAGCTCGTGCAGAGCTCCTGCGGTATCTGTCACAGCACGACGTACATCACGATGCAGCCCCCACTCCCGGCTGCCACGTGGGAGGGGGTGGTGAGCAAGATGATCGGCGCGTTCGGCGCCCCGATCCCCGAACCCTCGGCACAGGCCATCAGCGCGTATCTGAAGAATCACTACACTCCCGAGACGCGGAAGGAATAGGCGGAACGGCACGACAGAGCGCCCATTGCCGGTTAAATACCTTCCGGGGAGGCTCCAGTGTTCGCTTCGCTCGCTCGAATCGCTGGATTGGCGGCGACTGCGGCCCTGCTACTGGCGGCCGGAAGCGGTGCGCTGGGGCCCTCGATGGCCAAGGCCCAGACGCCGTGGGTGGCCCCCGCGCCCGAGAAGGCCAAGAGGAGTCCGCTGCCCCACGACAAGAAGACCGTGGAGCAGGGAGAGAAGATCACCAAGGTCAACTGCACCGCCTGCCACGGGGCCGGGGGCAAGGGCGACGGCCCCGCGGCGGTGGCGCTCAACCCGAAGCCGGCGGACTGGACGTCGAAGCGGGTCCAGGACGACACGGGCGGCGAGCTGTTCTGGAAGATCACCACCGGCGCGGCGCCATGCCGGCGTGGCGGCAGCTGCCCGAGAGTGACCGCTGGGCCATCGTCCAGTACATCCGCTCGCTCGGAGGGAAGTGACCCCTCCTGGGATTCACCGCGTTTGGTGTCGAGGCAAGCGAGCTGATGGCCACCGTCCAAACCGCGATGGCCGGGCGGATGCCTTTTACAATGTTGCGCGATGCGATTTTCACTCACCCGACAGTACCGGAGGGGCTGGTCTTTTTTGCTCGGTCACGTCGAACGCCGTGAGGGTTGACGACACCAGTACGTGTTCCCACCTGCGCGAGGGCGCCACGCGTCCGAAGTCTCCGCTTCGCATTTCTGTCGTGCCCTCGTCCGTCGTGAGGATGAGTCGACGTTGTTGACAACCGCTTCGCCGCGTCAGACCATTCCGTGGTGGAGGCTTCCCCCCTTGATGCGGTTGTCGCAGGCGACAGGTCTCTACGCGCAACGGCTCGTCCCGCCTCGCGCCTTCCCGGTCTGGCCTCTGACGAGCCGGCAACCGCAGCTGCCAAGGACTAGCCACACCAAGGCCGCAGCTTGGTTGTCGCAGGTAATCGATCGATGACGGTGGTCAGCCGGAGGCCACGGGGCCACCCGTTACGTCACGCGGCCGACGAAGCGACGATCTTCGAGGCGCATGAACGAGGAACCTCGCATCGATAACGGAGGCACGCATGAGGACTGGGGAGAGTGAGCGGCCGATCACCTTCGCGGGAACGCGGCTCGGGCGTTACCGCCACGTGTGCGCCTTCTTCAACACCCGGGACGAGGAATACCGCGTCTTCCTGCCCTTCATCAAGGAAGGCCTCTCGCACGGGGAGAAGGCATTCCACATCGTGGATCCGACACTGCGCCGCGATCACGCCGAACGGCTGGCGGCCGCGGGTGTCGACGTCGCCGTCGTCGAGGAGAGCGGCCAGTTGGAGCTGCGCACCTGGCAGGAAGCCTATCTGCGCGGCGGTCACTTCGACCAGGCCGCCATGCTGGCCTTGATCGAGGAGGTGCTCACAGAAGGCAGGCGGCGGGGGTTCCCTTTGACTCGATTGGTCGCGCACATGGAATGGGCGTTGGAGGATAGACCGGGCGTGGATGACCTGGTGGAGTACGAGACGCGCCTCAACTACATCCTCCCGAAGTACCCGGATCCCGTTCTCTGAATCTACGACCTCGCCAAGTTTGGCGCAGGCGTCGTGATGGACATCCTCCGCACTCACCCCATGGCTGTGATCGCCGGCGTTTTGCAGGAGAACCCCTTCTTCGTTCCACCCGATGAATTCTTGCGTGAGCTGCGCGCACGGGGCGGCAATGGCAACGACGCCTCCTGAAAGGAGCCGCGCTGCGCTCGAGCCACCGAATCCTGGAGTGGCTCTCCCTGGAGATACCGCGACGCTTCGCAGCCAGCTCCGCGACCTCATCGCGATTCTGGCGTTGCCGCCGGTGTGGAGCGGGCGGGACGCGGCGGATATCCGGGAGGCCGTGCTCGAGGTGTTGTCGAGCATGCTGCGGCTCGACCTGGCCTACATCCGGGTGGCGGACCCGACCGGGAGCGGCCCGTTGGAGACGGCTCGCGTGCAAGGAAGACCAGATCTCGGCAGTCGCGGCCGCGAGATTGCCAGTCTCTTGGCCCAGGGAACGACGGAGCCCGACGCGAACCAGGCCCTCGTGCTCCAAGACCCTGCCACCGGAGAGCCCTTACGCGCGACCCGGATCGCGCTCGGGCTGGCCGGGCACACCGGCGTGGTCATTGCTGCGTCTCGGCGTTCGAGCTTCCCCACGCCTTTCGAGCGATTTCTCCTTCAGAGCATCATCACCCAGGGCGAGGTCGCCCTCCGCAACGCGGCGCTCATGACCGCCCTTCACTATGCTCTCCAGTACGAGCAGGGCGCGCGGACGGATGCGGAAGCGGCGAACCGAGCCAAAGACCTGCTCAACGAGGAGCTCGAGCGCCGGGTCGCTGAGCGGACCCGAGAACTCAGCCTGGTCAACCAAGAACTGAGAAGAGAAATCGCCGAGCGCAAACGGGCCGAGGAGGCGCTGCGAGAGAGCGAACAGCGCTTCCGCGATTACGCCGAGACGGCCTCAGATTGGCTCTGGGAGACTGGCCCCGCCCACTCGTTCACCCGGCTCTCGGAGGAGCGGCCCACGGCCGCCATCGATCCGGCCGGCCGGATCGGCGCGACGCGGTGGGACTTCGCCACCGACATCGAGGAGGAGCCCGAGAAGTGGCGCCGGCATGTCGCGACGCTCGAAGCACACCAGCCGTTTCGCGGCTTCGTCTACAGGACCGCGGGCGCCGACGGATCGGTGGTCTACGTTGCCACGAGTGGCAAGCCCGTGTTTGACGCGGACGGTCGCTTTCTCGGCTACCGCGGTGTCAGCACCGACGTCACGGCGGCGGTTCGCGCGGACCAGGTCGAGAAGGCGCTCCATTTGACGCAGGCAGAGCTTGCTCGCGTCACGCGCGTAACGACGCTGGGTGAGCTGGCCGCCTCCATCGCGCATGAGATCAACCAACCGCTGGCGGCCATCGGTGCCGACGCGAACGCTTGCCTGCACTGGCTGGCTGCCGACAGACCCGATCTCGACAGCGTTCGGGAGGCGCTCACCGCCATCGTGAAGGACGGCGACCGCGCGGGAGCGGTGATCACCCGGATTCGCGCCCTGCTGGCGCGCTCGCCGGTCGCCCACGGGCCCTGTGACCTCACCGGGGTCATCCGCGACGTGCTGCCCATCGTCGAGCCCGAGACCGGGCGACACGGCATCCTCCTGCAGACATCTTTGGCGCCGGACCTGCCGCCGGTCATGGGCGATCGGATCCAGCTCCAGCAGGTCCTCCTGAACTTGCTCCTGAATGCCGCCGAGGCTGTGCGGGAGGTCCCGCCGGCGCGGCGCCGGCTGGTCGTGCGCTCGACCGTCGACCAGCGTGAGGATGGTTCCTGGGTGGTCGTCGCCGTCGAGGATGCCGGCGTCGGCTTCGGCAAGGCCGCGGCGCCGCGCCTGTTCGAGGCGTTCTACACGACAAAGCCGGGTGGGCTGGGCATGGGGCTATCGATCAGTCGCTCGATCATTGACGGCCACCGGGGTCGGCTCTGGGCCACGGCGAACCCGGACCATGGCGCCACGTTCCACCTCGCGTTGCCCGGCATGCGATGAGCGCCGCACGGATCGGCCTACGTCAGGCAATCCAGTCGTGGTGGGCACCGTGTAGCATTCATGATGGCAGGCCTGTGCAACCACCGATGTCCGGTCGATTCGATTGAGAGGCGCTCCGGAACTTCCCAGCGGAAAGCTCACCCAAGAAGGGTTGTCGCCGTTCGCCGGACGATTCTCCTCAACCTGGATTGGGTGCAGTGGCGAAGGATTTGTCTATACCCCAACCTGGAGACAATCCACAGACCGACTGCGCCCATCACAACGGCACTCCGTGCACTCTGCGAGGATACGAGCGCCGCTGTAGACGAACGGAACGTTCCGGTACGAATAGTCGAGGAAGTCCGAAGATCACGAACAGGACGGCAAGAACATAAAAGCCCCAAACGGTAGCGGGCAGCGCGAGTAAAATCGCTCCAACGATGCGCACATTCCTGGGGCAGCTCATATGTTTCTCAGTTTCGCCCGGAAAAAAGAGATGTAGAAGCCTCGAGAGCAGCATTCCCAGGCAAACTAGCGGAATGAAAAATGATCTCACGGTCTCGATAAGCCGCCGGACCGCCCGAGTGTCGCACCGGACATCCTAACCTGTTGGTGGCCGTCCCATTTGTTGCTTTGTGACCTGCCGGGCGAATGTTTCACCCCTGCGCTGAAGCCGGAGATGAGGCGGCGTTGGGAACCATCTCGGGATGCACGCAGAATTGGAGTCCCGGAGAAACGGCGCCGGCCGGATCATCAACGCCAAGCCGTGGCCGGCCCCCAAGCTGATCGAGACGGACGCGAACGGCTACCTGTTAAACAACGCCCCATCCACGACCGCGGGCGCCTTGTAGCCCCGCTTGAGGACCGGAGCGCCATCTGGCCCAGGCGCGCGTCGGCGATGGCCATGATCGCGACCGCGCCGAGCCCGGCCCGCCCGTGCGGCACGCGGGCCCCGACCGCGAGCGAGCGCGTGGCGGTGCCCACGCCGAGACGCCCGGTGCGCCGGCAGGGCCCGATCACCGTGCAGGTGTGGAACTCGACGCCGGGCCGGCGGCCGCGGCCGGGTCGACGTGGTCGGGCCGCACCGCGTACGGATACGGCCCCTCGACGGTGCGGCCCGCCGCGAAGCGGCCGAGGCCGAACGGCGCGATGTCGACGGTCTTGGCCCGGCCTTCGGTGATCAGCTCGGCCATGCACACGCCGACCGCGGGGGCGATCTTGAACCCGGAGCCGCTGAACGCGGTGGCCAGGTAGAGCCCGTCGACGCCGTCCACGCCACCCAGGATCGCGTGGCGATCCGCGCTGTAGCCGTCGAAGGCGCGATAGCCGCGCGCCAGCGTGGCGCGCTCCATGACCGGGATGCGGTGGGTGAGCAGCGAGGCGCCGAGGTCGGCCGCGCCCGGGGGCAGGCCGGTGCCGAGCGTGTCCGGGTCGATGTCCCACTCCTGGCACGGGATGCCGACCAGGGTGAGGCCGCCCGCCTCCGGCCGGAAGTAGTTGCCCAGCACGTTGTCGATGTAGACCATGTGCGGGTCGCGCAGCTCCGCGGGCCGGCTCACCGCCACCGTGTCGATCGCCTTCGGCCGCGCGGGGAGCGCGAGCCCCATCTCCTGGCAGAGCCGGCGCGACCACGCGCCCGCCGCCACCACGACGCGGCCGGTCTCGATGCGCGCGGTCGAGGTCTCGACGGCCCGCACGCGGCTCTCGCCGCGGTCGATGCGGATCACCTCGGTCCCCTGCAGGATCCGGGCGCCCAGCTCGGTGGCGCGCCGCCGGAAGCCCTCCACCGTCTCGGCCGGGTCAGCGTACCCGCTCTCCGGCTCGTAGGCCGCCGCGCCCACGTCGTCCACGTGGGCGTAGGGCTGGAGCTCGCGCAGCTCCGCCGCGGTGATCGCGCGCGTCGGCACCCCGAGGCCCTGGAGCATCGCCACGTTCCGTCGCAGGTTCTCCGCGTGGGCCGGGCCCACCACGTTGACGAAGCCGGTGTGAGTGAGAACCGGCGGCCCGCCCATCAGCTCGGGCCAGTGGCGGAAGACGGGGAAGCTGGCCCAGGCCAGCCGCGCGTCCCACTCGTTGGTGTAGTGCATGCGCACGAGCGCGCTCGACCGCCCGGAGGCGCCGCTCGCGAGCGCGCCCTTCTCCACCAGCACCACGCGCACGCCCCGCCCCGCGAGGGCGTGGGCGATGCTCACCCCGTTGACACCGCCGCCAACCACCACCACGTCCGCGGTCAGGGTCATGGCGTCTCAGCGCACCAGGGCGCGCGCGGCGGCGAGGCCCGCCTCGGTCGGCGCCTTCAGCACGAGGACGGCGTCGTCGAAGCCCAGGTCGCGCACCTGCTGCAGGCGCCGCGCCGCCACGTCGGGGGCGCAGCGCAGGTGGAACGGCGCGGTGTCCGGCAGGGGCTCGGTCGGTGCGGAGAGATCCACCGCGATGTTGGTCACGATCGCGCGCTTGCCGCCCGCCGCGCGGTAGCGGCCGATGCCTTCGGTGAGCGCCTGCAGGCTGGTCTTGGCCCCCGACGCGATCCAGCCGTCGAACTCGCGGGCCGCCCGCGGGATCCAGCGCTCGCCCTTCCAGCTGCCGATCAGCACCGCGGGGCCGCCCGTCGCGGCCGGCCACGGGGTGAGGTCGGCGGCGCCGACCTTCTCTCCCCGCCAGAGCCGACGCATCGTCGCGAGCGACTCCTCGAGCGTGCGCATGCGCTGAGCGAAGTCAAGGCCGAGCGCCTCGAAGTCACCCGCCGTCGAGCCGGCGCCGACCCCGAGCAGGAGCCGCCCGTTGCAGACGAGGTGCGCGGTGAGGATGCGGTGGGCCAGCTCCACCGGGTTGCGCAGCGGCACCTGCAGCACGCCGGTCCCGAGCTCGATGCGGGAGGTCACCGCCGCCGCCACCGAGGCGCCGATGAGCGGATCGGGCAGCATGAAGCCGCGCCCGATCGCGTCGAAGAACCAGGCGCTGTCGAAGCCGGCCCGCTCGATGGCGCGCGCGCTGCCGACCAGCGCGTCCCCGGTGAGCGGTGCGCCGTCCGCGCGGGCGGTGGGGACGCTGACCCCGAGCCTCACGCGCTCACTCTTGCACGCGGTAGCCGCGCGCGTCGCTCGCGCCCCCGTCCTTGTACTGGACGATGCGGGTCGGCGAGGCGTGGGTGCCGAGCAGGCGCAGCTCTTGGTCGCCCACCACCCGGAACGCGTGCGGGGTGTGCGGCGGCAGCGCGATGGTGTCCCCCTTGCGGAGCAGCACCGCGCGGTCCTCCTGCCCGTCGATCCAGGCCTCCGCGGTGCCGTCGAGGATGTGCAGGACCTCGAGGTACGGGTGCGCGTGCACCGGCGCCACGTAGCCCGGCTGCGCGGTCTGAATGCCGGTGCGGAGCGGCGTGCTGCCCTGCTCGTCGCCGATGATGGGCTGGTAGTGGGAGAGCGGGCCGAAGCTCACCCGCTCGGCCTCGTCGAGCCGGACTATTCGAGGGTCATTCATGGGTCGAGGGTCGCTCATGTGGGTCGCCTCCTCGGGCGGATTCTAGCCCAGGCGGCGGATCAGCGCACTCGGCGGCGGGACCGGCTCATCGCATGAGCCCGTACACGACGCCGACCGCGGCCACGATGCCGGCCACCCACCCGAGCAGCGCGACCAGCAGCCCGAGCGCGTAGAGCGCCACCCGCGACGTGACCCGGCCCCCCGCGCCTCGTACCGCGAGGCTCGCGGCGACCATCGGCAGCCCGAGGGTGAGCCCGTGGAGCAGCAGGCTGCCCGGCAGCGTGAAGCTGTAGCCGTGGGTCTCGACGAGCGCGTTGCCGCCGGCCGCGCTGGCCGCCAAGGCGGCGAACAGGAGCACGACGCCGAGCGCGGCGGCGGTGACCGCCCACAGCCGGCGGCCACCGCCCGCACGCCACGCCCACGCCGCGAGCGCGGGGAACAGGAGGAGGCAGCCCAGCCGCAGGAGCAGCGCGAGCCAGACGACGAGGAGCCGGGTCACCCGGTGGCGGGACGCTCCTCGAGCGGGTCGACCCGGTCGGCGTAGAACGCGAGGTATCCCTTGATGGGGGCCATCGCCTCGTACGGCGCCTCGTAGCTCCACACGCCGTTCGGCACCTCGCGCCCGCCGCGGCCGCGGATCGTCCAGTAGGAGGCGTCGCCCTTGTAGGGGCAGTGGGTGGAGTGGGTCGTGCGCGCGAGCTGGGCCATGTCGACGTCCTCGCGCGGGATGTACTGCTGGTCGGGCGTGCCGGGCGCGCGCATCACGAGCGCGCGGGTGGAGTCGGCGATGACCGTCCCGTCCAGCCGGACGATCACCCGGTTCGGGTTGGGCTCGATCGTGATCTGCGGATTGACGATGGGGCCTCTGGCCATGGTGACGGTTCCTCCGGAATCGAGCCTACCACCGCGCGCCAGCCGGCGGCGCCAAGCCTCAGGCGCGCCGGGTGGCCGCCGCGGCGCGGAACACGCGCACGTAGTTGCCGCCCAGCAGCTGGCCCACCTCCGCGGGGCTGAAGCCCTGGCGGAGCAGGAGGTCGGCCACCGCGGGCAGGTCGGCGTAGTCGTCCCAGACCTCGCTGACGCCGCCCTCCATGTCGGTCCCGATGCCCACGTGGTCCACGCCCGCCGCGTCCACCATCCGGGCGATGCCGCGCACCCAGTCGCGCGCGTCGACGAACGAGGAGCCGTTCGGCCAGACCCCGATCACCCCGCCGACCTGGGCCATCAGCCGCGCGTGCTCGGTCGAGATCAGGCGCGTGTACGAGGTGAGCGGCCCACGGGCCAGCGAGGTGTGCGAGAGCACGAAGGGCACGGAGGTGACCGCGGCGACCTGCTGGACGAGCGTGAAGGTGCCGTGGGCCACGTCGACCACGATGCCGAGCCGGTTGCACTCGCGGACCACGTCGGTGCCGAGCGGGCTCAGGCCGCCCCAGCGTGGGTCCTCGGTCTGCTGGTCGCCCAGATCGCTCGGCATGTAGTGCACGAGCTGGAGGTGCCGGATCCCGCGCTCGTAGACCTCGGCGACCCGCTCGAGGTGACCCTCCATGAACTGGCAGCCCTCGATGTTGCCGATCAGCGCGGGCCGGCCGGCCGCCCGCGCCATCTCCAGATCGTCCGGGGTGAGCACGCGGGTCATCCCGTGCTGAGCGACCAGGGCGTCCATGAACGCGAGCCGCCGCTCGGTGTGCGCGTGGAGCTCGCCGGGCGCCGGATCGCGGTACTGGCGGATGCGCCCTCCGCTGGCCGGCCGGTGGATGACCGGGCCGTCCGCCGAGTGGCAGAGGCACACCGCGGAGAGATGGCCGCGCCGCATGTGATCGGCGAGGTCGAAGCGCGGCACCCGCGCGTTGCTCGCGCCGGCGGCGTGGGAGTGGAAGTCCACCGAGGTGGCGGTGGCCAGGAGGGCGGGCACCCGCGGGTCCAGGTCCTCGAGCCGCCGGCCGTGGATGCCCCCGCAGCCCCCGAGGCTCCAGGCCCCGAGCGCGGCGGCGGCGCCCCCCAGCAGCCGCCGGCGCGTCAGGCCCCCGTCCGATCCGCTCGTCACGTGTGCTCCCTCAGGCCATGTAGGCGCCGCCGTTGACGTGGATGAGCTCGCCGGTGATCCAGCCCGAGTCCTCCGAGGCGAGGAAGACCGCGATCCGCGCGATCTCCTCCGGCTGGGCGATCCGCCCGAGCGGGATCTCGCGCGCCCGCGCCGCGATCTGCTCCTCGGTGTTGCCGTAGCGCGGCTGCGCGGTGTCGGTGAGCCCGGGGGCGATCGCGTTGACCCGGATGCGATGCGGGGCCAGGGCCAGCGCCATCGCGCGCGTCAGGCCGAGCACGCCCGCCTTGCTCGCCGAGTAGTGCACCCCGCGCGCGTCGCCGCGGATGGCCGAGGACGAGATGTTGACGATGGCGCCCGGCCGGCCCGCCGCCACCATCGCGCGCGCCACCGCCTGGGCGCACAGGAAGCCGCCCTTGAGGTTCACCCCGAGCACGTGATCCCACTCGCGCTCGGACAGCTCGAGGAACTGAGCGCGCGGGAACACCCCCGCGTTGTTCACCAGGACGTCGGGCGGCCCGAGCCCGCCGGTGACCGCGTCGACCAGGGCCTGCACGTCGCGGGCCTGCGCCACGTCGCCCTTGACGGTGACGACCTTGCGCCCGCGTCCCCGGATCTCCCCCGCCACGCGCTCGGCCGCGGCCGGGTCGTCGAGGAAGTTGAGACCCACGTCGGCCCCCTCCGCGGCCATGGCCAGGGCGATGGCCCGGCCGATCCCTT
>Ga0307479_10006427_pt1 | contig 10798 bp, 4 predicted proteins | sample atmos_gasesECM4C_FD_203743 | JGI IMG/M metagenome (GOLD analysis project Ga0307479, IMG submission 203743) | Hardwood forest soil microbial communities from Morgan-Monroe State Forest, Indiana, United States - atmos_gasesECM4C_515 | ecosystem: Environmental > Terrestrial > Soil > Temperate...
GCTGAACGGAATTGGGATGCAGAAAATGAAAAACATCAGCGAGCGGGAAACTGTGCTGCTCGCTGAGGGAAATATTCAGGCCGTCGTCGGTGGCCGCGGCTTGCAGCTCAAAATTGAATGAGCGGCAGAAACGCTTGCGGAGGGCGAGTCCCCAGGCTTTATTGATGCGGCCGCCGAACGGTGCGTGAATCACGAGCTGCATGCCGCCGCTTTCGTCGAAGAAGCGCTCGGCGATAACGGTTTGTTGCGTGGGAACCGCGCCGAGGACCGCACGCCCCGCGACGATGTGCTCGACGGCTTGTTCCGCGCCGGCTTGGTCGAGGGCGCATTCGAGCTTCAGAAAATTCACAGCGGAGGCTGCGCCGTTGATTGGGGCTGCGGGTGCGCCCACGCCGTTGGAGGCGCTTGGAACCAGCGAGCTGATTTTTTCGCGAAGTTCGGCGACGTGCGTGGAAAGCTCGTCGGTGCGCGAGGGTGCTTCACCGCGCCAGAAGGGCACGGTGGGCGGAGCGCCTTGCGCGTCTTCCACCAAAACGCTGCCAGATTGCACGCGGCGGATGCGCCAGGACGAGTTGCCGAGAAGAATGATGTCGCCGGCAAGGCTTTCGACCGCGAAGTCTTCGTCTACGGTGCCGACGATGGTGCCCTCAGGTTGCGCCACGACGGAATAGAGCGAATTTTCCGGAATGGCGCCGCCACTGGTGATGGCGGCAAGGCGGGCGCCGCGACGCCCACGCACGATTCCGTTGACGCGGTCGCGATGCAGGTATGAGGCGTAACGGCCTCGCGCGCTGGCGATGCCCTCGGAGAGCATTTCGAGAATGGCGTCGTAGTCGGTGCGAGGGAGATTGCGGTACGGGTAGGCGCGCCGAACGAGCTGAAAGAGTTCTTCTTCGCGCCAATCTTCCGCGGCGCACGCGGCAACAATTTGTTGCGAAAGGATATCGAGGGGAACTTCAGGAATGGCGATGCGGTCCAGGTCGCCTTGACGAATGGCGCGGGCGAGCGCGGCGCACTCGATGAGCTCGTCGCGAGTGGTGACGAAGATGCGGCCCTTGGAGACGGCACCGCGCCAGTGTCCCGCGCGTCCGATGCGTTGCAAAGCCACGGAGATGGAACGGGTCGAGCCGATCTGGCAGACGAGATCGACGCTGCCGATGTCGATCCCCAGTTCGAGGGAAGCAGTGGCGACTAGTGCGCGAATTTCGCCGGCTTTGAGCTTGCGCTCCGCGGCGAGGCGTAGTTTACGCGACAGGCTGCCGTGATGAGCGGCGACGGCGTCTTTGCCGAGACGCTCGGCCAAATGGTGTGCGACGCGCTCAGCGAGTCGGCGCGTATTTACGAAGATAAGCGTTGAGGAATGTTGTTTGGCCAATTCGGTGAGGCGGTCGTAAATCTCGCCCCACATCTCGTTGGAGGCGACCGGGCCAAGCTCGCTGGCGGGAACCTCGATGGCTAGGTCCATTTCGCGGCGATGACCGATGTTCACAATGGTTGGCGCGAGGCGCTCGCCGCCAGTCAGAAAATCGGCGACCAGCTCGATGGGTTTTTGCGTCGCGGAAAGGCCTATGCGCGCAAGCTGCTTTCCTGTTAGGTAGTCAAGGCGTTCGAGGGAAAGCGCGAGATGGGCGCCACGCTTGTCGTCAGCGACCGCGTGAATTTCGTCGACGATGACGGTATTGACCGTTTTCAAGACTTCGCGGCTTCGCGCCGCCGTGAGCAGGATGTACAGCGATTCCGGCGTGGTGACCAGGATGTGCGGCGGACGGGCCAGCATGGCGCGGCGTTCGTGCGCCAGTGTGTCGCCCGTCCGGACCGCGATGCGAATTTCCGGCATGAGCAGGCCGCGTTGGCCGGCGAGCTGCAGAATTTCGCCGAGAGGCACCTCTAGATTCTTCTGGATGTCGTTGCTGAGGGCTTTCAGCGGCGAAACGTAAAGCACTTCGGTGCGATCGGTGAGATCGCCCGAGAGCGCTTTGCGGACGAGCGCGTCGATGCAGGTTAGGAAGGCGGCGAGCGTCTTGCCGGAGCCAGTGGGTGCGGAGATCAGTGTGGTCCTGCCAGCGAGAATGTGCGGCCAGCCTTGGGCTTGTGGTTCGGTGGGGGTGCCGAAGCGGGAGACGAACCACTCCTGCACGAGTGGGTGGGCCCACTCTAGGCCGGTGGAGGCGAGTTGAGAGTTATGGGTGGCCACGTTGCTTGCGGTACAAAACCTATTATATTCGATGCGGTGGGGGCTCGGCAGGAGCCCGCTTCCTTTCGGCTGCGCCGGGGGCAGGCAGAAAGCGGACTATACAGATGCGTGCTGAAATCAATTGCCGCTGCGCGGGGACGAACTGGGACGCGCTAAAGCGCGCCCCTACACATCCGGGGTGCGGTTTTGCAGCTACCGAAGAATAGAATCGGCGTGGGGTGACAGTGTGAAGCTGACGCGAAGGACTAAGGGATGAAACGCCTTTTGGGAATTGATGTGGGGACCGGGGGAACCCGGGCGGTGTTGCTGGGTGAAACCGGCCGCGTCGTGAGCACCGCTGACGCGGAACATGCGGCCATGGCTTCGCCAAAGATTGGCTGGGCGGAGCAGGATCCTCAAGATTGGTGGGGCGCCGCTTGCCTGGCGATTAAAGAATGTTTGGCGAAGGGCGGCGTTTCATCAGGCCGCGTGGACGCCATTGGTGTAACCGGGCAAATGCACGGTCTGGTTTTGCTAGATGAGCAAGACAATGTGCTACGGCCCTCGATCATTTGGTGTGACCAGCGCACAGAAGAGCAATGCCGCGAGATCACGCGGCGCGTCGGGGCACAGCGCTTGATTAAGCTGGTGGCGAATCCTGCGCTGACCGGCTTCACGCTGCCAAAAATCTTGTGGGTGCGTGAGCATGAGCCGACGATTTGGGCGCGGGTGCGCAGCATCCTTCTGCCCAAGGATTATGTGAGGTTCCGGCTGACCGGCGCGAAAGCCACTGATGTTGCGGACGCTTCCGGGACACTGCTGTTCGACGTGGTGAACCGGCGCTGGTCGGCGGAGATGCTGAAGATTTTTGATCTCAAGCCGGACATCCTGCCAAAAGTTTTTGAGTCGCCGGAGATCGCGAGTCATGTGTCGCAAGAAGGCGCAGCCGCAACGGGCCTGTCTGAAGGGACTCCCGTGGCGGCAGGCGCGGGTGATCAGGCAGCTGGCGCCGTCGGGATGGGAATTGTCGCGCCGGGCGATGTAAGCGCCACCATCGGAACGTCGGGTGTGGTTTTCGCGGCGACGAGCAAACCCGTGCTGGAGCCGGAGGGGCGCATCCACACGTTCTGCCACGCGGTGCCGGGGCGATGGCACGTGATGGGAGTGACGCAGGGAGCAGGACTTTCGCTGCGGTGGTTCCGCGACCAGCTCGGTGCGGAACTGGGCGGCAAGAAAGAAAGCTATGAGGAATTGACCAAAGCTGCAGAAAAAGCGCCGCCGGGATCAGATGGCCTACTGTGGGCGCCGTATTTGATGGGCGAACGCACGCCGCACTTGGATCCTAATGCGAAAGGGGCGCTCGTCGGGATTACCGCACAGCATACCCGGGCGCATGTGGTTCGCGCAATATTGGAAGGCGTGGCGTTCAGCTTGAAGGACACGTTTGCTCTGTTTGGTGTGCTGGGCGTGCCAGTGAATTCCGTGCGGCTTGGTGGTGGAGGCGCGCGAAGTCCTTTGTGGCAGCAAATTCAGGCGGATGTGTACGGCATCCCCGTGGACTTGGTGGCGGCGGAGGAAGGCGGCGCTTACGGAGCGGGATTACTTGCGGGGGTCGGCGTTGGCGCGTGGGCTTCGGTTGACGCGGCGTGTAAGGTCGCGGTGCGCGTGGCGAAGCGCGTCGAGGCCATCCCGCAAAATGTCGATTTGATGGAGCGCCAGTATCAGGAGTTTCGGAAGATTTATCCGGCGTTGCGGAGTGTGGCTCGCGCGAGTGGCGCGGCCAATTGAGAAGCAGACTTCAGGGGAAAGCCCGTTCGTAAGTGCGAGTCTTAGGTCGCTCTTTCAAGCGCGACCCACGAATCGGTTCTAACGTACAATGGAAAATCGACCGACGAGTGGCAGTGAGGCAGAAAACGCCATGAACGAGAAAGAGACCCGCCGCTATTTTACTGAGCACCTCGAGGTTCGTTCGCCCGAAATTCGGGCGACCCCGGAGAGCAAGGCAATTGCTGTGATTGCCGGGCGCGAATTGCAGCCCAATCGCGGCATTCCTTTGAATTTGGACTGGATCAAAGAAGTTCGCGTCAACACCAGCGCGGTGGAGCGGCGCGCCCAAACGCTGGTGACGCGGCGAACGGTGAAGAAGGATTGGCAGATTGCCTGGTTGCTGCGCGCGATTTCTTGCATGGACCTGACCACCCTTTCCGGCGACGACACGGATGAGCGGGTGCGGCGATTATGCGCTAAGGGGCGACAGCCAATCCGGCACGACTTGGTGAAATTGCTGGGGATCGAAAGTTTGCAGATCAAGGTCGGGGCGATTTGCGTGTATCACACGTTTGTGGAAACGGCGCGGCGAGCGCTCGAAGGTAGCCGCATCAAGGTCGCGGCGGTCTCGACGGGATTTCCGGCGGGGCTTTCTCCCCTGGATGAACGCGTCGCGGAGATTCGCCGGTCGGTGGATGCCGGGGCGGATGAGATCGACGTAGTCATCACGCGCGCGCACGTGTTTGGGGGGAGGTGGCAGGCGCTCTATGACGAGATTGCCACGTTCAAGGCGGCGTGCGGGCCGGCGCACATGAAAGTGATTTTGGGGACGGGCGATTTGCTGACGCTACGCAACGTGGCGCGAGCGAGCGTGGTGGCGATGATGGCGGGCGCGGATTTTATCAAGACCTCGACCGGTAAGGAGACGGTAAACGCGACGCTGCCGGTGGGATTGGTGATGACTCGCGCCATTCGCGAGTACGCCCAGCAAACGGGAATGGCCGTAGGCTTCAAGCCGGCGGGAGGAATTCGCACGGCGAAGCAATCTTTGGAGTGGTTGACGTTGATGAAGGAAGAACTAGGTCCCTCGTGGTTGAGCGCGGAGCTTTTTCGGTTAGGTGCCAGCTCGATGCTGGGCGATATCGAACGGCAATTGGAATTCCACGTTACGGGCAGATATTCAGCAGAGTACCGGCATCCGATCGCGTGATAGGCGAAGACTCAGATTGACGGGCCGCACAGGCAGAAATGGTTGTGCCACAAAACATGAGCATCGTCGAGAAATTTGTGAGCATGGAGTATGGGCCGGCGCCGGAGGATCCGCGCGAGGCGCTGGTGTGGCTCGACAAGCATGGCCACCGGTTGGGCCACTTCATCGGAGGTGAGTTTCAGCCGGCGCGCGAAAAGCAATACTTTGAAACCTTCGATCCTTCGAGTGGCGAGGCGCTTGCGAGTGTGGCGCAAGGGTCGGCTGCCGACGTGGACGCGGCCGTTAAGGCTGCACGTGCGGCTCTATCCGTATGGCAATCACTGACGCCTCACGCCCGGGCTCGTTATTTGTATGCTGTGGCACGGCAAGTGCAAAAGCATTCGCGGCGGCTGGCCGTGCTGGAAACGATGGACAACGGCAAACCGATTCGCGAAAGCCGCGACATCGATATTCCTCTTGTGGCGCGCCATTTCTATCACCACGCGGGATGGGCGCAGCTTCTGCCACAAGAGTTTCCGGGATATACGGCGTGCGGCGTGGTTGGGCAAATTATTCCCTGGAATTTTCCGCTGCTGATGCTGGCATGGAAAATCGCTCCGGCACTGGCGACCGGAAACACCGTGGTGCTCAAGCCCGCGGAGTTCACGCCGCTCACTGCGCTAGCTTTCGCGGAAATTTGCCAGGAAGTCGGATTGCCTGCCGGAGTGGTGAACATTGTGACCGGCGATGGTTCCACCGGCGAAGCGCTGGTCAAGCATCCGAACGTGGACAAGATTGCGTTCACGGGTTCGACGGAAGTGGGCCGCGCAATTCGCAGGGCCACGGCGCAGAGTCACAAGAAGCTTTCGCTGGAGCTCGGCGGCAAGTCGCCGTTCATTATTTTTGAAGACGCCGACCTGGACAGCGCGGTGGAAGGGTTAGTCGACGGCATCTGGTTCAATCAGGGACAAGTGTGCTGCGCAGGTTCGCGCCTGTTGATGCAGGAAAGCGTGGCCGAGCTGCTGATCGGCAAAGTGCGAGAGCGCATGAGCACGCTGCGGCTGGGTCCGCCTCTGGACAAGGCGATCGACATCGGCGCGATTGTCGCTCGCGTGCAACTGGAGCGCATTCAGCGTCTGGTGGAGCAAGGCGTAGCGGAGGGCGCTACTTGTTGGCAGCCGCCGGCGCTAGCTATGCCGTCACGTGGCCTATATTTCCCGCCGACGCTGCTGAGCAATGTGCACCCGACGTCTGTGGTGGCGCAGCAGGAGATTTTTGGTCCAGTGCTGGCCGCCATGACATTTCGCACGCCGCGCGAAGCCGTGGAGTTGGCGAACAACACGGTATACGGCCTGGCGGCGAGCGTTTGGAGCGAGAGCATCAATGTGGCGCTGCACGTGGCCGCACAGTTGAAAGCAGGCGTAGTGTGGGTGAACAGCACAAATCTGTTTGACGCTTCGTGCGGATTTGGCGGCTATCGAGAAAGCGGTTACGGACGCGAGGGGGGCAGGGAAGGGCTACTAGAATACTTGGAGCCGGCTTGGTTCAAGAACGCACCTCCGCTCAGGAATGCGCCACTGGCTATAGATCAACCGCCGGAAGGGGAAAGCGACGCGGCGGCGCCACCGATTGACCGCACGGTGAAGCTGTACATTGGAGGTAAGCAGGCCCGGCCGGATTCCGGCTACAGCATGGAAGTGCGCGCTGCGGACGGGCGCATTTTGGGCGAGGTGCCGCTGGGCAACCGCAAGGACGTTCGCAATGCGGTCGAGGCCGCTCGAAAGGCTGAGGGCTGGGCGCGCGCTACGCCGCACACGCGCGCACAGGTGCTCTATTACATCGGCGAAAATCTTTCGCAACGCGCCGCGGAAGTCGCTGGGCGGTTGGCTGCGGTCGTCGGCAAACAGCAAGCCGAGGTGGAAGTCCAACATGGCATCGAGCGGGTGTTCGCCTATGCGGCGTGGGCGGACAAATATGAAGGCGCGTTGCACGATCCGCCGTTCCGAAACATCACTTTGGCGATACACGAGCCGGTAGGCACGATTGGAGTTGTGTGTTCGGCAGAATTCCCGCTGCTTGGGTTTTTGTCGCTGGTAATGCCCGCAATCGCGATGGGTAATACCGTTGTCGTGGTTCCGTCAGAACTGTATCCGCTGATTACGGGTGATTTGTATCAGGTGTTTGAGACCAGCGATCTGCCGGGTGGAGCGGTGAACATCGTGACCGGGCGGCCAGCGGAGCTGCTGAAGGTCTTGGCGGAACACGACGATGTCGACGCTATCTGGTGTTTTCGAGACGAGTCCGCGGCAGCGCGGGTTAAGGCGCTGTCAAGCGGTAACCTGAAGCAGGTCTTCACTAATGAAGGCCGCGCGATCGATTGGCTGAACGTCGAGCAAGGGGAGGGGCGGTGGTTCCTCCACCACGCCACTCAGGTCAAGAACGTTTGGGTCCCTTACGGCGAGTAGCGCTGCTCCGGCATTTGCCATCCCAGATATAATTGAAGTGTAGGAGAAAAGACCCACACGCAAAACCGGCGTGTAGCGTAGCCCAGAACCCCGCAGCCCGCCGGCGGGCATGGCCGAATGCGATGTTCGAGCATCCTACCTTGCGGAGGCGAAGTCTTTGGATTCCCCGATAACCTTGATGAGGCGTGCCGTCAGCACCTTGCACCGGGTGGTGATCGAGAACGTCGAACCTAAAGTTGATGGCGGCCGCTATTCCATTAAGCGGACGATTGGCGAAAAGGTGAGAGTCAGCGCTGATATTTTTGCGGACGGGCAAGATCGGCTCGGCGCGATGCTGTTGTACCGCTTTACGGAGGAAGAAGGCTGGCGCGAGGCGGAGATGCGTTTGGTCGTGAACGATCGGTGGGAGGGCGAGTTCATGACCGAACGGCTCGGGCGCTATTTCTATACCGTCCTTGCGTGGGTGGACGCTTTCCGGACTTGGAGCGCCGACTTCGCGAAAAGAATGGAAGCGCGGCAGGATGTGTCGATGGATACCGTCATCGGAGCAGAAATCCTGAAAGCCGCTGCGGGGCGTGCCAATGGGAGCGACTCACGAAGATTAGCTGAGGCTGCTTCTAAGCTGCGAAATCCATCGGACGGGGCCGAGAGCGTGTTGAAACTGACCAACGATCCGGAGGTGAGCGCTCTGGCGAGCCGTTATCGCGAGCATGAAACGGATACACGCTACGAACGGGAACTCGGCGTCGTGGTCGACCCAGAGAAGGCGCGCTTCAGCGCGTGGTACGAGCTGTTTCCGCGCTCGTGCACGAAGGATGTGAATCGTCCCGGAACATTCCGCGACGTCATCGAACGGCTGCCGTATGTCGCCGGGATGGGCTTCGATGTGTTGTACTTGGCGCCCATTCATCCCATCGGGCGGATCGAACGAAAGGGGAAAAACAATTCACTTAAGCCTGCAGCTCACGAGCCGGGAAGTCCCTGGGCGATCGGATCGGAGGAGGGGGGACATAAGGCTATCCATCCGGAACTTGGCACGCTCGAGGACTTCAAAGAGCTTCAGCGCAAAGCGCGCCAGGTTGGGATGGAAATCGCGCTGGACATCGCTTACCAGACTTCGCCCGATCATCCTTATTTGAGGGAACATCGGGAATGGTTTCGCGAGCGACCGGATGGCACGATTCAGTACGCGGAGAATCCGCCAAAAAAATACCAGGATATCTATCCCTTCGATTTCGAGACGGCGCACGCCACCGAACTTTGGGAGGAACTCAAAAGCATTGTGGTGTATTGGATCGAGCAAGGCGTTCGCATTTTCCGCGTCGACAATCCGCATACCAAGCCGTTTGCGTTTTGGGAATGGCTGATCAATGGCGTCACGCAGGACTATCCGGATGTCATTTTTCTGTCGGAAGCGTTCACGCGGCCGAAGGTCATGTACCAGTTGGCGAAACTCGGCTTTACGCAGTCTTACACGTACTTTGCCTGGAAGAACACCAGTCGAGACCTACGTGAATACTTTACGGAAATCACGCAGCCGCCAATCCGCGAATTCTTTCGCGCCAATGTGTGGCCCAACACGCCGGACATCTTGAACGAATATTTGCAACACGGGGGGCGTCCGGCGTTTGTGGCGCGGTTGATTTTGGCGGCGACATTGGGCGCGAATTACGGAATCTATGGCCCCGCGTTCGAGCTAGGTGAACACCTGCCGATACGCGAGGGCAGCGAAGAGTATCTGAACTCCGAAAAATACGAGGTGCGCGTCTGGAATCTCGAGGATCCCAACAGCCTCAAAGATCTCATTACGCACGTAAACGGCATTCGGCGCGCGCACCCGGCGCTGCAAAGCGATTGGAGCTTGCGATTCCATTCCGTCGATAACGAACAGTTGATTGCTTATAGCAAAGCGTCCGAGGGCGGCTCGGACGTCATCCTGGTAGTGGTGAATCTCGATCCGCGCAATCGCCAGTCAGGGTGGGTCAGCGTGGCCACCGATGAGCTGCGTCTTGCCTCGCAGGAATCCTATCAGGTGCACGATCTGTTGACCGACGCGCGTTACGTCTGGCATGGGCCGCGAAATTTTGTGCAGCTCGACCCAGGGGTTGTGCCCGCGCACATCTTTCAAGTCCATCCGATTGGTTGAGCGCCGCCGAGTATCCAATGCTCCCGAAACCCGAACAGCAGATCAAGGCGCTCGCGCTACAGGATGACAGCCTCTGGTACAAAGACGCGATCATCTACCAGCTGCACGTGCGCACGTTTTGCGACAGCAATGGCGATGGCATCGGAGATTTCCCCGGGCTGACGGGCAGGCTCGATTATCTGCGCGAACTGGGCATCACCGCCATTTGGCTCTTACCTTTTTATCCCTCTCCGTTGCGAGATGACGGCTACGACATCGCCGAATACACATCGGTTCATCCCAACTACGGAACGCTCGAAGACTTCAAGACATTTTTGAAGGCGGCTCACGAGCGCCATATCCGCGTCATCACGGAGATGGTCGTCAACCACACTTCCGATCAGCATCCATGGTTCCAGGAAGCGCGAAGCAGCCGTGATAATCCGAAACGCGATTGGTACGTGTGGAGCGAAACGGACACGCGGTATCAGGGTGCGCGCATCATTTTCGTCGACACGGAAATGTCGAACTGGGCCTGGGACCCCATCTCCAAATCATATTATTGGCACCGTTTTTTCAGCCATCAGCCGGATTTGAACTACGACAATCCCGCCGTTCGCGAGGCCATGTGGGAAGTGATGCAGTTCTGGCTGGCGTTAGGCGTGGACGGGTTCCGATTGGATGCGGTTCCTTATCTGATAGAGAGAGACGGCACGTCCTGCGAGAACCTTCCGGAAACGCACGAAATCATTCGCGAGTTCCGACGGCGCATCGATCTTGTGTATCCCGGCAAAATGCTGCTGGCCGAGGCCAATCAATGGCCCGCCGACGTTCGCGCGTATTTCGGTCAAGGCGATGAGTTTCACATGGCCTTCCACTTTCCGTTGATGCCCAGGATGTTCATGGCCGTGAAGCTGGAAGATCGCAAGCCCATCATCGAGATTCTCGAGCAGACGCCGCAAATCCCGGACAATTGCCAGTGGTGCATTTTTCTTCGCAACCACGACGAGTTGACGCTGGAGATGGTGACGGACGTCGAGCGCGACTACATGTATGACGAATACGCCGTCGACAAAGCC
>Ga0307479_10006428_pt1 | contig 10797 bp, 10 predicted proteins | sample atmos_gasesECM4C_FD_203743 | JGI IMG/M metagenome (GOLD analysis project Ga0307479, IMG submission 203743) | Hardwood forest soil microbial communities from Morgan-Monroe State Forest, Indiana, United States - atmos_gasesECM4C_515 | ecosystem: Environmental > Terrestrial > Soil > Temperate...
GGTCACTCCGGCCCGTGGTATTTGACTGATCCGAACAGCAAGTTTGGAAAGGCGGCGCAGCGTGCGTTGAAAACCGCGTTTAACAAAGAGGTGGCGCTGATTCGCGAAGGCGGCAGTATTCCCATCGTTTCCGATTTCCGGAAGATCCTTGGTGTCGAGACGCTGTTGATCGGGCTGGCGCTGCAAGATTGCCGGGCGCATTCGCCGAATGAAAATTTTCCGCTGGAAAATCTCGATGCCGGAATCCGAATGAACCAAGCTGTGCTCGCGGAACTGGCCGGCTGAACCGCTCGTTGGCGTGAAAAGAAAACTACGTTTCGTGTTCGTGATCGCGATGACGATTGCGATCAGCAGTGTCGTGGTGCGCGCGACGGAGGAACAGGAGGAAACTTTCGGCGACAAACTAAAAAAACTTTTCGTCCGACCAACGCCGACTCCGAAACCTCGGAAGAAAAAGACGACTTCGCCGACACCGACTGTCACATCTGCGGTGTCAGTTTCGGAAAGGGAAGCGTCGACTTCTTCGCCGAATGGAACTCCGCTTCCGTCGATCACGCCATTGGCCTCAGGGAGCGCAACGGCGACCGCGCAGCCGAGCGAAACGCCGCCGCCTGCGCCAGCCGCAGTTGAATCAAGAACGCCGACTCGAGCCGAGCAAGGCCAAACACAATATTTCGAGCCAGTGCGTCCAATTAGTCCGGGACCGCGTTCACGACGGAGTTCAACCCCGAGAATAATTCCCATACCGAGAATAACGCCGGTTCCGACAACAACAGCCACGCCAACGCCGATTGAAACTCCGGTCGAGACACCGACTCCCGCAGAAACGCCAGTCTCCCGACCAATGCCGAGTTTGCCCCCGATGATTAAGCAGGCGACCTCGCCGAGTTCGTCGCCGATGACGAAGAAAGCACGAATTCCAAACGCTACGATTCCCGTTACAGAGATTTCAGATTCAAAGAGTTATGCGCCGGAAGTTAAGAAAGTAATCGATCTTGGTCTCAACCTGACGACGCAAAATCTCGGCTACAAATATGCGTCGGCCGAGCCGGCGAATGGCGGGCTGGATTGCTCCGGTTTCATTTATTACGTGCTGTCGAAGTGCGGAATCAAAGACGTGCCACGCGACGCGCGCGAGCAATACATCTGGGTGCGAAAAGCCGGAAATTTTCAGGCCGTGCTCGCGCAGCGCGACGACAGCTTCGAGCTCGATGCGCTCAAGCCTGGCGATTTGCTTTTTTGGGCGAGCAGCTACGGAGTTAGCCGCGACCCGGACATTACGCAGACGATGATTTATCTCGGACGGGAAAAGGGCACAAACCAGCGAATTATGATCGGCGCGAGCGAACGGCTCGCTTACAAAGGCCAGTCGCGATCAGGTGTGAATGTTTTCGATTTCAAAGTGGAACGCGCGAAGTCGAAGTCGAACGGCGAGCCCGGCCCGGTGTTTGTTGGTTACGGGCGCATCCCCGGTTTAAGCGGGAAATAATTTAGCGCGAATTGTCCGGCTCGGATTGTTCCTCCTCAGCGTGAATCGTTGGCGAGCTTGCCGGTGAGGATGTCGACCTGGCCGCCGGAGCCGGTTCGGCGGAGGAGGCTGTTGCCGGCGCCGGCCGCGATCTGTTTTCCAACAAATGTTTCGCGAACGCGACGGCGACAAGTGCCACTACGATTACAATGACGAGACGCTGTTCCCGTTTCGTCAGATCAAAAACATTCTTCACTTTCGAGCGTACTTGATCGGATCGGTTACCCCGGCTTCGCGAAAACCTTTCAAACGCAACTGGCAAGAATCACATTTTCCGCATGCTCGTCCGTCCGGTGTCGGATCGTAACAGCTGTGCGTCAGCGAAAGATTGACATTGAACTCAACGGCTTTGCGGACGATGTCCGCTTTGGAGAGATTGATCAACGGCGCATGAATTTGAATGCGAGCGCCTTCAGCGCCCGCTTTGGTGGCAACGTTGGCCAGCACTTCAAAAAGCGCGATGAATTCCGGCCGGCAATCCGGATATCCGCTGTAATCGATCGCGTTTGCACCAATGAAAATGTGTCCGGCCGGAATCGTTTCCGCCCAGGCCAGGGCGTGCGCCAGGAAAATTGTGTTTCTCGCCGGAACGTAAGTGGGCGGAATGCCGCTTCCGATTTCTTCGTCCGACCGCGCTTTTGGAACATCGACATCGTCAATCAGCGCAGAGCCGGCGAAGATCTGATTGTCGATCCTCACAGTGCGATGCTCCTTCGCGCCTAACGACTTGGCGATCTTCCGCGCCGCTTCCAGTTCTCGCTGGTGCCGTTGGCCGTAATCGAAAGAAAGGGCGTAGGTCTCGTAGTCTTGCGATCGTGCAATCGCGAAAGTTGTGGCCGAATCAAGGCCGCCGCTGAGGAGAACGACGGCGTGTTTCATCGGCCGTCGCGGCCAACTTTCTTGTCGGGATACTCGGCTCGCACAGTCAGTGCGATTCCCCCGCGCGCCGAAAATTGCGCGGTTACAATCGCTTCTCGCGGTGAACACGCTTTTACGAAATCATCGAGGATGCGGTTGGTGACCGCTTCGTTGAACGCGCGTTCGTTTCGATACGAAGCGAGATAGAACTTGAGCGATTTACTTTCGACGCAAAGGCGATCGGGCACGTAGTCGATGTCGATCCTGGCGAAGTCGGGTTGGCCGGTGACGGGACAAAGGCAGGTGAAATCGTCCGTCTCGAAATGAATGTGATAATTCCGCCGAGTCGGATTGGGAAAGGTTTCCAGTCGCGCCTCAGCAGGTGAAATGGGTAATTTCGTTTCGCTTCGACCGAGCAGCCTCAGAGAAGTGGCCCTTGATTTCGCGCGCTTCATAGCTTGAACGTTCCACGCTCACCAGCCAACCTTCAACCTTCAAATCCAGTGGCAGCATCGGGCAAAGAACATCCGGGCAATCAGAATCGCGTCGGCGTGATCGACATGATCGCACACGACCCAAAGACGGACGAGGCGGTGCTGGTGATGAATGAGCCGGCGGCGTGGGACGGTTCCGACGATCGCTTGCTCGAACTGCAGGAACGCTTCAATGCCTACGTTTCGTTTTTACTCGATGGCGAATTTGCGGAGTGGGATCCGAAGTTGGCGCAAAAACGTGCACGAATCGAGGTGCGTTGCGCGCATCTGCCCGATGCCCGCGCCATCGATTTGTTAGGCAACATTCACGACCAGCTCGCGCACCAGGAAATTAAGGTCGAAGTCGTCGTGAAAGATCGAATCAATATTTCAAAAACGAAGTGACCGGCGTCGGCGTAAGTTTTTCCCGGCCGTGCAGGAACTCCAACTCGATCAGGAAAATCGCTTCCACTAATTGACCGCCCACTTTTTTGATTAACGTCGCCGCCGAAGCTGAGGTTCCGCCGGTGGCAAGCAGATCATCGATCAGAACGATTTGTTCGCCGCGGGTGATGGCGTCGATGTGCAATTCCATTTCGGCTTCGCCGTACTCGAGGGAGTATTTCGCGCTCTCGGTTTTGTAGGGCAACCGGCCTTTTTTTCGGAGCGGCACAAAACCAATGCCGAGCTCGTAAGCCACCGCTGACCCGAAAAGGAATCCGCGCGCATCGATTCCTACGACCTTGTCGATTTTCTTTCTGCTAAAACGTTCGAGAAAAAGATCGATCGACGTGCGAAAAAGTGCGCCGTCCTTCAAGATTGGCGTGATGTCTTTAAAGATGATTCCCTTTTTCGGGAAATCGGGCACGTCGCGAACACTGGTGCGAAGTTTTTCGATTACGTCGGAATTCACCAGGCGATGCTAGCGGGCAGGCGCGTCTCAGGTCAACGGCGACGCGAGCGGCGCCTGAAAGTATTCTCCCGGAACCAACGATGGGTCCGCGAACTTTGGTCTTCAAATCCCGTATTCATTGATGTGAGGACCTTTCGGTTATCTCACACGCGGATAAGTCCACCGGTGCGGCCGGAGGTGAACGCACGCGAAGTTTATAACTTCTCGTGCGTTGAGCGGTAGCGCCCCGGCCGTACCGGTCATCCGAAGTGAAAGATCGAAACGATGCGCCGGGCGCGTAACCGCGGCATTGCCAAAGGCGACCGGGTATCTAAAATAGAACGCTCGCGGTGGATCGATATCTTCTCATTGTCTCAACGGTCTGTTTTCTCGTGGCGATCGCGCACACGATTCTCGAAATGCGTGGTGGGATTTTTCGGCCAATGCAGTTCAATTTCTTTGCCGTCGGACTCGGCTTTATTTTCCAGACCGCATTCTTGTCGATTCGCGGTCACGCGCTCGGTCGGTGTCCGATCACGAACCTGTTCGAGGTAATTGTTTTTGTCGCCTGGTCGGTAGCGCTGTTCTACATGGTCGTTGGCCCGGCGTATCGGCTTTCGTTGATGGGCGCTTTCACCGCGCCGCTAGTAGTTTTGCTTCAACTTTTTGCGCTATGGGCGCCGATTGATAAAGCGCACCCGGGACGGTTACCCGCGAACTCCTGGTTGGAATTTCACGCGTCCATCTCCCTTATCGCCTACGGCGCGTTCGCCCTCGCTTGCATTGCGGGCGTGATGTACTTGGTGCAGGAACGGCAACTGAAGACGCACCAGTTGCATTCGATTTTTTATCATCTTCCGCCGTTGACCGATCTTTTCGCCGCGATCACACGATTGCTCTGGTGGGGATTCACACTTTACACGTTCGGCTTGATCAGCGGCTTTTTTGTGGGCGAACCGCTGCCCTGGATCCAAATCATGTGTGCGATCGGAGTCTGGCTTCTTTATGGATTGATTTTACAGGGCCGATATTTGCGCTGGTTTGCACCAAAACGGGTGGCCGCGCTTTGCATCATTGGTTTTAGCGCCGCATTGACTCTTCTTTGGGGTATCACCTTCACCGCCCAAACGCACACGCCATGAATTTGTTCTGCGTCGGTCTTAGTCATCACAACACGGATGTCGAGGCGCGCGAATGCTTTGCCGGCCACGTCGAGTCCGACCGCGCGCTGCGAAACTGCGGTTGCAACGAGGCGTTGGTGCTCAGCACCTGCAATCGCGTCGAAGTTTATGCCGCCGCCGAGAATATGGTTCCGACCGAACAGATCGCACGTTGTCTCGCCCGAACCGACACGATCGAGGTCAATGGACATTTCGAAGCGTTCTACCGTTACGAAGCCGGCGATTGCGTGAGACATTTGTTCCGCGTCGCGTCCGGACTTGATTCTATGGTGGTGGGCGAGACCGAAATTCTTGGACAGACGAAAAAGGCGTACGAGGCCGCGCGAACGGCGGGAGCTGCCGGCCGCCATCTGCACCGTTTGTTTCAGCGCGCCTTTCGCGTGGCCAAGCAAGTTCGCACCCACACCGAGATTACGCGCGGCGCTGTCTCGGTCGGCTCGGTCGCTGTCGACCTTGCGCAGAGAATTTTTGGTGATCTCCGGAATTGTTCAGTCCTGGTGCTTGGCGCCGGTGAAACGAGCGAACGTACGGCGCGGGCGCTGGTTTCGCGCGGTGTCGCGGATTTGCGGGTCAGCAATCGCTCGCCTGAACGCGCAGAAACTGTCGCTCTTTCCGTTAATGGCCGCGCTGTCGCTTTTGACCAATGGCTCGAGCAGTGCGGTGAAGTTGATATCTTGATTACATCGACATCTTCAGACGTTCCGTTGCTCTCGCAGGAAAAACTGGCTCCACTGCTGCGCCAGCGGATCGATCGGCCCCTCTTTATTATCGATATCGCCGTCCCGCGTGATGTTGCTTCGGATGTCAACGCGCTCGACGGCGTTTATCTCTACGACATCGATTCGCTGCAATCGATCGCCGAACAATCGCTGGCCACCCGCCGCGAACAAATCGCCGTGGCCGAGGAGATTATTTCTCAACACGTCGCCGAGTTTGATCAAATGATCGCGAACGGCTTAAATCGCGCGGAACGAACGCCGGAGCATCCGCCGATCGGCGAAAATTCATTGCGCGCGTCGGAGTTGTAGAGCCGCTCCGCGGAGATTTGCGACGGTCGCAGACCGCCGCTACAGAAAAAGCAGCCATGAAGCGTCCACGTCGAATTAAAATCGTCGTCGGCACGCGCGGCAGCCAACTCGCGCTGACTCAAACCCAACTGGTGGTTCATGGATTAGGGGCGCGTTGGGCGGATTTGAAATTCGAAGTGAAAGTCATTAAGACTCGGGGAGACGATTCGAAAACAGCGATCCCCGATATTCGCGCCGGTCGCAAAGGATTGTTCACCGGAGAAATTGAGCGGGCGCTCGTCACTGACGATGTCGATCTTGCAGTGCATAGCGCGAAAGATTTGCCGAGCAACCTGGCGCCCGGGACGGAGATTGCCGCCGTGCTTCGGCGCGCGGTTGTTGACGACGTGTTAGTGGCGACCACGGCGTGCGATTTAAATTCACTGGCGGCGGACGGAATTGTTGCGACCGGGAGTGTTCGGAGAAAACATCAGCTCCGCTGGAAACGACCGGACCTGGAGATTGTCGATCTTCGCGGCAACGTGCCGACGCGATTACGCAAACTCGCGACCGACCGATGGCACGCGATCATTCTCGCGCACGCGGGCTTGGAACGTCTTGGGCTGGATCCGAGTCGCGCGCGCATCCAATTTGAAGAAAGCGAATTTTTTACGGCGCTGCTTCCGCGGGAAGTATTTGTCCCGGCCGGTGGACAAGGTGTCATTGCGATGCAGATCCGTTCCGACGACGAACAACTCAGAGAGATCGTCAATGCAATCAATGATTTTGAAACGCGGCTGGCTTTGCGGGCAGAGCGTGAGTTTTTGCGATTGTTGAATGCGGATTGCAATCAACCGGTAGGAGTGCTGGCGGTTGTCGATGGAACAATCATGAAAATTCGCGGCCAAATTTTCGCCCTTGGGGCGACGACACCGCGCCAAAATTTTGTGGAAGGACCGAGCGCGGACGCGGAAAAATTGGCGGCGCAACTTTTGGGAAAAATTAATGGAGAGTAAGACTAAGAGTGAGAGGAAGCGGAAGAGCACCGGAAAGGTTTATCTTGTCGGCGCTGGTCCGGGAGATCTTGGGCTGGTGACTTTGCGCGCGAAGGAGTGCATCGAGCGAGCGGATGTCATCGTTTACGATCATTTGGCGAACCCGGAAATGCTAGGCTGGACGCGCGATGATGCAGAAATAATTTATGCCGGCAAAAAAGCGGGCGAGCACGCGCTGACTCAGGAGGAAATCAACAAGCTGCTTGTTGAAAAAGCGCGCGCTGAAAAACAGGTCGTGCGTTTAAAAGGCGGCGACCCGTTTGTTTTTGGGCGCGGCGCGGAAGAAGCCAAGGCGATTGCTGATGCCGGTATCGGATTCGAAATCGTTCCGGGAATTACGTCGGCCATTGCCGGGCCGGCTTATGCCGGAATACCGGTGACGCATCGCGCGGAAAATTCGCATGTCACGTTTTTTACCGGCCACGAAGAACCATCGAAAACAAAAAGCGCGATTGATTATGCCGCTTTATCAAAACTCGGTGGCACGCAAGTGATGCTGATGGGCGTCGAGAGAATTGAGGCGATTGCCCGAGAAATGATGTCCAACGGCGTTCGCAGCGACCTTCCGGTTGCGCTGGTTCGTTGGGCGACGACGGGTCGCCAGGAAACATTGACCGGCACGCTGGAAAATATTGGCAAGCGAGTAGCCGAAGCTGAATTTGAAGCGCCGGCCGTGGCCGTCTTCGGCGATGTCGTCGCATTGCGAAAAGATTTGAAGTGGTACGAGCACCGGCCGCTTTCCGGAAAGCGGATCGTGGTGACGCGGACGCGAAAACAAGCAGGCGCTCTTACGAGTCAACTTCGCGAGCTCGGTGCGGACGTTTTTGAATTGCCGACGATTCGAATCGAGCCGCCAACCGATTTGCGCGAGTTCGCCGAGCTCGTGCAGGACGCGCACGGTTACGACTGGATCGTGTTCACCAGTCCGAATGGCGTGGACGCGTTCTTTGAGATCTTTTACAAGCTTTATGATGACGCGCGCGAGATTGGGGCTGCGAAAATCGCGACGATTGGACAGGCGACGGCCCAACGCATCCGCGATTTTCATCTCCATGTCGATCTTCAGCCGGAGGAATTTGTAGCTGAATCAATTGTCCGTGAATTCCAGAAGCAGGGCGGGGTGGAAAATTTGCGAATCCTCCTGGCGCGGGCGGAAAAGGCGCGGGACGTGCTACCGAGGGAATTGTCTAAGCTGGGGGCGATTGTCGATGAAGCTTTTTCCTATCGTACGGTTCCGGAGACGCGCGACGTTACCGGCGCGCGCCGCCGGCTTTTGGAGGAGGGGGCGGATCTGATCACGTTCACCAGTTCTTCCACGGTTGAAAATTTTCTCGCGCTCGGCCTCCCCTGGCCAAAAGGAATGCAGATCGCGAGCATCGGACCGATCACGTCGAAAACGGCAGCTGATCACGGTCTCAAGGTCGCCATCGAAGCGCGCCGCCACGACATCGAGGGTTTGGTTGAGGCGATCCGGAAATTTTTTGTGAGCGAAAATGTCGACTAAAACAGCTCAGGAAGAACAGGATTTCAAGGTTGCGATGCAGCAGCTGAGCGCTGAGGCCGAGAAAATTCTGCCGATGTTGCCAGTGGAAGAAAATAATTCTTCTTCCGAGGCGCAAGGATCGACGGAACAACCGCAACCGTCGGATTCATTCGCTGAGCGATTGCACGGTTTAGAGAACTCGGTGTTGAACCATCTGGAAAGGATCGCTGCCGAGATGGAAGCTTCGCGAGCCGCTGCCTTCGCCGAACAATTCCGCAAAATCGACGAACAGCTGGCGTCCATTCGCAATACGGAAAGCGTGAATCAGCAGCTGTTCGACTCGCTTCATGCCGAATTGCTCAAGTATCGCGATAATTTTTTGCACGAATCGCTCCAGAAACCATTCATCCATGACCTGGTTTATCTCTATGACCATCTCAGCGGATTATGCGAACAACTCTCCAGCGTTGCCGAAGAGAAGGGGAAGCGCAGCCGCGTTTCTCAATGGCGCGATAATTTAGAAAACGCCATTCATTCGCTGGTTGAGATTTTGCATCGTTTTGAGGTGAAAGAAATCGAGCCACGGGAACGGGTCGATCGCGCGTGTCATCGCGTGATCAACTATGAGCCAGCGGATTTTCCGGAAGAGGACGGTACTATCGTTATGCGGGTGAAGCGCGGATTTGTCTGGCGCGAGAAGCTGATTCGGCCCGAAGAAGTAATCGCAAAACGCTTCGGCTAAAGGCCGTTTTCGCCTTGTCGATTTAAACTCCGCTTTTTGCGCAAATTCTTGCCCTGCGGAGGCACGAAAACTGCACTAACGAGTCGACGCCGAACCTAAAAGCATTCGTCCACCTTTTGAGACATGAGCACACGCAAAGTAGTTGGGATCGACCTGGGAACGACTTTTTCCGCCATCGCGCACATTGACGCTTACGGAAAACCGCAAATCATTCCGAATTCGGAAACCGAACGCATCACCCCATCGGTGATCTTTTTTGACGAGAGCAACGTGATCGTGGGCACTGCGGCCAAGAACAATGCTGTAGCCGAGCCGGAGAAGATTGTCGATTTCGTGAAACGCGAGATGGGCAAGCCGAAGGATCAATTTCACCGCGATTTCGGGGGCAAAATTTATTCCGCCGAAGAGCTTTCGGCATTGATCATCAAAAAGTTAAAGGCCGATGCCGAAAAATATCTCGATCAACCGATCACGGACGCAGTGATTACCGTGCCGGCTTATTTCAATGATGCTGAGCGCACGGCGACGATTACGGCAGGCCAACTTGCCGGTTTGAACGTGCTCCAGATTATCAACGAGCCAACTGCGGCTGCACTGGCCTATGGGCTCGACAAGTTGGACGAGAACCACACCGTTTTCGTGTTCGACCTCGGCGGCGGCACCTTCGACGTCACCATCATGCGAATCATCGATCACAGCATCGAGATGATCGCGACCAATGGCGACCATCGGCTCGGAGGAAAAGATTGGGACGACGTGATTGTTAATCTGATCGCCGAGGAATTCGACCGACTGCACGGTGAAAACCCGTTGCTTGATTTGCACAGTTATCAAGAGCTGCACAACCGCGCGCTGGCGGCAAAGATTCAGCTTTCGAGCCGCAACAGCACAACCATCGTTTATCACCACGGCGGCAAAAGCGTGAAGCTAAGTCTGACGCGGAAGGAGTTTGAGAAACGCACGCGACACCTGGTCGAAAAATGCAAAACCATTTGTGAAATGGTTATGCAGGAAGCGAAAATAAAGTGGGACAAGATCGACAAAGTGTTGCTGGCCGGCGGTATGACACGAATGCCGATGATGCGGGCGATGATCGCCGGCTTCTCTTCCGTGCCATTGGTCGATCACGTGAATCCGGACGAAGTCGTGTCCAGAGGCGCGGCGATCCAGGGAATCCTGTCGATGTTGAATGAAGAAAATATCTCAGGCGAAAGAGTCCTGGATGATACTATTCGCCAGCAGTTTTCGTCCCTCGATGGCGGATTGATTGAAGTTACCGACATTACTTCGCACACGCTCGGTGTCGTCCTCTGGGATGAGAAGCAGCTTCAGGAATATGTTTTTCCGATGATCCGGAAAATGACCCCAATTCCGGCGGTGATTAAGAACTCGTTCGGCACCGCCGACGCCAACATGCAGCGCGCCATCGTCAAGGTCGTGGAAGGCGAAAGCACGGTACCGGGTGAATGTACGCCGCTCGGGGTCTGCGACATCGTATTGCCGCCGTATTTGCCGAAAGGTTCGCCGGTGAAGCTGACTTATCAATACAACGCCAATCAGGTGTTGGAAGTTGATGTG
>Ga0307479_10006430_pt1 | contig 10795 bp, 9 predicted proteins | sample atmos_gasesECM4C_FD_203743 | JGI IMG/M metagenome (GOLD analysis project Ga0307479, IMG submission 203743) | Hardwood forest soil microbial communities from Morgan-Monroe State Forest, Indiana, United States - atmos_gasesECM4C_515 | ecosystem: Environmental > Terrestrial > Soil > Temperate...
GCCGCGGTTTGCGCCGCGCCACTCTCAGCGAGGTCGCGTTCAATGAAGGCGACGGCTCTTGGGCGGTCGCCGCGGAAATCGAAGGCGCGCTCGGCCTGGCCACGCTTGGCACCGGGATCGACGCTCCGTCGGAAGACGGAGCAACCACGGCGCGCCAATGCCGCATCGATCGCGAACCGGTGTCCTCGGCCGCGGCTTTCGCCGATCATTTGCGGGTCATATGGCTCGTTCCGGCGATGGACAGCCTATTTACCGGCGCGCCGTCGGAGCGCCGGCGTTTTCTCGATCGTTTGGCGCTCGCGGTCGACGCCGAACACGCGAGCCGTGTTAATGCGCTTGAAAGATCGCTGCGCTCACGCAACCGGCTGCTGGAAGAAGCGCACGCCGACAGCCACTGGCTCGAAGCGGTCGAGCACGAAACCGCAGAGCTTGCGGTCGCGGTTGCCAGCCTGCGGGTGGAGACGGTTCGCCGCCTCGCGGCGGTACTGGAGATGCGCAAGGATTCTCCGTTCCCGCCTGTCGAAGTCGCAATCGATGGCTGGCTGGAGCAACTCATCCCGGCGCATCCGGCAAGCGACCTCGAACAGCGCTACCGCGCGGTGCTGCGCGACAATCGCGGCCGCGACGCCGCCGCCGGGCGTACCCTCGACGGACCGCATTTGAGCGATCTGAACGTGGTCTATGCCGCAAAGGGAATCCCCGCCGCGGATGCTTCGACCGGCGAGCAGAAGGCGCTTCTGATCGGGCTTGTGCTTGCGCATGCCCGACTGCTGCGCGAGATGACCGGAGCGGCGCCAGTCCTGTTGCTCGACGAAGTTCTCGCCCATCTCGATCCCGCGCGCCGCCTGGCGCTGCATCGCGAACTCGCCGAGCTTGGCGCGCAAACGTGGATGACGGGCGCTGATCCGGTGCTGTTCCGCGACTTCGAATCGCTCGCCGGTATCGTCGAAGTGAAATCGGGAACACTGACCGCGTCCGCGAAGCGCGCCTGAGGCGGAACGGGCTGAGAAAATGCATTTCAAACATGCGCGCAGTCGCGATCTTCGGGAACAAGACCGCGCGCCGTTTCTTAACCCGAAAGAAGCCGCAACGTCGGGTACAAGACAAGGTCATCGCTATGCCGGAACCGGCAGCAGATACGATCGTGCGAAACTTGATCGAATCGCTCGAGCGCCTGCGCGGCGATTTGGATCGCATGGAACTTTGGGCCGCGGCACTTGATCGCTTTCAGCATCAAATCCTGGATTACCAACCCGGGGATCAGCATTTGCTGAGTCCAGACCCGAAACGACAGCGGCCTCCGCCGGCGTAATCAAGGCTTTCGACGGACTCCACAATTGGCAGACGGTGATTTTCGTGCGCGGCCGAGACGCGCCTCGGCCACGGCCAATTTTGGGCCAAAAGGCGATGGCTTTTCTGCGGCGCCAAAACCTTGAAAAACGGCGATCTGACAATATGTTAGTGACACCCCTTTTGTCCTGTACGGATCACCTTTTTGGTGTACAAGATTCGCTGATTCACACATATTTTTTTGGAAGTGATTCGAAAGCCCCACCATGGCTGAACCGGTCCGCAAAAAGATTCCCACGCCGTCCGATTACGACGCTGAATCGATCAAGGTCCTCAAGGGGCTCGATGCGGTTCGCAAGCGGCCGGGCATGTATATCGGCGATACCGACGACGGCTCGGGCCTGCATCACATGGTCTACGAGGTCGTCGATAATGCCATCGACGAGGCGCTTGCCGGTTTCGCCAAGGAAGTGACCGTCATCCTCAATCCGGACGGTTCCTGCACCGTCCGCGACGACGGCCGCGGCATTCCGACCGACATCCATAAGGGCGAAGGTGTCTCGGCCGCCGAAGTCATAATGACGCAGCTCCACGCCGGCGGAAAATTCGACCAGAACTCGTACAAAGTTTCGGGCGGCCTGCACGGCGTCGGGGTCTCGGTTGTCAATGCGCTCTCGACGTGGCTGCGGCTGACAATCTGGCGCGATGGCCAAGAACATTTCATGGAATTTCGTGACGGCGACGCGGTAGCGCCGCTCGCGATCGTCGGCGCCGCGCGCGACAAACGCGGCACCGAAGTGACGTTTCTGCCGTCGAAAAAAACCTTCAGCATGACGGAATTCGATTTTGCCACGCTGGAGCACCGGCTCCGTGAATTGGCGTTCCTCAATTCCGGCGTCACCATCGTGCTGTCGGATATGCGCCATGCCGTCGAAAAGCGTGAGCAATTGCGCTACGAGGGCGGCGTCGAGGCGTTCGTCAAATATCTCGACCGCAATAAAACGCCGTTGGTCCCGCAGCCCATCGTCATCAAATCCGAGCGCGACGGCGTGATGATCGATTGCGCGATGTGGTGGAACGACGGCTACCACGAAACCGTACTTTGCTTCACCAACAACATCCCGCAACGCGACGGCGGTACCCACCTCGCCGGCTTCCGCGGCGCGCTCACGCGCCAAGTCACCGGCTACGCGGATTCGGCTGGCGGCGCGCGCAAGGAAAAGGTTGCGCTGACCGGCGACGATTGCCGCGAAGGTTTGACCGCGGTTTTGTCGATCAAGGTGGCGGACCCGAAATTTTCCTCGCAAACCAAGGACAAGCTTGTGTCGTCCGAAGTCCGGCCGGCGGTCGAAGGCATCGTTAACGACATGCTCAACGCTTGGTTCGAGGAGCATCCGTCCGAGGCCAAGATCATTGTCGGCAAGGTGATCCAGGCTGCTGCCGCACGCGAAGCCGCGCGCAAAGCACGCGAAATGACCCGCAAGAGCGCGCTCGGAGTCACCTCGCTCCCCGGAAAACTGGCGGATTGCCAGGAACGCGATCCGGCAAAATCCGAACTGTTCATCGTCGAGGGCGACTCCGCCGGCGGCAGCGCCAAGCAGGGACGCAATCGCGAATTTCAGGCGGTCTTGCCGCTGCGCGGCAAGATTCTCAACGTCGAGCGCGCGCGGATGGACAAGATGCTGTCCTCGGAGCAGATCGGCACGCTGATCACCGCGCTGGGCACCGGCATCGGCACCGACGAGTTCTCAATCGAGAAGCTGCGCTACCACAAGATCATCATCATGACTGACGCCGACGTCGACGGCGCTCACATTCGCACGCTGCTGTTGACGTTCTTTTATCGGCAGATGCGCGAGATCATCGATCGTGGACACCTCTATATCGCGCAGCCGCCGCTCTATAAGGTGACCCGGGGCAAGTCCGAACAATATCTCAAGGACGAATACGCGCTCGAAGATTACCTCATCGACGCCGGCCTCGAGGATACTGTGCTGCGATTGTCGTCCGGCGAAGTGCGCGCCGGTAACGATCTGCGGAGATTGGTCGAAGAGGCGCGCAGCATTCGCAATCTGCTGCGCGGGCTGCACAGCCGGTACAATCGCCAGGTGATCGAGCAGGCCGCCATCGCTGGCGTGCTGCGCTCGCAGGTGACCGGCGATCCGGTCAGCGCGGCTGCAGCGGCGGAATATATCGCCCGCCGGCTCGACGCGCTCACCGAGGCGGCGGAGCGCGGCTGGAAGGGCCAATTCAGCGAGGCTGGATTCCAGTTCGAGCGCACGTTGCGCGGCGTCAAGGAAGTCGCGGTCATCGATCAGGCGCTGCTCGGCTCCGCCGACGCCCGCAAGCTCGACGAATTCGCACCGTCTCTGCAGCAGACTTATCCCCGGCCGACGCCACCGGCCATGCTGCGGCGAAAGGACGAGGAGGTCCCGATCCACGGTCCCGTCGGCCTGTTCGAGGCGGTCACCGGAACCGGCCGCAAGGGCGCCGCGCTGCAGCGCTACAAAGGTTTGGGCGAAATGAACCCGGAGCAGCTCTGGGAGACCACGCTCGACACTAATGCGCGCTCTCTGCTCTGCGTCAACGTTAAGGAAATCGACGAAGCCAATACGATTTTCGATGAGCTGATGGGCGACAAAGTCGAGCCGCGCCGCGAGTTTATCGAACAACACGCGCTGGCCGCGAGCGTCGACGTCTAGAACGATCAAAACCGTCCCGGCAGCACCAAAACCTTGGGCGCGGTAGGCAGCATCGTTTTCGAGACCACGACCGAGGGAATTTCCGCCGTTTCGACATCCCAGAGCTTGCGCGCCCGGTCGAGAAACCGGTCGAGGATGTACGCCCCGTAATAGTGCATCGGGATGATCAGCGGCGCCTTAAGCGCGACCAGCACGTCCATCATGCCGTCGAGATCAAGTGTATAGCTGCCGTCGACTGGCGCCATGACTACATCGACACGGCCGATGTCGTTAAGCTGCTGTTGCGTCAGTGTATGATGCAGATGTCCGAGATGTGCGATGCACAGATGGGCAATCTCGAAGATAAAGATCGAGTTGCCGTAACGCTCGGTCGTGTTGCTGCCGTAGAAGCTCCGGATATTGGTTGGCACGTTGCGCACCCGCACGTCGCGATATTTCAGGTCCCAGTTGGCGGGCTTATCGGGACTGTCGCCCCAACCGCGCAGCACGTATTTGATCGCCGGGTCGGGATGATCGGTGTAATGCGTGTCGTGCGCATGATTCATGGTGACGATGTCCGGCAACAGCGGCGGCTTAATGTAATCGTTGTAATCGGTGGCAATGCGCACGAGCTGCGGGCTCTCGATCAGGAAAGTCGCGTGGCCGAGAAAGGTCAGGCAGATCTGGTCCGAATTCAGCGCCGCCAGATCGAAAGCACCCGAATTTAATTCGCCAAGCATCGGCGCAACCAGGAGCCCGAAGCCTGCCACGCCGCGGGAATTACCGTGGGGTGGTTACCGGCGACCAGCCCGGGACAGGCTTGCGCCATTTCCGGGTTTGGCGGCGCCGCCGATTGCGCGATCGCAAGCGAAGGCGAAATCGCGTGCGCCGTCGCGGCCAAAACAAACCGGACGATCCACCGCGAGATCTTCATTCTCAGGCGTCCGCCTTACGCACTAAAGCGAAATGATTGAATCACCATTTCGCGTTAGCTTCTTGTTTGAGCATGATCCTTTCGGAAAACCGGCATCCACTTTTCCGGATCATGGTAGACGATAGCAAATCGGATAGCACGGCGCGCGCGAGTATCTGCGCCACCGCACGAGTTGTATTCGCGATTGGTTGAAACCGCCTCAGCGCGCCGAGGTGATAGTGCCGCGGGCCGTCAGCACGACCCAGTGACCGTCCTGACGCTTGATCTCGTCGACACGACCGATGCCGGGAAGCACACTGCCGGCGCTGACCGCAAAAAGCCCGCGATAGCGGCTTTCGATCAAAGCGTGTCCGTTCTGCACGTCGTGAACGATCCAATCTTGCAAAATGCGGTCGTTCAATTTCGGCGGTTCTGCGGGCGGCGTGACAGCCGCCACTGCGGCGGTTTGAGCCGGCGCCGAAGCCGCCTGCGTTGCCGCCGGCAATGATGCCGTGGTCTCGGCCGCGGCGGCGCTGCGTTGATCGAGCCGATCCATGCGCTCGGCGATCTTGGCAAATTGGTTGGTGGCGCTGCGGATCGCGCTGTCGAGGCTTGCTTTGAGCGCAGCGACCTGGGCGAGCTCAAGCTTGATCTCGCGCATGGCCGAGATTGCGTTCTCGACGCCGCTTGCCGGAGCCGGCGGTGGCGGCGGCGGATAAATGAACCGCGCCAGTCCGGAGCCCGAGACCGAGCCGACGAATGAACCAAAGCCTGCGGCAAAGGCGACGCTCGCCGCCAGCGCAATGAAACGCTTGGAACGCACCCGTGCCGTTGCAGTTTTGGCTTGTTCCGCTTCGTCCGCCGCGCTGTTCTCGGCTTGATCTGCCGCAGCGCTCAATTTCGGCGCCACCACCGCGGGGAGATTGACGCACACCGCGCCGGCTTCGTTTGCGGCGGTGTCGCCGCCTTCAGCGGCATGATCGGACGTCTCGGCCATTTCGGACCTCCGGCGTTTACGGTTGATCAATCGTTAACCAGCTTTGGTTAGCAACCGGTAAATGCCGAGCATCCTCATTGATCCGTTAGGGCTTTTAGGAAACGTCGAACCGGGCGCCAACGAAGTCGCCAAAGTAATGCTTTAGCGGCGGACTGCGATCGACGGACTGCGGCTTCGCTTTTCATCGCTTAGCAATCAATCCAGATTTTCTGGGTTTGGCTCCGCACAGTGCGCCAGCCGCATTTCCAATGCAGTCATTTCCGTTCCAAATTTTTTGATCTGAATCAAATTCTAGGTTCTCCCGCATATGCAAGAGTTCTCCTGACCGCTCAGTGCGCCAGCACCCGATGGCCACCAGTGTTACGATGAACAGGGGAGCATTTAGATGAACGTCACCGAAAAGTTGTTCCTAGCTTCAATTCTTGCGCTGTCGATAGCGGGGTCAGCGCGGGCTCAAAACCCAACACAGGGCGATTATTACCCGTTCCGCCCGACACCGGTGCCGCAGGTGAGCCCTCAACAAGAGCAATTAATAAAGCAGGGCGATTACTACGTCGCTCGGGTTGCGCCACCGAGCATGCGCCGGCTCAATGCAGTCAAAACGTGCACTGATGGGATTAAGTTTGATTCCGACCGTTACGTGCAATGCATGTTGAAGGAGGGCGAGGCTCCCTAAACGATCAGGAGGAGAATTGCAGGCCTTGAGCAGCGGGAATCGTGCTGGCGCTTAGTCCTAGTCCTTAAGCCCCAGACCGTTCTCATCGGCCAGCTGGCGCAGCGAAGCCTCGGGGCGGGCGCCGAGATGCTGGATGACTTCCGCCGCCGCCAGCGCGCCAAGCCGGCCGCAGCTGCGATCGTCGGCGCCACGCGCAAGCCCGCACAAAAAACCTGCGGCAAACAAATCGCCCGCCCCTGTCGTATCGACGACCCGCCCGACCGGGAATGCCGGAACCGCCTCGATTCCTTCCGGACCGATAACGAGGCAGCCCTTCTCGCTCCGCGTTACCACGGCAGCGCCGATATCGGCGCGCAACGCAGCGACGGCGCCGTCGAAATCCGACGTTTGATACAGGCTGTGCAGCTCCGCCTCGTTGGCGAAAACGAGATCGAGCGTGCCCGAGCGCATCAGCTGCAGGAACTCGTCGCGCCAGCGATCGACGCAGAATGCATCCGACAGCGACAGTGCAATTTTGCGGCCGCTGCCGTGCGCGATCTCAGCCGCTTTAAGAAAGGCTTGCTTGGCGTGTTTGGGATCCCACAGATAACCTTCGAGATAAGTGATGGCGCTTGCCGCGACCATCTCCTCGTCGACATCCCGTGGATGCAGGTCCTGCGCCGCGCCCAAAAAAGTGTTCATGGTGCGCTCGCCGTCCGGCGTCACCAGCACATAGCAACGACCGGTGGATGGGCCGTCCGATGCCGGCGGGGTGCTAAAGCTTACGCCGGCGGCGCGGATATCGTGGCTGAACGCACGGCCGAGCTCGTCGGCCTTGAGCTTGCCGATGAACGCTGCCCGTCCGCCGAATCCCGCGACGCCGACCATCGTATTCGCCGCCGATCCGCCGGAGATCTCGACCGCCGGACCCATGGCATCGTAGATCGCCTGCGCCCGCGCCTCATCGATGAGCGCCATGCCGCCCTTGCGCATGGCATGCGCCAGCAGAAAATCATCGTCGGCCCGGGCCAGGACATCGACAATGGCGTTGCCGATGCCGAGGACGTCGAAACGAGCGGAGGTCATGGCTGGCATTGCGTTTCGCTCGGCTGCCGCGGGTCGCGCACTATAGCGGGCGCCTCTTGCACGGCAAGCTGACGGATGGCATGGGGACGCCAACGAGCGGCATGAGCACCATCAAGCCGGATCGGCCGCGCTCGGGCGAGGGCTCTAGAGATGAAGTTTAAAGAACTAATCTTCTCCGGCGTGCAGCCGACCGGCAACCTCCATCTCGGCAATTATCTCGGCGCGATTAAGCGGTTCGTCGAGCTGCAGAACCGTTTCGACTGCATTTATTGCGTCGTCGATCTGCACGCCATTACCGTGTGGCAAGAGCCCAGCGAATTGCCGCGTGCAATCCGCGAGGTTACCGCCGCCTTTCTCGCCTGCGGAATCGATCCGAAAAAAAATATCGTATTCAACCAGAGCCAGGTCGCCGAGCACGCCGAGCTCGCCTGGATATTCAATTGCGTGGCGCGGCTGGGGTGGCTTAACCGAATGACACAGTTCAAGGAGAAGGCCGGCAAGGATCGCGAGAATGCTTCGGTCGGCCTGTACGCCTATCCGACGCTGATGGCTGCCGATATTCTGGTTTATCGCGCCACCCATGTGCCGGTCGGCGAAGACCAGAAGCAGCATCTGGAATTGTCGCGCGACATCGCGCAAAAATTCAACAACGACTTCGGCCAATCGATCAGGGAAAAAGGCTGCGGCGACGCTTTTTTCCCATTGCCGGAGCCGCTCATCACCGGCGAGGCAACGCGGGTGATGTCGCTGCGCGATGGCTCAAAAAAGATGTCGAAGTCGGACGCGTCCGATTTTTCCCGCATCAACCTGACCGATGACGCTGACGCGATTGCGCAGAAAATCCGCCGCGCCAAGACCGATCCGGAGCCGTTGCCGAGCGACGAAAAGGGGCTGGCGACGCGACCTGAGGCCGACAACCTTGTCGGTATCTATGCGGCGCTTGCCGACATCGACCGCGCCGGCGTGCTCAAACAATTCGGCAACGCCCAATTCTCGACCTTCAAGGCGGCGTTGACCGATCTTGCGGTCGCCAAGCTTGGGCCGATCGGCGCGGAAATGAAACGGCTTCTTGCCGATCCGGCGGCGATCGATGCAGTTCTGGCCGATGGCGCGGCACGCGCGCGAAAAATGGCGCGCCAGACCATGGATGCGGTCAAAGACGTGGTCGGCTTCGTGCGGAGCTAGAATGCCGCGGCTGCTTGCTTATCCGCTGCGCCGGCCGCCCTTGAACTTGCGGGCAAATTCGCCACTTAATAGGTCACCGCGCCGCTTCGATCGAAGAAAGCGGCGTTCCGTGATGGAGGGCACGATGTTCATTCAGACCGAAGCCACGCCGAATCCAGCGACGATGAAATTCCTGCCCGGCCGTCCGGTGCTGGAAACTGGCACCCTCGATATGCGTGACGCGGAACAAGCCGAACAATCACCGCTCGCGGAACGGCTGTTCGGCATCCCGGGCGTGAGCGGGGTATTCTTCGGCTCCGATTTCATTACCGTGACAAAGAGCGCGGGCGAATGGCAGCAGCTCAAGCCGATGATCCTGGGCGCGATCATGGAGCACTTCATGTCCGGCGCGCCGCTGATCACCGCCGGCGGCGCCGAGGTCAAAGACGGCGAAGAATTCTTCGACGAGGCGGACGCCGCCACCGTCGCCACCATCAAGGAGCTGATCGAGACCCGGGTTCGCCCTGCGGTCGCCAACGATGGCGGCGACATCACGTTCCGCGGTTTCAAGGATGGCGTCGTCTATCTCAACATGAAAGGCGCTTGTTCCGGCTGCCCGTCGTCGACCGCGACGCTGCGCCATGGCATTCAGAATTTGCTGCGCCATTTCATTCCCGACGTTACCGAAGTCCGTCCGATGTGACCCGGCGTAGTCGACGCCGGCGGCCACTTTATCTTTGTGACGCTCCATGCGTGTGCTTGCCATTGATACGGCGCTCGCGGCTTGCGCGGCTGCCGTTCTGGACACCGACCATGGGATCGTCGCCAGCGAGACCCTGCCGATGGTCCGCGGCCATGCCGAGTCGCTGATCCCGCTGATCGCGCGGGTCATGAACCGGTCCGACATGACTTTTCGCAACCTCGGCCGCATTGCCGTAACCACCGGACCGGGAAGTTTCACCGGCGTGCGGGTCGGCCTTGCCGCCGCGCGCGGTTTTGGCGTCGCCACCGGCGTGCCGGTCGTCGGTGTCTCAACACTATCGGTCTATGCCGCGCCTTACCTTGCCGGCAACGGCAAGTCTCCGGTGGTCGCCGCGATCGACGCCCGGCACGGGCACGTATTTCTGCAGGTGTTCGGACCCGGCGGGCACACCATCGTTAGCCCGCGATTGGCGCGTTTAAGCGAGGCGGTAGCCGCGGCGTCCAGCGCGCCGGCTTGTCTCGTCGGCTCGGCGGCGCGAGCGGTCGCCGACGGATTGGCGAAGAACGCAGCGCCGCCCCGCGCCGTTGATCCGCGCGAGGCGCCCGATATCGTCTGGGTGGCGCAGATCGGCGCCGTTACGCCGCAAGCGCAATCGCTGCCTCATCCGCAATATCTGCGCGCGCCGGACGCGCAGCCGCAAAATGCCGCGCAGCTGCCGCGCCGATGATGCGGCCCGTATCTCGCCTCTTTGGCCGCAAAAAGCCAACCATCGCGGAAGCGCGGCCGGCCGACGCCGCGGCAATTGCGGCGCTGCACGGCGTTTCGTTTCGGCGCGGCTGGGGCGAAGACGAAATTCTGCGGCTGTTGGTCGAGTGCAATGTGGTAACGCAACGCATGACAGCGGGCGGCAAACTGGTCGCATTCATCATGTCGCGTCTTGCCGTGGGCGAAGCGGAGATCCTCTCGGTCGCGATTGCGCCGGCATGGCGCGGGCGGGGCCTCTCCCGACAACTCCTTGATCTGCATCTGCGGCGCCTGGCCGGTCTTGGCATCCGCGCCGTCTACCTCGAAGTCGGTGAGCACAATGCGCCGGCGTGCCGGCTCTATCGTCGCGCCGGATTCAACGAAGTCGGCCGCCGGCAGGGCTATTACGAAGACGGCGCGACCGCGCTGGTGCTACGCCGCGATTTCGGCTGATGATGCGTCGCTCGCGATTTGGAGCGACCGTCGCAATGGTGGCTGCAAGGCGCCGGATGCCAATATGACATCCGCCGCCGGCAACAGAGGCCGAAGCGTCGGATTAGGC
>Ga0307479_10006431_pt1 | contig 10794 bp, 15 predicted proteins | sample atmos_gasesECM4C_FD_203743 | JGI IMG/M metagenome (GOLD analysis project Ga0307479, IMG submission 203743) | Hardwood forest soil microbial communities from Morgan-Monroe State Forest, Indiana, United States - atmos_gasesECM4C_515 | ecosystem: Environmental > Terrestrial > Soil > Temperate...
GACGATTGTGTTCTCTTCATAATCCAGCGTCAGGAAGGTCCCTCAACGGCGGTAGCTCATTCTGGAGATGAATTCCAAAGTGGGATAGTTATTCCTACAACTGCTAAGTTATATTTGAGCAAGCGCTAAGCCTGACCAGAGTATCGGCCGTGGCGTTGTCCGTCTTCGCGTCGAGGTCGTAATGATCGGACTTGAGCCACCTTGGGCCGCCGGAAATTTGATTGTCTTCAATGCCGTAGGCCTCTCGAATGAGCATATCCAGGGTAACATTCGTTGCTTCAAGCCCGTTGGGTGTGAACATCAAATTCGTCATGCCACGGGCGGATTTGTCGGGCTTGATGGAAGCGACCTGGTACTCATACGAAGGGGTTGCTCCCGGTAACTGGCGGTACGAAGCGCGGATTTGCTTGGGCTCGTTCAGTAGGATTTGGATTTCACGCTCGAAGGCGGCTTTATCGACCATGCCGACGTGAAGGTCGGCGATTTTGCCTTCGCGATCGATGAGGAGCGTTGCAGGCATCGAATCGAAACCAAAACTCTTTCCCATGGTGTCCCAATTTCCAACCACGATCGGATAATTGATTTTATGTTCTTGCAGGAATGGCTTGACGGATTTCCAGCCATCATCGTCCAGGGACACGCCAATGGCGGAGAGCCCGCTCTTTTTGTATTTGTCTTGGAACTCCATGTACCAGGGAATTTCCTGTTTGCATCCCGTACACCAGGTAGCCCAAAAATCCAGCAACACGACGCGGCCTTTGTAACTGGACAATTTGATGAGCGAGCGAGTCGAGTCTTCGAGGCTGAAGTCCGGGGCAGCCTTTCGGGCGGGAGCCGGTGTGAGATCTGCGGGTGTGGTCGTGGGCTGTGCGAAGGATAAGATCGCGAGAGCAATCGAGAGGACGATGGAGCGTTTCATGGCATTACCTCCTGAGATCAGGGCGTGGAGTGGAGACGCAGGGAAAGCGAACGAACCTCTCGGATGATGATGGCACCCAAGAGAGTCGCCACCCAGTTTGCGAGACTCGCGAGCAAGTAGCCCCAGGGGATCGGTATCTGAGGCGGAAGGTTCCGCGTATGGAGAAAGAAGTTCCAGCCAACGATAACCACAGAGATGGCGGTCACGGTGGTGGTAACGACTATTTCTTTGCCCCTGGCAATCGCCGCGATAATGCAACCGATCAATGTCATTTCGATAACGCGCGCGATTGGAGTACCCCAAGTCACAAGCCATACGTAAAAGTCGTAGTGCTCATTGGAATAGGGCCGCTGCGCGCGAAGAATTGCGTCAATCGCCCGTGCGGGAAGCTCGGCGCCGAACCAACGCAGCAGGAAACCCAGGAGCACGAACGCGGCGAATGACCACGGCGCGTCGCGGAAGGCAGCGCCAGCAAGATGCGCAATACTCTTCACGCCTTGGCGCCGGTACCAGCGGCGGGCAGCGACGACTCCTGATTCTGAGTAGATGTCGAGGAATTCTTCATGAAGGTCGCCAAGTATGGATTCTGACTGATTGGTGGAGGCGAAGAGTTCGACAAGCCAAGCAACGAGGTGCGGAGGGCGAGAGCGAGGTTCGGTTTGCCTCATGAGTGGCTCTTCAGAAGATCGAGCCCTTCGGTGAGGCTGCGCAACGCGCGGTGCGTGCGATTGAAGGCCGACACTCCTCGCGCTGTGACGCGGAAGAAGCGCTTCGACCGCCCGCCACGCTCTGGGGTCGGATCCCCAGACTGGGATTTCACGTAGCCTTTTGCTTCCAGACGATCGAGGGTGGCATAGATGGCCCCGATTGAGACCCCTCGCCGGGTGCGCGATTCGATCTCCCGCCGGACGGTGACGCCGTACGCTTGGTCAGCAAGCCGCAGAACCGCGAGAATAACGATGTGCTCAAACTCACCGAGGTAGTCGCGATTTGGCATTAGCTATACAATATAGAAGAAACTAGCATCGGTCAAGTAGACTCGAAGTCAATACGGACCAGGCTGATCTCGCGCGCGAAGGTCATTACTCGGGCGCGGTAGCCCGGCCAGGTGACGGGAAACCGGAAGTGATCGAACAAGCTTGGTAGGTCCGGTAACAGGGCGCGCCGTGAAAGGCAATGTATCCACAGCGGAGTAACCGCCCGGGAACTGGTTCGCTCCACCCGGTAGCAATCAGAACAGCAGGGGAGGCAGCCGGGAAAGCAGAAGCCGCGAAGCTGCCGGGCGCAGGAATTGGCCCGAAGCCGTGCCCAGGAAATGTGCGGCAGAAAAAGGAGCCCCTACTGAAAGCAGCGAAAATCGGTCGAGTGGCCAAGCCGGTCGCGTGAAACGTTAACCAAACGACGGACGTTTGGTCTATGCTTGTGTCAGTAACTGAGGTAAGCGACCGTGACCAAGCCGAAGGACCTTGTCCAGGGGACCTTGTGGCGGTATGGGAGGCCGCCGGCTAAACATCGCGCATCCAGGCATGGTATCAAAACCCGGAAAAACACCTAATTTTCGCCCAATTCAGTAATTCGCCATGGACAGCTGCCGTTGAGGGCCGCGATGCCCTAAAGAAGAATCAATCCTCATTGGCAAACGCCGCGCCACGGCTTTCGAGCTAACGCTGTCGTTCAGTTCACCACTTTGGCTGTTAAAATGAGTACGAGAGCATTATCTGGAGTATAGAAAGATGTTTTCCCCACCACTACCTTCAGTCCCTCTGGGACATCGATGTCGGTTCGAATCTGCGCCGATGTTTTTGGCTGTGGTGTCACTACCTGCTTTGTCTCGACTGGCCGTTCCATAACGAAGTTCAAGTCGCGAATTCTAATGGTCGTCACTTTTCCCTCTTGGATGATCTGAACATGGTTGAAGCCGAAATGGAAGTCTGCTTTCTCGCCTTGCGAATTAGCCACACCTGACACTGAAGCGCTCTCTCCATCCATCGTACGTATGAGCGCGGTGTCCAGTAGGTGAAAGCCCTGGTAACTCAATACACGCTTCAATTGGTTGATGACTTCATCCAGTTCTTTCGGAACGTTCGCCTCCTCCGCCGATTGCCGAGTCCCCAGGAGAAAATACGCAGTAATATCGAGGCTTCTCGCGGGTGGAGGAGGCACGTCCAACTTTTGGATTGCTTCTTCGACGGCCCCCACCAGCGAAGCATCGCCAGTCACGGTGACGACCCTCAGCCTGTCATCTGCCATAAGATTGGCCCCTAAGTCGCCGAGGAGATGAGCAACGCGACTCGGATCCACGTACTTGAGTGGGATTACTTTGACGGTCCGCCCTCCAGGCGCGGCCTTTTGAGGCGCTTGTTTTTCCTGCCCACTCGTCGGAATTGCCAGGGTCAGGAAGGCAACGATCAAAGCCAGGAAAAATGGTCTTTTTCTTTTCATTTTGTATCTCCGTTCCTAGTCCACCAGCCAGTAGATCACGACGTTCGGATCGTCTGTCACAAGTTTGATCGTTAGCTGCTGGCGCCTCTCACTTGCGGTCAGCGAACTGTTGAAGTATCTCCTCCGGTGCAAAGCAGACCTGCGCTTCGTAGCTCGTACCGAAGATCTAAGGGTGAGAGTAGGGGACTGCTGTCTCCCGGCCTCTGTTGCTGTTTGGTTCGGCGCGGCGCGAGTGACGTCCCTAACCCGGTCATTCGATGGACGCCAGAGCGTTATAGCTGCAAGAACCATGACCGCAGTCACTCCTGCGCCTAGCGCATATCGCCAAACCGGGAACCCTTGCCGCTCCTCCTCGGCCGGAAGACGTTTCAGGACGCTTTGGCGAACCTCCTGCAACACCCCATCGTCCACTGATTCCTGAGCAAGGCTCTTCAGCAGGGTCTGGGTTGCTTTTACCTTTTCCAGGAACTCCTGACAGGGCCTGCAAGCTTTCAGATGTTCTGCCACGGCCTTGCCCTTTCGTTCCGGTAAATCGCGTTCGAGGTCGAGAGCGATGAGTTTTTCAAAATCTGGGCACTTCATGGCTGCCTCTTTTGAAAGCTGTCGACAAACTGCTTGATCTTGACCCGTGCCAGGCTGATCTGGGAGCGAACTGTCGTTTCCGAAGACCCTAGGATTGCTGCCACCTCTTTCGTCGAAAGCCCCTCTATGTCACGCAGCACTATCGCTGCACGCTCCTTCTCTGTGAGTGTCCTCAACGCTAATCCGATGATCTGCCTTCGCTCCAAACGCACGATCTCCCTGACGGGATCAAAAGCGATGTTTGCTGCAATTACTTCTTCAACTCTCAGTCGCTCCCCTCGGTATCGTCTACGGTGCAAGTCATGACAGACATTGATGGTCATTCGATACAGCCAAGGCAACAAATCGCGCTTCTCGTCGAAGCGGTGCATGAATCTAAACAGTCGCAGAAAGACCTCCTGAGCGGCATCCTGGGCATCTTCCTTCCTGTCTAATAAACGCAAAGCAGTCACGAACACTCGGCGCTCGTAGCGGAGGATGATCTGGTCGAAGGCAACCCGGTCTCCGGCGATTGCACGTTTCAGGATCTGCACGGATAGCTCCGCGTCGCCTGAGTTCTCGATCTCCGGGACGGGTCCCGCCATTCTGAACGCCAGCTCTTCGGCTTCCATCTGCGTAGATATACTCCGGTGGCGACCAAAACGTTGAGAGGTATTCTCTCGTTGCTAACACTATTGTTAGCCGGGAGTTCTGGAGCCGGGACCTAGCGTCCAGGTTGTGGCTGGCGAATTGTAATTGCGCCCATGATTCCTCAGGATTCCCCTGACCCTTGCCAAAATCCCAGCCGACTTCAAAATCAACAAGATACCGACAGGCTGCGTAGGATTGTTACAAGGATGAATTCCGGTCGAAGGAGCACTGACGGAGTTTTGGCGAAGCACAAGATCTAGTCTCAACCAGGGGTTCACCTTCCTCCGGCCAAGCGGGAGCGCAGCTTCGCGTGTACCAACTTGTGTACCAACTGAGGCAGGATTTTGAAGCCGGTGCGGCCGGTAAGTGCGACACCTGCAAGGCTTTAGGGCTCCCGCCTTCTCAGCTACGAACCAGAAGGTCGGGAGTTCGAATCTCTCAGGGCGCGCCACTTACTAATCATTTCTTATCAGATTGGTTGCGGATGAGGCCTTTGTTTGTTTTCGAACTCATGCCATCTTCAAGGGACGATCTAGCTCCAATTCTTGCCCGTGTACCAACTGGGCTGCTTGCCTTCGGGTCCAAACCATTTCCAGTCGTCCAGGGTGTCGATGAAGAATTGTCGATCGTATCGGCGATAGCTAAGGCTAAGATCTGAGGCGAAATAGCCATTCTCCGTGCGGCTTTTCGTTGTGTTCCTATCGAGATCGATTATTCCAAATACCGTTCCCTTTGGCCCACCGAAGTCGAGTACATGACCTTCGTAGAATTCAACGTCGCCGTTCTCCATTTTCAACGTGAACGGTATTTCGACGCGGATTCCCAAGTCGCGCTAGGCCTGTCTCCTGGCTTCCATGATCTCCCCGTGCAGCGGCCTCCCCGTGCGATCCCTGTTCGCGTCCATTACTCACCTCTTGGTCTTAATCTCACTAAGGGAAGTTGATGGAGGTACAGGATAGGGGTAAGAGGAAACGAATTCGCCTAGAAAAGTTCCAAAATCGTCCCCTAGGGCGCGCCAGCACTTTTCTCTTGTCCGTTCAGACACTTGCGGTAGGGGCCTTCCAGCGTTTCGAACCATTCCGAGATCGCCGGTGCCAATCAGGATGCCAGTGCCGCCGCCCACAGCCTTCTGCTCGTTGCCATCGCGGTAAGAGGCGTGTTCGACTTCGCCGCTGAGACAGAATGGCGGCTCAGATAAACTGCCTCAGAACGGGTTCGACGCTCGATCATGCAGTCGACTTCAACTACGGTTCACCATAAACTCCCAGTAATCGCGCGATCGCAGCGAGGCGCCGGTCGGCGGTCCAGAGCAGTACGCTTTCCAATGCCGCCGACGCCAGCAGATGTACATCAACCCAGCCAACACCCCGACCCATGAGGCGATGCCGCTCGACGAACGTCATCACTTCCTCATTCTCCACGACCTGCACGGATGGCAATCTCCGGAGCAATTGCAGGATCTCAGAGCGGCGGGTTAAGGACCACATGCCAACTCCCCGACAATAAAAGGATGGCACTGAACGTCGGTACGATGAAGAAGCGAGACGAGCCCGAGCTGACTAAAGCTGACTATGGCGCAAGTGCTCCACCCAGATCGAGGTATCAACAAGCATCAGCGGTTGGCCATAGGGACCTGACGCCGACGTCGCAGGATTTTCCGCAGACGCGGCTCGCTACCGCCCAGTGCCGCCAGCCTCTTAGCACTTTCACGGGCGATAAGGGCTTCCAGTCCGGCGTGAACGACAGCAGTCTTCTCCGTGATACCACTGAGCTGTGCCGCTTGCTTGAGGAGGTCATCGTTGATGTTCAGAGTCGTCCGCATATGTATCAGTATGCATATTGATGCATACGGTTTCAAGCTGGTGGGAGAAAACTGTAGGCCACGGTACTTTTCTTTCAAACTCCTCCAAGCTGGGCTTTGTCAATCGCGAACTCGGGGCTCACGAACTAGCTTAGCTACAGGCCCAATCCAGCCGGAAACTCGATCTGTGGCAAGGCTGCCAGGAAATCGTCGAAGGCCTCCTCACTTTGTTGCAATTGCGCGAGAGGATGCCAGAATTGAACAAGAAGTCGAAGGCGGTGGAAGCAGAACTTCAAGCGTTGGAAACGGGAGCGATGGATCAGGCGCGATATTTACAGCTTGCGGAAAATCTGAACACGTTTCGAAAAAAGCTGCATGCGCGCGAAGACGTTGGATGTTCGTGAGCGTCAACAAATTCTGCGGTTGCTGGTGAAAGAAATTCTGGTCGATACACAAAGCCTCACCATTCGTCACTCCATCCCAATTTCGCATACCCAAAAAAGCTTTAGTCCCAGCGGATCGTCCACGACTCAACCCCTCCCTTCGACGGCCCCTCAACCACCAAGTTATCTTTTGCGTCCGTGGAGTAGTCAGCCCCATGCTTGCCAACCTGTACATGAACCGTTTCCTGAAGTACTGGCGGATGAGCGGGCAGAAGGAGCGTCTTCAGGCCCATGTCGTGAACTACGCTGATGATTTTGTGATCCTGAGTCGCGACAAAGCGGAGCAGGCACTGAATTGGACGCGCTGTGTCATGACTAAGCTGGGGCTCACTCTGAACGAAGCGAAAACGAGCATCAAACCAGCGCGCAAAGAAAGCTTCACCTTTCTTGGTTATACGTTCGGGCCGCATTACTATCGGAAGGATGGCCATTGGTATCTTGGAGCTAGTCCGTCGAAGAAAAGTGTGGCAAGACTCCGGGCAAAAGCGGGCGATCTCTTGAGACCCAACAATGTGGGATCGTGGCCAGAAGTGCGGAATAGGCTCAACAGCACGTTGCAAGGTTGGGCGGCCTACTTCAGCTACGGTACCCGGTTGATGGCCTACCGAGCGGTCGACAATTACGTCCTTGATCGCGTACGACATTTTTTGAAACGACGCCACAAGGTGCCAACGCGAGGCGCCATCCGTTATTCGGATGACGTGGTCTTCGGGGAACTGGGAGTTCTCCGCTTGCGCCACGTCCATGTGGGGCATCTTCCGTCAGCCTCGAAATGAAACCAGTCGGAGAGCCGGATGTCCGAAATGGGCACGTCCGGAGCGGGGTGTGGAAACGGAGCACGGCGCGGCTAGTGAGGCCCTCTCAGAGGAAACGGAGAGACGGATAGGCCGTACCTAAACCACTGCGCCACACCTCGACTCTAGTGTTCTTGAGGTTTCAGTAAGCAGCTGTGCGAAAAAATTACGAGACCGGAAACCAAGCCTTTTCAATGCGTTTGAGATTTTTGACCACACGCGAGGGTTTTTCAACAGCCTTCAGCTAGCATAGACCGCTCGGTCGAGCCGCCGTTCCAACTTCCTGCGTCGGAGAGCTCTGCGGGTTCGGAACTTGATATGGCGTTGTGCCTGCTAGACTGGCCGCGCACTCCGTAAGTATCTGCGGAATTCCTGGAAGCGTGGAGGGCAGAGCGGGAATCGACTGATCAGGTTTTCTGAAGTTAAATGCGCTCGTGAGATCGCCAACGGTGGCACGCCGCCATGCGCCCAGGTTGGGCACTTCGGCGCCGAACCGTGTCTCGAGGAATCGCAGCACTGAGGTGTGATCGAAGAGAGCGGACGATACAAATCCACCCCGACTGAACGGAGAGATCACAAGCATCGGCACACGAAAACCCAATCCAATGGGGCCGAGAATGGGAGGATTGCCGACCACCGTGGGGTCCGGGACAGCAGGTGCAGTGACGTACTCGCCGGGGGTGCCTGGGGGCGCTGTGACCGGCGCGACGTGGTCAAAGAAGCCGCCATTCTCGTCGTAGGTGGCGAATAGGACCGTCTTCGCCCATAGCGCTGAATTCGCAGTCAAAGCACTAATAATCGCGGACAGCGTGTTCTCCCCAAAGAGTGAGGGCGCTGGGGGATGATCGGAGTCAACGACCGAGGCGAGCACCCAGGAGACTTGTGGCAAGTTTCCGGACAACGCATCCGCCAGAAAATCAACCGGGAACTGGGGCCCGAATGCGTTCTGGTAGAGCGGCGATGTGGGATTCTGGAAATTCTGGAAGTATGAGAGAACATTGTCGGAGAAAATGGTGTTCAGAATATTCTGGTCAGGTGACGAGTAAACCTTCCACGAAATTCCGCGAGCCTGAAGCTGTTCGGGCATCGTCGTATAGGTGAGTTTGCCGAAAAACGACGACCGATTTGCGACTAGCGTTTGAAGTAAGGGTCCCCCGTTCTGCCCAGCCGGGTCAATGGAAGCCGCCATAGTGTAGAGGCGGTTGGGATCCGTGGGGCCGATCACCGAGCAGAAATAGTTGTCGCATATGGTGAAAGCGTCGGCGACGGCATAGTAAAAAGGAACGTCTGCGCGCGTGTAGTAGCCCATGGTGAGTACGGCATCATTGGAATTGGTCGCGAGGCGAGAGGTCACAAAGCCATCCATTGCGCCGCTGTTCCAGCTCTGATGTTGCGGCACCCAGTCATGGGTGATGTCGTGGGTGCATGCGGCGTTCGTCATGGAAGTATCGAGATGGAATGGCAGCAATACGCCGGCTGGCGGGTTGGTGGTATTTGCAGGGTCGGGCTGCTGGAATGCTGGACTCTGGTCAGAGAATCCACGCACGCCGCGGTAGCTTCCGAAATAATGGTCGAAGGAACGATTTTCCTGGATGAAGATGACGACATGTTCGATGTCAGTCAATTTGGAGCAAACGGATGGAGCAGGACCGAGGGAAGTACCTCCTCCGCCGCATCCAGGCACAAGCAGGGCCGCCAGCTCTGCTGCGGCCGTGGTGGCGCCAATTTTCAATAATTCTCGACGGCTAACATTCCTCGAAGGCATGGGGAGCTTTATCCCCTCCTTTCACTGCGTTGGATCGGCGAAGCTGACCCGATACCCGTCAACTCCCCATGTCAGGCTCCTGTGATCGAATCCTCCCCATTGAAGGGGCGGCGCGGCCTGCAAAATTCCTGCGCGAAACTGACAATCCTCCCGCTCGGCTGCCCTCGATGTCAAAGGCTTTCAGAATCTGAGCTTCATGCCGAATTGGATTTGCCGCGCGCCTGAGGTTGCATCGGCACGCCTCACTCTGAGGTCGATTCTCCAAAGGTGCCGAGATCGGAGGTGCGATTGCCCGGCTGGTCACTACTAATTACACTTGCCTGATGGCCCCCGCCTCGTATGCATGAAATAGAACGGGGAACCATCACGAGTTCTGGCGGTTCCCGTTAGTCTGGCGTTCTGGAAAGTAACTGAAGCTGCTCGAATGGTTCTCAGTGACGACCCTTGTGCTTGCCCTGGGTAAAGCCTTTGCGCTTACCCTTGTTGTCGTTCTTATCGTTATCCTTGCCCTTGCTTGGCGTCTTGTTGGTACTCTTAACCAGGTCCGCGCGGTGTCTCCGGTGTTCGCGCCACCCTTATTGTCGCGGTCCTTACCCTTCTGCGCTGCCGCCGGAATGGCCAGCAAGGAAAGAACAAGCACCGCTAAGGAAAAGTAGTTTAGCTTCTTCACGGAGGCCTCCTTGACGCGTGTATCTGTGGGGACACTTATACACGCGGATTCCTGCTTGTCTTGTCGCAAGTCACGCTCCAATGCGCAATTCCTTGTCCGTTAGGCACTTACACGTTTGGAAGCTCATCATCGAGCGCTGGCCACGGTTCAAAGAGTAACAGTACTGTGCAAAATCTACGCAACTCAAACTTTTCCACGCTACCTGGCCCATCGGACAGGTAATTCCTTGAGAGCCGCAGCTCTTCTCCGTACCCAAACAACTCATCTCTGTCTCGTAAACTGAAAACGAATGCAGCGACCAGGGACGCGTACACCTTTAGCTTCGCAAACGCGTGAATTCCGCCGAGGCTCCGAAGCGAACGGGCAAACGCAACCGCTTTCAGCCCGAAATCTGAAGGGGAACTAGATGCGAAATTATGCGAAATATCAAATTAAACGGGGACCACTTGAATTGGCTGCCGTGCATTTCTCGCTGCACAATGCTCTCCTTGTTGCTTGTGTTCTTCGCACGGGCTTCCGCGATCCACGCACAAACTCCGGGCCCAGCGGCCACGGGGTCCACTGTGAAACCGCAAGAAGGGTTCACTCCCGGCTGGGGATTTGGCATGAAATTCGAAGGCAGCCCAAGCGGAGACGGGACGATCACTGATCTTGCTACGGCGGTGGGCTACAACTTTTCACACCATTTTGGTGTGGACCTCGGTGTTCCCTACTACTTTGTCGGCACCCTCTTCGATCAAGCAGAAAA
>Ga0307479_10006434_pt1 | contig 10793 bp, 7 predicted proteins | sample atmos_gasesECM4C_FD_203743 | JGI IMG/M metagenome (GOLD analysis project Ga0307479, IMG submission 203743) | Hardwood forest soil microbial communities from Morgan-Monroe State Forest, Indiana, United States - atmos_gasesECM4C_515 | ecosystem: Environmental > Terrestrial > Soil > Temperate...
ATTATCATCGGTGCTGGACCTGCCGGAATGGCTGCTGCTGCGTGCGCTGGGGAAAGCGGTGTCCGGGTTGGTCTGGTGGATGACAATTTCAGTCCGGGCGGACAAATCTGGCGGAGTCAAAGGGCCGGCGAACCCGCGCTCGAGGCCGGGGTTTGGCTGAAGCGAATACGGGCATCGCGGATCGAACCCCTTTGTGGTTTCCGTGTCTTCGATGTGCCCAAGATGGGCGTGTTGCTGGCAGAGACGGCTGACGACCTCTGCGAACTGCGCTACGACAGGCTGATCCTGGCAACCGGCGCCAGAGAAAGATTCCTTCCGTTTCCGGGATGGACTCTGCCGAATGTGATGGGGGCTGGGGGGCTTCAAGCGCTGGTGAAGAGCGGCTTGCCCATCCGCGGGAAACGGGCCGTGGTTGCCGGTACCGGCCCTTTGTTGCTGGCGGTCGCAGCTTATCTGCGAAAGCATGGCGCCGAGATCGCGATGGTCTGCGAGCAGGCGTCCTGGGGCAGTTTGGCGCGTTTTGCGGTTGCGCTGATGGGCCAGCCCGGAAAGATCGTGCAGGCTCTCCAGCTGAAGAAGGACCTTGCTGGAGTGCCTGTCACAACCAGCAGTTGGCCTGTGGCTGCACAGGGCAACAATGTACTCGAGACTGTTACCATCTCGCGCCGCGGGAAGTCCGAGACACTCGCCTGCGATTATCTGGCTTGTGGCTTCCATCTTGTAGCCAACACGGAACTCGCCGCTCTCCTGGGTTGCCAGATTGATCGCGATTTTGTGCGCGTCGACGATTTTCAGCGAACAACCGTCCCAGAAGTTCTCTGCGCAGGCGAGCCGACCGGCATCGGTGGCGTCGAATCGGCTCTGGTGGAGGGCCAAATTGCTGGCCTCGTCTCGGGTGGGCGTGTCGCTGAGGCACGTAAACTCTTTGGTCAACGAAAGAAGCTGAGAAGCTTCGCTGCCGCTATGGGCGACGCCTTTCAACTGCGTCCGGAGTTGCGGGATCTGCCGTCCGCAGAAACCACCGTATGCAGGTGCGAGGACGTTCCGTATTCGCGCTTGCAGCCTTACCCAACCAGGCGTGCCGCCAAGCTGCAGACGCGCTGTGGCATGGGGCCTTGTCAGGGTCGCGTGTGTGGGCCCGCCACACAATTTCTCTTTGACTGGACCCCGGATTCAGTGCGGCCTCCCATCTTCCCCGCTCGAGTGGAAAGTCTGGCTGCTGTCGCAAGTTCCCCGGAACCGGAACAAGAAGCCATTACAGGAGGCCACTGATGAACTGGAAGGGCGTGATGCCCGCTATCACCACCTGCTTCACCGATCAGCTTGACGTCGACCATGGCTTCATGGTCGAACATTGCCGGTGGCTGCTCGACAACGGCTGCGCGGGCATAGTTGCCCTTGGTTCTTTGGGAGAAGGCGCTACCTTATCTTTCGAAGAGAAGCTGGAGATCCTGCGCACGTGTGTTCGGGCGGTGCAGAGTCGCGGACCGGTCGTCGCCTCCATTTCCGCGTTAACTACCTCGGAAGCCGTGGCGTTGGCGAAGGCGGCCGCCGACCAGGGCTGCGACGGTTTAATGGTGCTCCCCCCGTACGTCTACAAAGGCGACTGGCGTGAGATGAAGGCGCACGTCGCGGCTGTTTTCCGCACAACCCCGCTCTCTTGCATGCTCTATAACAATCCGGTAGCGTACGGCACAGACTTTCTGCCCGAGCAGATCAGCGAGCTCGCGGAGGAACACGAGAACTTCCAGGCAGTAAAAGAGTCGAGCACGGACGCGCGGCGGGTGTCGGCGATCCGGGCGCTGGTGGACCGGCGGCTGGAGATTTCCGTGGGCGTTGATGACGCCGTGCTCGAGGCGATCGGCGTCGGTGCGACGGGGTGGATCGCAGGTCTCGCCAACGCCTTGCCGCGGGAGTCCGTCGATCTGCTGAATCACGGAATCAACGGTGACGGCGAGAAGGCATTCGAACTCTACCGCTGGTTCCTGCCGCTGCTCCGGATGGATACCGTCTTCAATTTTGTTCAGCTCATCAAGATGGTGCAGGCCGAAGTGGCGATGGGGACCACACGCGTGCGTCCGCCGCGTCTGGAATTGGTGGGGCAGGAATTCGAACAGACCAGAAAGATTATTCGCGACGCTCTCAGCCGCCGGCCGCAAGCTGTCGGGAGTTACGCGCTGCCCAACGGAAAGTAGCAGGGAATCATGGCGAGATTGATGGGACGGTCCCTCGTCGGCTTCAGCGACGGCGCAGAGGTTGCAGAACGCTTTTACGGAATCAATCCGGCCAACGGACAGCGTCTGCAGCCAGGCTACTCTCCCGCGAAGGCTGCGGATGTCGAGCATGCCGCCCAGCTGGCGGCCCAGGGCTTTAGCGTTTACGGCTGCACCAGCGGACGCGAACGAGGGGCTTTCCTTCGCGCCATTGCGGCGAACATCGAGTCTCTGAGCGGCGAATTGGTTGAAAGGGCGCACCACGAAACCGCCTTCCCCTTGGCACGTTTGCAAGGAGAGACGGCGCGCACCTGCGGCCAGCTCCGCCTCTTTGCGCAAGTTGGGGAGGAGGGTTCGTGGATTGGAGCGCGCATTGATCGCGCCGATCCGGATCGCAAACCAGCTCCCAAGCCCGACATTCGTTCCATGCTGCGCCCGCTCGGTCCGGTAGCGGTATTCGGCGCCAGCAACTTCCCCTTAGCCTTTTCGGTTGCGGGAGGCGATACGGCCTCTGCTTTCGCCGCGGGGAATCCAGTGATCGTCAAGGCGCACCCGGCCCATCCCGGGACCAGTGAACTGGTCGGGCAAGCGATCCGCGCCAGTGTGCGAGAGTGTGGTATGCCCGAAGGCGTTTTTTCTTTGTTATTCGACAGTGCCACGCAAGTGGGCGTTTCGCTAGTTACGCATCCGTTGGTCAAGGCGGTGGGCTTTACCGGATCGCGCCCCGCCGGACGAGCGTTGATGGATCTGGCGGCGGCGCGTCCTGAGCCGATTCCGTTCTTCGGCGAGATGAGCAGCACCAACCCGGTGTTTGTACTACCGGGCGCGTTGCGAGAGCGGGCGGAGACGATCGCAGCCGGTCTCCACGCTTCCTTCACCCTGGGCGCCGGGCAGTTCTGCACCAAGCCGGGCATGGTGTTCGTCTCGCAAGGAGCCGACGCTCAGTCGCTCGCGCAGAAGTTGCGGGCGCTGATTCTCGGATCCACCCCGTTTCAGTTGCTGACTCCCGGCATTCGCTCCTCCTACTTGTCTGCAGTCGCCGGACGCAAAGTCAATGCCAGCGTTAAGGCTGCCACTGAGGCACCGACGCCAGCCGCGGAGAGCGGACTGTCCGTTGGCTCCGTGCTGTTTGAAACCGACGCTGCTTCCTTCCTTAAGAGCTTCCAACTCGAAGGAGAGATCTTTGGTCCGACGACGCTCCTCGTTCAGCATTCAAACCGCATTGAGTTGCTGGAAATCGCCCGCAAGCTCGAGGGCCATCTGACGGCTACGATTCACGGCACAGAGCAGGACCTGAACGACTTCGGTGATCTGGTCGCGATTCTGGAGAGCAAAGTGGGTCGCCTCATCTTCAATGGCTTCCCAACCGGAGTTGAAGTAAGCCACGCGATGGTGCACGGCGGTCCGTACCCCGCGACGTCCGACGGTCGCTCCACCTCGGTCGGAAGCCAAGCCATCTTCCGGTTCGCTCGGCCGGTGTGTTATCAGGGCTTTCCCGATGACGCGCTGCCCGAAGAGCTCCAAGACGCAAACCCGCTCGGTATCTGGCGGATGATCGACGGTCAGATGACTCGAGATGCAAACGTGCCCGCGCTGGCCTGACCATCTCGTCTGATGTCCGATGGATCAGGGCTCGTTCATTCTGAACTGCGCGGCTGCCCTGACCGGATCTTCTTGATCTCGTCCAATCGCTCGCGGATTCTGCGCTCGATGCCTTCGTTCGTAGGTTGGTAGTACTGGCGATCGCGCAGGTTGTCGGGCAAGCACTGCATGTCGGCGACCTTATTCTCCAGTCCGTGCGAATACTGGTACCCCTGCCCGTACCCAATACCCTTCATCAACGCGGTCGGCGCGTTCCTCAGGTGCAATGGTACGGGTTCGGCCGCAGTCTGCTCGACGTCCTCGAGAACCGCGCCGTAGGCGGTGTACAGCGCGTTCGATTTCGGCGCGACCGACAGATAAACGACCGCCTGCGCCAGCGCCAGATTGCCCTCCGGCATCCCGATGAAATCCACTGCATCCCGCGCCGCCATACACAGTGAAAGCGCATTCGGATCGGCCAGGCCAATGTCCTCGACCGCCATCCGCACCACGCGGCGCGCGATATAAAGAGGATCCTCTCCTGCTTCCAGCATGCGTCCCAGCCAGTACAGTGCGGCGTCTGGATCGCTGTTCCGCACCGACTTGTGCAGGGCAGAGATCAGGTTGTAGTGCTCTTCGCCGGCCTTGTCGTAGAGCAGAACTCGTTTCTGCAGCGCATCGTGGACGATCTCGTCGGTGATTTCAGCGCCAGTTTCCATCCCGTTTGATTGCTGGGCCAGCGTTGCCGCCAGTTCCAGCACGTTGTAGGCGCTGCGGGCGTCGCCACTCGAGTAACTGGCGATTTTGTTGAGAACCTGTTCGGACGCTCGTAGTTTCATCGCCCCTAGCCCACGCTCTTCGTCTGCCAGCGCTTTCTGGAGCAAACCCACGATTTGTTCTTCGGTCAGCGGCTTCAGAACGTAGACTCGCGTGCGCGACAGCAATGCGGAATTGATCTCGAACGAAGGATTTTCCGTGGTCGCGCCGATCAGCCGGATATTGCCTTTTTCGACGTGCGGAAGGAATGCGTCCTGCTGTGCCTTGTTGAAGCGATGGATCTCGTCAATGAATACGATCGTCCGCGTGCCGTACTGCTTAGCGCGCTCCGCGTCCGACATTACCTGCTTGATCTCCTTGATTCCCGCAAGCACGGCGGAGAACTCGAGGAAGTCCGCCTTGGTCATGCGGGCGATGATCTTCGCCAAGGTAGTTTTGCCCGTACCCGGAGGTCCCCAGAAGATGAGCGATCCCGGGTCGTCCCGTTCAATCTGCGTGCGCAGCGGCTTACCCGGACCAACCAGATGTTCCTGCCCCGCATACTCGTCCAGCGTCCGCGGACGCATACGATCGGCAAGCGGCCGAGTACTGTCCGACCGTTCGCCGCCGGGAATGGTTTGGAAAAGACTCATTGGAGCACTCAAGTAATCAGCAATCGTCCGGACGGCACTTAGCATTTGGCACTTAGCACTTAGTCCATTCCGGCAAGACTCGCGGCTGGCCAAATGCCAAGTGCTAAGTGCCAAGTGCCAGTCGGGCTGAGTGCTGACTGCTGAGTGCCGATTGCTACTTCCTGACCCCTCATCCGTTCCGCGCTCGCTGCCTTGCAATCTCGTACAGCACAATGCTTGCTGCCACCCCGGCGTTCAGCGATTCCACCTGCGACGCGTGCGGGATGGCCACGATCTCATCCACCTTCGCCAGCATGTCGCGTGGGACCCCAGCGCCCTCGCCACCGATAAACACCACGATCGGGCGGGCAAGGTCCGCTTCCGGCAACGACCTACCCTTGTGAGACGAGGTCGCGATCAACCGGACCTCTCGTTCACGGAGCAGGACCAAGGCTTCTCCCAGTTTGACTCGAATTACAGGCATGCGGAAGATCGACCCCGCAGAGCCGCGCACTGCCTTCGGATTAAACGGACTCACCGTGCCCTCGCCAAGCAGGACGCCCGCCGCCCCGAAAGCCTCCGCCGACCTCAGGATCGTGCCTAGGTTGCCCGGATCCTGTAAACCGGCGACCGCCACCACAGGGCCAGTCTGGATTCTTCCCAGCACATCCTCCAAAGAATTCTGGCGGTAACGCACCAGGGCGGCCACGCCCTGCGGCGTCTCGCTCGGAACCGCGCTGCTGAACAGCTTATCGGGCAGAACGACGGTTTCTACGTGAGCCCCGATTTGTGGCAGCAAGCGCTCGGCCCGGGTCTCGGCCGACTCGCTGAAGAAAACGGCGTGCAGCCGGAGTCCGCTCCGGATGGCTTCTTCTACGATCCGAAGCCCCTCGATGGCGCAATCTCCAGCCTCGGTCAGTTCCGCGCGGGTGAAGGCGCTGCGCAGTTCCTTGACCAGAGAGTTGTGGCGGCCCTCGACGCGGCGCAACCGGGCAGGCGTCTCATGACGGGGTCGGGCAGCAGGGCGAGGCTGGCTCATCGCGGGAGGTCCGAAGCAGCATCATACGCTGTTTGTTCGGCTTGCAGCGCTCCTCCGTGTTATGTTAGCTTTCGCCATTTCAACAAGAGAAAATTGGAAGGAACGCGCCTGTGCACGCGGAAATCATCAAGATCAATCACGACAGTCCGGAAGCGTCATTGGTGAAGTACGCGGCCGAGCAGATCAAGTCGGGCCACGTTCTAGGGATGCCCACCGATACCTTTTACGGTCTGGCCGCCGACCCGCTGAACCTGCGCGCAGTCGAGCGCGTGTACGAAATCAAGTCCCGCTCCCGGCACAAGCCGTTATCGCTGTTGATCGAGAATGTCGATCAAGCCGAAGAACTTGCCCGCCCTTTGCCCAAGGAATTTTACGATCTGGCGCGCCGTTTCTGGCCCGGGCCGTTAACTATCATCGTGCGCGCAGCGTCGCGCCTGCCGCTCAAGGTGACCGCGAACACCGGCAACGTGGCCTTGCGCGTCCCTTCCGCCAAGATTCCACTCGCCGTGATACAGGCTGCAGGCATTCCGATTACGGCAACTTCGGCCAACCTGAGCGGGGCCTCCGAGTGCACCACCGCGGAGCAGGTGCGCGATCAACTTCAGGACCGCATCTCCATCATCGTGGATGGGGGAACCTCTCCCCGCGAAGTGGCATCGACCATCGTCGATCTCAGCGACGAGGAGGCGCGCTGGCGCGTGCTTCGCGAAGGCGCGATCCCGACCCAGGAGATTTCTACGTTCTTCGCGCAAGGCTGATGAACGCGCTCGCGAACCAGTCTCCACGCCGACGCTGGCTGCTTTGGCTGGTGGCCGGAGCGGTGCTGGCGTTTCTCCTCTTTCTCCTGGTCATCAGCTTGCGCATCGTGCACGAGGCCGGCAAGGAAGAACTGCATCCCGCGGACGCGATCGTCGTCTTCGGCGCCGCCGAATACTCGGGCCGTCCCTCACCGGTTCTGCGCGCACGCCTCGATCGCGCCTACGAGTTGTTCAAACTCGGTTTGGCGCCAGTGGTGATCACTACCGGAGGTTCCGGGTCTGACCCCAGCTTCAGCGAGGGTGGCGTTGGGCACGACTATCTGCTGCACCGCGGCATCCCCGAACGCGCACTCATCGCCGAAACCCAAGGCTCCGACACGGCCCAGTCCGCCGAGCGCGTCGCAGTCATCCTGCGCGCCAATGGCTTGCACTCCTGCCTCGCGGTCAGCGACGAATACCACGTCTTTCGCATTAAGGTGCTGCTCGAACACGAAGGGATGCGCGTTTATGTCGCCCCCCGAACTGGGTCGCGTCCCAAAGGACACTGGCAGCGAATGATCGCAGTGCTGCGCGAGGCCATGAGTTATCTGGTGTGGAAGCTGAATATTCCAGCGTAAGGGAGCTACGAGCTATGAGCCATGAGCCCTGAGCGATGAGCCCCGAGCTTGAAGACAGTGGAACTTCCGAGGGAGGATCTGTTCGATGCTAGTGTTACCCGTCACCGCTGAATGATTCGGACTCAAGCTTAACTAGAAGAGTCGGAGTCGCACTTTGAAGTTCGGCACCGCTTGCTCGTGGCCCAGAGCTCGCAGCTCATAGCTCACAGCTCCTCACCACCCCATCTTTCCCCGCAGCGAAGTCACGTGCGCCACGTGATGCCGCCCGTGCCATGAGTACAGGGCCAGGGCCCTCTCAAGGGTCATCAGGCCGATTTCGGGATGGCGGAAAGCGCGCTTCCATTCCTCGGGCTTCATGGCGCGCAGCACCAGCATCCAGCGTTTGTGCAGAAACTCCAGCAGGACCAGCGACAACTCCACCGGCGCCGTGGTTGCGTCCGGCAGCTTCGCCCAGCGATCTTCCATGTACGGGCGGATGGTCGGCGCCTCTTCGGTGAGCGCCAGTTTGAAACGAATGTAGGAATTCATGTGGCTCTCGGGCACATGATGGACGACCTGCCGCACCGTCCATCCTCCATCTCGGTAAGGCGTGTCGAGTTGCGGGTCCGAGAGGTCGCTCACCGCGGCACGCAACCGTGCCGGAGTTTGTTCGACGTCATCAAGGTACCTTGCTTTTTGTGCTTCAGTGAGAGTGCCGTCAAACGAGAATTCGCCGATGGGATACCGCGGGTCCGTCATCCTCGCCTCCTGCGCGCATTAGATCACAGGACAACGAATCTCGTGTCAGGACGTCGTTCCCATCGTCGTAGGTGAAATCTGTGAGCTATACGAAAACTAAACTGCGAAGAGGTGGCTGGTTCGGAAAAGGACTGTCAGGTCGCCGTCCAGGACGCCCCGCTATTGCGCCAAGAGGCCCGTAGGCTTACAGAAAGCCCTCGAGACGACCTTGTTCCCGGGTCATCTGAGTAGCTGCGCAAGGGCCAACGATTTCTTGCGGTGCGATTATCTAGTAGCTAAGTACTAGCGAGCTTTCGGGCAGGATCGATGCGAGCCCATCCCCGACGAAATAGTGTCAACCATCAAAGTAGCGGCGGCATCTTGCCGGCTGTCCCGGGAGCATGCCCTGAGGTTGCCGAAGGGGCGCCCCGCCCTCGCCGGTGGGCGAGGACGCCCACCGGACAGCCGCCGAGACGGCGGCGCTACCCCAGATCACTAGATCACCGTCACCTGAATGTTCGTCGTGTGGGTCGTCGACCCGCTGGTCCCGGTCACGGTGACCACGTACCTTCCCGCCGGCGTGCCAGTCCCCTTGCTGCCGGACCCGCTGCTGCTGCCTCCGCATCCCACGGCTGCTATGAGGAACGCGGCTACCAGCAGCAATGCACCCACGCGCCAGCGCCTTCGCCAGCCGGAAATGCCGAACAGGAACACGCTGGCGAACATCGCACCCCCGCCACCTAGCCACAGCGGCGCGTTACGTGGATCTAACCCTGCCTTCTGGGTGTTGATGGTGAGGGTTGCGCTCGCGGTGTTGCTGGTTCCAGTCGGAGTAACGGAACTCGAGCTCAGAGTGCAGGTGATGAACGCCGAGGACGGGCAGCTCACCGTGAGGCTGACCGCGCTGTTAAAGCCGTGAACGCCATCGACGATGATGGCCGAAGTCGTCGTTCCGCCGGGAGCGGCGATGCTCGCTACCGCGCCATAGATATGAAAGTCCGCCGTGGTCGGATTTGCGCCCGCCCAGGCTGTCGCGAGCGCATTCACATCGAGCGTGCCCAGACCGGTCACCTGGTCATAGCCTGTACCCGCGCTGAAGCCGTATTGCATCGTGCCTGATGTCGGACAATTTGGCGTCGCTGCGCCGCAGGGCACGATGTTATTGCCGCTCGTGATGTCGTGGAAAGCGCTCGGAGTGCTCGCCGCCAGCGCATACAAGGTCGGATTCACGTTTCCCTGGCCGGCGGTGGCACCAATCTTCTGGTTCAGGATGGCAACGATGCCCGCAAACGCGGGTGCCCCGAACGAGGTCCCCCCAAACAGAGCATTGCTACAAGGTGTACTACCACCAGTGCAGACAACGTAAGGATCGTGTACGTTGGAGCCATTCAACGCCACATCGGGTACATCTCTTGCCCCGTCGTTCGGAACTCCCGTTCCGGTCTGCCAACTGGGCTTGGAAAACAGTGTGCTCCCACCACCACCGGTTCCGTCCAGCATCTGAGTTATCGTCGTGTCGTTCCAGGTAGTCTCCGGGATGTACTTGAGTGCCGAGCCGTTGTTGGCACCGTTGGTCGCGCTCCAGTACTGCGACGCGCCATCTGGATCTCCAGAGAACTCTGAGCCCCCAACCCCGGTCACATACGGCAGGGCCGCAGGAATATCCACGGCTAAGCCGCCTTGGGCGGGCAGCCCCGGAGAAGTGTCACAGTCTGCAGGTCCAAAATCCCCTGCCGCCGCGACCACGGTTTGCCCTTGTGCGTTTGCTTGCTGCCCCAGGGAGATGAATAGCTGGACGTCACTGGATGCGAGGTTCGCCTCGCAGGTTCCGAAGCTACTGCTGATGATTGGCGCCCTGTTGTTATCGATGGCGTCTTGAATCGCCAAGAAGGCACCCCCGCTGTTAGCGTCCGCATAGACATAAATCACTTTTGCCCCGGGCGCGACCGCTGCCGACCATTCCACGTCAATGCTGGCCTCATCCACGGCGCCACTTACGACGCCTGGGTCGGTGGCCCCCGCCGCCAGGATCGGCGTTGCGAAATTCGCCGCCGATCTGGCGGGCAGACCAAATTCCGTCCGAAAGGCGTCAACGTCAGGAAATGCGGTACCGCTCGTATGAAGGGCAGACTGGCCGACGATCACGATACTTTGCCCGCTACCGACCGTGGCTCCCGTAGGCACATCGTAGATGGTCGCGAAGTCCGCCGGAGCGAGCACGTGCTGCCCGCCCAGGTTGAAGTGACCGGTGAGTTGTGCTTTCAATCTCGGTTTCGGAGCAAAATCATGCAGACGACCGACGCCAGCCACTACTCCCGCCAAAGCCGCCGGCACTGACGGATCGACTGCATTAGCGAAGTGCCGCTCTCCCTTTACCAGGTAACGATGCATCTCGGTTCGAAAGACCGTCTCGATCTGCGAAACCGTGCCACTAAAAAAGACTGAAGTTCGTCCCCTTGCGACGCGATCCACGGTGAATC
>Ga0307479_10006435_pt1 | contig 10793 bp, 9 predicted proteins | sample atmos_gasesECM4C_FD_203743 | JGI IMG/M metagenome (GOLD analysis project Ga0307479, IMG submission 203743) | Hardwood forest soil microbial communities from Morgan-Monroe State Forest, Indiana, United States - atmos_gasesECM4C_515 | ecosystem: Environmental > Terrestrial > Soil > Temperate...
TGCGACGCGGCTATCCGTTCGTACGACAATATTCCTGTGATCAGCTACGTGCTGCTCGCTGGAAAATGCCGCGAGTGCAAAACAAGAATTTCAGCCATGTATCCCGCTGTCGAGCTGCTCACCGGCCTGCTGTTCGTTGCTTGCTACGAAATTTTCGGCCTCACGGCCGAGGCCCTGAAATGGACAGTCTTTTCCGCAATCATCATCGTCCTGGTGTTTACGGATTTCCGCGAGCGGTTGCTCCCGGATCTTGTGAACTACACCGGCCTGGGGCTGGGGCTTGCATTGAGCTTCATCACGAAACCATCTGACGGGACAGCCATGTGGCTGGCGAATCGCATGTTTGACTTCCCTCCTCCCGCGCCAGTCGTCTCACTTGCAGACGCTCTTCTTGGCGCGGCCATCGGGAGCAGTTTGCTCTGGCTTGTCTCCGAGGCCTATTTCAGGTTGCGCGGGCGCGAGGGCATGGGCATGGGCGACGTGAAAATGATGCTTATGGCAGGCGCGTTTCTGGGTGCCAAGCGTACCCTACTGACGATTTTCACCGGTTCCGTTCTCGGCAGCGTTCTTGGGTTGCTGTTCATCCTGTCCCGCCGAAAAGATTCGGATTACGAGCTGCCTTTCGGAACCTTTCTAGGGATGGCGGCAGTGCTGGTGGTATTTTTCGGCACGCCGGTCATAAATTGGTATCAATCGCTTCTCGGAGTGCGATGATAGTAAAAGAGAAGTCAAGATGATGAGTGCGCTTCAATCACATTCGATGCCGGTCTCCGCACAAGGCCTAGCCTTCGCGATCGGCTTCCTGGTGGTTGTTCTGTTCGGTATCTTCGGATGTATCTTCCTGATTCGAAAATTCATTCGCGATGAATCCAAAGGCCCCAGCGAGAATTGGACTGCGCCCACGCCGGACACGGAAAATGCCTCCGCGTTCATGGCCGCTTCAATGCAGGGCGTCATCGAGAAGCTGCGCGCCCAGGAAAAGGAATTGGCGCGCTTGCACCTGGTGGCTCAGGAGCGGGCGCAGGAATCCGAGCGCCTGACCGAGGAAGTAACGCGCAACATGCCCACCGGCATGCTCCTCGTTAACGCTACCGGCGCCATCAGTTCGACAAATCCTGCGGCGGAAGAGGCCCTGGGAATCCGCATGCTACGGTACCGCTCGTACAAGGAAATCCTGGGCGCGGATTCCGAGCTGACTAGGATGCTGACAGCCTGCATTCGCGACGGCAAGACGTTCCAGCGCGGCGAAGTGGAACATTTGACCGCCGCCGGAGAGGTGCGCCACCTGGGCGTCACCATCTCCCCCGTTTACCGCACGATCCGCAACACAGCGCGCTCGAGCGACGAGAATTCTCCGCAGGCAGCGGTGATGAAAGTCAGCGGCGCGCTCTGCCTGATGAGCGATCTCACCGAGCTGACGGCCTTGCAGAAGCAGATCCGCTGGAAGGAAAATCTTGCCGCGTTGGGAGAAATGTCCGCAGGTATCGCGCATGAATTCAAGAACGCGCTGGCCACCATCTCCGGCTACGCGCAGATGATTCGCAGCGAAGCAAAGCCAGGTGATATCCGCGAATCGGCCGAACGCATCCTCGACCAAACGCGCGCGCTCACCCACGTGGTCACCGAGTTTCTCCGTTTCGCCAAGCCGCTTGAAATTTCCTACGAAACGGTCCCGATGCAATCGCTCGTCGAACGCGTGGCCGAGGAGCTTGAGGAGGCGAATCCGCAATGCACTGTCGAATGCGCGGGCGTCTTTCAAGAGCTGCCGGGGGACGAAGCGCTGTTGCGCCAGGCGCTGGTGAATTTGACCCGCAACGGCTCCGAGGCCGCCCAGGCAGGCAGCCAATCCCCGCGGGTGACTATCTCCGGCACCATCGAGGAGCTTGGCGGTCGAAAATGGCAGCGCATCTGCGTGGCCGATAATGGCGCGGGAATTCCTGAGGTGGATCTCCCGAAAATCTTCCTCCCGTTCTATACCACCAAATCCGAAGGCACCGGGCTGGGCCTGGCGGTCGTCCAGAAAGTGGCTCTCCAGCACGGTGGCAGCATCGAGGCTCGCAACCGTCCCGGCGGCGGAGCCGAGTTTCTGCTGTGGTTACCTTTGCGGCAGGAGCCTATGGCATCCCCGATTGCCTCCGGCGCGGCCCGCATCTAAACTGTTAGCAGGCATTTCGCAAAGTACCTCCCAGGAGGCTGTAGCCATGCGCAGAACGTTTTGGTTGGCCGCCGCCGCGGCAATCATCCTACTTCCTGCAAGCAGCCTGTGCCAGCAGCAGGAGCAGCAGTCTTCCGCTCCCGCAGCTAAGCAGCAGCCGAACCAGGAGGACTCCTTGGCGGCTGCTGCCCGCCGCGCCCGCGAACAGAAGAAGGACGCCGCCAAACCCGCAAAGGTTTTTGACAATGACACTATCCCCACACACGGGGGCATCTCCACGGTTGGAGAAGCTGCGCCACTGGAACCCGGAAAGACACCCAGCACAACAGAGGCAAAGACCGGAGCTACTCCGCCAGGCGGCGGCAAGGCTGCGGGCAATGACGAAAAGGCATGGAGCAAGAAATTTGCGGACCTCCGGCGCAAACTCGAAGCAGACCAGCAAGAACTGGAAATCATGCAGCGCGAGCTAGGAGTCCTCGACGTGCAGAATTACAGCGATCCCATGAAGGGCCTGCAGGAGGGATTGACGCGCAGCGACATCAACGCAAAGACCGCCAAGATTGAAGAAAAGAAGAGGCAAATTGCAGCGGACCAGCAAGCCATCGCCGACGCCGAAGAGGAGCTGCGCAAGTCCGGTGGCAATTTGGGCGGGACGCGCTGACCGGCCGAGGCGATGGAACCCGTACTCCTTGTCGAAGACAAAGTCGAATTGCGGGCCATGCTCCGCAAGGCGCTCGAGCGCGCGGGCTATACGGTCGAGGAGGCCCCCGACGGCAACACTGCGATTGACAAGGTCCGCAGCCGCCGCTATCAACTGGTTCTCTCTGATCTGAAACTCCCCGGAAATTCCGGCCTGGATGTGCTGCGCGAAGCGCGCCGCGTGGAACCCACACTCCCGGTAATTCTCGTCACCGCCTACGGCTCGGTGGAAGAAGCTGTGACGGCCATGAAAGAAGGCGCCTTCGATTTCATTCAGAAGCCCGTGGACCTGGATCATCTGAAATTGCTGCTCGAGCGCGCCACACGGCAGCAGGAATTGCTCCGCGAGAATCTGCTGCTGCGCGAGGAATACGCTGCGCGCTACGGCTTCCCGCGGATCGTAGGCGAGCATCCAGCTATGAAAGATGCGAGCCAGATGACGCAGCGCGTGGCGGCCACGGATTCAACCGTCTTGCTCCTGGGCGAAAGCGGCACCGGCAAGGAACTTTTCGCCCGCGCGATTCATCACTTGAGCCCGCGAGCGGAACACCCGTTTGTGGCGCTCAATTGCGCGGCAATTCCGGAAGGGCTGGTCGAGAACGAACTCTTCGGGCACGAGCGCGGCGCCTACACCGGCGCAGGCGCGCGTAAAATCGGCAAACTCGAACTCGCACATCGCGGAACACTATTTCTCGACGAGATCGGCGATCTCCCCCTCGCCATTCAGAGCAAGCTCTTGCGCGTTCTCGAGGAAAAGAAGTTCGAGCGCGTCGGCGGCACCCAGGAAATTGAAGTCAGCGTCCGCATTCTGACGGCCACGAACAAGGACCTTCGCACCGCTGTGACGGAAAAAACGTTTCGCGAAGATCTCTTTTTCCGCATCTCCGCCGTGCCCATCACCATTCCGCCGCTCCGAGACCGCGGCGACGATGTCCTCCTGCTTGCCGAACACTTTCTCGAGCGGTTCCGTCGCGAATTTCGCAAGCCCGCGCTCAAGTTTTCCAGCGCGACGCGCGCCCGCCTGCTCACCTATCCCTGGCCGGGCAACGTCCGCGAATTGCAGAACGCGGTCGAGCGGGCCGCGATCCTGACGAATGGTCCAACGATTGACGCGAGCGGCTTGCAGCTTCCCTCGGCGCGGCCCACTGCCGAGGAACTCCCTGGCGGCATGCTCGAAGAGCAATTTCTTTGGGAGGGCCCGCTCGACGAAGTGTCGCAGCGCGCCGTGGCACACGTGGAGCGTTTCAAAATTCAGAACGCGCTGCAGGAATCGAAGTGGAATAAAACGCGCGCGGCGGAAAGGCTCGGCGTTTCCTACAAAACCCTGCTGAACAAGATTCGCAGCCTGGGCCTCGAGAATTAGCTACTGTCTCTGCTACTTGCCTATGTCCGCTTCGCCGTGTGAATGACCACGCTCTTGAAATTCCAGGATTCAAAGTGCACTTCGTCAAACCCGGCCTTCTGCATCAGCGCAGCGATTTCCGGCGGTGAAGGAAACTTGGCCACTGAGCCAGGCAGATAGAAATACGGCTCGCGGCTCCCGGAAAGCGCGCTCCCGATCAGGGGAAGGATTCGCCGGAAGTAGAGCCGGAACAAACTTGCAGCCGGCCCGCGAGGTTCGGAAAATTCTAGAATACAGACTAGTCCGCCCGGCTTCAGCACGCGCGCAATTTCGTGCAAGCCCTCCTCGTAGTTCGCGAGATTGCGAAAACCAAACGCGCTGGACACCAGGTCAAAGGTCTGGTCCCCGAACGGGAGCTCGAGGGCGTCAGCCATGATGAATGTGGCGGCATGTTCTTGGCCACGGGACTTTTTTCGTGCGCGCTGAATCATCGGCTGTGCGAAGTCGCAGCCAATGATCGGAATGCGATGCGCTCCCGCGTCGCGGATGGCGTGCTCACGCACGCGGTTCAACGCAAACGTCAAATCACCCGTCCCGCAGCACAGATCCAGCACGCGCGCGTCCGTGCGCCGGAGCACGCGGCGGAACTCGCTTGCCGCTCGGCGGCGCCAGACACGATCGAGCGAAAATGAAAGAAGGTGATTCAGGAAATCGTAGCGCGGCGCGATTTGACTGAACATTTTCCGGACGCGCGCCGCCGCGTCCCGCTCGTCATGGGCGCCTTTGGGGCGGGTTCCCGGCAGTTTTGCGGGCGTTTGTGCAGTTCCTGTCATTCGGCGAGCTCGTTTGTCAGCGGCGCGCCCTCATCGCGATCGATGGCATTTCCGCAATAGCACGCACTACAATTGGCCACGGAACTTCCCTGCCCCATTTCACTTTTCCGATTCCCGCCGGCAAAACCCACAGGACGCGTCCGCCGCGGGATTTCTTGTCACCCAATATGATTTGGCGCAATTCCCGAGCATGAATACCAACAAGCGGTGGCAGAGGACCGATGCTCATGATCAGGCGAATCATGCGCAGCGCCTCGCGCTCATGAATTTGATTCACGGCCACCCCCAGAAGCGTCGCCGCCACCATGCCCCAGCCGATAGCTTCGCCATGAACGAAACGACGGTAGCCAGTCGCCGCTTCCAGTGCGTGCCCAAGGGTATGGCCGAAATTCAAAATCTGCCGCAGCCCCCCTTCGCGCTCGTCTTTTCCCACGATCCACGCCTTAATTCGCACGGACCTCTCGATCACCCATGAAAGCGCCTTTGGATCGCGCCGCAGCAATGCAGGCATATGCCGCTCGAGATACTCGAACAATTTTCCGTCGGCGATGATGCTGTATTTCACAACCTCGTAGAGGCCGGAGCGCAACTCGCGGTGCGGGAGTGTCCGGAGCACATCCGGATCGGCAATGACGAGCTTCGGCGGATAAAACGCGCCAATCAAATTCTTCCCTTCCGGCAAATTCACGCCCGTCTTCCCGCCGATCGAACTATCCACCTGCGCGACTAGCGTCGTCGGCACATGTACCAGGCGCACGCCGCGAAGGTAGCTCGCCGCCACAAATCCGCCGACGTCCCCTACCACTCCCCCGCCCACAGCGACCAGTGTGGCCTGGCGGTCGGCACCGGCCCGAATCAGATTGCGGGCTATCAGTTCGACCGTTGCAAGCCGTTTCGCGGATTCACTATCGTCAAAAAGAATCACGCCCCGGTTCTGCCGTCCCCGAAAGCCGGCAGAGATTTTCCTGCCCCAAGGATTCCAAACCCGCCGCGACGAAAGGAAATACGTGCCTGTGGAATCGCCCAAGCCCGCCGTCAGAGCTGCGGGGCGTCCAATGATGCCACGCCCACAAACCACGTCATAGAAGCCGACGCTGCTTTGGATGCGAATCCTTGACATGGTGGAGACGGGCAATGTAGCACAGGTTGCGCAAGAGCGTTGGTACTGGAATCCTGCTCGCAGATAAGCTCAAGACGGCAATCAGCGGAATTTCTTCTGAAGCTCGTTCACGGATTCCAGGATCACGTGGCCCGCGATGCCCAGCGTTCGGGGGCTGACCTGGTCCAGCGTGTCCTCAAGCGTGTGCCAGTAGGGAATATCATTCAAATCGATAATATCTACGGCCGCCACGCCGCGATTCAGAAATGCGTCATGGTCATCAGCCACGGCCAATTCGTCAGAAACGAAAATGTCGCCATAGCCCAGCCGAGAGGCCGTCCTCCAGACCAGATCGGTCAGCCAGCGCGTCGAATTCGACTCCCGGCGAAACTTTGGGTTTTTCGGGCCGATTAAGTCTGCGAGTATGACAGCGTGTATGCGTTTCAACTCGCCAGAGGTTGCGAGGCGGGCAGCTAGTTCGCGGCTGCCGTAGGTATTGTCGTTGTCCTTGTGCCAATTCACGAGCGCTTCCTCGCCGTCGAGAAATCCGATCCACACTGAATTTGGTTGTTTGTTCGCGCTCGCGTTGCAGAGCAGTCGCGCCATCTCGAGCATCAGCCCGGTGGAAGAGCCACCATCCACAGCACCTACAAAACGATCCATACGCAAAGTGTCATAATGCGTGAGCAGCAGAATGATTCCCTTCGCGGCGCCCTGCGTCTTGGCGATGATATTTTTCATCGCCAGACTGCCAATTGGCGTGGAAGCGTGGAAATCATCTTCGTCCATGGCGCAGCCGAAGCTCTGCAACTGTGAGCGAATGTAATTCTGTGTTTTGTGCAGCGCATCCGACGTTGGCGGCCGCGGCCCGAATCCCACCACCTTTGCCGTGAACTCGTAGGCCTTCGAGCCGTCGAACCCGCCTGTCTCCGAGGCAGGCGGAGCGACATCCTCCGGACCGACCGACGCTTGAGCAGCGGTTGTGGCCCCGGCAGAGGCCGTAGATGCCGGCGAAGCGTCCGGTCGCGCCGCATCATGGCCGCATGCGATGGTCAACAAGGCCGCGAGTGCGGGCACGCCGACCCAAAGCTTTTTCCCTGAACGATGCAATCTATTGTGCCTCCCCCCCCGCCAGCGTGCGCGACCGCTTACGGCGGACTACAAAATAAGAAACGAGGACGCCCAGCAGGTAGAGCAACACCATCGCCGCCATAAAAATCAGCATGGTGGTGGCGTCGGGCGTGGGCGTGGCGATCGCCGCGAGCACCGTGATGATCAGCATCGCATAGCGGAAATTCTTCAACAAAAATTTGGGCGTGACGATCCCAAACAGCGAAAGAATAAAAATCAGCGCCGGCAGCTCAAAAATAATCCCCAGCCCCACCAGCACGATCAGTATCAGATCAAAGTATTCGTTGATGCTGATCAGCGGCTTGATGGGCCCGTTCGTGGTCATCCCCACCAGAAAATTCAGCATCGTCGGCAACACAATGAAATACCCGAAGGCGATACCTCCCAGAAACAGAAACATCGAAGGGATGATGAAGCCCGCCACGCCGCGCCGTTCGTGCTTATACAATCCGGGCGCCACAAATTGCCAGATCTGGTAGAGGACCCAGGGCATCGCCAACACGATCCCCAGATACAGCCCCAGTGAGATCACCAGGCTGAAGTATCCTGCGGGACTTGTATAATACAGCTTGTCGTCCAGATGATTCGCGCGTAGCGCCGTCTGCATCGGCTTCACGATGAAGTCGATGAAATATTGCGACACCGCCAGCCCCACGCCCATCCCGACGCCCACGCCGATCACCGCGCTGATCAACCGCTTCCGCAAATCCACCAAGTGCTCGAAAAAAGACATGCGCGCCCCGGATTCTTCCTCCGGGTGCGTGGGCGAGATGGGATCAGGCTGGGCGGGTGCCGCCATCGCTCACGGACTCAGGTTTGGGCTCATGCGGTTCGGACTGCGTTTCTTCCGGCTCGGCGTGCTCCGGCGAGGTGGAGACCGATGCGTTGGGAGGGTTCGCCGGCACGGCGCCCGCCGCGGGCATGGAAGGAAGGGGCAACACGGGCGCTGGAGTTCCAGACGGCCCGCCAATCCGGCGCTGCTCGGCTTCACGTTCGAGGTCCTGCATATGCCCCTCGAATGTATTTCGCAGGTCGCCGGTGACCCGCCGGAACTCAGCCATCATTCTTCCCAGGTTCCGCGCGAGCTCCGGCAGTTTCTCGGGCCCAAAGACTACCAGCGCCACGATGAAAATGATAATCAGATGGGGAATGCTCAACATTCCGGCGTCTCCCGTGCCGTTTTTGCATCATAGAAGAGGGGCACAGGCCTGTCAAACGACCCAAACTGGTATGCTATAATCACAATTTCGAGGGGCAAAGCGAGGGAGCATGGAATCCTTAGGAACTTCGAATTCATCGCGGCGCGGCATCGTGATATTGGCCGTCGTGCTCACAATATCCGCCATTCTCGGGGGCCATTTTGGGCCTTCCGCCCGGACGGCGGCAGCTGGAATCAACGACCAGCGCGACTCGGTGAAGAGCTTCACCCATGTTTTGGCCATCGTCGAGCGCAATTACGCCGACCCGGTGGACCTCGACAAGGCTATTTACGACGGCGCCATCCCCGGAATGCTCCGCGTGCTCGACCCTCACTCGAACTTTTTCGATCCTCGCCAGTATGCGCTGTTCCGAGAGGAGCAGCAGGGGAAGTATTACGGCGTGGGCATGACGGTGCAGCCGCACGAAAATCAGACTATCGTGCTCTCCCCCTTCGTCGGCTCGCCCGCGTATAAGGCAGGCATCCGTCCCGGCGACATCATCCTTAAAGTGAACGACAAATCCTGCGAGGGTCTCACCACGACGGAAGTGGCGGACATGCTCAAGGGCCCCAAGGGCACAACCGTACACATCTCGCTCGGCCGTGAAGGTTGGGAAAAGCCGATCGAAGTAGCCGTCGTCCGTGATGAAATTCCCCGGCCCGGCGTCGAATTCTTTACCATGTTAAAACCGGGTGTCGGCTACGTCCGCGTTTCCACTTTCAATGAAACCACCGACAGCGACCTCTCCGAAGCGCTCAAGCAGCTCGAGGTCGGAAAGCTGGATGGCCTGATCATTGACTTGCGCAACAACGGTGGCGGTCTCCTAAATCAGGCCGTAGGTATGGCGGACATGCTGCTCGACAAGGGCGAAATCGTCGTATCGCATCGCGGTCGCTCGTCACCGGAGCGGCCCTATTACGTGCTCCATGGCAACCAGGGTGTGCAGGTTCCTCTTGTCATGCTGATCAACGGGCAGAGCGCCTCTGCCTCCGAAATTGTGGCCGGCGCGGTTCAGGACCACGACCGCGGTTTAATCGTCGGCGAAACCAGTTTCGGTAAGGGGCTGGTGCAAACGCAATTCCCGCTAAGCGAGGAAACCGCCCTGCTGCTGACCACCGCGCGCTACTACACTCCCAGTGGCCGCTTGATTCAGCGCGATTACAAGAATATTTCTCTCTATGATTATCACTACAGTCCCAAGCCCCCGCGTGCCCCGGAAGTGAAGCTCACAGATAGCGGCCGCCAGGTCTTTGGCCAGGGTGGTATTTCTCCTGATGACGTTATCGCCACCCCAAAGCTGAATGACTTTCAGCAGCTACTTCTCCGCCGCAATGTTTTCTATCCTCTTCCGCAGGGCGTCGGCGATTTCACTCGCTTCTACCTCGGCGAAAAGCCGGAGATAACCAAAGATTTCGTGGTGGACGACGTGGTTCTCGATCATTTCCGCAAGTACCTCGGGCAGCAGCACATCAAGTACACCGAGCCCGAAATCCAGGAGAACATCGCCTGGCTCAAGTGGAAGATCAAGCGCGAAGTTTTCACCAGCGTTTTTGGTTTGAACGACGGCTTCAAGGTGGAACTCCAAGAGGATGCGCAGGTTCAGAAGGCCGTCGAGCTGATCCCGCAAGCTAGGGCGCTCTACCAGAATGCGCGAAAGATTGTCGCCGAGCGCCAGGGAAGTCCCGGGACGCGCCCGTAGCTCGCCCGGAGATCGCACTGAATAGCTGGCGCTGCTTTTCATGTGAGAGCCCCGTCCCGACGGCACACTAGCCCTGGCTGCTCCATTTCCGCCGCGCGCGCTGCAATCGAACACCTTTCGGTCCACTGCGGCCAAACTGTAACTATTGCAATTCAAGGCACGCCACCAGCAATCCCCTTCGACCCTCCCACCTGAAAATCGTACTCTAGATGCCAGTAGGAGACCGAAGCAAGCCAGCGCCATGGAACCCTCCCATCTCCTCTCGCCAGCGCTAAACAGCGCCCTGAGACGATTGCTTGCCCCCTCGTGGGCGATCCTAGGTGCTTGGGTAATCCTCCTCGGAAGCTATTCCATTGTCTCCCTTACCGTTACCAAAGGGCCGGGATTGACCGCCTTCGGAGACATCAGCCAGTGCCTCGCAGCTCTCTTCGCCTGCGTTGGCCTGCTCATGAATTCCTTCTCCCCCGCGAGGCGCACCAAGGCTTTCTGGCTGCTCCTGGCGTTCGGTTGTGGCGCCTGGCTGGTCGGCCAGATGATTTGGACCTACTTTGAAGTCGTCCGCCGCCAGACCGTCCCGAATCCCTTCCTCGGCGATGTGATACTGTTCCTTCACCCCGTGCCGATGATGTGGGCGCT
>Ga0307479_10006436_pt1 | contig 10793 bp, 12 predicted proteins | sample atmos_gasesECM4C_FD_203743 | JGI IMG/M metagenome (GOLD analysis project Ga0307479, IMG submission 203743) | Hardwood forest soil microbial communities from Morgan-Monroe State Forest, Indiana, United States - atmos_gasesECM4C_515 | ecosystem: Environmental > Terrestrial > Soil > Temperate...
GATTGTGTAGTGCCTCACGGCGCCGCCAGACCCTATACACGTGATCTCAGTATCTCCTGTTAGACACATCTCGTTGTATGACTGGGTCCGGTGTCGGTGCCATTCCCTGAAGACCATGATCGGGGCCTGGACCTCGATCACGAGCCCGGCCATCTCGAACGGCGTCGCGTGGCGGTTGTTGTAGAGGAAAGCGAGGAGCTTCTCGTCTCCGGGGATATCGTGGCTGCAGCGACAGTCTTCGGGCGCGATCTCCGTATCGCCTCGCTCGACGTTCCTGAGCACGGCGGGGCAGTTGTCGGCATGCCGCGGGCCCCACCCTTGGAAGCCCTTGCCTGTCGACATGCGCGCGGCCTCCACGATGCGCTCGTCGGAGCCCCAGTGCTCGATGGCTTCGATGTATCCGTGATCCAACACCTGTACGCGTCCGCTCATGTCGTCTCCTTCCATCCCGGTATCGTTCTTTTCTCGTACGCCTGCCCGAGCCGTTCTGCTTCTTCGATTCCCTTCAGCATCCCTGACGTGACGCCGAGATCCGTGTAGAAGGCGCGCAGCTCGGCGACCTCGCCCCACGCGAAGCCGGCGGCGATCCCGAGAGCGCGCTCTGACGGCTCCCAGTCCGACAGCACGCCCTCCTGTGTGTAGAGGCCGTGGCTCGCGAACGGCGCCTCTCCTCTAAGAAGACAGTCTCTCAGCGCCGCGCGGACGTAGCGCCAAACGCGTGCACTGGTGACGTCGTCATCTATCGCGTGGGCGAAAGGCGATTCGACGATGACGCGCTTCACTTCACCGCCTCACGGTCTAACTTTGCTATCCATCGAACCGCTACCGCGGCCACCTGAACGAGTTCGGCGCGAAGCTTCACCCTGTCCTCTTCGCACAGTGCCTCGTAGAACTCCTCTTCGAGCACTTGCGCGAATGTAAGACGACCTTCGCGACGTGCCCTGTCGCACGCGTTCTTGGCCTGCGCACGCAGCACGATCCACGAACCACCGTTGCGCGTACCGTCCGGGAGGTCGTCGGTGCCTTCGTACTTGACTGACGCGCGCAGCGCCTCGACAGAGATGTCGTGCAGCGCACGTGTGTCGTCGCCCATCATGGACGGTTCTCCAGCGCCGACCAGATCCGCGCGTGGACCTCGTCGGGCGTGCCGAGACCGTCGATCTTGACGTAGTCGACCCCGGCGTTCGTCCAGAGCCGCTCGTAGTTCTCGCGAACCTTGACTTGCTTGGCGCGGTCGCGCTCGTACCTGTCACGAGCCTCGGGGCGCCGCTTCAAGGCTTCTTCAGGCGGCACGTCGATGAAGATGTTGAGCCATGGCTGCGGCAGGCCCGCGTGGATGCGATGGACCCAGTCCTCGTCGAGGCCATCGGCGACGCCAAACGCGAACGCGCTCTGCCACCACCGATCACAGATGACGACGCGGCCGAGCCCGAGATGCGCCTCGATGTCGACAGCGGCGTCGTACTTGTCGGCGAGCATGAGGCACTGGAAGGCGAGGGCGTCTTCATCCGCTATCTGGTACACGGTGTCGCCGTCGATATTGTGGTCCGACGAATCGATCACGTGCTCTTCACGCATCGAGATGTGACCCTTCAAGTGGCGGAAGATCGCCTTGCCGACGGTCGTCTTGTAGCGCGGGAACGAGATCACGACTGCGGTGCGACCGACCTGATCGAACTTGGCCGCGAGGCGTTTCGCGTTTGTCGCCTTCCCCGCCGCGTCGAGTCCTTCGAGCACGACGAGTATCCCGGCCATCAGAGCCCCCTCGTGATGCCCGGCTGCTTCATCACGTCGGGGTTCTCCCGCGCGAACTTCGCGAAGCGCTCGACCAGCTCGTCCATCTGCTTGAGCTGGAAGTCGTTGCAGCCGTCCTTGACGCACATCTCGCGGTACTTGATGAGCAGCGGCACGGCGAGGTAGTCGCGTCCGCGAAAGAGGATTGTCGGCTCCTCACGCGACACGACGACGCCATTGCCTGTTTTGACGATGTCGCCGTTCTCGTCGATGTGGTGCTTGAGATCGATCTGCCTCACGATTCCCATTTCAGTTAGCCCTCCTGTCGTCTTCGTTTACGACTGTGATCGGTAACAGCTCTCCGTCGTCGTCACAGTAGAGCCGGTCTGCCGCGCCGTAGTCGCGTATCCTCTTGATCTCGCGCAGCGTACGCAACGCCACGCCGAGAATGAGCGCAAGCAGCACTTCTTCGATTAGATCGCGCATCAGTCCCTCGCGAGCTTGCGTGTGAAGGAGGCGACGCGGGCGTATACCTCGGCGTGGTCGACGCTGCCGGCCTGGCTCAGCTCGTCGAGCTTCGCGTCGATCGCCTCCGCCTTGATGATGCCGATGCCACCTCCAGGCGGACCGGCGAAACGAAGCGTGGGCGTCAGATCGCCCTCGACGATCGCCTGCGCGATGCAGTAGCGACACAGCCAGTTGGTCTTGGCGTGCTCGTCGCACTTCCATGACGGGATGGCGACCGAGTTCGACTCTGTGACCTCGGTCTTGTCGAAGTGCTCACCCATCCGCCCAGCAGCCACGATGTCGTCGATGCCGCCTTCAGCGCGGATCGCGTCGACGTTCTCTAGAAACTCAGCTCGACCGGAGCGATTCTGTTCACCGCCGCTGCGCATGACATCGGACGGGTCGACATCTTCAGGAGACCACCCCGCCGGCAGCGTGTGCCCGTGCAGCATCGAGTGCGCCCCGTGCTCGCGCTCCGACTTGCGCGCCGCCGCCACGAGCTTGTCGTGCGCGATCTCCTCGGGTGTGAGCGGTCGCGCGACCTTCTCGACGCCTTCGATGTACAGCGGCTTCTGACCTTCCTGCAGGCCGCCAGACACACCGTGCGCGAGGCAGTACCTGTCAGGAGGCACGAAGCACGGAAGTCCGACGCCGCCGCCCGCGAGCCCGAGTCGCAGGAACTGAATGTCGTCGATCGAGAGACCCAACGCCGCACAGCCTGTGCATCCGAGCTGCTCGATGTCTTCGTCCGTGTTGATCTTGCACACCGCGAATAGTCGGTAAAGACGCGAGAGCTTCTCAGTGTGGATGGAATCCCACGCGTTCAGCGCCTCCGTCGTCGGCAGATTCTTCGTACGCTGACGCCACTCGCTCTTGGCCGACGCGATCTGCGCATCTGTCCACGGCAGGCACGGCACGAAGTCGTGGCTCTCCGAGTTGGTACCTACCGGATGATTGATCGACGCCTCAGCACGACCACAGATCCTGCAAACCATCGTAGGATCACTCATCGAGAATGCGCTATCCGGCCACGGATGGTTTTGCATGACGTCCACGAGCTTCGGCGTCCACTCCGAACCGAACTTCATCTCTTTGATTGGTCTCATCAACGCTCCTTATCCCAACTGAACTCGGAACTTGCGCTCCCATCAGGAAGCCTCGGTGTGTCGATCGCGAAGCTTGGATGGCGCTCGATCTTCGTCGCTGTTGCACTGCGTGCAGCCTCGATCGTCCGATGGAGATAGCGCGCTCCTGTTGATCTGTATTTCATGATGCCAACAGGTTGCGTCTCGTAGACCCAGTGAATGTCTGCATCACAGATACCGGCACGCACGAGCTCACACACGACGACCCAGTCCGCCTCTGATCGACTAATCTGCTTCTCGCTGTAGGCGTTGCGCTCGCCGGTGTCGATGATATGCAGCGCGCCCTCGCCGCCTTGTTGCTCGCCGACAAGCTTGCGAATTTCGAGCCAGTCCATTGACGGGTTCTGCGCTACAGGTATGCCCTCGCTCGGCTTGCGCGCTTCAGGCGCACCGACGGCGTTCATTCGATCGTTGATGAACTCGACTGTATAGCGCCGGCTCGCGTCCACGCCGGTGAGATAGCTCCACACGGGCGGATTGCGCTTCCAGTTGAGGCTTCCGGGCAGCCGCATGATCCTGTTGACCGAGAAGATCGCGTCGCTGATCGTCCACTTGCACAAGCGTTCCCACACGAGCTTCGCGCGGTCGCGCTCACACGGCTCGACGAGCAGATACGCGTGATAGCCGTAACCAGACACACCCGTGATGCTTGGCGGGATCTTCGCGTTCGCGAGCATCGCCCACACATTCTCGATCGGCACACGCTCTGGTTGCAGGTCGAGCGCGAGCGCCGTCACACAGGGAACGTCAGACTCGAACGAAGAGAACTTGTCGCGCGGATTCACGTTCACGAAGACGGAGTAACCGGTAGTGTTCAGCTCCAGCGCACACTCGGTGGCGATGTCTGCACGCGTGAAGTAGCGCTTGACTGGTCGAGTCTTCGGGATGAGCCCTGTGATCTCGACGAGCGCCGTCTCGGTCGGCTGCGGATGCAGCGTCGAGATGAGCGTCAAGGCGTGTTGGTGCTGATCGGTCACAACCGCCCCGGATATATCGCTGCCGCGCGCCCGTGTAAGCGATGTGTAGCACCAACGCCGACCCTCTTCTTCATTTAGACGAATCGACGGCTCCAGCATAATGACGACGTACGGCCAGTCGGAGCCTTGCGCCTTGTGTGCCGTCCACGCGTACGCGAAATTCGCCGACACATGCGGAGCTACATCATCGTCGACATAGAAGTTCTCCAACTGCGCCCATCGCTTCGCTGCAATCTGCATCGACCGCGGGCTAGCCTGCACACGGCCGTGCAGCTCTTCGACGGCGAGCGTGGCTGCGCTACCGTCATCAAAGACCACACCGCCGAAGCGCACGTTGTCCTCCGTGCCCTTCCATCTGTCCTTAACGCTCTCGTACTGGCTCGGTTGGATGCGCCAGCCCGGAAAGCGAACCGTCTCGCCATTTACGAGACCCGCCTCGTACGTGTTCTTGAGACACACGAGCGGCTCGCCGACTAGCGGCATCTCGTCCTGAATCCCCAACATCGTGCGCATGCCGGCGTTGAGCTGCTGTCGCGTCACGTTCTTGTGGCAGATCGTGATCCCGCCCTGCAGATGCGTAGCGTGCGCGATCTGCCAGAACGTCTGCGGAGTCGCTTGCGGAAGATCACGCACAGCACTCCACCCAGCACCGTTTCGCAGCATCATCGACGCGCGAATAACCGGTGAGCCCTCCGCCTGGCGCAGCACCTCCGTCAGCTCGACCCGCGGCGCCTGGAGCTGAGCGGCGAACTCCGGCGTGAGTACGGAGAACGGCGCTGTGTTTGGCGGCATGACCGGAGGGAGTTGGAAGCCATCGCCGATCACGACAAGGCGCAGGTCATACTGTGCGCAGATCGTATAGATGTCCGCCCACAGGTCCGGGCCCACCATGGAAGCCTCGTCCAGAATGACGAGCCGATTCGGCGGGACGGGAATGTCGCCCTCGCGACGCTTGAACGTAGTGATGCCCGTCTTCGGGTCCTCGACAGGCTTGTAGATCCACCGGTGGATCGTCATGGCGTCGAGCCCTGTCGCCTCACGAACGCGCAAAGCGCTCTTCCCTGTCGGGCAAATAACCACAGGTTTACCGTGCTCGTGCGCCATGAATTGCGTAACGGTAGTGTTGTGCGTTGGTGTGAAGTCATCGGTGACATACATGTGATCTGTGTGGTCGATGTACAAGCACTGTACCTCGCGCACACCAACAAACGTTGTTTTCACTATGCGTTTATTTAGCGTCATCGTGCGCGAACGCGCGTACATGCGCTTTCGCGGCAGGCGGAATAATTTTCTGTTATCAGGCAGTGCAACAGTTACAACATACGCGGGTTTACCTCGACGAAGTTTACCCTTGTACCTGTATGTAGTTTTACGCTTGACCCACGTCGATGCACGACCTCCAAGCGAACGCACAAGCCATGATACAGCAGCAGACAACCGGCACGACGCCGACGAGAACGACACAGATCCTGTGCGCTTGTCTATGGTTCCGTCCGTGTCCATAAGCCCTTGTAGTAGCGCCAACCTGTTTTTTACCGATGTATACAAAAACTCATCCGGTATGAATTTAGTGTGAGCACGGCAATCCCAGAGGCCAAGATCGCGCAGCGTTTCTCGAATCAGCGATGGGTTGCCTTTGCCTTGTCCGCGAATACGATACGATCTGTGTGTGCCTGTTGCATCTAGTCGACCGCCTGCGCGTGTACACAGACGACCCACCGCGCGCCTAAAATCCGTTTCGGTATCACCTGCAGCCAACGAAAAATTCGCTGGTGTAAAGCAACCGTCACCGAGCAGCACACCAAGTAAGTAAGGATTAAGCACAGCGCGCTGTTCGGCGAACTGGATAGCAGCGGGCGGTGCTACAGAAAATCTGTGACCGCGTGAGTGCAGTACAATGTCGAGCGTTGTTCGAAGCACAGCCGTGCTGTGGCGCCATTCACGGTCGTAGACTTTCCACAGATGGTCTTCTGATGATTCAACGTTTGACCCGTCATCGAACGTGAACCGCCAGACCCGCTGTCTTCCCTGCGGAAAGACACCAGCAACGCGTGCCGATCCGCCAGTCGGGACACTGACACGGTCGCCTAGTTTGATCTCCCCCATACGTCGCGGCCCGTCAGGCGTGTAGACAAGCGCCGTCAACGGTTGCGCCTTACCTGTACCTGCATAGCCGACGATGAACACGACGCCGTGTCGCCCCGTCTTCAGCATCGTCCGCACGGCGTCGAGCGCGCGCTCCTGGTGCGGCGTCGGCTGGAAAGGGAGTGGGCGCACGACCTCGGGCTGCGGCTGCGCGTACTGGTTGACGGCGGGCGGTGGCGCGGGCGCCTGCGCTTCTACCGTCACGGTGTAGCGGCCGAGCCTCGACTCGATTCGCTGACTCAGCTCGACAAACCCAAGCTCGTACAAGTAGAAGATCGCGTGACGAAGCTCATCGCCGCGCAATCTGTCGTCGGCGATCTGGTGAATGATCAGGCGCACAGCCTTCGCGGTCTCTTCAGCAAGCGACGAGATGTGGCGCCATTTGTAGGTCGAACGACAACACTCTCCCATCCCGATCGTTTGGCTCACCTCGTCCGTGAGCGGGCGCCCGCACGCCGCGCATGAGACGGAGCCGCCAACAACCACGATCGGAATCTCCGCAGTCGTCATCGCAGCTCCTCCAGCGTATCGCGCCTCTTGACTAGCCGCTCGACCGTGTGGCGTACGTCTTCGCGAGCGACATCGAACGTCGGAATCCCGAGCGCTTTCGCGATTCGAAACGCGTGCCTCGTGCCGCCCGTCTCGCACAGGTAGCCGAACACGACGTCGACGTTCGAGACGATCATCGCATTGCGCGCGAGCAGCTTCTTCGCCGGCTCCGTGCAGTAGTACCACCGCGTGTGATTGTCCTGGGCGAGCTTGTAGTAGTGCTCGCGCTTCGCAATCGGCTCGTCAGGAAACGCGCGAACCACATTGTCAGGATGGATGGCGCCGTGCTCGAACGCTGCCCACGGCAGATACAGCTCCACGCGCGAAGGAGCGACAAGATTAGCGCCCGCAGCCCATGCCTGGTCGGCACCGGTCGCGTTGCCGCTTACGATAGTAGGACCGAGCCTGACGATCTCGGCGCCGGTGTCTTTCATCCAACCGAGGATGTAGCTCGGGGTGTTGCGCGAGCCGATACAGGCAATCCGCGACGGTGTCACCACGTCCTCCTCGCACGACGCTCGGCTTTGCGACCGTCGTTGAAGCCGTCCACGTACGCCTTCCGTCGACGACGCTCGATCTCGGTGCCCTTCGGGACATCGCCGGGCACGCGCTCCGCCAGCTCGTCGTGCCTCCACTTCCAGTATCCGTAGCAGTTGATGGCGACGAATAGCAGGTGGTTCGCGAGCAGCGCCCACGCCCGCGTGTAGATCCCATAGGGCATCCAGCACAGGTTGCAGATGATGCGGATGATCCAGCCCTTGAGACCTTTCGTCGTCAGGGCGAGGTTCCCCCAGACATTCAAGATAGCGGCGATCCACCCGAGCGCATTCCAGATGGTGTCGAGAGTCATGACGGTTTGCCTTCCCTGCGAAGCTCGACGCGACGAAGCGGAGCGCCGCAGATGCGACAGGCGAGAAACGCGAACGGCGCAACCTTCGCGCGCAAGAGGCGACCTCCGTAAGCGTCGGGCTCGCCGATCTCTTCAAAGTCGACTAACGGCGGCGACTTCACGTGGTCATCAACCGGCGCCACGAACCGACCCTGCGCCTCACAGTAGATCGCGTAGATGCGAAACTTCTGCTCGACCGGCGTGTAGTCGCTCACGACCGCGCGTCCCATCCAGCGGCGAACCACCAGAACGCGTCGTTGATCTCTTCGCGCCCGTACCGTCGTCCTTGCATCTCCACCACGAACGCCGCGTATGCGGGATGTTTGTGCGCAACGTCAGGCAGCAGCGAGAAATCGCTCGTGGGCTCGGTTTTGGGCTTGCCTCCGAACGTCTTGTCGAAGTTCGACCTGTACGCGTTGTTGGCTGGATGCGTGACGATTGCCATCACCCGAGCCTCGGAAGCGTGAGCCCTGTCTGCCCTTGGTACTTACCGTTTCTGTCTTTGTACGATGTCTCGCACTCCTCATCGCTCTCGAAGAAGAGTACCTGCGCAAGACCCTCGCCAGCATATATCGCAGCCGGTAACGGTGTCGTGTTCGAGATTTCGATAGTGAGCACGCCCTCCCACGATGGTTCAAGCGGGGTTATGCACACTACAATCCCGCAACGCGCGTACGTGCTTTTTCCGATACACGTAGCGAGCACGTTGCGCGGAATCTTGAAGCGCTCCACGGTTTGCGCTAACGCAAACGAGTTGGGTGGAATTGCACACACAGCTCCGTCTGGTACATTGATATCGACGAATGCGCGCGAATCGAAACACTTCGGATCTACAATCGCGCCGTAGACGTCTGTGAAGACCTTGAAGTTGTTGCCAACCCGGATGTCGTAACCGTAGGACGACAAACCGTATGAGATGACAGGTAGACCGCGATCGGACACGGTGCAGCGCTCAGAGAACGGTGTGATTAGATCGTGCTCGCGCGACATTCGACGAATCCACTTGTCGGACTTGATCATCAGCTCACCACTTTCCAGTCCTCGCCAGCCTTCGCGACTGCCGGGAACAGCATCGGACCTATCTTCTTCTGCATGACCTTGTTCACGAGCTTCTTCACTTCTTCTGCTTCACTGATTGCACACTCGACGACGAGCTGATCGTGACCGTTGATGTTGAGACCGCGATGGTTGACGAAGTCGAACGGGTACGCGCTCGCGAGCTGCACGATCGCATCGTTCTGCATATCTGCACTCGAACCCTGCACAGGATGGTTGCCCATCTCTTCTTGACGTTCTCCACCGATGAAGTAGCGCTTCCGTTTGTGCCACTGCGTCTCGATGAAGCCAAGTGATCTCCATCCGTAGATCAGCTTTTTCTTCCATGCCGGGATCGCCGGGTGCAGCTTCCACCACTCCGCATAGAGCCGCTCGACCTCCGCGAGCGTGATGCCGGGGAACAACGGCCGCAGGTTGTCGTCGCGCAATAGCGATAGCGTCTGGTGAATCTTCGGCGGCTGGGCGTCGTACGAGAGCGCGTACACGAACCGCTTGATGAAGGTTCTGACTTCCTCCGTCACCTTGTCCGGCGTCGTCTTGAACACAGTGCAAGCGTTGAAGATGTGCACATCGGGGCCCGTGCCCGCGTCGAAGTCGGCGAACGCCTGGATGAGCGGGCCGTCTCCGGCGAGCAGCGCGATCATCCGCAGCTCCACGGCGCTCATGTCGGCCGCGACGAACACGTTGCCTTCGTGGGGCACGAACATCGCGCGCAGCTTCTTGGGGATGTTCTGGGTGTTTGGATCGTTCGAGCCCCACCGCCCCGAGCGCTTGCCGGGCCGCCACGTGGGGCGCATCCGACCATCGAGATGCACAGGCACACCGCCTTCGAGCTTTCCGTTGACTACGTGCCCCGTGTTCGTGCTCAAGACCTTCTCGGCGGCACGGAAGCCCAACAAGGCATGGATGAGCTTCTCCGCCCGCTTGTCGACGCCGAGCGAGAGGAGATCCAGCAGCGTGTTCTCGTCTGTCGACGGCTCGCCCGTGGACGTGAAGTGCTCATCGAGCTGTAGCAGGCCGAAGTCTTTATAGAGCAGCGTCCTGATTTGTGGCGGCGAGCCGGGATTGACATCACGCCCGGCAGCCTCTTTGAACTCGGCGAGGAGCTTGTCGCTCTTCTCCTGGTACTCCTGCGCGAACGCGAACCGACGCTCGTAGTTCACGCCGACGCCAAGGTAGCTCATCGACCGGCCGATCTTGAACAGCTCGTGGTCGAGACGGTAGACGCTCTCCTGTACACCTGTCTTGAGGTTGTACTCGACGAACGGCGCCGCCAAGAACGTGACCGCGATGTCGAAGCTCAAATACTTGTCGAGGAGCGCGTCGTCCTTGACCGTGGAGTGCTTGAAGTTGTTCTTCCAGAACGGGGCGTCCGTGTACACGCTGCCGAGAAAGTCGAGGCCGTGCGGCAGCTCCGATGTGTTGCCGACCTGATGTCCGATCAAAGTGTCGAACACGTGGTCGTCGACGAGCGGCATCCCGTGACGCCACAGCACAACCGAGTCGAACGCGATCCCGTTGTGCAGATCCATCCGCGGCTGCGTGGCGAAGTAGGCCGCGATTGCACGAGACTGCGCCTGTATCTCTTCGCCGCTCAGTAAAAGGTGGCCGCGCACGCTCAGCGGCGAGTAGATCATGCACTCAGTGTCCGTCCCGATGCCGATGCGCCGCAGGTTGCACGTCCACGCGTCGATGCCATCGGTCTCGACGTCGACCGCCACTCGCGGACGCGACACCGCCAAGAAGTTGTGGATCTCCGTCGCGTTCTTCGGCACGAAGTACATCGGGTCG
>Ga0307479_10006437_pt1 | contig 10792 bp, 21 predicted proteins | sample atmos_gasesECM4C_FD_203743 | JGI IMG/M metagenome (GOLD analysis project Ga0307479, IMG submission 203743) | Hardwood forest soil microbial communities from Morgan-Monroe State Forest, Indiana, United States - atmos_gasesECM4C_515 | ecosystem: Environmental > Terrestrial > Soil > Temperate...
GTCGCCCGACGCTAAATCCAGGTGGTCGCGGCTTATGGCGTCATGGCCGGACTTGTTCCGGCCATCCAAGTCTTGCGAGTTGTAAGTCTTTAAGACCTGGATGCCCGCAACAAGTGCGGGCATGACGGCTCAACGGGCGGTTAGCTCAGCGGAAGAGCACTTCCTTGACATGGAAGGGGTCAGAGGTTCGATCCCTCTACCGCCCACCATTGGTATCAACATCTTAGCGTTTGTTAGTTCGTGTCGCGCCCACGTTGCGCCCATGAAACGATACTAAATTCGCGTTATGAGGCTTATCCGAGGAGCGTCCGCTCCGCTTCGGTAATTTCTGCGAACCGTTCTGGCCGTATATTTGTCAGCAGATTAGGCCGCGAATATCCTAGGGTGCCCGAACTACTAACGCGGCGCCGATGCGACTTGCGAATACTAGTATGACCAGCAGGCCCAACTCATATACCGGTAGGCTGGAGCGCCTGGATAATCGCCCGGATAATAATGGGGAGCTAAAGAGTAGAACGGCGCGCAATAAGGCCAAGCATAATAGTTGTAGTTGTGGTAGAGATTGGGGCTCCACCGCACTGGGTATCCCGCGGGGCTGGGCATTTTGAGCCGCGGCAAGCGCCGTTACGAGCGCCGCGATCCGTGCTGTTCGCTCCATGTTCTCCACTAAGGCTAGCGCCGATTCAGTTGGTCCGAACGACTTTGGTTAGCTTGAGAAAGTGCCGTGCGAACCATTTCGATCCAAGATTGACCGGCGCCCTTACTCGCGTTGGCGGCACCATTAAGGGCCAGCGAGCCAAAGGGGCTCAGCGTCACTGACTTTTCTTCAGTCTGAATAAGCATACAGCGGATCTCCTCGATTCTGCCCAAAGTGTCGCTCTCAAAATTGAATCGGCTCATAACCTCAAGTTCGAAAGTCGTGATCGACGCTTAATGCTCCATCAATCAATGGAGCCGCTGGATTGCCAGCCCGAGAACAGAGTTTCTTAGGGTTCAGTCTAAGATGTTGAAGCGGCCGCCTGCGCCTTCCGTAGCGAGACCAGTCGCAATTCATACATGAGGTGGTTTCTTGCCAATGTCAGGTGGCTCGCCGAGCTTTGCGGCTTGGTCTCGGTACTCAACAGCCAAACGCCACGCCTCGCGTGCAGCATCCTTCAGGACGCTTGTTCGTGCTTGAATAGCGCAAAAAAGCGCCAACTTAACCAGCGCGTCGTGGGTCTTCTGCATTGCCCCTCCCTGTGGGCAACGCTTGCAGCGAATCCAGGGCTCGAACGGCAATCTAAATCATAACGGGGTGTGATCCTAATGCCGGTTCGCCGTTTCCCAGCGCCGTGGTCTGTCGAGGAATCGAGGAATTGGAAGCGAGACCGAAAAGCCGCTCGCGGGATAGACGAATTTAAGCCGAACCTCCCGAGCACCGAGTTGCTTCAGTCGGTCCCGAATCAAGGCCAACGTTTAAGTCTATCCCGTCCGTTTGCCTGATTATTCTGTGCGCTACCAACGCCGGACATTTTCCATGGAGCAATGGTGTCGATTATGATCCCGATCCTGGCCAATACGTCTCCGATTTGATCCTGCACACGTGCGGTTTCGGACTTCAGGAATTCCTGCAGCTGTTCGAGTTCGGAGGTTAGCTTTTCGAGATCGTCGATTGAATTTGAAGCCAACCGCGCGACGGAGGATCGAATTCGTTCCGCGTCAAACTCAAATTTCGTGTGCGAAGTCTGAGCGGGTTTAATATTCTCTTGCTTGAGCAAATCTCTGATTTCTGAGTCTAGGGCTGACCCTACCGGAAGCGAATTCTCAGGGACTTCCTCGGGTGTTGGAGGGTTCATCAGCTTCTCCTCAGCCTCGACGCTTTGGTTAATTAGCCCGCGAGGCTCCGGCTACCCAACTCTCACCACAAGGCCAAGCTTTGCCGCGATTGGTCCGGTAGCGGGGAATTTTCTTTTGTGGATAAGCGCGGCGAATCGCGGCGAACATCGGCTAAGCTAAACTACAGACCGTGCGGTGGAGACGATCCCACATGGACCGCAACGATGTAGCCTTTCCCGACCCTAATGAAATTGCGCCGCACGCCGTAGCGTTCGCACAGATGATGTTTGCTCATGCGGCATTTGAGCGTGAGGTCCGTTCATTGATAGACGCCATAAACCCGAAGAAGCCAGGTTTTGGCGAACGATCCGAGAACCAATGGACGGCATCAGAGAGTGGCACGGGGAAGATAATCATCTTGATTAAATTCCATCGTGGCGGCGGCCTACCACAGATTGAGCAAATCAAAAATCTTCTCAACGAAGCCATTCATCCGTGCAGAGATCGCAATTTCCTTGCCCAAGGCACATGGGGGTGTTTCAACCGTCGGACCCTAACCGTTGAGGTTCGCGGCGGAATCCAATGGCAGCGGGAGCTGCCACCAGAGAACCGCCAATACACCGCATCCGATATCGAGAAGCTTGCTGATAAATTCAAAAATATTGGTGCTGAGGTAAACAAGATTCGTCGCTCGCTTGAGCCGAAAATGAGCGACGCTGAGACGCGCGCAGCATCTAGTTTCTTGCGTGCCCCCGAGCAAACAGCCAGGCACCAATAAACTTTATTGATCGAGCCGACCGCGCCGGATCGGGAGTAAGCGATTGGGACAGCTAATCCCTTTTGGACGATTGGGAACGGGTAATCCGCGAAACGAAAACCTAACTTCCGGGAAGACTGGCCGAGCGGCAGGTGATGCGGAAAAACCAACGAGACTACTCAGTCAGAAATTGGCTCCGCTGATTGCATCTCTTCGAGTTGCTTTTCTCGTTTTTGGAAGTCCTCTGCGAGCAGCAGGAGCTGGTAGCGCGCCGGATTATTCCACGATAGTCCGGTTGCTAGCCGCAGGCAGATTTGGACTTTTTCTCGAAAGTACGCAGCATCGACTGCCGATTGCATCCGCGCACCTGATTAATTTGTCGAGGCTAGATTTATAAATCCTGTAGCTCCGCCGCGCGGTCACCTATCTGACTTCTCCCCGTTGGCTGTGTGACGCACCGTGCTCTCGGCGGGAAGCCGCCGTTGTGTCGGATGCTCGCGCTCAGTTTTAACTTCGATTAGCAGCGCCAGCGAACGCCAATGTTTAGCGAGACGCTGATAGTACGCTCGAATCGCGGCGTTGCCACCGCCCAATGTCTCCGCTTTCCGGTCGTGTCCAGCTGCTCTAGCTCGGTACGCATCGGCTTGTGCGGCCATAGCGTGCGGGTCCCTCAATGGCCGCATATTAGGACCCAATGAGGGCGCGAATCTTGATCGATATTGAGAAAAGCGGATTAGTCTTAAGTTCGGATAGACAGAATCAAATACTTAATTGCGGTAGGACGCGATTCCCGTTCGCAATTATCCTTCCCGTTTCGGGCCTTGTGGTTCCTCGGATCACTCTATATTGCACCAAGTTGATTAACTGATTCAACGAAAGCGTGGCAGAGAACCTGACGTTTCGCTATCGCTGCATAACGAACACCAATCAATCCGTAGCTAGCGACAGCTCGCGTATTTATCCGAGACCGTGACAGCGAATGAGCAGTCCGCGCTCGACGCGGCCATTTGCACAGTGGAAGTCGTCAGCGATATACGGCGTTGTGCAAGAGAAGAGGCGGGTTGAGCTTCGTCCGGCTCAGTTCACTTGGCGTACCTCCGTCTCCTCAACTTCTGTGACAGTTATTACGCCCGGAGCGGGTTGCTCGATCACCTCAATAGCGACGGTTTCGACTACTGGAGCGATAGGCTGTTTCATCCGTTGTGCTTCTTTCCGAGGAGGTTTCCTCACTGTCGCGCGTTTGGGCTTGGCCGTGGCAACCGTCCGCTGCTATTCGTCGGGTTCTCTGATGACCCCTGGCTCGTCTTGTTGCTCATCACCGTCCTCTTCGTCTTCTTCGTTCTCGTCATCATCGTCCTGAGGGTCCTTTGGCGGCGCGACCAGAACTGGAACGATGCCCGACTCGTTAAACAAATCGGCAACGCTCTGAGAGGTGCGCGTGTTCATATCGACCCCTTAGTGTTTCTTGAAACTGATGTCGCGTAGGTTCCGAAGTCCCACCTTCTATTCACAGGTAAATTCGGCAGGCGATATCCCGGACTAAAAGACTATCCGCTGGTCGCTGGAAACGCCCTGGCCGCACTCGTCGGAAACCGCAGTCTAAGGTTTAGGCGCGAGGCGCATTGTTGCACTCGCCTTGCTGACCTTTATTGCGCTCTCGGGTGAACGTTCTTGCGGGGTTGTTATCACTAAATTGTCCGGCCACGCTGCGACCTTGCGAAGTTCTCCAACGGTTTTTGCTGATACGCCGATGTCTCGATCCGCCTCAACCTTCATCTGGTCTGGCAACCCACCAACGGCTATTTGGAGAGCGGCAATCCTCTTGGGCTTGTATCGCATTTTGACTTCCTCTCTGTTTTTCTCTCGGATTATTACCGTCTTTATCGTCTCGTAGCGGGGCCACGGTGGCGAGGTGGCCACCCGATAGAAGGGTGGCCACTTGCGCTAACCTTTTGCGCCGTCGATCACCCCACATAGGCTGCGCGTTTTTGGGCCTCGGCCTCAACAGTAGTTTTCGGTTCGGCAGGTAATTGAAGAACCGTAGCCTGCTGACCCTCATCCAAAAGTGTCAAGAGCACGATTTGACCGTCCGGAAACTCCAGCCCGTCGTGATGGGTTGTTATTTTTTTCTTATTGATTTGTCGAAAGATTGCCGTCTTGTAGTTGATTATTTCGTTCCCCCAACCGAATGGCCCAGAGCGTGGCCATGTAACCTCGGTGGTAAAGGACAACTCCGTGCCCGGAAGTACGCAAACTGCAACACTCCGATCTTCTGACGCCGCGAAGCCTCGCGTGCCAGTACCGAAGTTGCGCGTGATCAGCTTGTCGCCGACTTTTGCAGGGCGCGTTTTGACTTGGTGAAGGCTGTAGTCGCACATCTGGGTACTCTCCTATGGGAAAGCCCCTCAGCGACCTCAAGTCTAGCTCTTTTTCCGTCCGAATGTGGCAAGGACCGAGTGCCGCAGCCGCCGCCGTGCTCTGTATTATGAGAGTGGGCCGGGGCGCGGACCGCTAATTCCAATTCCTTGATCGAAATCAAGGATGGCTGCGGCGAAACGCACCGTTGCTGCTGTCCGGCCGCCCTGCATGCTTCCACTCGGACCATTCCCTTCTCACCCAGAGTCGGACGGTGCAGGCGAAGTCGCGGCGCTCCCCCGTGGGGCTCGCGACATTGCTGTTTTCTGGAGTCTCGACAGGCGCGGCGTGCGGTGAAATCGTCAAGTTGCCTCGCAAGACTTGATGCCCAGGCAGGTCCGTAATGGCCAGCGGTGGTGTCAGGCGACGGAGAACACCACGATGCAACACGCACAACATGGAATTTTTGTTGCCGCCATGATCGCGCTCGTGGTGTGCGGCTGCGTTTTCACCCGAAAACCAAGAAAAAAGCTACCAACGGAAACCTTGCGGCCAGCGGTGCCGGACGAACATCAGCCCGGCTGTTTCGCTCTCGAAGAAGAAAGGGGCCGTGATTGGAAGGGCAGCGGGCGAACCGTACCGTCTATTAAAGAAGCTAGACCAAGTCTGTGACCCAAGGGGCTCACCGCGCGATGAGGCGCGGCGGATCGCGGCGAACTGTCAATTTCAGAGGGTGGCGCTTGAGCGACGCGCTTCCTACAGAGTGGCCATGTAGAAAAGTGCAAAACGGGGACAACGCTGGAGTGCGTCACACTCTGGGCCTCGCAAACTGATGAAGTCAACGCGCTGTGACACACGGTCAATGCGCGTGCCTATCGGCGTCCCATTTTTATTTGGCCGAAACAGGCACACGACTAGGCCCCGATGTGAGGGCATCGGGGTCTTCTTTCTTGCGCTTCGGGAGTTGTTTGCGGCGTGGCGATCTGGAAATAAAAATGATTACGGCCGCAGAATACCGAGCCTGGGCCGAAGAATCTTTAGAATGCGCGCGAAACGCTGCAAACGAAAGCTCGCGTGAGGCATACATTAGATTTGCTGAGATTTGGCTTGAATCGGCTTTAAGGGCTGAGCGCCTCGCCGCTTTACTTGAGCGCCCTTCTAAAGAGCCGATACCTACGACCGATTACGAGTGGGTGCTGCCCCCGTTTCAAGAATGGCGGCGCAAAGACAATTCACTCAAATGAGAAGGCGTTTCGGCTGATTTCGCTCGGGTGCCAAGCTACTCACAAAAGATGAGGCGCGGCGGATTGCGGCAACAAAGTCAGTCTCGCCAAATACGGTAAAGCTCCCTTTTGAGCCAAGAACGCGCTAGCGGAAGCGGCGTCATCGGTGAGGAAACGATGTTGTTTGGTCCCACCGGCGCGCTGGTAGACGCCTCGGCAGCTATCCGCTTGGTCCTTGCCTCAATCTCAACTCGACTAATGGCATCCTCCAACATCGAACGCTCCCGGTCGAAGTCAGCTTTGTTAAACGGACGCTTGCCAAGCTGGTGCGCCTGCACGGCGCGTGCGCGATTGTAGATGGCGCGCCTGTCTTCAAAAGTATTTATCTCAAGAGCGGCAACGGCTCGACTGATCACAGAATAATAGTCGGCCATACGAATCCCAAGGCTGATGACCGGCGGATAATTACAAAGTCCGCTTACGCCTGTGCCTTCTGCTCCTGCGCCCCGCGCAAACAAACAATGTCTGTCACAATGTCATCATGCCGACACATAAGCCGTGTCGTACGCTCAAATGGCCAACTTTCCTATCATTTAGTGACAAAATCGGGGTCACCCATCAAATCCACCAAACAAACCACCCTTATTTCTGAAGTTCCGGCGACTGCGCAAATTCAATAATTGGGCGTGGTTAATGCACAAAACTGCCACAAATGACCAAACAAATATCGCACAAATAAACGGCCGCAACCAACAACAAATAAACATCAAGCAACAAACAAATAGGATTTGCAATGTGGAGTCGAACGCCCCGATGAACCTTTAATGTAAGTAGCGTAAGGAGTGCGTCATGAGAAGTACCAAATCTAACGGGTCCGCCGAGATCGTGGAATCATTAGAAATGGAAATTGGTGCCGATATTCACGAATTGGCACGTAAACGCGCGGCGGTTCGTCAAGCCGAGAATGGCGACGGCGAAACGTCGGCCACTGATCTCGGTATGTTATTGCGCCGGGTATCTGAAGGCTCGACGCGCGAAATTGAGAGTCTCATTGAAGAGCTTCACGGGTTGCGCAAGAAGCTAGAGACTGATGGTAATCGTATTCAAAGCGATATTGTGAGATATGCAGAACTGAGCCAAGGGGTGATGCGACTGACTGCAATCATCTCCGACAATGTACAACGACTTCCCGACTGATCGAGTATCGGCCGATAGACTTTGCGCACGGGGGGATTCCAAATGGCTCGCGACCGGGTCGTTGAATTTGCAGCGCTTGCGTTAATCGCCGTCGTTGTTGCCATCATCTCTTACGTAAAATGTTGTTTTAAGCGAATTTGCTCAGCGGTTGTGAGGTGCCCCCATGGACATGATGCTAGGTTGGGCGTTGGTCGTTCTAATCGTCGGTTGCCTGGTCGTTTACAGGGCTAGAGCGGAGCCCGCCAATAATCGATCCACAGAGCCACGTCGGCGGCGGCCTTTTTAGGTGCTGGAGCACATCACGCTCGATTGCAAAGAGGAAGATCACGTTGCGCGGCCATCCTTAGCCAGCTTGTGCCTTCTGCTTCCTGCGCAACCAATTAATTCTGTTCGCACCGAACCCAGCCATTCGTTAACAATTTTCAACTCGCGTCGCTCGACGACAATGCAAAGAGTTCTGGCTGGTTGGTGCCAAATCGCCATTGTGGCCAGAGCGCAACAACAGTCCAAAATGTTGCATTTCGAACCAAATCAAACGCATTTTAGTGAAATGATTAACCTAAAAATGTTGAAGATCAGGGATGGCGTCGGAGCATGCGGTAGAGTCGCTTGGGCGCGTTCATGGAGCGTTTCATGCAAAATCGGACCGCAACAGGTAATCCCCCTCGTGAATACTTTTTCCTTCAAATCAACGGGCGAATTAATTCGATGCATCTGCGCTATGAGGATGCAGTGAGTGCAGGGTTGTTACTCAAACGCCAATTTCCACATGATGATATTAAGCTATACGAGACGCAGTCTGAATCGGAAGATACAGGTTTGCATTAATCTGACGAGCTAAGCGGATGCTATTTGCCGTGGCGAACTTTTTTCTTAGATCGTTTGCGCTGCTTCCGCTGAGATATCCGCTGTTCCCGACACCCATGCTCGATTCTTCTGTTATTCAATTTAGATACGCAAGCGACGCGCTGATCTTCTGACGTGTGCGATATACTCGTCATCAGACGTGCGCTTCCGCTTCCTGCGCTAACCAGTAATCCCGTTTGCGCCGAGCTAGTAGCGAAGAAGAGATTCGATTTCGGCTGTTCAGGAATCAGGACATTCCATGCGCGGTCACTCGGCTCTTACCCCTTGCCGAAGTAAGCTTGATACCCGCGCCGCAAATCATCGTCGGTTTCGTCGAACTTTTTGGCGAGCTTAAAGCGGACAATCCGAATATCCTTTGCGACCCGCTCCATGTCCGGACCAACGCCATTGAACATGCGCATGTGGTCATTGCCCCAGATTGTGAAAAGGAAATGATCAATCTCGTTTCGTCATCAAGCTGACCATGCCGCGATCTCCATCCCTCAATCCAAGGCATCTTCCAACAGCAACTCCCATTTCCGCAAGCTACTCTCTTCACTGACGCGGCGCGCCTTAGTGCCCGTCGCGCATTGCCTGATTTGTAAATGCGGCGGAGGAGCCGCGTCGTAGCTCGGCGGTTGACGACGCTCTCGAGCAAGCCGTTAAACGAGACTGTCGCGGGAGTTGACTACGCAAGACGCGGCAGATCGCGGCGAATATCGCCAAGCTGCCAGATTTATTGCTTGGCTTTGTAAGCCGGGGTAAGCGCTTGATTGCCACACGGCCCGCCGAGTTGCTTTGCCGCAATAGGCAGGCCGGGCAATTTGTATGGGTGTGCTGGCCGCGCCAATGGCCCAGGGAGCCGTATCGAGGCTTGAGCGACGAAGAGCGTTATCGAAAACAGGCGGAAGACTGCCGACAGATGGCCGCCAAAGTCGTCAGTCCTCTCGACAAAGAGGCGTGGCTGAAGTCAGCCGTGGATTGGCTAAGGCTGGCCGATGACGCGGATTTGCCGGAAAAACCCCGCTGGGCCTTGGTCGCGCTTCGTTTGGCTTAAAGTATGCCTCCTAATTACAGGTCAATTTCTCATGAATGAAAAAGCGAAACCGCGCTCGACTAGTCGACGGGGTGCCAAACGCAAAGCAGCCAAGATGGCGGGCCGAGAAATCGACCGCCTTGGCGATCAGACTGCAACTCGCGAACAACGAGCACGACGAAAGCGCCGGCTCATCAAAGGCCCGCGAGAATTTCGCGATATTCGTAAAACAAAAGCTGAAACCAAAACTCTCAATAAGAGAATCCGGCCGGCGATCCGCAGACCTGACTTGCTCACGCGCGATGAGGCACGAAGGATCGCAACGAACATCGCTAAGCTGCCGGAGCTTTTACGCAAGCCTTGAACGCCGACGGTGACACAATCAGCGCTTGCCCGGAGGTCGATACGCCTTCGACGCTTTGGAAGCCCTTTCCATAATTGCTTTGAATTCAGCACCGGTCCAAGCCCTTCCAGTGCTGACATTGGAAATGGTGCCTGCCGCGGCAGCTGCCATTAACGAGGCGATAATGGCCTCCGCCTCGTTAGCTTCCGAAATGAGCAGGAAGTCGGTTTCGCCTGTTGTGACGTAAAAGCTGATTACTTTACCGCCTACTGCCTCAATGAGTTTGCGCACAGCGGCTTCTCGGTCCTCCGGTGCGGCTAACATCCCCTTGAGGTAGTCATGTGTAAACCGGCCACGCGTGACCAATCTTATCATGGTCGCCTCCCTAGTATGTGGCAGCGCCTTAAGGCGCGCCGGGCACGCATCATGATATATCTTACACAATGGGCCAGGCCTACGGCTGCGAGGGTTCTTCTTCCCCTCGGCAGCCAAGCTGCTCACGAAGGACGAAGCGCTGCGGATCGCTCCAAATGTTGCGCGACTAGCCGAACTATTGCGAAGGACTTGAGGCGCGTACCGTCATATAATGTGCTCGTGGTGGTGTCATGGGACGGACAACACCACGATGCAGCAACTACAACTTGGAATATTTTTTGCCGCAATGATCGCTTTTGTAGTCTGCGGCTGTATCCTCACGCGGAAACCAAGAAAAAAGCTACTCGGCATGTCGATCCTCGTCTATTGTGCCAAGATGACCTCAATCCTGGCGACAGCACGGAAGTATATCATGATGAAGCACTGCGGATCGCGGCGAACATCGCCAAGCTGCCGGAGCTGTAAGCAATGACCGCTCTAGCGGCGAGGGAAAGCTATGCGCTCCGTTTTTTAAGCTGCTCTGTGACGCCCTCACGAATCGTCGCCACCATATCGGGCGCGTTGTGTTGTGGTAATTTGTTGTGCTCGCGCCGAAGCTCCTCCGCGACCGCTTTGATCTCGTCCTGACGGGTCCGCATCGCCTCAAGCCAACGGAGGCGGGCGCGTTGCCATTCGGCATAGACAATCAGGGCGCCAACAATCATGCCGACAACAAAGCACCCAAGCGCCGCCCAGACGGTGATTGGTTCAACTGTCATCTCGCTTGGCCATGTTCGCGATCTGCCAAAGCGATCATGAGCTCGATCCTGGATCGAACGCCGAGTTGCTCGAAGATAGAGTGCAAA
>Ga0307479_10006438_pt1 | contig 10791 bp, 7 predicted proteins | sample atmos_gasesECM4C_FD_203743 | JGI IMG/M metagenome (GOLD analysis project Ga0307479, IMG submission 203743) | Hardwood forest soil microbial communities from Morgan-Monroe State Forest, Indiana, United States - atmos_gasesECM4C_515 | ecosystem: Environmental > Terrestrial > Soil > Temperate...
GAGTTCAGCATCTTTGTGGCGCTCCGAGTGAGGAGTACCTTTGGCCTTGCAGCGGCGGCAGATGTGGTCGTAGCCTCGACCAGCCCCGCCCGCACGAGCGCCGACCGCAGCAGGCGCTCGGTGTTCGCCCTCCTCGCTGATCATCGCGCCGTTCTCGTCGGGGAAGACGAGGTCGGTCTTCGAGTTGTCGATGGCGGCGGCGAGGTATGGAACCAGCGCGGGCGCGACCGGAATCTTGTCCTCGTGGCCGCCCTTCGTCGACTCCCTCGCGTAGGAGTGCCGTACCGTGATGATCTTCTGGACGAGGTCGACGTCGACCTTGCGCAGCCCGGCAAGTTCGCCCTTCGTCAAGCCGGTGTAGATGGCGGTAGCGAAGAAGGCGCGCCAGCGGTCGGGTACGTTCGCGAGCATGACCGGGATGGAGTCGCCCGGTAGCGTGTCGCGCATCTTCTTCGGGATCTCGCGGAACTTGGTATCCCCCACCGGGTTCACGCCGTTGAACTTCCCCGCCCGCCGTTCGTCGTTGAGGACCGTCCGGATCTTGGCGCGGACGTGGTTCACGGTCGCAGGCGAGGTATTGCGCTCGATGCCCGCCTTCATCTTCCAGGTCCTGAGGTCCAGCTTCTTCAAGAACGTCTCCACCCTGTCGGCGGTCACCAGCGACAGCGGCAGCCGTCCAAGCTCGCCATTGACGACGTGGTGCCGCAACCGCGACTGCTCGCGACGGAGGCTCGGTGCTGTGCACCGCTCGCGGAGCCACCACTCGACGACTTCCGCGAGCGTCATCTTATTGTCGGCCGGCAGCGGCTCAAGGCCAAGTCGCTGACGTTCGGCCTTCCGCTCGTAGCCCGCCGCGAGCTTGCGCGCCTCGGTCTTGCTCATCGCCTTCGTCGGGAGGTCCCGCCATCGGCCAGCCACATCACGGACGTGGAGGTACCAGCCCTTCCTGCCCTTCTTTTTGTAGACGCTCGCCGTCTAGGACCGTCCGCCCTTCTTCATCGGTTCCAAGTGGGCGGGCTGGACCAACCGATCGCGCAGGGCACGCACGGCTATCGACGCGCCCCGCGTTCTGGACGTCTTTTCAGCATACGCGCGGCGTGCTGAATCTGCGCTCTCGCGATCACGGGCTCAAGGCTGCTGAGTAGGTGTGATCGATCCTCGTCGTTCGCGGGGACCCTTGCCGCGCCTTCTCTTACAAGCGGTAGACACCGCTGGCTGGGAAAGTGACGCATGGATCGTTCTCACCCAGAAGAGAGCAGCGTTCATCGCTGCCCGTCATCATCAAGCGTCAGTGCAGCTCTGCCAGCGATACGCCGGGGAATTCGCCGGATCCGCCGACGACCAGGACCCTGCCGTTCGGGAGGAGCGTCGCCGTGGGGCCGCCCCGCGCCTCGATGAGCGTGCCGAGCTGCGTGAAGGTCCCGCCCGCGGGGTCGTAGATCTCGGCGCTCGCGAAGAAGAAGCTGCTGCTGCCTTGCGAGGTGGATCCGGCCAGGACGAGGACTTTGCCGCTCTGGAGGAGCGTCGCCGTTGGGTACAGCCTCGCCGCCGCGAGGGATCCAGTGGCCGAGAACGTCCCGGCCGATGGGTCGTAGAGCTCGGCGCTGGCGACGGGGCCGGAGAGGCCTTCTCCTGCGGCGACCAGGACCTTGCCGTCCTGGAGGAGCGTCGCGGTGTGGCCGAATCGCGCCGCCGCGAGAGAGCCCGTGGGCGAGAAGGTCCCGCCCGTCGCGTCGTAGATCTCGGCGCTCGCGAGCGTGCCGGTGTCGCCGTAGCCGCCGGTGACGAGGACATTGCCGCCCGGGAGGAGTGTCGCCGTGTGGTCCACCCTCTTCGCGCCGAGGGAGCCCGTGGCCGTGAACTTCCCGCTCGTCGGGTCGTAGATCTCGGCGCTCGTGAGATAGGCGTTGCCGACGCCGCCGGTGACCAGGACCGTGCCGTTCGCGAGGAGCGTCGCCGTGTGATGGGATCTCGCCGTGCCGAGGGAGCCCGTGGCCGTGAACGTCTTGCTCGACGGGTCGTAGATCTCGGCGCTCGCGAGGGCTCCGCCGCTGCCGGTGCTGACTCCGCCGGCGAGCAGGACCTTGCCGTTCTGGAGAAGCGTCGCCGTGTGGATGCTTCTCGCGGCCGTGAGGTGGCCGCTGGCCGAAAACGTGCCGGTCGCGGGGTGATAGATCTCGGCGGGCGCGATGTTGAAGCTGTCCGCGCCGCCGGCGACGAGGACCGTGCCGTCGGTGAGGAGCGTCGCTGTTTGGTCCACTCTCGCCGCGCTGGGGGAGCCCGTAGCGGTGAAGGCGCCGCTCGCGGCCGGGTCGTACATCTCGGCGCTCGTGAGGACGCCGCCACCGCCACCGCCGACTCCCCCGACGACGAGGACTTTGCCGCTCTGGAGGAGCGTCGCTGTGTGAAAGGTCCGCTCAAGGAAGAGGGCATCGATCTGCGTGAACTGCGCGCTCGCCGGGTCGTAGAGGTCGGCGCTCGAGAGAAAGCCCGGGTTCCATCCGCCGGTGACGAGGACCCTGCCGTCCTGGAGGAGGGTCGCCGTGTGGGCGGACTTCGGGGTCGCGAGGGAGCCCGTGTACGAAAATGTCCCGGCCGTCGGGTCGTAGATCTCGGAGCTCGCGATCCAGGAGCCGCCGCCGCTGGCCTGTCCGGCGACGACGAGGACCTTGCCGCTCTGGAGGAGTGTCGCCGTGTGGCGGCACCTGAAGTCACTCATCGAGCCGGTGGCTGAGAACGTACCGGGGGTCGGGTCGTAGATCTCGGCGCTCACGAGAGTGGCGAAGCTGTTGTCGAGTCCGCCGGCGACGAGGACCTTGCCGTTCTGGAGGAGCGTCGCGGTGTGGATCCCTCTCGCTGTCGCGAGGGAGCCCGTGGCGGAGAACGTGCCGGCGATCGGGTCGTAGATTTCGGCGCTCGCGAGCTGGCCGCTGTCGCTGGTTCCGCCGGCGACGAGGACCTTGCCGTTCTGCAGCAGCGTCGCGGTGTGGTTGCTTCTCGTTGTCGCGAGGGAGCCCGTGGGCGAGAAGGTACCGGCCGCCGGGTCGTAGATCTCCGCGCTGCCGAGATAGCCGCCGTCGTATCCACCGACGACGAGGACCGTGCCGTTCTGCAGCAGCGTCGCCGTGTGAAGCCTCCGCGCCGCGCCGAGGGGGCCCGTGTCCGAGAACGTCCCGGCCGCCGGGTCGTAGATTTCGGCGCTCGAGAGATTGGTTGAAACGCCGTCGAAGCCACCGGCGATCAAGACCTTGCCGCTCGGGAGGAGCGTCGCTGTCTGGTAGTCCCTCGGCGTCCCGAGGGAACTGGCCGGCAGCATCGCGCCCAGGGACGGGCCGACGAAGGTGAACTGGTCGCTGGCCGAGACCCCGCTCGTCCCGCCCGGCGTCGTGACGGTCACGTCGATGGTCCCCGCCAGGCCGGCAGGAGAGACGGCGGTGATCTGGATCGCCGAGTCGACCGTGAACGAGGCCGCCGCCGCCGCTCCGAAGCTCACGGCCGACGCTCCCGTGAAGTGGGTTCCGCTGATGATGACGCTGGTCCCGCCCGCGGTCGGGCCCGAAGCGGGGGAGACGCCGGTGACCGTCGGCTGGGGGAGGTAGGTGAACTGGTCGGCGGCGGAGGTGGCGCTCGCCATGGCGATGCCGCCCGAGTCTCCCCATGTGGTGACCTGCACATCGACCGTCCCCGGCGTGTTCGCGGGGGCCGTCGCGCTGAGGACCCCGCTGGAATCGATCTGCCAGGTCGCGGAGGCTCCGCCGAACGCGACGCTGGTCGCAGCCACGAGGTTCGAGCCGGAGATCGTCACGGACGTGCCTGCGGTGCCCGACGAGGGCGCGACCGCCGTGATGGTGGGCGCGGCCAGGTAGATGAATCGGTCGCTGGCCGAGGTCGCGCTCGCCCCGCCCGGCGTCGTCACCGTCACGTCCACGGTCCCAGCCGCCCCGGCGGGAGACGTCGCCGTGATCTGGGTCGCCGAATTGACGGTGAACGAGGCGGCCGCCGTTCCGCCGAAGCTCACGGCCGTCGCGCTCGTGAAGCTCGTTCCCTGGATCACGACCGAGGACCCTCCGGTCGTCGGCCCGACGTTGACGGTGTGGCTCGCCTGGTAGGCGCCGTTGCTGGGATGGCCGCTATTCGCCACGCTCGCGATCGTCGGCGCGGCGACGAAGGTGAACTGGTCGCTGGCCGAGACCCCGCTCGTCCCGCCCGGCGTCGTGACGGTCACGTCGACGGTCCCCGCCAGGCCGGCAGGAGAGACGGCGGTGATCTGGATCGCCGAGTCGACCGTGAACGAGGCCGCCGCCGCTCCGAAGCTCACGGCGGACGCTCCCGCGAGATTGGTTCCGCTGATGGTGACGCTGGTCCCGCCGGCCGCCGGGCCCGCAGTGGGGGAGACGCCGGTGACCGTCGGCGTGGGCAGGCTGATCACATACGCAGCGGAGGCTGGGGCGCTCTGCGAATGCCCCGCAGCGGTGGCGATGGCGGTCAACGTCTCCGATGCCGAGACTTGCACAGGCGCGCCGTAGAGGCTGGACGAGGTGGTCGGTGTGCTGCCGTCGGTCGTGTAATAGATCTGGGCGCCGGCCGTCGCCGAGCTGATGGTCACCGTCTGGGCCGACGAATACGTCCCTGCTCCGGGAGAGAAGGTAGGCGCTGCCGCCGCCGGCTGGGTGATGACGTAGGCGGCCGAGGCCACGGTGCTGGCGGTGAAGCCGCCACCGCTGGCGATGGCCTTGAGCGTCTCGCTGGCCGCGACGTTCACCGGCGCCGAGTAGAGCGTGGAGCTGGCGGTCGGCGTGCTGCCGTCGGTCGTGTAATAGATCTGGGCGCCGGCCGTCGCCGAGCTGATGGTCACCGACTGGGCCGACGAATACGTGCCCGCCCCGGGAGAGAAGCTGGGCACGGCCGCCGCCGGCTGGGTGATGACGTAGGCGGCCGAGGCCACGGCGCTGGCGGTGAAGCCGCCGCCGCTGGCGATGGCTTTGAGCGTCTCGCTGGCCGCGACGTTCACCGGCGCTGAGTAGAGCGTGGAGCTGGCGGTCGGCGTGCTGCCGTCGGTCGTGTAATGGATGCCCGCACCCGTCGACGTCGTGGCGATGGTCACCGTCTGCGCCGAGGAATAGGTGCCCGCCGCGGGCGAGAAGGTGGGCGCCGCCGCCTGCGCCGACGAGCCGATGACATAGGCCGCCGAGCCCACCGCGCTGTCGGTCTTGCCGCTGGCGGTGGCGTAGGCTTTGATGGTCTCGCTGGCGGCGACGTGAATGGCGACGGAGAAGGTGGGCGAGCCGGCGGTGGGCGGCGAGCCGTCCACCGTATAGTGGATCACGGCGCCGCTCGTCGCGCAGGAGATGGTGACGTCCTGGGCGATCGAGTAGGTGCCGCCGGCCGGGCTGAAGGTGGGCGTCGCGACCGTGACGGCACCGGATCCACCTCCGCACGCCGGAAGCAGCAACAGCGCGAAAGCAGGGAGACAAGCGGAGCGTCCGATAGCCGTCCGTTGCAACAGAATTGATTTCTGCATGACCGCCTTCTCGCCGGGCTTCGAGCATAGCGCAACTCTCGTTGGACGCCGCGATCCCGAGGTCGTCTCAGCCATCCGGTTCGCGCAGGAGCGCGTGCAGGCTGACGTCGAGCCTGGAGCGCAAGTCGCCGAGCAGGCTCGCCAGCTCACTGGATCCAACGCCGAGCCGCTCGCGCAAGAGCGCGAGCGTCTGCTCCAGCAGCCGGGTGCGTGCCGTGAACATCATCCGCCCGGCCGTCGCGCGCGAGACCTGGAAGACCAGCCCCAGCCGCTCCAGGTTGAGCCCGTCGAGGAAGTGCATGCGCAGGAGCGCGCGGTCGCGCCCCTCCAGCGCCTCGAAGGCCTCGCGCAGGGCCTGCGACACATCTGGGCCGTGGCGGCCGCGCAAGAGCTGCAGCTCCGGATCGTGGACCGACACCTGGGCGGCGACCTGCACGTCGTCCAACGGCACCAGCGCCTTGAGCCGCCGCGTCATCGAGGCCGCCATCCGAAGCGCCGCCACCTTCACCCAGGTTGCGATCGGCCCGCGCCCGGAGTAGCCGGCGATGCGCGGCCGGCTGTCTCCAGGTGGCGCACTTCCTGGCTCAGCTCGGGCGGGGTCCGGTGGCGCTGCAGGAGGCCGGGCACTTTCGAAGCAGCTGCCCGTCGAGGGCGGAGAGCGCCGCAGGCTTCAGCAGCGCGCAGCCGCAGGCGAGATAGAGATCGGCGCCGCGCACCGAGGCCAGCCATTCGAGCGGGTCTCCGTCGCGGAGAGCATGGCGCGCCAGGTGGCTCACGAACTCCCGCGCGGCGACCGACGGAGCGGCGCCGCCGTGAAGCCAAGCTATGGTTGGCTGATCTCGGTGCCCTTTCGGAGAAGATCCAGATAGGCGCCATGGCTGAAGGCGCGGTCCCGGCGGCGGCCGGTCGTTTCACGCAAGATGCCAAGTTGTTCGAGCACGCCGATGGCCTTGGAAGCGGTCGGCTTCGTCGTCTCAAGGAGCTTGACCACCATCGGGATGGTGACCATCGGGTGGCGGGGAAGCTGGTCCAACAGACGTGTCGCCATCACGGACGCGTTGGGCGCCGCCAGGACACGAACCCGGTCCTTGGTCACGAGAACGAAAAGGTCCCGAGCGACGTCAGCCGCTGTTTGCCCGAAAATCCTTGCAGCACTAATGCAGCAAACTGATCGTGATTGTCGGGACGCGTCGGGACGTTCGGGGAAGTCGGCGAGTCGCCAACCCCTCGTACCGTGACGGATCGGGACGCAGCGGGCGATACGGCAAGCTCCCCCGAACGAACTTCGAAGCCGGCCGCAGGTTCGACTCCTGCCAGGCGCGCCTCAGCGGCCGAGCACCAGCGCCACGTTGGTGCCGCCGAATCCGAGCGAGTTGGAGAGCGAGAGGTCGAGCGTCTTGGAGAGCGGCCGCAGCACCGGCGGGTAATCGGCCAGCTCGGGATCGAGCGGCTCGGCATTGGCCGAAGGCGCGACGAACCCGCCGCGCATCATCAGAAGCGTGAAGACCGCCTCGATGGCGCCGGCGGCCGAGACGGTGTGGCCGGTGTAGCCCTTGGTCGACGAGTAGGGAAGATGGCGGCCGAAGAGCCGGCGCATGGCCCGCACTTCCGAGAGATCGCCGGCGGGCGTGGAGGTGCCGTGGGTGTTGACGTAGTCGATCTGGTCGGCGCCCGCGCCGGCGTGGCGCAGCGCCCGCTCCATCGCCGAAAGCGCCCCCTCGGCCGTGGGGAACACCATGTCGCCGCTGCCGTCGGACGACATGCCGTAGCCGCGCAGCGACCCGAGGATGGCGGCGCCGCGCGCCTCGGCGTGCGCGCGCGTCTCCAGCACCACCATGCCGGCGCCCTCGCCGAAGATGAACCCCGCGCGATCGGCCGCGTAGGGCCGCGAGGCGCGCTCGGGCCGGCCGTTGTCCTGCGAGTTGAGCGCGCGCATGGCGTCGAAGCCGGCGCCGAAGTGCAGGTCGATGACCTCGGCGCCGCCCGCCAGCGCGGCCTCGACGTGGCCGTGCTCGATGAGCTCTGCGGCGAGCAGGATGTTGTACGCTCCGCCGGCGCAGGCCGCGCTGACGCTGAAGGAGGGACCGGTGACGCCGAGCGCGGCGGCGAGGTTGGCCGACACCGTCGACGACATCATCCGCGGGATGACCGTGGGCGAGACCCGCCGCGGGCCATTGGGCTTGCCGAGCGCCTGCTCGACCTCGATGTGCGTGGCCACGTCGCCGGTACCGCTGGCGGCCACCACCGCGATGTCGCGGCGCTCGAGTCGCGACCAGGCGAGCGCGGCGCGCGCCGCCTTGTAGGCCATCTTCGCGGCCCGGCCCATGAATCGCGCCCACTGGCGGTCGACTTCCAGCTCGCCCCGGTAGGCGCCGGCCAGCCTCGAGCGCAAGCCGGCCTCGACCGCCGGCGCATGCGTGGCGAACGGCAGCGTCCGGCCTTCGCGCAGCCAGGAAGAAATCTGCGCGAGTTCGTCTCCCAGGTGGCAGCAGACGCCCGCGCCGGTGACGACGATCTGCCGCGCGGGATCCCGCATCCGCCGAGGCTAGCACGGCTCCCCGGAGCCGCCTCCGACAATGCTAAGGTGGGCCGCATGGGCGCGGACGAGATCGCGGCGCGGGTGGAGCGTCTGGAGCTGCCTTTCGACGCGCGCGGCCTGGACAACTTCGGAATCTCCAAGTGGCATCTGCGCATCGCCTTTCGCGCGCTGGAGTTTCTCTACCGCAGCTACTTCGGCGTGCGCTGCGACGGGCTGGCGAACGTTCCGCCGCGGGGCCGCGCCATGCTGGTGGGAAACCATTCGGGCGGCGTGGCGCTCGACGCGGCGATGGTGATCGCCTCCTGCTTCTTCGATCTGGAGCCGCCCCGGCTGGCGCAAGGGATGGCGGAGAAGTTCATCAACCGCATCCCCATCGCCTCGGTGTGGGCCTCGCGCACCGGGCAGCTCACCGGCCTGCCCGAGCACGCGCAGCGCCTCTTGGAGGACGATCGGCTGCTGCTGGTGTTTCCCGAGGGCGCGCGCGGTACGGCGAAATTGTGGAAGGACCGCTGGTCGCTGGTCGACTTCGGCACCGGCTTCATGCGGCTCGCGCTGCGAACCAAGAGCCCGGTGGTGCCCTTCGCCTTCATCGGCGGCGGCGACGCCATCCCCACCGTGAGCAATTTATACCAAGTAGGAAAACTGCTGGGCGTGCCGTATTTGCCGGTGACGCCGTGGCTGTTGCCGCTGCCGCGGCCGGTGAAGCTGGAGGTGCACTACGGCGCCCCGCTCCGCTTCGAGGGCACCGGCTCGGAGGAGGACGACGTCATCCAGCGCCACGTCGAGCAGGTGAAGGCGAGCATCGCCGCGCTGATCGAGAAAGGCCGCGCCGCTCGACGCGGACACCTGAAGGAAGCGAGCGCGGCGCAATGAGGGTGGTGATCCCCGGCATCGCGGGCCTCTTGGCGCGCAAGGTGGCGACGCGCCTGCTCGCGGGCGGGCACGAGGTGATCGGCATCGACCCGCGCGGCTGGCCGGGCGCGCCCAAGCAGATCGAGCTGCACCAGGTGGACATCCGCAAGCGCCCCGCCGAGGAGGTGTTCCGCAAGCGGCGGCCGCAGGCGGTGATCCACATGGCCACCATGGCGGCGCTCCTGGCCGACACTGAGGAGCGCTACCGCATCAACCTGGGCGGCACGCGGGCGGTGTTCGAGCACTGTTCCAACTACGGCGTCGAGCAGATGATCTTCGTCGGCCGACACACCTATTACGGCGCCGGCCCCGACGCGCCCCTCTACCACACCGAGGCCGAGCCGCCGCAGGAACTGGGCGCCTATCCCGAGCTGGCCGATCTGGTGGCGGCCGATCTCTACGCCGCCAATGCGCTGTGGCGGCTGCCCAAGCTCGCAACCGCGGTGCTGCGCGTCTGCTACACGCTGGGCCCTTCGGGCCACGGCACGCTGGCGTCGTTCCTGCGCGGGCGCATGGTGCCGATGGTGATGGGATTCGATCCGCTCTTCCATTTCCTCCACGAGGACGACGCGGCCGAGGCCATTGCGCTTGCTCTCGAGAAGAAGCTGCGCGGCATCTACAACGTGGCCGGGCCGCAGCCGCTGCCGCTGAGCGTGATCGCGCGCGAGGCGCACCGGCGCCCACTGCCGCTGCCGGAGCCGCTCCTGGCCATGCTGCTCGGCCGCGCCGGGTTGCCGCGGCTCACGCGCGGAGCGCTGGCGCACATCAAGTATCCCATCGTGGTCGACGCCTCGTCGTTCCGCGCGGCGACCGGCTTCGCCTACAAGTTCGACGAGCTCACCACCGCGCAGACTTTCGCCGACGCGTTTCCAGCTTCGGGCCGCGCCACGACACTGGCCTGAGAGTCCCTTACAATCCACACATGCTCAGGCTGGGCTACGTGCGGCTGCACTGGAGCCTGTTGCTCGGCGCGGCGCTCTTCTGCGCGCTCTCGCCGCGGCCGCTCCTGCTCGTCGGCTATGGGACGGTGCTCCTTCTGCACGTGGCGGGGCACGCCTTTGCGCTGCTGGGGACGGAGCTGTCGGTCGGCGGCGTGACGCTGCACGCGCTCGGTGGAGAGCTCACCGGCAGCGGAGAAGCGACGCCCCTGCGCCGCTCGCTGATCGCCGCCGCCGGGGTCGCGGCGCAGCTCCTCTTGCTCCTGGGCGCGCTCCTGGCGCGCGACCGGCTGCCCCCGGACCTGGCCGACGCGCTCATCCGCCGCAACGGCATCGTGCTCCTGCTCAACCTGATCCCGGTGCCGCCGCTCGACGGCGCGCTGCTCTGGCGGCTGCCCTCGCGGCTGCGCTGGTCGCGGCGGCTGCGCGCCCACGACCTGCCGGCCTCGCGCACGGTCAAGCGCGACGTGGCCAATCTGCTGGAGAAAATCCGCGGATCGACCAAGGTCCGCTGACGCACGGCTTGACTTTGCCTCGGCAGGCTTGTTACCCATCGTAGACGATGTCGCCCATGTCCAAGTGCGCATGTTGTTGTCGCCCCGGCCTTCCGTGCCGGGCGCGCGCGCGAGCTTGACGGCGACGTCCCCCTGAATCGCCCCAGCTCCTGGCCGCCCCGGCGCTCTTCGCGCTCGGTGCTCTTCCTTTTTCCCAGGAGCTGTCCATGCACTACCCGGTCTTCCTCGATCTCCGCTCGCGTCCCGTCCTCGTCGTCGGCGGCGGGAAGGTTGCGTTTGCAAAGATTCGCGGCCTGCTCGAGGCGGGCGCCCGCGTCACGGTGGTGGCGCCGCGCATCGACAAAACTGTCTCCGGCGCGGAGCTGG
>Ga0307479_10006440_pt1 | contig 10790 bp, 9 predicted proteins | sample atmos_gasesECM4C_FD_203743 | JGI IMG/M metagenome (GOLD analysis project Ga0307479, IMG submission 203743) | Hardwood forest soil microbial communities from Morgan-Monroe State Forest, Indiana, United States - atmos_gasesECM4C_515 | ecosystem: Environmental > Terrestrial > Soil > Temperate...
GAGGTTCGCGCGGGTTTCCGATCACTGCGGTCAGGCATGGCCAGAGCAGCAGCATGATGTGATCTTTAGCCAATCCTGGCCAAATTGTTCGCAAAGCAGCAGGAGAGCTTCGATGGGGAGAGGCTCTCCTGCTTCGACTCCAGGCAGATACCGGTTTGCAACAGTTATCGCCTACTCCAATTCATTTCACCTTCGAGAGCAATATCAGTTCTCCCTTGGAAATGGATACCTTGGTTGTGTATCCCACCACCTGGGAGCTTTTTCGTGGCATATCCTGTGTAAGAGCGCTGACCTTCATGCTGGTAACCGTGATGTCCTTATCCGTAATTTTCCTTCCCGCGCCAAGGTCAGTCGCTGCCACTACGACATCGATTCGTTCATCCGTTTTGAGCAGAATGCAGGCGCTAGAGGCTAATGCCAGTACCAACGTCAGAACCGTTCGTGACCACTTCATGGCAGCCTCCCTTTTATGGCCTGACATTGTAAGCCACGTCCAGCCTACCAAGTTCCTTTCCGCGCCGCATGGTCACTTCTCTTGAGGAGATCTCCGCCGACGACTGGCGCAAAATCGCGTCTCTGACAATGTGGATCCCTGTCAAGCACTTTTTGAGCGTACTGCTCCGTGCACTCCGAAGAGCGCGCCATTTCGCTCTAGCTGAAGGTTCTGCCATACCAACCAAAGGCTCGCTCGTAATCGTTTCAGGTCAGAAACTCAGTTCGACCCATGCATCTCTTCGGTCACACCTTCGATCATGATTACTACTTCGAACTCCTCCGTGTAGGAGGAGCGGGACGCCCAATCAATAGCTCGATGTTTTACTTCACACCATCGCGATTTCCGGACTGTTCCGCGTGCGAACCGAACTTTTTCAACTGCTCATAATCCCATTCCTTGCGCATCATCCCGTAAAGGCGAACCGCCAGTTTGCGTGCCATGCCCACCTTGGCAATTTTCCGTCCCCGCCGCATCGTCCGGTGGACAAACTTACAGTGCAGCGATCGGCGGGTTCAGTCGGTCCAACAACTCCAGCAGGTCGTGCCGTCGCCGGCTCGCCCACGGAGCTAACCGGAACGACTCCAGTTGCTCGCGTCCCTTCTCCCGCCACAATCTTTTCTTGCAGCGTACGCCTTCGTTCAGGGCTACCGCTTGCAGCTGGTTCATGATGCGCGTGCGCGCCTGCACCATGCGGTGCCGGTGCCTCAGCAGTTGCCGCAGATCGCGATTCTCCCAACTCGGCACCCAGATCTGGGGAAAGTCATCCTTCAGCATTAACCTCAGAATATGCTGTGCATCCTGGCGATCCGTCTTCTGCTTGCGTTCCCGCTTCCTGGCGATCTCGGTGGCATCCCCGATCCACAACTCGATGTTCAGTTCGCCCAGGAGTCGCTCGAACCAGCGCGCTTGCCCGCTGGCTTCCATCCCCACGCGCGCCTTCTTTGCCTGGACCGCGAGCTCACGGTAGAACTTCTCCGCTTCCTCGGGGTGCTCGAGTCGCCGTTCCTGCAATTCCCCCGTGTCTGTATCGACAAACCCAATTTGCCGAAAGCTGGCGTGGTAATCACATCCTATAATCAACATATCGGCTCCTTTTCTCCCGAGCCTTTTGGTTAGCACCACCAAGTTTACTCGGGGCGAGGGAGCCGACATTGTCATGGAATCAATTAGCACGCATCAACCAGCCTTTTGAGTTGCGTCAAGCCGTCGAGCCGCCTACAGCGGTGCCCTTTCAAATCAGCGTGGTTACAGGAAATCCGAAACGATCATAGAAGGCGGCCCTACACCCGCTCTACCGCTTTCACTTCACTCATCAGCGCCAGCAGGTTGTCCTCGCTGTCGCGAAAAAATGTCATCCACAAGTCGTGGTCTGGCATGCGCGCAATCATGTGCGGCTCGTCTTCGAACTTTACGCTTTGTGCTTTCATGGCCGCGTGCGCGGCCTGAATGTCGGGTACGGCAAAATACAGGATCGAACTGGCATGATCGAACTCCTGCTTGTCCGGACTGTCGAGCATCAACCGCACCCCGCCGCAGTCGAAGAACGCCAGTCCTGGAGGCGCCTTGAAGAGCAGTTTCAGGCCAAGGATATTTTCGTAGAAGTTGGCGGCGCGCTCCACGTCGTAGGTGCGGATCTGAATCTGTCCCAGGCGCGTAATTCCTACTCCAGTTGCAGTTGCGGTCATGGTCTTGATCTCCTTCGTGACATTAGTTAGCATAGCTAACTATATTCGAAGCCGAAAGTCAAGCCCCATGCCAAGCCGACGTTCGATCCCCCCTCGGCATTCCAAAAGCAACGCCGAGGTCCTCATGGTCGCCGACCGCCTACACTCCGCCGCCATTCACCTGCTGCGCCGCGTGCGCCAGCAGGACGTCGCTACCGGCGAAGGCCCGGCGCGCCTCTCCGCGCTCTCGGTGCTCGTCTTCGGAGGCCCGAAAACGCTGGGCGAGTTGGCCGCCGCCGAGCAGGTCAAGCCGCCCACCATGACCCGCATCGCAGCCGGCCTGGCTCGCAGCCGGTTGGCCGAGATCACGCCCGATCCCGACGACGCCCGCCGCATGCAGATTCGCGCCACTGCCAAAGGTACCCGCCTGCTGCAACAAGCACGCGAGCGACGCATTGCCGACCTTGCTTCTCAACTCAACCAACTTCCTTCTGCGGAGCTTGCCACTCTCGGTGACGCTGTAGAAATCCTCAGAACGATGCTCCAAAAATGGTGCTGATTTCATCATTTCGGTAACCAGATCGCGGGGTACCATGGTTAGGTGAAGGCGCACCGCGCCATGCGCCATACTGGATGAGGTCTCAGGTGCAGCCATGCGGCCACAAGCTCGGGCAGGAAGCCAAGCCACTGGCGGCAGGTAGGTCCTCCCTGTAACACCATCTGTAAATCGGTTGTCGTCTCGCAAGCATGAGCGAAATTCCGCACCGGCGTCTGGTCGTGACCGTGGCCGCATCCTTGTGGCTGGCTCACGCTGGTGTCGTCGCTGTAGCAGGCAGCGCTGGGCGAGGGCCTTTACTTTCGGACTTGATTCAGCTTGCGCTGGGCGTGGTTCTCATCTACGCCGTTGTTCAGGCCTGCCGTCGCTCCGAAGGGATGGCGCGCTCGTTCTGGGGACTCGCCGCTGCCGCCTTTTGCCTGTGGCTGGTGGCTCAGGGTCTCGGTGTCTACAACGATCAGGTGCGCTCTATGTCCGTGGCCTGGACGGAGAACCTGATTTTCTGTTTCTGGTTCGTTCCGCTGGCCATGGCCATTGTCCTCGACCCGGAGCAGGAAGCGGGACGCATCGACACCTTGGTCGTGCTGGACTTCGTGCAGGCGGTGCTGGTTTGCGTGGCCGCGTATGTGTATTTCTTTTATCTGCCGAAAGCGGAGGCCTCGGGCGAAATGGCGCGCGAGGTCTGGTCGCCCTACTTCGCGGGCTACGGATTTGTCGCGATCTCGTTCCTGCTGCGCGCCGCCACTTCCCGCTCGCGCGATGCCCGGGAGCTATTCGGACGCATGGGCATTTTTCTCGCGCTCTCCGGTTGCGTCGATGCCCTCTACTACTACGGCCCGGGTCGCGGCCTGAAAACCGGCGCCTGGTTCGACCTGCTGTGGAGCGGCCTGCTGGTGGTCCCTCTGGGAATGGCCGCCACCTGGAAACAGGCGGAGTCTCTGTCGTATGCGACCGAACCTCCGCGGCGCGAGAAGACCATCTACTCGGAAATCTTTTATCTGATTTATCCGCTGCTGGTCCTGTTCATGTCGCTGCGCATTGCACGCGAGCGCCTGGGACTGGCGGCCATAGTGGTGCTGTTGTCATTTGTCTGTTCCAGTGGACGCCTGCTCTTAACCCAGCAGCGCATGCTGCGGGTGAAAGAAGAACTGCGCCGCGAGGCCGCTCATGACAGCCTGACCGGCCTGTGGAACCACAAGTCGATTCTTGAAATACTGGATCGCGAATTGCTTCGCGCCGAGCGCGATGGCCAGCCCGTTGGCCTGATCATGGCGGATGTCGATCACTTCAAGGCCATCAATGACAGCCGCGGTCACGCCGCCGGCGATGTCGTGCTGCGCATCATTGCCAGTTCCATCTCGGCCGTGGTCCGCCCCTACGATTCGGTCGGACGCTACGGTGGCGAGGAATTCCTGATCGTCGCCCCGGGCTGCGGACTGGCGGAAACCTGGGAACTGGCCGAGCGCGTTCGCAGCCACGTCGCTGCTTGCAGCATCGTCATCACAGGATCAAGAGTCCAGGCCAGCATGAGTCTCGGCATTGCCACTGGCGGTTCGGCCGCCGACTCCGAGAAACTGCTGCGCGCCGCCGATGAAGCCCTGTACCTGGCCAAGAGCGCCGGACGCAACCGCGTCGAACCCCGCATGGGACACGCCACCGGCGCCGGTTCGACTGCCCTACCGGTCGCCCCCAAGGCGGACTTCTGGCTGTAAGCCCTCGAGGCTGGATCTAAGCGGTCTCCTCTTGTCATCCTGAGGCGCAGTTCTTTGGCTCCGAAGGATCTATGCCATGCCCGCCAGCGGCACAGATCCTTCGGCGGTCAAAAAGCGCCCGCCTCCGGATGACAATAGAAGCAAGACCGCCGATTCATTGAAGCGATCCGAGACGGCCCGGGACCTTCAATGTATCGAACCTTAGCGCACCGCCGCTTGTTCGCTTTTTGTAACACCTTCTCGCCTCGCTTGCACTGGCCTTGCTGTCGATCTAAGATGCGCGCGCATCTCTTCCCCCCTTTTTTTGACATCTGCCCGCGGGTGCGTCCGCGGGCGGAGGGCCTCAGCCGTATCTTTTCTAATTCTTGATTTCTCGCCAAAGGAGACTCACATGGCTTTGAAGAAAGTCGATACCTCCATTCCGGATTCACGGCAGAGCGTCACTCTGCGCAACGACCCGACGCGAATCGATCCGCAAAAACTAAAGCTCGGCAAGCAGGCGGCGCGGCACGACCCGCGGACGCTGCTGTTGGCCTCCTACATCACGCCCGCGCTTCCCACGCCACCGGCGAGTTTCGATCTCACGACGAAAGTGTCCGCGTGGGGCATGATGGTAAACGACCAACTGGGCGACTGCACCTGCGCGGCGGCGGGCCATCTGCTCATGGAGTGGACTGCTAACGCGGGCAAGAAAATGTTCACCCCCACAGACAAGCAGATTGTCGCGGCGTATTCGGCCATCACCGGCTACAACCCCACGACCGGGGCCAACGACAACGGCGCAGTCGAAGTCGATGTGCTCAACTACTGGCGGCAGAGCGGCATCGCCGGCCACAAGATCGGCGCCTATGTCGCGCTCGAGCCTGCCAACCATGCTCACGTCATGGATTCGGTCTACGTCTTCGAAGGCTGCTATATCGGATTGCGCTTGCCCAAAAGCGCGCAAGCGCAGGTACAGAATCATCAGCCCTGGTCGGTGCCCCCCGGGGGGCCGACTGGCGACGGCGCTCCTGGATCCTGGGGAGGGCACGCCGTTCCCGTCGTGGCTTATGACGCGCGCGGCGTCACGGTGGTGACCTGGGGCGCGTTGCAGACCATGACCTGGTCGTTCTGGGAAACCTACTGCGAGGAAGCCTACGCTATTCTCAGCAACGATTACCTGACCAAGAAGAAAGAAACGGCGCAAGGTTTCAACCTGCAGCAGTTGCAGGCCGATCTGGCGGATTTGAAATAGCACCTTGCCCGGGTGGTTCATGTGGGGACGGCCGCCATCGGCCCTCCGGCGAGCGTAGCTCGCCTTGCCTGCATCTTTAGATGAGCCGAAAGGGTTAATACCAACCGCTAGCGGAGCTTTGCTCCACCGGACAGCCAGGGGGGCTGTCCTGAATGCGCTTGTGCGATACCGACGAATCAGGCAAATCGCCCTAGCACTGCTCCCCGCCAACTTTCAAGAAAAAAAACAATCGAGCAGAAAGCCGTATTAAATCGATTCTTACGCACACTTCCGCTATGGAATCGGAATAGAATCCTGTGTAAGATTGCCGCGCACGCCACGCAGGGCGATCCGTGGCTGTGTCTGTTCCACTCGCGCACAGGAGGGTCAGATGCACGCATCTATTCTTCGCAATTTCCAACGAGGTCTGGTTCAAGGGTTATTCATTCTCGCGCTCCTGCTGCCTCCGGTGCTCGTTGCCCAGGCCTACTTCGGGACCGTGAGCGGCGAGCTCACCGATGCTACCGGCGCTGTGGTCCAAGGCGCCATCGTGGTCCTCACGGATCAGCAAAAGGGATTTGCGTTTAATGCAACTTCGGACAGCAGCGGTCGATACCTGTTCCGCTCGATTCCGCCGGGAGTTTATGTGGTTTTGGCAGAGGCGAAAGGCTTCGACAAAGCGCGTAGCGCCCGGCTAAAAGTCGACATCAACGAGAACGCCACGGCGAACCTGACCCTGAAGGTGGGCGGCGCCAGCCAAACCGTCGAGGTTTCGGCGCAAGCGCAGGCCATTCAGACGGAGGATGCCGAGACCGGCCAGGTGGTCAATCGCAGGTTCATCAATGACCTGCCGTTGATCGATCGCCAGGTGATTGCACTAACCTCTCTGGCGCCCGGCGTCACCGAGATGGATGACCAATGCGACGCGACCTGTACCGGCACGAATTTTGTTTCCAACGGCAGCCGCGGGTCGACGGCAGACATTCTGACCGATGGCGCTTCGGTAACCAACTCCGAGCCTAACGGCGGTGTCACCCAAGCGACCTATCTGCCATCTCCGGAAGCGATCGAAGAATTCAAGGTCGAGCAGACGAATTTCAGTGCGGAATACGGGTTCTCGGGAGCGTCCGTCGTCAATATGATCACGCGCTCCGGGACGAACAAGTTTCATGGAAGCGGGTACGACTTCGTGCGAGACGCGATTTTCGACGCCAACAATTGGTTCGCCGATCGGAATGGGCAACCCCTTCCGGCGCTGCGCCGTAACAATTACGGTTTTACCATCGGCGGTCCGATCATCAAGAACAAGACTTTCTTTTTCTTCGACTACGACGGCTTACGCTCTTCAGGGCTGAGCACGGCCACGTTCGGCGTGGCGACCGATCTGATGCGCAATGGTAATTTCGGCGAGGTGTGCGCTGCGCAAGGGGGTTCGTTCGACAGCACGGGACGTTGCAGCGCTGACGCCGGTCAGATCTGGGATCCCTACCGTCGTTTCTACGACTCCGGAACGGGTTCGGCAGTGAGAAACGACGACAATTCGTTCATTCCCTTCAATAACCTCGCCATCTACACGAGTCCCGGCAGCAGCAAGCTTCCGGCGAACCTTGAACCGCCAAACCGCCCCGGCAATCTGATCGATCCTGTAGCGCAGAACATGTTGAAGCTCTATCCGGAACCAAACGTATCGGGACAGAGCATTTACAACAACTGGTTTGGATCAGGGTCAAGGCGCGACTACGACGATAAGTTCGACATCAAGGTCGACTACCGCTTCAATGAGAAGAATCTGGTCAGCGTGAAATTTTCGTATGACTACAGCCATAGTAAGCTCCTTGACTGTTTCAAGAACTTCGCTGACCCGTGTGCGGGCGGTCCGGGCTGGACCAACGCTCACCTGTTTGCCATCAACGATACCCACACGTTCAATCCTAGTCTGTTGCTGAATGTAACGCTCGGCTTTACACGCGGAGTGTGGCACATCGATTCCTACAGCCCGCACGGGGTTTCGGATCCTCTCGGCAAATTGGGGTTCCCATCATATCTGCAGAGCAATGGATTTCCGGGCGTTCCCGCCGTGTACCTGAGTGAGTACGTGAATAACGGCTCGACGAACATCGGCACGGATCCCTATGGCAACTATCGGCTGGGGCAGGACACAGGACAACTGACGGCCACGCTCGACAAGGTGCGTGGCGCGCACGAGATGAAATTTGGCTTTGACGGCCGGATACACCAGATCAACTACATCCAGACCAACGCTCCTGTCGGCCTTTTTACCTTCGACCAGCACGGTTCGGATGGATGTCCGATTGGATCCACAGACTTTTCCAGTTGCGGCGGTGATGCCATGGCCAGCTTGCTCATGGGCACGATGGCCAATGACAGCACCGGCAACTCCTATTATGAAATCCAGTTCCGGCCCGCAACTTCAAATTACCAGTACGGCTTTTTCGCCCAGGACAATTGGAAGGTCAATCATAAGCTGACGTTGAATCTCGGTTTGCGCTATGACGTCACACTCCCACGCACTGACCGCTATAACCGGCAGAACTGGTTTGACCCCAGCCTAAGGAGCCCCTTGAACGGCGGCAGTCTCTCGTATAACGACCAAGTCAGCGGCCAGCCGGTAACGCTCCAACTGCATGGCGGTGAGGTGTTTGCCAGCCCGCACCAGCGCACAAACTACGTGACAGACTGGCACGATATTCAGCCGCGCTTCGGCTTCGCCTATGAGTTCGCACCGAAGATGGTGGTGCGTGGCGGTTATGGCATTTATTACGGGCAGTCGCGGTCGGGAGTTACAGGCGTCGTGCCCTACGGGGCCCAGGGCTTCAACCAGTACACCAACGTGATCGAGACCTATCACAACGATCACGCAACTCCTTACCTGCACCTAAACAACCCGTATCCCAGCGGATTGATTCAGCCCGCGGGGAACTCGCTCGGTCTGATGAATGACGTTGGGTTCAATGCCAATGGTCCGCTTCGCACCGCGGCGGCGAACCGGACGCCCTACGAGCAGAGCTGGAGTTTGGGGATTGAACGCGAATTGCGCGGGAATGTGCTGATAAATGCGGAGTACATCGGCAAAAAGGGAACGCATCTTCCCTTCAGCGGCGCCAACCAGTTAAACATCCTTGGGCCGCAGATCGAGAGTCCTTCGGCTGACATCAACGGTCTCCTCACCTCCGTGGACAATCCGTTTTCCTCGCAGTTGGGTGGACCCATTCGTGACCCCAACAGCACCCTGTCCTCACCGTCGGTGCAGGAGTACCAGTTGCGGCTGCCATATCCTCAGTTCACAGGCGTCGCGAACGACGTTCAACTGATTGCGAGCTCCGTCTATCACGGGCTGCAGTTGCTCGCCGAAAAGCGCTACTCCAATGGTCTGCAGCTTCTGGTGACCTATACATGGTCGAAATCGATTGATGACTCGTCACAAGCAGATGACAACGTGACGTGGCTGGGCAGCTTCACCAGCCTGCAAGATCCCAACAAGCCGTGGCTGGAGCGCAGCCTCTCGACATTCGACATTCCACATGTGGTGCAGTTCAGCTACACCTACGATCTGCCTTTTGGCCGCCATCGGGCGATGCTCGGAAACATCCCGCGCGTGCTGGAGGCCGTGGTGGGCGGCTGGAAGACGAACGGCATCTGGCGCATCGCCGACGGGCGACCGATAACCCTGACCTTGGCAGATGGGAATGCGTTGCCGACTTATGGCTCCCAACGGCCGAACATTGTCGGGACGCCGAGACGTAATCACGGGCCCGATTGGGTTGACAACTACTTCGCGGATATCAGCGTGTTCCAGCGCACGCCCGACTACACCCTCGGCAATGCTCCGCGAGCCTATGGCGGCATTCGGACGCCGTGGTCGTTTACTACCGACTTGTCGATCGCAAAGCAGTTCTTGCTGCGCGAAGAGATGAACATCGAGGTTCGCTTGGAGGCGCGAAATGCGTTCAATCATCCGGTGTTTGGGACGCCGAATACTTCGGTGGATGATCCCAGCTTTGGAGCGATCACTCAAACCTCCGGGAACGGACCACGCGAGATGCAACTGGCGATAAAGTTCAACTTCTAACGACTTAAGAGTCCCCACCCCTCGACGGGCCTCAGGGCAGGCTTTCTCGCAGCCCTGAACGCGCGAGAAATGGGGCAGCCGTCGTTTCGACTCCCGTCTAGGACGCAAAGTCAAAACCCCCACCCTCTCGCAAAAGGCGCGAGAAGGGTGGGGCACCCGTATCCGCGATCGCGCCAGCAGAGTACAGAGATCCTTCGCTTCGCGAAGGATGACAAGTCAGGCTTCGAGGGCTACGTGGCAGACTCGGCCGACCAGGTAGTCGGCGGCGGACTTACCTTCGTCCACGGTTAGGACTTCGATGGGAGAAGACTGGTTGTGCGGGCGGAGAATAACATGATTTCCGGCAACTTCCACGAACTTGACGGTACACGTATCGTTTTTCAGAACAGCGTACATATTGAACTCGCCTTTGCGATAAGGCGTAAGTGAGTTGTAATGACGGTCGATGAGCAGCATGGCCCCAGGTAAGAGACGTGGATACATGGTCATCGCTTCCTTGGCATCGACCTTGATGAGGACGAAGCGGTGCCAGGCGGAGCGGTCGCCTTCGATTTCGGCGCGCAGGTGGTGCAGGAAGTTCTTCTTGAACTTGAGGATTTCCTTCACGTGCCGGCTGTCGATCAGGGGCTGAGTGGCGGCAGTGGAGGCGTCGGTGAGCAGGACGTTTTCGAACTCATCGCCGCTGGGGGGCAGGATGGTGGCGCGTTTGTTCACTTCAGCAGGGTCGAGCAGATCGAGGACGGAAAGGTGCTGGACAGAGAGGACCTTGTCCATGCCTTCGAGGCTAAGACCGCGTTTCTTGTTGAGAAAATTGGAGATGTGGGCCTGTTTGAATCCGGTCTGCTGGGCCAGCCGAAGGCCGGTCAGTTCGCCTGCTTCGATGCGCTCCCAAAGGATCGCCCGCAAATTATCTTGCAGGACTTTGAACTTCATAGGCGCGAGTATAGCACCGGCCTATAGCACCATGCTAAGTGCAGAAGTTTTCCACAGGCAAGGCTTGGCCATCCAACCGGTAGTGTCTTAGACGTGATCTAAGACACTAGCCATCCAATCTTGACT
>Ga0307479_10006441_pt1 | contig 10790 bp, 11 predicted proteins | sample atmos_gasesECM4C_FD_203743 | JGI IMG/M metagenome (GOLD analysis project Ga0307479, IMG submission 203743) | Hardwood forest soil microbial communities from Morgan-Monroe State Forest, Indiana, United States - atmos_gasesECM4C_515 | ecosystem: Environmental > Terrestrial > Soil > Temperate...
GGCCAATGATCCCTTTATTCGCGTTTTGCCGGAAACGAGGCAAAAGGTCTTACGCAATCCGAGGATTCACTTCGAAGAGACTGAGGATGGCGGTCACTGCTCTTTCATCGGCATAAGGGACGGCTACGACGGCCACTGGGCTGAGCGCCGGGTCGTGGAATTCTTGTGCCGTTTTCAGAATCAGGACAAATAATCTGTACTCTCTTGCGAACACGAATTGAGCATGGCGGACGCAGGATCAAACTGAGACTTGGCTTAAAAATAGTATTGGATCACAGCGCGGAAAGTATGCGGGGTGACTTTGGGTCTAGACCTTCGTGTACTGGTTGTGCTTGACAGCGAGTTACGTAGCGAGAGAAACTCCGGGCAATACCCAAAATACATCGTTACCGACATGGATCATTATTCGATTCTCGATCCCGGTTTACCTGCGACACCGCCACAGGTGCCGCGCTCTGCTCGAATTGGGCTGACTCGTGACCTCGCTTCTTCCGAGGCCGCCGTCGAGGCGCTTGCGGTTCGGGCCGAGGTGGAGCCTCGGGGAGAACTTGCGTCCTCACGGATGCGTGTTCTGCGTGAGGACCATGCCACGTCGCTGGCTGAGCTCGCGGAAAGCGATCTCGATGCCATCCTGCAACTGCTCGCGGAACGCGCCGAGTACATCACTAATGCTACTGGTGCGGCGATTGCTCTGCGGGATGGCGAGGAGATGGTTTGCCGGGCGAGCGCCGGTTCGTCAGCTCCGGTCTTGGGGGCGCGTCTGCGGGTGAATTCGGGCCTTTCCGGCGAAAGCATCCGCACGGGACAGACTCTTCGCTGCGACGACGCCGAAAACGATGCCCGGGTGAACCGGGAAAGCTGCCGGAGTCTGGGCATCGCGTCGGTGGTAGTGATGCCACTGGTTTACGAGCAGGAAGTCGGGGGAGTGTTTGAGCTGTTTTCCGACCAGCCCTACGCTTTTTCGGAACGCGATCTTGACACGCTAGAACGATTGGGAGACATGGTTCATACCGCACTTCAGCATGCGGACGCGGCGGTGGCGAACCCCGGGGTGGTACAGGTGGAAGCCGAACCGCTTGCCGAAAAGCCAGCGCAAACGGCGTCTGCCGAGGTGCGCGAGCCTGCACCTGCCCTCCCGAAAAACAATCCCCAATTGAATGCGCCCAAAACTGCTCCGATATTTCATGCCAGTACCAAGCCTGCCAAGGTGGATGCCGGCGTTGGGAAGGTCGAGGTCACAAGAGAGCCGGCAAAAGCTGCGGCGGAACCCGTCCTCGCCGGCTCGGCGGTAACGCCTCGGAAGAGTGCCGTCGTATCGGAGCTGGCCCATATCGGCAAGTGTGAAACTTGTGGCTTTCCAGTCTCCGAGGGACGGAAGTTGTGCCTTGACTGCGAAAAGCGGCAGGGAAAGGCTCAATCAGCCTCAGGTCCGGCGGCATCCGCCTCAGGTCCGGTGGCATCCGCCCCCGGTTCGGGATCAAAAGAGGTGCCGAGCGTGGCATTTTCCCCGCAATTTATGGGTGGCGGGATCGACGACACCAGCGATGAGGGCCCCGGGATTCCTTACAACCGGTACTTCACCGCAGTGGTGGTCGTAATCACGCTACTGGTAATTGCTTTCCTGTTATCTCACCGGTCCTGATCTGCCTCTTCTTTCTTGACAAAATTGGAGCACCTGCTAAAGTGCGTTCAATTACCGCAGTACACCACAGGTGCCCAGGTATGAAGAACGTCTACGAAGTTCTCAGACAGAAAGAACTTGAACTTGCCCGGCTGGAAAAAGAAGTGGAAGCGCTACGCGTAGCGGCCCCGTTACTGTCGGACGAGGGCAAAGACTTGTTGGATGCGCCCAAACCGACTCTGGCCACGACTACAACAGGGCAACAGCCTATCCGGATCCCTCAACCCGCTGTCAGTGCCGCCGCGCAGCCGGCCCGCGCCGCGGGATGGGAAGATACGGCTAAACGCTGGCCCTAGCTGAATCTTTCAATTGGCGTACTGTCGGGCCGACCGGGCCCGTCGTTTCTTATTGGTGATTGCCTCCCGAAATGGTGTTTCGGGCTGTGATGTCTAAGCGCTGGCCGTAGTATCTTGCGTCGATTTGAGACCCTTCCACAGCGCATTGCCTATCCACAGAGTATTGACCGTAACTTGTTTTGCTGAGGCATCTGCTCTGCTTCCAAGTACATCCAAGACGACGTGCAAATTGCTGCAGCGATGCGCGCCAGGGGGCACGAACCATGAGCCAGACGGAGTTTGACGACTCGGGGGATGCACCAGAATCGGGAAGGGAGCTTCCGGAGGAGCAATCCGCGGTTTCTGGTGATTTAAAGAACAAGGCAAGCAAGAGGAAGAAGCAGCGGAATCACGAGTGGACGGGGGACATTGTAGCGAACGGTTATCTTATGATCCTGTATCGGTAGGAAATAGCTGACGTTTTGCCATTTTGCGTATGTACCACACAAGCTTTAGGGGTGCCGCAGACGACCCTTCCATTAGACACATCCTGGTTGCCCTTCTGGGTTCTCACATCTGTTACTGCACATCTGAAGCGGTGCTATACTTGGCAGAAATACCCTCATAGAAGCGCTTTTCGTTTTTGTCTGACTTGAATCGCCGGGACGGGGAAGTAGGGTGTCCCCCAGCACTCGGGTGGTGACTGATGAGCACGGCAGTCGCACCAGCACTTTCTCGGCAGTATGCGACGGCGCGGAAGCTATCGCGCCAGACTGCCGCAGTGTCTTTGGACGTGGTCGTATTGCGCTCCGGTATCCCAGACCGGATTCCCGGCCGCTCCCTTAACGTCAGCGAAGGTGGTGTGGGGCTGGTAAGTGCCGGAGAACTTTTTGCCGGCGAGTCCGTGGGGCTAGAGTTGTTCTTTCCTGGCATGAGCCTGCCAATTCGCGCCCGGGCGGTGGTGCGTCACCAAGGACCGCTACGCAGCGGGGTCGAGTTGGTGGGGCTTTCTGTCCAACAGCGGGAGATGCTGCGCTCCTGGTTGCAGCAACAGGATCAGCAAAGCCGGGAGTCAGTTGGGATTTCCACGCCCGAGGAAAGGAAACCGGCCAAGCTCCCAATGGCTTCTACTTCCAAGGTTAGACGTCGTGCGCGCCGGATTCCGGGACATGTGGTCCGCATAGCTGTGCTGTCGCTTGCCGTGGTGAGTCTTGGCTGGTGGCGCTGGCAGCGGGGATGGAACGAGATTGAAGCGCAACTTCCGGCGGACAAGGCCGCCAGCGTGCAACCGCAAGTAATAGTGCCCGCAACCGTAATGGAGCAGCGCCTCAGACATAAGGTTGATCCAGCATATCCGGAGGAGGCGAGGGGGGAAGGACTGCAGAGCATCGTGGTTCTCCATGCCTTCATTGGCGCCGATGGCAGCGTGATTAGAGTGGAGCCTGTCAGTGGGCCTGAAGTGCTCGCGATGGCAGCGATGGATGCGGTGCGCTGGTGGCGTTACGAACCCTATCTGGTAAATGGCCGGCCGGCAGAGGTGGAGACGACTGTGCAGGTGCAATTCAGCCCGCCTGCAGTCAGTATGAACAGAAAAGAGTCACGGTGAGAACTGCTGCCGAAGTTTGAAGCGCTGTATCTTGCCGGTTGCGGTTTTGGGGAGTTCGGGAAAGAACTCAATCCAGCGCGGACGCTTGAATGCGGGCAGGCGGGTAACCAGGAATTCTTCGAGTTCTCGCACCAGGACTGCTGATCCCGTCACACCATTTCTAAGCACCACGCAGGCTATTGGCTTCACCAGTTCGTCGCCGTCTTTCCTGCCCACTACAGCCGCCTCCTGCACAGCGGGATGCTCAACCAGAACACTCTCGATTTCTATAGGGCTCACCCAAACCCCGCTGCATTTGAGCATGTCGTCAGAGCGGCCGGCGTACCAGAAATATCCCTCGGCATCCTGGTAATACTTATCCCCAGTTCTGATCCAGTGGCCTTCGATGGTGTCTTTGGTTTTCTCGTGCTGGTCCCAGTAGAAGGCGCAGGTGGAATCGGCTTTGATGAGGAGGTTGCCGGGTTGGCCCTGCCCGACGGCGTGGTTGTTGTCGTCCACAATCCTGGCTTCGCATCCGGGAATGATCTGGCCACTAGACCCCGGGCGGACCGCATGCGGACGATTGGCAATGAACATGTGTAGGACTTCGGTAGAACCGATGGCATCCAGGATCTCAATTCCGAAGCGCTGTTTGAAGCGGTGGAAGATGGAGGCAGGCAAGGCTTCTCCGGCGGAGATGGCGTGACGCACCGAAAAGAGGTCGAAGTCCGGTGGTTGCGCGCGCTGCAAGCCAAGCAGGGCGGCGAAGTTCGACGGGACGGAAAAAAACAGCGTGGGGCGATAACGCTCGATGCAGTCAAAGATGTGCTGCGGCTTAGGTGGACCTGGGCAGAGAATGCTGGTCGCGCCCACGGCAAACGGGAAATAGAGTCCGTTGCCCAAGCCGTACGCGAAGAATAATTTGGCCACGCTGAAACAGCGGTCTTGTTCAGTCATGCCGAGAACGCCTTTAGCGTAGCGTTCCGCGCAGACCACCATGTCGTGCTGCAGGTGCACGCAGGCTTTGGGCCGTCCGGTGGAACCGGAGGAGTAGAGCCAGAAGGCGATATCGTCTTTGCTGGTGGGTTCGGGGTCAAGCTGGGGAGAGTTCTGCTCCACGAGCTCGGCAAAAGGAATTGCGGCCGGCGGAGATTCTGCTCCAACAACGAGAATGTGCTTCAGATAATGGAGCTGGTCTTTGGGGATGGACTGAAGTTGAGGGTAGAGCGACTCGCTCACGATGGCGACGCGGGCACGCGAGTGGTTGAGCATGTACTGATAGTCGGTGGACTTCAGCAACGTGTTGATTGGAACCGGGACTGCTCCGATTTTGATGGCTGCGAAGAAGCTGACGGCAAACTCAGGAGTGTCGAGCAAGAGCAAAAAGACACGCTCTTCTATACGAACGCCAATTTTGCGAAGGCCATTACCAACCCGGTTCACACGGTCGTAAAGCTGGCGATATGTGAGCCGAACGTTTTCACATTCGACGGCGACGTTTTCGCCACGACCCTCTCGCAAATTTCTATCGATGAAATATTGGGCGGCGTTAAATTCCTCCGGCAGAGAAATGGGCGCGCCCTGGCTCATTTGGGGATGGCGCGATGCCTGCGGATGGACTCGAGCACGATGGCACCGCTGACGGCGAAACAGCCAACCGCGGCCAGGGCGACTAACTCAATGTGCTGCGGCTTGAGGTGGAAGTAATCGCCGAACAGAGCGCTAAAGGAGAACAGCAGTCCTAATACATTCAGCCAGCGCGGGGCGTGCACCTGGCGCAGCAGGTCGCGCCGGAAGCGCAGTTGCAGGAGAAGAGCAGCCAAGCCTATGGCGGAGACGACCAGGACGGCTACCGGGCTAAAAAAAGCGCGACGGCTAGTGTACATGACGACCAGCCCTAGGGCAGCAATCAGTAAGCCGGAGGAAATGGTCGGCCAGCGGGATGGTTTGGCGTCGGAAGCCGGCAATAGAGACCTCGGGATCATTCTATTTTAGACAGAGTAGCGGCGAGTTGCGAGAGGCCAATCTGCGCGTGAGCACCAACTATTTTCTCTTTACTCCGGCGGCTTGCTCCAGAGCGCGGCGCGTGAAAACCCCTGCCAAGTGCTTTCGATACTCCGCTGAGGCGTAGTAGTCTCCGAGAACTTCGACGTCATCTGTGGCGCGAGTCGCCGCGTCCTTCATAGCGGTCGCCGGCTTGCCTCTCAATACATTCTCTACCGCAGTCGCCCGATAGGCGTTGTGTGACACGCCGGTGATTCCTACGGCCAGCGTGTCGATCCTTCCCGAGGAAGCGCTCAGGCGCACTGCAACTCCGACCACGGCATATCCTGAAGCGGGATGATGATGTTTTTTGTAGGCAACCCCCTCGCCGTCGGTTTTCGGAATGCGGATTTCGGTGATGATCTCGTCGGGTTTGAGTGCGGTGGAGAACATTCCGGTGAAGAAATCCCCAGCTCGGATGGGGCGCTCACCGCTGCGGCTGGTGGCCACGATTTCAGCCTCAAGGGCGAGGACGGCGGCAGGATAGTCGGCGGCGGGATGGGCCTGGGCCAGCGAACCTCCGATGGTGCCGCAATTGCGGACCTGGGTGTCGCCGATTTGCGTGGCGGCTTGCGCCAACAGCGGAGAGTAACGCTGCAGGACTGGGGACGACAGCACCTCAACATGAGTCGTGGTGGCTCCGATGGATATCCGATCGCCAACTTCACGGATATAGCTCAACCCCGAGATGCGTCCAATGTCTACCAGCAGGGCCGGCGTCGCCAGACGCAATTTCATCGCCGGCAAGAGGCTGTGGCCTCCGGCAAGAATTTTGGCGTCTTGACGGGAAGCGAGCAGTTCCAGAGCCTCGCTCAGCGTGCGTGGTGATTCGTAATCGAAGTTTGCCGCGATCATGCGCGCCTCCGGTCCGTTTTGCGGCCTGCCTTGCCGTTGGAAGATTTCGCGACTGCGGCAGCCATCGCTGCCTCATGTTGGTCGCGGGAACTTTGAGCGTGGGTGATGGCTCGCCACACCCGTTCGGGCTTAAGCGGCATCTCGATGTGGCGGACTCCCAGCGGCGAAAGTGCATCGCAGACCGCGTTGACGAGGCACGGCGTGGACGCGATGGTTCCAGCTTCGCCTACGCCTTTAACTCCCATCGGGTTCACCGGGGAAGGCGTGACGGTGCGCTCGAGGGTGAACTCAGGAAGGAGATGGGCTTTGGGGAGCGCGTAATCCATCAGCGAACCGGTGACAAGCTGGCCATCTTCGTTGTAAATCAGTTCTTCCCACATGGCTTGCCCAAGGCCCTGAGCGATCCCGCCGTGAATTTGTCCGTCAACCAGGAGCGGGTTCAGAACGTTTCCACAATCATCCACCGCGACATATTTGTCGATTTTGACTTCTCCGGTTTCGGCATCCACCTCGACCGAGGCAATATGGGTTCCGAAGGGGAATGTGAAATTTGAGGGCTCGAAGAAGTGTGTGGCTTCCAAACCAGGCTCAAAGCCGCGTGGAATGTTTCTTGCTGTGTAAGCGGCGAGGACGAGTTCGCCAAAAGACATGGACTTCTTGTTGCGCTTGGCGGTTACCCCGCTGCGATCGATGGTGATGTCTGCAGGCTTCGCGCCAAGCAGGTGGGCGGCTAAAGTGGCCATCTTGGTTTTTAATTTCTGTGTGGCCATGTAGACGGCGGTGCCGCCGACGGCAGTGGCGCGGCTTCCAAATGTGCCGATTCCGTACGGCACTGCCATCGTGTCGCCATGTACGACGTTGACGTCGTCGGGAACGATTCCAAGCTGGTCGGCTACCAGTTGGGCGAAGGTTGTCTCTTCACCTTGACCGTGTGGCGATGCGCCCGTGAGCACGGTGACCTTGCCAGTGGGCTCGATTCGCACGGTGCCGCTCTCCCAGCCTCCGGCGGGAGTTGCGGCGGAAGGACCGATGGCGCAGATCTCAACATATGTGGAGAGTCCTATGCCGTAGTATTTGCCCTGCTTCCAGCCAGTTTTTTGGCGCTGGCGCAGACTGTCGTATTTAGAGAGTTTCAGTGCCTTGTTGAGGGTCTCCTGGTACTTAGCGGAGTCGTAGGTCAGGCCGGTGATGGTGGTAAATGGAAACTGCTGGGGGAGCGGGAAATTCTTAAGGCGGAATTGGGCCGAGTCCATGCCGAGCTCGTGGGCGGCGATGTCCATGATTCGCTCGATCAGGTACGTAGCCTCGGGACGGCCGGCGCCGCGGTAGGCGTCAGTGGACATCTTGTTGGTAAACACGCCTTCAATGCTGATGTGTATAGCGGGAATTTTGTAGCAACCGGCAAGCATCAGTGCAGTGAGTTGTGGAATGAGCGGGGTGAGGAGCTGATGATAGGCGCCCACGTCGGCCAAAATGCCAACCTTCATTCCGAGGATGGTGCCGTCTTTTTTGAGCGCGAGTTCCACCTCGTTTATGGTGTCGCGGCCGTGGATGGTGGCAGCGAAGTTTTCGCGGCGGGTCTCCGCCCATTTCACGGGGCGTCCGAGCTTCATGGCGAGCCAGGGGACGATGCCTTCCTCTGCGTAGACGTTCAGCTTGCTGCCGAAACCGCCACCTACTTCGGGCGCAATGACGCGGACGGCGGTTTCGGGCAGTGCGAGCATTACTGAAAGTTGGGTACGGAGAAGATGCGGAATCTGCGTCGAAGACCAAACGGTGAGCCGGTTCTCGCCGGGCAGATACTCACCGATAACGGCGCGTGCCTCCATAGCAACGGGGGCCAGGCGCTGGTTCAACATGCGCTGCTTGATGACGCGGTCCGCCTTCTTGAAGGCTGAATCGATGTCGCCGTTTTTCAGAACATGCGTAAATGCCCGGTTGGAACGGAAATCGTCGTGAACGTATGGGCTCTCCTTTTCGAGGGCCTTTGTCATATCCGTGACAACCGGAAGTGGCTCGTAGTCGACTTCCACGAGTTCAACAGCATCGCGGGCGGCGTAGGGATTTTCGGCAACGACTACCGCCACCGGCTCGCCTACATAGCGCACTCGTCCGGTGGCCAGGACCGGATGCTTGGGGACTTTGAGGTCGGGCATCTGAATGGCACAGGGAATCATCCCGATGCCGGCGGTGTCTTCTGGGGTGAATACCCCTGCAACGCCGGGAACAGACCTCGCCTTCTCTGTGTTAATAGCGCGGATGTGTGCATGCGCGTATGGAGAGCGGACGAATGCGCAATGCAGCATGCGGGGCAGCTTGATATCGTCGGTGTAGTGGCTTATGCCCTGCACAAGGCGCGGGTCTTCTTTGCGCTTCAGCTTACGACCGACCCATTGGGCCGAGCCATTTTTTTTTTCGTTGGTGGGCTTGGGTTTTCCGTTGCGAGCCATGCATCACCTCGCTGCTGCGGCGCGTGCGGGGACGCGCTTGCTCATCTTGCGAGAGGCCGATCTCACCGCGTTCACAATGTGCTGGTAGCCAGTGCAGCGGCAGAGATTTCCGTTGATGGATTCACGAATTTCGGCGTCGCTGGGATTGGCATTACGGGCCAACAGATCATGCGAACAAAGGATCATACCGGGAGTACAGAAACCGCACTGCAAGCCGTGTTCCTCCCAGAAACCTTCCTGGAGGGGATGCAGCTGGTCGCGATTTGCAAGACCTTCGACCGTAGTCACTTTGCGGCCATCTGCCTGGACCGCGAGCACGGTGCAGGATTTGACCGCACGGCCGTCTAATAGTACGGTGCAGGCTCCGCAGAGGGAGGTTTCGCATCCCACGTGCGTACCGGTCAGGCCGACAGCCTCGCGCAGGAAGTGCACCAGCAGAAGCCTGGGTTCGACCGAAGCGCGTTGTTCTAAGCCGTTCACGGAAATGGTGACGTTCTTCATGGATCCCCCGAATTACATACCAGGCAGGAGGTTTGCGCGGTCGCCCACGATAGCAGAGGTTGGCGGGGATTTACAAGGCAGGGTGGATGAGGTGAATGAGGTTTCAGGCTTCAGCCCAAGTTACCATAGAAGCCCCTCGGGCCATCATTCGGAACAAAACGTCAGAGACTGAAAGCGAGGCCTTACGCCAAAGCCAGATGCCTCAATTAGCCTAACGGTGAGTCGCTCATGCGGAAGCGGGTGCGGACGTGTTCCGACAAGAGCTCGATGGCGGAGCGATTGGAGACCGGGTCGGTCTGTGCCAGGTATTTCATAGCTTCGACCAATAGACGTTGGCCGTCCACGTAGCGCGGGTCCGACCTGCGTTCACGTTTGTTACGGCTCCGGGGAGGAACGAGAATGGTAAAAACTTTGGCCATGAAATATCACTCACCGTGGGTTCGTTTCAGCAGTATATCGTCCTGCGATCGGTTTTTCAGCTTGATTCTTTAAGTCCTGAGTACTGTTAGCTTTGCGGGGAAATTACCTTCGTTTTGGCATCCGTTTTCAACTTGAAAACATTGTCGGGAATTTTCTCGTTCAACTGGATGTTGGAGTATTTGCTCAGCCGGTAGTCGCCGCTGGGTTCGAAAAACTGCTGTTGCACGGAAACACCGCGGGCCGGGTCGATCCAAAGCAGAATGCGTTCCACGTTGTTGCGAACCTTGACTGACTTGGGAATGAGTTGCAGCTTGTCGGCATTTATTCCATCTACTTGTTCGGTGCCCAGATATTTGACGTCATACTGTTTGAGCAGGTCGCGGCCGCTGCCGCCGAAACCAAGCACCAGAAAGCTTTCCAGTTCGGCGCGGTTCTTGGCAACATTGTATTCCGTCACCTGATCGATGCCGGGTTGATACACTTGCACTTTGCCGCCGCTGAAAATGACGTACTTCTTGGCGGGCTCAGTGATATCGGCCGCCATCTGGATTTCATGACCCTGCCGGCGAAAGTGGACTTTCCCTTTTTGCTGATCGTGGTCGTTGACTACCTTCTGGTATTGGTCCCAGACGAAATCTGCTTGGGCAGTGCGGAATCCGGCGGCGGTTTTGTCCATCTCGGCTAACACGCGCTCGAGACCAGAGTTCGATTGCGCCGATGCGGCCTGTTTGCTGGGGGCCTGTGCGGTGGAAGGATTCGGTGTCTGCGCAGCGGGTTGAGATGTCCCTGGTTCGCCCGTGGGCTTGGACGCACTCTGGCCGGATGCCGAACATGCCGTCAGCAACAACGCCACCAGGCAAACCACAGGAGCATGTATTGGCTTCATCGAATTCCTTTGTGGAGAGGCAACCTCGCCCTGATGCCTATTCTTTCTGGGCCCACACTCTGTAGCTCTGGACGAGTCCCTTGCCGTCCTTCAC
>Ga0307479_10006442_pt1 | contig 10788 bp, 8 predicted proteins | sample atmos_gasesECM4C_FD_203743 | JGI IMG/M metagenome (GOLD analysis project Ga0307479, IMG submission 203743) | Hardwood forest soil microbial communities from Morgan-Monroe State Forest, Indiana, United States - atmos_gasesECM4C_515 | ecosystem: Environmental > Terrestrial > Soil > Temperate...
CACAGCGCCAATGAGCTCGTCGCCGCCCGGCTGACGTAGGACGAACGAAGCGCTGGGCACGAATTGGCCGCAACCCGGCAGAAGAATAATGTTCTTGAGGAAGCGCAAAGCTCCGGCGCGGCTGCGATACTGATCATTGATCTCGCCGTCGACGTGATTGGCGTACGACAAGTAAATCAGCTTGGCGCAAGGCTCGAAGAAGCGATCGTTCCAGCGGTCAAGGCGCATGCCTGCGGAGGCGCCGGCGCGCGGCTCGTCGTTCTTTTGTAAATCGAGGAGCATGAACTGGCGCGTGTAGAGCTTAAAACCCTGCTCACGCAGCGGATTGTCTACCGGACCGCCGAAAGGCATGAGTTGCGCTTCGATGCGCGAAAGCTGCGGGAGCGCGCGCATAGAGAAAAGCATTTCTTCGAGCAGGCGGCGGCCGATGTCGGCTTGCGGAAAGCGGGGAGAGACGTACAGCCCGCCAATGAGCCCCTTTTGTTCTTCGAGAACGTAGAAGGAGTATCCGGCGGCGGAGCCGTTTTCAAACGCCACGCAGCCGCAGAGCGCGTGCGCTTCCAGGAAACGTTTGATGAGGTCGAGCGCACCGCGATAGTCCCAGTGCAGCTCGTCGTGCCAGTGGCGCGCTTCTTCTTCGAGCAGCGGCTCAAGCTGGCGGACGCTGGTTTGGCGAAGGTCGAGAATATTCATCGAAGGCGGCGCGGCGCGCAGCTTTATGATAGCCGATTCGGCAAGGCGTGCGCGAAAGGCGGGGCCGCACGGGAATGCGCGGTGGCTGCTAGTGCATGCGACACAGGCCGAGCACATACGAAACGGGCGGCGGAAACCCCGTGCTACGATGACGAAGATTTCGGTGGGGGATTAAAAACGGGCTATGCGCCAGCCCAGCGGCGCGGTTACGAATGTCCATTCTTGACGAACTGCGGTCTCCGTCGCGTTGGTACACCAAGATATTGATGGCCATTTTGGCGTTGTTGTTTTTCGGCGTGGTGGCTACGTCGGCGATTGCGGGATTCTTGGTGTACCGCATTGTGAAGCCGCAGCGCTCCAGCAGCGAAATCAATATGGACAGTTTTCCGGGGCGTCCCGATGCCATGAAATTTTCGGCCCCGGGAGAGGGGCAGCGCGACGGCTGGTTTTTCCCGGGGCTAATTGGAGCGCCCACGATTGTGCTGTGCCACGGCTACGGTTCGAGCCGCGGCGAACTGCTGACGTTGGTTTCCGCGCTGCAGGATCACCAGTACAACGTATTCGTGTTTGATTTCGTGGCACACGGGGCGAATGGCGGGATTACCTCGTTTGGCTATCACGAAGCGGATGAAGTGCGCGGGGCGATTGATGAACTCGCCCGGCGAAGCGATGTGAATCCTGACCATTTTGGAGTGTGGGGCTATAACTTGGGCGCTTACGCGGCGCTGCGCGAAGCAGAAAATGACAAGCGGGTGCGCGCGCTGATTCTGGATTCGCTGTACGATTCGCCGGAGCAAATGGTGAAGATCGGCGTGGAGAAGCAAGGCTTGGCGGGAATTCCGCTGATGGCGCGCTCGGCGGAAGTGAGCTTCGGGTGGATCAATTACAAATATAGCCGGGAGAGGCCGCTGACCTGGAAGCTGGATACGGTGGCGGGCGTGCCGAAATTGTTTATTGAGGCCGCGGATGATCCCGAGCTGGCCGGCATCACGCAGAAAATGTTCAAGAGCGCGCCGGAACCGAAGGAGCAAGTGACGATTCCGCACGGCAATTTCGTGAATATGGAAGACGCGGACAAGCGAGCGTACGAGAACCGCGTCGTGAGTTATTTTCTACTGCGGCTTCCCGCTACCGGGCGCGTGAGCCGCTGAACCTGGGTCTTCGCAGACGATTACGGCGTACCAGAAAACGACCGGACACTTTAGGCCGCGATTTCGCAAGTCATTGATTTCGCCACGTGGGGCGAAGACCCACCCATGCCAAGACTCTGTCGACCATGCCGGAAGCTCGCGGTGAAGATAAAAACTCAGACTAAATTGAGATGGCCGCTGGAGTTTGTAGGTTGAAGAGTGTTCCGGGGAAAAGTCCTTCCAAATCATCTGTGCGGCTCTGAGCGTAGGGCGTGCGGAGAGGCGCTGGTCCAGCGCCTCTCCCCTCGACCCAACGAACGTCAGTGCAACCGTGGCGACCAACGCAACGACGCCAATCAAGAGTGCCGATGCGAGGCGGGGCTGCGCGCTCAGCATCAACATCACGATCCCGCTAGCCGTGAGCAGCGAAGGCACCCATCCAAACGACATCAGCCCGATTTGCATGAATGCCAGAATGCCAAGAGCCATCAAGGTGATGCCAGTAGTGACACCAATCCAACGACCTCCTGAGAGAATCTTGTGAACCCGAGCGGAAAAAGCGCGTGCCACCAGTAGCGCGAGAGGTGGGATTACAGGTAGGACATAACCCGGCAGCTTCGATTTGGAAATGCTGAAGAAAATAATTGGGGCTAAGATCCACCAAACTAAAAATAGGCCCGGCGAATTCCGCCAATCGCCCTCTCGCCAAGTGCGCATCGCATCCTTTGCCAAAATGAGAGAACCCAGGGTCCACGGCAGCAAAGCAATACACAAAATTGGGACGTAGAACCAGAAAGGTTGGATGTGCTGGAATTCAGGAGTCAGGTAGCGCTTGAAATTGTGTTCGATGATGAAGATGCGGAAGAAATCGGGGTTGCGGCGGGTGCAGAGGATGTACCAGGGGAGGGCGGTGAGGCAGAACGCGGCGATTGCGGCTGGATGAAGGAGCCGAAGGGCGTCGCGCCAGCGCTTGGTAAAGAGGGCCCAGAGGAAAACCGCGCCGCCGCACAGAATGATGCCCACAGGGCCCTTCGCCAACACCGCAAGTCCAAGGAAAAATCCAAATAGAATTAGCGCGAGCCATCGTCGCCGCGGTACGCCGATTTCCCCTTGCTGGGGCGCAGCACGCTGCGCCCCATCTCGGCTCGATTCATCTGGAACGAGGCCGACGACCACCGCGGCGCAGACCATCGCTGTCGTCAACATGGCGTTGAAGGGCATGTCTGTGGCGGCGGCGTGGGAAAAGCCGATCATGCCAACGGTGGTCGGAAGCAGAAGCAGCAGCCAGCGTGCGGTTTCTGTGCCGTAGATGCGCCAGCCAAGCCAGGCCATCGCCAGCGTGGCGAGCAACGCTGAAATCGCGCTCGGCAAGCGGGCTGCGGCTTCACTCACGCCAAAGAGTTTGAAGCAAATCGCCGCACCCCAATAGTAAAGTGGCGGCTTCTCGAACCACGGCTTGCCGTAGAGTCGCGGCGTGACCCAGTCGCCGGTCTCGGCCATGTCGCGCGCGATCCACGCGTAGCGCGGTTCGTCAGGGCCGACGAATCCGATAGCCCCAAGATGGCTGAAATAGCATACGTACAACGTCACGCAAATCAACGCGGCCCAGCCGATGCGCGCGAAAAGTTCGTTCGCGTTTTTGCGCGGGGCAATGTCAGTGGAGGTGGTCACGAAAGATTGAGTCTAGCATTGGTGCGTGTGAACGCCAGCGCGTAGGATACTTGGTTTGCAGCGCCGCGATATGACGGAGGCGAATGAAGGAGTGGCTTGAGTACGCCGCAGTGTGGGGGATTTTGAAAATGCTTGGGGCTTTGCCGCGCGGCGCGGCGCGAAGCCTCGCGGCGTTGGTGGCTCGGCTAGTGTATGCAATGCAGCCGAAGTTGCGGCGCACCGCGGAGGTCAATGTGCGCCTGGCGTTTCCCGAATGGGATGCCGCTCGGCGAAACACTGTGATGGGCGGCATGGTGCGAAATCTGGGGTGGATGGCTGCGGAGTTCGCACGCTTTCCCAAGTACACGCGCGAGAATATCGAGGAAGTGTTGATCCTCGACGGGCACGAGAACTTTCTGAACGGGCAGCAGCGAGGCAAAGGCGTGCTATACCTCACCGGGCACATCGGCGCTTGGGAGCTGTCGTCGTTTGCGCACGCGCTATATGGCTTTCCGCTGCACTATATGGCGCGGCCGTTGGACAACGCGCGCGTCGACACGCTGGTGAATCAATATCGATGCCTGTCCGGGAACCGGCCAATTTTCAAGAATGAGTCCGCGCGCACGCTGCTGAAGATTTTGAAAGAGGCCGGAACGGCGGGGATTCTGGCGGACCAGAACACCATGCCGGAGGAAGGCGTGTTCGTGGATTTCTTCGGCAAATCCGCGTGCACGACGACGGGTATTGCGCGCGTTGCGCTGCACACGGATGCTGCGGTGGTTCCGGGATACGCATACTGGGATGGCGCCATCGGAAAATATCGGCTGCGGTTTGAGCCGGCGGTGGAGCTGGCTCGAACCGGCGACACCGAGCAAGACGTCTTTGTTAACACACAGAAATTTGCGAAGGTGATTGAGGAGATTATTCGCAGATATCCGGAACAATGGGTGTGGGTGCATGCGCGGTGGAAGACGCGGCCGAAAGGCGAGGCTGAACTCTACTGAGTAAGGAAAAGATTTCACCGCAAAGGTCACAGGGCCAGAGACGAAGATTCGCGGAGTGTTGATCATGACGAAGACGGCCGGGGAACTCGCGGCGGCGATTGGTGCCGAACTGAAGGGCGACCGGGATTTTGAGGTGCGCGGCGTCGCGGCGCCAGAGCGCGCGGGACCTCATGACCTGATTTATGTTGAAGGGGCGAAGCATGCGGAGCGCGCGGGAGCGTCTGCTGCGGCCTGCGTGATTGCAAGCGAAGGTGTAACGATCAGCGGGAAAACAATTCTGCGGCACGCGCAGCCGAAAGTGGCGTTTGCGAAGGCCGCGGCAATGCTTGTGGAGCACGCGCCGATTGCCACGAGCATTCATTCAACTGCGATTGTAGCGCCACTGGCGCGCGTCGGGAAAAACGTCAGCATCGGGGCGTATGCAGTGATTGGCGAAGATGCGCACATCGGTGACGGCACGCAGATCGGTGCGCATTGCGTTATCGGCGCGGGATGCTGGATCGGCGAGAACTGCCGAATCCATCCGCGGGTGACTTTGTACGCCGGCGCGCGGGTTGGTCATCGCGTCGAGATTCACGCCGGCGCCGTGATCGGCGCGGATGGCTTCGGCTATGCCTACGGCGACGGGCGCTACTGGAAATTTCCGCAGGTGGGCATCGTGGAGATTGGCGACGACGTGGAGATCGGCGCGAACGCGACCATCGATCGCGGCTCGCTGGACGACACTCGCATCGCCGAAGGCGTGAAGATCGATAACCTTGTGCACGTTGGCCACAACGTGCAGATCGGCGCACACACCGTGATTGCCGCGCAAACTGGTATTTCCGGGTCGAGCTCGCTGGGGCGTCATGTGGTCGTCGGCGGGCAAGTGGGAATCGCGGATCATTGCACTCTGGAGGACGGCGCCATCGCGGGAGCGCAGGCGGGCATTCCCACCGGGAAAACGATTCGCGCGGGGCAGACGGTTTGGGGCACGCCCGCGCGGGAGATCGGCAAATTCAAGGAAGCGTATGCTTGGTATGCCCGGCTTCCGGAGCTTGGAGCGCGCATCAAAGAGATGGAGAGCAGGATATCACCTAAAACGAAAAGAAAGAGTCCGCCACAGAGACCACGGAGGGCGCAGAGAGAAAAAGGGAAATAGAGACGCATGCTGTGGCAGATCATCGTTGTCGGCGGGCACACCCGAAGTATTGGGAAGACGCAGTTGGTGTGCGATCTGATTGCCGCGTTTGCGAACGAGAATTGGATCGCCGGGAAGATTACGCAGTATGGTCACGGAGTCTGCGCACAGAATGGCGAGAATTGCGATTGTGCTCCAGATGAGCACGTCTGCGCGATTAGCTGGGAGAAGAGCGCGAGCGAAACGGACAGCGGCCGCTTTCTAGCCGCCGGCGCGCGTCATTCTTTTTGGTTGAGGACCAAGCAGGGATATCTTGCGGAGGGCATGCCGCTGCTGCGCAAAGCGCTGCACGAGTTAGAGGGGGCGACTGAGCAGGGCGAACAGGGCCGCGTAATCCTCGAAAGCAACACCCTGCTGCAATTCCTGAAGCCGTCGCTCTATCTGATGGTCCTTGATCCTTTCAAAGCGGACTTCAAGGAATCCGCGAGATTGCAAATGGACCGCGCCTCCGCCTTCGTCCTGCGTCAGCCGTGGCACGCTGCGGACAGCGTAGTCGCGTGGGCGGGTTTGCCGCTGCAGCTTCTGCGGGGCAAACCGCAGTTCCTGCAGCGGGAAGGCGAACCCCTGCCGCAGGGCCTCTTGGAGCAGGTACAAGGCATCATCCATGACGAGAAGGGCATCGGAATGTAAACACCGCAGCATCTTAGCGGTTGACCCCTGCTCGGCCCGCGGCGATAATTTAGTAGTACAGACGTTATCCGCAAAACAGTTGGCGCTTGCCAGAAATTGCGCCGGGCGTCTATTTCTTGGGTCGAAATTGCACTGGGGGATTTGCTTTGGCAACGACCACGCGCGGGCTGGACACTCCCGTCACCTCCGGAGCTCCAGTCGCTTCGAGAATCCAGGAACGCCTAGAGCGCCTCGAGCAGGCCATCGAGCGTGGCGCGAATCACCTCCTGTCTCTGCAGGTGGACGCCGGCTACTGGCACGGCGAGCTGGAAGCCGACACCACCCTCGAATCCGACTATATCTACTACCTCCACGTCCTCGGCAAAGCTGATCCGGAGCGTATCGCCAAGCTCGCAAATTATGTTCGACAACGCCAACTTGCAGATGGTGGATGGAGCATCTACCCCGGCGGGCCGTCGGAGCTCAACGCTACTTGCAAGGCGTATTTTGCGCTGAAGTTGGCGGGTGACGCGCAAGATTCTCCGCACATGACGCAGGCCTGCGCCATGGTGCACCGCCTGGGAGGTCTCGAGCACACCAATTCCTACGTGCGTTTTTATCTCGCCCTGGTTGGCGCTGTCGGATGGGAGCTCGTCCCGGCGATTCTGCCGGAGCTGATGCTGCTGCCGAACTGGTTCTATCTCAACATTTACGAGATGTCGTCTTGGACGCGCGGCATCGTCATTCCCATGGCGATTTTGTCCGCTGTGCGGCCGGATTGGCGCCTGCCGGAACGCGCGCGCGTTGACGAGCTGTTCTGCGACATTTCCCATAAAAAAGTGGCATTCGACTGGAGCGACCAGCTCATTTCTTGGCGCAACTTCTTTCTCGCGCTCGACCGCGCGCTGAAACTCTACGAGAAATTGCCTTGGAAGCCGCTGCGCCAGCGCGCCCTGCGCGAAGCGAAGTCCTGGCTGCTTGAGCACATTGAGCGCACGGAAGGTTTGGCCGCGATCTATCCCGCGATGATGAATTCGATTTTTGCGCTGATGGCGCTCGGGCACGGACCGGATGATCCCTTGACCGCGCGCGAAATTCGCGAATTCTCGCGTTTCGAGATCGAAGACGGCGACACCATCCGCATGCAACCTTGCGTCTCGCCCGTGTGGGACAGTTGCATCGCCATGGTGGCGCTCGAAGAAGCCGGTTTGCCGCCGGATCACCCCGCGCTGGTGAAATCCGCGGACTGGATTTTGTCGAACCAGGTTCTCGGCCCCGGCGACTGGCAAGTCAAGAATAAAGACGCCGGGCCAGGTGGCTGGGTCTTCGAATTTCGTAATGATTTTTATCCGGACGTGGACGACACCGCATTCGTCCTCATGGCCCTGCAGCGCGTGAAATTTCCCGATCCCCAGCGCATGGAAGCTGCCGTGCGCCGCGGCATTCAGTGGCTGCTCAGCATGCAGAACCGCGATGGCGGCTGGGGCGCTTTTGACCGCGACAACAACAAGGCGTTTCTCTGCAACATTCCGTTCGCCGACCACAACGCGATGATCGATCCCTCGACCGCAGACGTCACCGCCCGCGTGCTCGAGTGCCTGGGCCGCTACGGCTGGCCCGCGGATCATCCGGCAGTGCAACGCGGCCTGAAATTCCTGCTACTGGATCAGTGCGAAGATGGCTCGTGGTTCGGCCGCTGGGGCGTGAACTACGTCTACGGAACGAGCGGCGTGCTGCGCGCGCTCGAAACCGTTTCACTCACGGCGAAAGAATATTGCCAACGTGCGGTACGTTGGCTGCGCACCGTGCAGAAAGCCGATGGCAGCTTCGGCGAATCGCTGCGTAGTTATCACGAGCCCGCGACCAAAGGACTGGGAAACAGCACGGCTTCACAGACCGCCTGGGGTTTGATCGGCTTGCTTGCTGGCTCGGACACCAGCGATCCTGCCATTCAGAAAGCAGCAGCTTATCTCGTAGAGCAACAAAACGACGATGGCTCCTGGAGCGAGGACGAATTCACCGGCACCGGTTTCCCCTGTGTTTTCTACTTGAAATATCATCTGTACCGAAATTCGTTTCCGCTCTACGCGCTGGCCCGCTTCCGCAACCAGGCGCAAGAAGCTCAGCAATTTTGCGCGCTCACATTCCAGCCCGGCGAATTCCGCCTGCGCAGCGGGTTTTAGCCCAACCGCATGACTACTCTGGTCACTGGCGCTTCCGGCTTCCTCGGGAGTCACGTCGCCCGCCAGCTTGTGGCTCGCGGCGATGACGTGCGCGTTTTGCTGCGCCCCTCCAGTCACAATCGCGCTATTTCCGATCTCTCGCTGCAATATGTCACCGGCGATTTGCGCGATCCCGCTTCGCTCGAGCGCGCCATGAAGGGCGTGAAGCGCGTTTTTCACGTCGCCGCCGATTACCGCCTGTGGGCCAAACGCTCCAAAGATATTTATGAGTCCAACGTAGGCGGCACAAAAAATCTTCTGGCCGCCGCCGAAAGCGCCGGTGTCGAGCAACTCATTTACACCAGCACGGTGGCCACCATCGCAGTCGACCGCCCGCAGCCGCCCAACGAATCCACCGAAGCGCGCCTCGATGAAATGGTTGGCCACTACAAGCGCTCCAAGTGGCTTGCCGAGCAGGCGGTGCGGAACGCGGCCAAAAACGGCGCACCTGTGATTATCGCCATGCCGACAACCCCGGTGGGCCCGTGGGATTGGAAACCCACGCCGACCGGAAAGATTATCGTCGATTTTCTGAACGGCAAGATGCCGGGTTACGTCGACACGGGCCTGAATTTTGTCGGTGTGGAAGAATGTGCCGCCGGGCATCTAATGGTTTCCGAAAAAGGCAAAGTCGGTGAGCGCTATTTGCTGGGCGCCGAAAATCTCACGCTGAAGCAAGTTCTCGACGCGCTCGCGAAAATCACGGGTCTGCGCGCGCCGAGCATGAAGATCCCGCACGGCTTGGCCCTTGGCGCCGCGTATGCTGACACGCTATTTTCGCGGCTTACCTTTCGCGAGCCGCAAATTCCCATAGAGGGCGTGAAAATCGCGCGCCACAAGATGTTTGTGGATTGCTCGCGCGCTCAGCGGGAACTGGGTTTTCGCCCCGGCTCCGTAGCAGCAGCGCTGGAGCGCGCCGTCCGCTGGTACGAAGCCAATGGCTACGTCTCCGCGAGTCGGGCCAGGCGCATCGCTCATGCGGCAGCGTCTTTGTAGGGGCGCGGCAAGCTGCGCCCCAGCTTGGCGCAACGTAAGCATCATCGATTGCGCCCAGCTTCTGGCTCAGCATCTGAACAATTGCCCATGAAGGTTCTCGTCACATTCGCGGTCGAAGCCGAATTCTCTGCGTGGCGAAGGTTGCGCCATTTTTCGCAATCTAACCTAGGAGATGTCCGAACGTATTCGGCGCAACTGAAAGACGGCGAGTTAGTCGTGCTCCTTACCGGGGTCGGCGGCAGAAGGGCTTGGGCGGAAGCCACGAAAGTGATTTGGGATGGTAATGTGGATGTCTGTATTTCGAGTGGCCTTGCCGGAGCGCTGAGAGCTGAGCATCGCCCCGGCGATGTTTTGGCGGCGAAAGAGGTCCACGCGACGACCAGGAAAATGATGATTCGTTCCGACCCCGCCTTGCTCGGGCTGGCCCGTGCCTGCGGTGCTAAAGTAGTGGATGCTTTCTACAGCGTCGACCGCGTCCTGGTGCGCTCCAGCGATAAATGCGAGTTGGGTGCAAAGGCCGACGCCGTCGAGATGGAGAGTGGGGACATCATGCTGGAAGCTGTCGCCTTCGGTGCCAAAGTGATCGCGATTCGTGCCATCAGCGACGCTGTCGAGGAAGATCTGCCCCTGGATTTCAACCGTGTCACCTCCGAATCCGGGGGCCTGAGCGTCACCAAGGTCTTGGCGCAAGCTGCGGCTCATCCTGGAGCGATCCCTAAGCTGATTCGGTTCGGCTGGCAGAGCAGGAGCGCAGCGAAAAGGCTGGCAATTGTCCTCGACGCCTGCATTCAGAAGCTCGTAACCAGTGACATGATGAAACAAGCTACAGAGGCTTCTGCTACATGAGTGGCACGCGAGCGATTGTAGAGGCTGCGAATACTCTCAGCGCCATCCCCAAAACCATGCGTGCTGGTGTCTTTCGCGAAAAGGGAATCGTCCGCGTCGAAGAAGTCGCCGTCCCCGAAGTCCGCGACCACGAAGTCTTGATCAAAGTCGCCGCCTGCGGCATTTGCGGCACCGACATCAAAAAAATCTTCCAGCGCTACGTGGAGCCGCCGCAAATTCTCGGTCACGAACTCGCCGGCACAGTTGTCGCCGTCGGCCCCGGCGTCACCAAATGGAAGCCCGGCGATCGCGTCATGAGCTTCCATCACGCGCCCTGCGGCAAGTGCTTTTACTGCGAGAAGCGACTCTTCTCGCAGTGCAAGCAGTACAAGACCACCGGCCTCACAGGTGGCTTCACGCCCAACGGCGGCGGCTTTGGCGAATACGTGAAAGCCATGCCGTGGGTCGCCGAGCGCGGC
>Ga0307479_10006443_pt1 | contig 10786 bp, 9 predicted proteins | sample atmos_gasesECM4C_FD_203743 | JGI IMG/M metagenome (GOLD analysis project Ga0307479, IMG submission 203743) | Hardwood forest soil microbial communities from Morgan-Monroe State Forest, Indiana, United States - atmos_gasesECM4C_515 | ecosystem: Environmental > Terrestrial > Soil > Temperate...
CCTGCCGGCACTGAACAAGGATCTGACAGACCGGTTTGGAACTCCATATGAGCCGAGACTTGGCGGAGCGGAGACGATGTATCCCGAGTACATTAATAAAATGAAGACTATGCGTCGGCCCCCCAAAGTTGTCGATGCCACACCGGAAGGTGAGGGTGGGCGTCAATGAAACGATCTCAGCTCGCGACCAGTCTGGCGTGTCTCGCTTTACTGGGGCTACAGGCAGAGCAAGTTTATGCGCAGTCGACCCAGAGCCGCCCCGGGATGTGGGCACCGAAACTGAGCGGGCCGGCGCCTGGGGAAATTCAAGTTCTTCCGGTCCAGGGCAAAGTTTGGGTGCTGATCGGGGCAGGCGGCAATATCACCGTACAGGCGGGCGATGACGGTATCCTAATGGTCGACGCGGGAACGGCTGCGATGAGCGATAAGGTCTTGGCTGCCGTCGCGACGATCTCCAAGCGGACACTCAGATACCTAATCAACACGACCGACAGCCAGGACCATACAGGAGGCAATGAGAAGATCGCAGGGACCGGCGAAATCATTCCGTTTGACGCTGGCGACGCCGCCAAGATACAGAACGAGCTCAATACGCACAGGGCTTCTGTGATCTCGTATCTCACTGTGTTTAACAGGATGACTGGAGACAGCGGTAAATTGCCTGCACGACCGGAAGGCGCCTGGCCGGACAACACATATTCCTCACCGCAGAAAAGACTCTACTTCAATGATGAAGCCGTGATCATAATGCACCTGCCGGCGAACACGGACGGCAACAGTGTCGTCTTCTTCCGCAAGTCCGATGTCGTCAGTACCGGAGATTTGTTCGATCTTACCGAGTATCCGGTCATCGATTTGAGAGCCGGCGGAAGTATTCAGGTGATGTTGGATAGCCTGAATCGACTTCTGGATGTCACGGTTCCCAGCGCATATGCGCAAGGCGGTACGTTGGTCATCCCTGGACATGGCCGTATCGCGGACCACGCCGATGTTGTGTACTATCGCAACATGATCGCAATCATACGGGACCGAATCCAAGACATGATTAAGCGGGGGATGAACCTGGAGCAGGTGAAGGCGGCGCAGCCTACGCGTGATTACGATGCGCGATACGGCAAAAAAGCGGGGGCATGGACCACCGACATGTTTGTAGAGGCAGCGTTCCGGAGCCTAAGCAAATAGCTCGAAGGGAGAGGTGTCATGAAACATAGGATCCTCATGCTGGGGGCGATCATTCTCCTGGCTGGAGCCGGCCGTGCTTTCGCGCATCACGCGTTCACTGCAGAGTACGACGGGACGCAGAAATCGGAAGTCGAAGGCGTTGTGACGGAGTTTGCATGGCGCAATCCCCATTCGTTCATGAAAATAGATGTCATGGGTAAAGACGGAACGACGCAAAGCTGGACTCTCGAGTGGGGCTCCGCGAGCCTTTTGGCCAACTCGCAGATCACCAGAACAACGCTTAAGCCTGGCGACCATATCGTTGTTAATGGTCAACTTGCTCGCGATCCCTCCTCTCATCGAATGCTCGTTACGAGCGTCAAACGGCCGAGCGACGGATGGGAGTGGAAGGGGCAGGCCCGGTAGGGGTCTCGATTGACGTTCAGAAGCGACATGACAGGTAAAGCGCAAGTTGTGGACAGAAATTCTGCTTGGACGTGTCTAGTGGCGCTTGCGCTTATGGGTGTTCTGGCACACGAGACCCAGGCCCAGCAACCAGCCGCCAGAGGTGGGCCTCAGGCTCAAGAACGCGCGACAGAGGCGCCGCGAAACGCGCGCGCATCTGCCCCCAAAGACTTCACGGGTTACTGGGTTTCCGTCGTCACAGAACAATGGAATCTGCGGATGCTCATGCCTCCCAAGGGCGTTTACACCATGTTGCCTCTCAACGCCGAAGCCCGTGCTGTTGCGGATGCCTGGACGCAGGAGCGAGATGCAGGTAATGAGTGCCGGGGTTACGGCGCCGCGACAATCCTGCGTGTGCCCGGGCGCTTGCACATTCACTGGGCTGATAACGATACCTTGCAAATCGACACGGACTCGGGGTCACAAACACGTCTGCTCCATTTAGGTGCCAGCGCGCGGCCGCCGGCCGACGCGCAGCCGCAGTGGCAAGGTTACTCTGTTGCTGCCTGGGCGGGGACGTCAATGGGTCGCGGCGCAAAGGTGCCCGGTCCTGCGGGCAATCTGAGGGTGGTCACGACACAGATGAAAGCTGGCTATCTGCGCAAGAATGGGGTGCCGTACAGTGAAAAGGCCACGCTGGAAGAATACTTCGACACTTTCACTGAGCCGGACGGCAACTCATGGCTGGTCGTTTCATCCATCGTCACGGACACGCAGTACCTAACCGGTCCGTACACTTGGACCGTGCACTTCAAGAAGGTTCCAGAAGGTCAGGGTTGGGATCCGACGCCCTGTCGCGCGGACCAAGTTCGCTGAGACTCGTGCGAATCGTAGACTCAGCCGTTTACCTACAGAGTCGGGCCGGAGGAGAGACTTATGCGCAAATACGCGTCTGGCGCAGGGCTAGTTGTGGTCATGTTGACGATGGTGCCTTTGTTTGTGCATTTCCGGGTCTTCGGACAAGAGGCCAAACCCACCGAGCCCATTTTCGGAACATGGGTAATGGATGTAAACAAGTCGTTCAGTAAGCGCCTCGACGAACAACCAACTTTCGCCACTCAGCACATGCGGGTATTGACGCCGGAAGGCGATGGCTTCCGAAACACTCTCTATAACAGTCCCGAAAAGCAGACGTACTCTTACACGGGCAAATTCGATGGTAACGAACACCCGGGTCCGAACAATAGGATGCTGACCCACTGGCGCCTCAACCGGGATTTGATCGTGCGCCTCCAGACGACGAATGGCAAACCTACGGAATGGGCGATCTATACCGTCTCAGCCGATGGCAGCGTCTTTACGTCGATCAGTTGGGTTCCTGACCACCCCGAACTGCAGGATTTCCAGGTCTTCACGCGAAAAAAGTAAAGTGGCCGGTCCTTTTCTTCAAGTCCTTCAAGCACTTGACGGCGTACAAGGCCGTCGTTAGAATCGCGCTCGATTAAGCGAGTTTGGCAAAACGCAAGTGAAACGCTCTGTCCTCATGCAAGCAGGAGGTGGGCCTTGAGAGTCAGGTTCCTGATCGTCCTTGGTCTTGCCGTCGGTGTTTCGCTTCCTTGCCTTCCACTGGCCGCGCACCACGGCAACGCAGTTTATGATTCGACCAAGCAAATTAACCTCAAGGGGACCGTCACACAATTGGTGTGGGCCAATCCCCATTGTGTGCTTCTCTTCGACGTGACAGATGAGGGCGGGCAAGTGGTGCATTGGATGGCGGAGACGGAAAATCCCGCCAGCATGACAACCATGGGCTGGACCAGAAGCTCCCTCAAGCCCGGCGATCCGATCACCATACGAGTAATCACCGTCAAGAATGGCAAGCCGATTGGCCGCATCGTATACGTCATACCGGCTAATGGCCAAAAACTGCTCGGTCGCATTGTGTCGAACGACGCCTCCAAACAGGATGATTCCAAGTAGTGAGGATTTGGCGGGCCACGCCAATCTGCCCCGCGATTGAGTCCCTCTTGGATCGAGACAACGGAAAGGCTGCCACTATGTGCAAGAGTTTTGCTGCCTCGGCGATTGTACTAGGCATATTAATATGCCCACAGCTTGCCCACTCTCAAGCAGCGCCCGCTGAACCGCAACGCGGGCAGAATGGACGTCGTTTGCCGCTAGACAAACGTGTCGACGGTTGGCTGCGGCCTGTAGCCGTACCCGTGAAGGGCCAGAAGTCAGATCCCGCGCCGAAACGCGATCTTTCCGGGATCTGGGATCCAGGAGACTCGGGGATCCAAGCGCTCGGCCCAGCGATGATGCCGGATGACGGTAAGCCACAGCATCAGCCGCCTTATACTCCTTTAGGCCTCGAGATGCTGAAGGAAACCAAGCCTAGCAACGGTGCGAGAGCCGGCGTGTCCACGGAGTCGAATGACCCCGTCATCGCTGGCGATCCCCAGGGAATACCGCGCGAAGACCTTTTCGAGTTCCGAACGCTACAAATCCTGCAGACACCCGTGCAGGTCTACCTGCTTTACGAGTTTGGCAGAGTGTGGCGCGTTGTCTGGACAGACGGGCGGGAAGTCCCGAAAAATCCCGAACCACGTTGGTTCGGCTACTCGGTAGCCAAGTGGGCGGATGATTATACGCTGGTCGTGGAGACCACCGGACTGGACGAGAGAACCTGGATCGATCATGCGGGACGCCCGCATAGCGACCAGCTGAGGGTCGAGGAACGCTTCCATCGCGTGGACCACGACCATTTGGAGATCTCGGTTTTGATTGACGATCCGAAAATGTATATGAAACCTTGGCTGGCTCTCGATCGATTGGTTTTCAATCTGGAGCCCCAAACTTTCGACGTCAGGGATATGTTTTGGACGCCGACGGAGTTTCAGGGATATAACAAGTTAATTGGCAACGACGCAGCCGAGGGCGAAAAAGAACAGCACTAGCTTCCTCTCAATTCCTTTAGGGTTTGACGTCTGCAAATGAAAGAAGCCCCACACTAACGCCGGAGCGGAGTGCAAGTGCTGAATGCTGATCCTCCACTTGCGCGATGATGACCGACGATCCTGCGCGCTCTAATCTGCAGCACCTATTTGGTAGATTCTCGGCGGGAATAATCCCAAAGTTTAGTAGCTCGGGTCATCCGACGGTTTTTGTCGGTAGAGCCGAGGTCCTTGCAACCCTTTAGCCGACATATTCCTTGACGGTCATAGCTAGCCGTGATATCAGACAGCCCGTCCCGGGTGTGATCCTGAATTTCCGAGGGGTGATCCAATGATTTCCTTTAGGCCATGGGCTCCCGCATTGGTGTGTGCGCGCGTGCGTCGTGTTCTGTATATGGCAGCGGAGACGATGGCGGTGCTTCTCATTTGTGTTCCGCTGTTCTCGCAGACAAATCAAGGCCGCATTCAAGGCGGTGTGTTCGACCAGACCGGCGGTGCCATCGCAGGTGCCACAGTGACGGTCACGGATGTGGCCAGAGGCGTCGCGCAAACACTGACGACCGACAGCGCCGGACAATACGCTGCATCCAGCCTCGTGCCAAGCACGTATACCGTGCGTGGGGAGGCCAAAGGGTTCAGGGTTCTGGAACACACCGGCGTGTTGGTGCAGGTGGGCGAAGACATTCGGGTGGACTTGACGCTCCAAGCTGGAGAGCAGACCCAGACGGTCACGGTCACTGCGGAAATTCCTCAGGTCGAAACGACCAACGCCACACTGGGCGGAGCGCTAAGCAATGAGACGATTAACGATCTGCCATTGAACGGTCGTGACTTCACGCGAATGGTGCAATTGCGGCCGGGAGTAGTGAGTTACCCGGGTGGGGGAGATCACGCCGATTCCGCTAATGGTTTTACCTCCAGGGATGGACTGTGGCTGCTGGATGGTGTGATGGCCTATAACCCCGTAAATGGCGGTCAAATCGTGAATTTTCGATATCAAGCCGGAACTGCGTCGAGCACTCTGCCCATCGACGCCATCCAGGAATTTAATACCCAGGAGAATCCGAGAGCGGAATACGGTTGGGCGGTCGGCGCGGTCATAAACGTCGGGCTGAAGTCGGGCAGCAACAGTATCCACGGTACTGCCTACGCGTTTGGCCGCGACACAGCTCTGGATGCGCGCAACTACTTCAACACACCGACGTCGTTGAATGGCGCGCCGAACCCGAAGACGCCAGTCGCTTTGGAGCAGTACGGCGCTACGGCGGGCGGACCGATTCTGAAGGACAAACTTTTCTGGTTCGTGGGCTACGAGGGCGAAAACTTATCGGTTGGCGACATCTATGTAGGCAGCGCCCCGGTCAGCGTCTCTGTACCGAGCTTCCCAAGCAGTGGGTGCAACGTGCTCGCGGTGGGCAATTGCTCCGCTAGCATTGTGGACGCGTGTAATGATATTGGACGCGCGAACGTGAATCCGTTGAGCGCGCAACTAGCGGGTCTCCCTGCTGGGAGTTGCATCCCGCAGCCGGCTTCGTCCACGTTTGAAAACCTATTCCCCTTTAACCCTGGGACTAATCCAGCGGGGCCAACTGCCTTTGCACCTTTTCCATTGCCTAACACGACCACGGAAAATAATGGGATCGTGAAGATCAATTATCACATCAGTGAGCACCACGCGTTGAGTGGGTCCTATTTTATTGCGGACATGCCGAATGCGCTTTGGGTTACCTCGCCCGACCAGCTTACAAACCAGATGCAAAACTACATTACCGTAAGGACGAGGGTCTTCGGGAGCAATTGGACGTACACTCCGAATTCGAGTTGGGTAAATGAGCTCAGGGTTGGCACAAACTCCATAACGGAAATTGACACGGGCCCGGACAATAAGAACAATCAGGCGCTTCCATGGCCCACCGGGTTCGGTATTCCCACGGGCGTGACAAATCCCACATATTTCGGGATGCCCTATATTCAGATTAGCAATCTGAACAATTTCGCTTTGGGCCACGGCAGCACCACGGACTTTCGCGGCCCAGGCGGCACGACTGAAGTTGGAGATAACATCTCGTACTTGCGCGGCAAGCACTCCTTCAAATTCGGAGGAGACTTCTTTTACTTAAGGTTAGCGGACGACAGCTTGCGTCTGGCCCAGGGCCGAGTCAAATTCAAAACGCTGGAAGACTTCCTAACAGGTAATGTACGTAGTGGGCAGATTCTCACGGGGAACCCTCAAGTGCACCAGCGGGATGCGAGCGGTGCGGGTTTCATTCAGGATGACTGGCGCGCCACTAAGACGCTAACCCTGAATCTCGGTTTACGCTACGAGTACATGCCTCCACCGTGGGAAATCAACAACCAATATGGCAGCTTCAATTTCAGCACCGGCATGACACAGGGCTGGACCGTACACCCTGACCATAGAAACTTCTCGCCACGTATCGGCTTGGCATGGGACCTCAGTGGTAACGCGAAGACCGTCGTCCGCGCGGCAGCCGCCATCATCTACCAAACCGCGGATTTCTGGGGGACTTCAGGCGGGGGCGCCACGGGGGTCCCTTTTGGATATGACATCGTTACCACGAATGGGACGATCACGGGTTCACAAGTTGGCGCCGGCAGCTTCACTTTCTCGCAACTTGCCTGGAATACGACTGGGCCCATCTTCCCAGCCGGCGGTGGTGGCAGCAGGCTCCAGTGCGGCGACGGAGTGGGCACAGATCCAGGGCCGTGCGACACCAACTTTGTGGACCCCAATCTACATACTCCGCGTATCACCAACTGGAACTTGGATATACAGCGAGCTTTGACGAATAATTTGACTCTGGACGTTGCGTACGTCGGCAATCACAGCCACGGGCAGGCACGGTCGGTGCAAATCAACCAGCCAGCGATTGGGGCCGGATGGTTCAGCGCTGCGGCCCAAAACCCCGCGCCCGCTCCGAATGGAACCGGTTCTATCGCTTGCCTGCAAAGCGTCAACGACCCCGTTCCATACGACAACTGTAACGTCTTCAACCCCTACAACACGCCGTTGCAACCTTTATATAGCAAGTTTCCATACATAGGCTTCCTGGATGAGACTCAGAACGTTGGATTTTCCAACTACAACGCCCTGCAGGTGACCCTGACGCAGCGGCGTTACCATGGGCTGTATTTCCTGGCGTCTTATAGCTACGGGCATGGCCTCGACGATTTCTACGGAGCCCCCCCGCAAAGAGGCGGATTGCAGAATAACACCCAGCCAGGGTTGGATTATGCGACCAGCGACTATGACATAAAGCATCGCTTCACTCTGTCGCTGACGTACAACGTCCCAGGCAGGAAAGCGCCAGCAGAGTTGCTGGAAGGCTGGTCGGTGAATTCCATCGTGACGGTACAAAGCGGGCTGCCGTGGGGCGTGATGGACACCAACGACGACTTCCCCGGAACCAACGCATTTCACGACAGCTCTCAAACAACTTGGGATTTCACGGGCAAGCCCGCCGATTTCACTTCCGGCCCGACGCCTATTCCGTGCTACTCAAATGCAAGTATTAATCCGGCCGATACCCTAGCAAACTGTACTCCCTATGCGATGGTGGGCGGTGTACCGACGCCCCCGGCGGCATGTATGACTGTCGCTCAGGCGAATGGGCCGCTAGCCGTCGCGTCCCTTATGAACCTTGGGTGCTACGTGAAGGGAAGTTCCGTCCTGACGCCTCCGGCGTACGGGACCCTCGGGACGATGGGCCGCAATATTTTCCGCGACTCCGGTTTCAGAAACTGGGATTTCTCGATCCTCAAAGACTGGAAGTTCAAAGAACGCCTGAACGCCCAGTTCCGAGTCGAGTTCTTCAACCTTCTCAACCATCCCAACTTCGCCAATCCGTATGGGGCGTTTACCACCTACTACAATAATGATCCTTCGACTGGCTTAGGGTTTGGCTGCGGATGTATCACACCGGACGCGGCAGCCGGTAACTTCGTCCTTGGGTCAGGCGGCGCCCGGGATATTCAGTTGGGATTGAAGCTGATCTTCTAACGGCCGCACCACAACTTAAACAGGGGGACTGGAGCCGTCTGGTCCTCTTTTTTTATAAGCGAAAACTGCCTGGCTGAACTCCTGGCGCCTTACTCATCTCTATTTGAAACAGCCTACCGCGACTACCGCGAAGCGTTACTTGACTCGGCCTGCACGGCTGTGCTTCCCTTGGCCAGGGCACACTCCGCGCGACGGATAAGGAATTCACATGAGGAGCGTGAGATGAATCGTCTCTGGGTTTCATGGAGCGCTTTGGCGCTTCTGGCGGCGGCCTCGTTGTCCGCGCCGTCTTCCCTCGCTGCCCAGTCAGGCGCCACCAAGCCGAAGACTGTGACCAAGTTAGATACCAAAGCAGCGGCTGGGACCATGCCCCGCTTGCCGGACGGACGCCCCGACCTGCACGGGTATTGGACGAACCTCAGTTTCACGCCCATGGAACGGCCAGCCAAATACCAAGGCAGAGAGTTCCTGACAGAGAAAGAAATGCAGGAAGTGTACAAGGCGGGCTTGCAAGTTACTTATGAAGGCGAGTCAGTGGAGGGCATCGAGGGCTTCGGCGAATTATATAACCCCACTTCCGTTGATTATGACGTGACTACCTACGCCCTGAGTCCCTGGCAGAATGGCGTCCGGCCAAACCCGCGGTCGTCTCTCATCGTAGACCCGCCGGATGGCAGAATTCCTCCCCTGACGGCCGAGGCCAAAGCGAGGGGAAGTCACCGTGGCGGCTTCACCTACGTCGAAGACGATCATCACGGAGGCGGCATCGTGCACGCCGACGTTCCCACCGATTTAGGATTGAACACGACGTGCATGCCCGTTCATGCGGGACCGCCTCTGCTTCCCGCCGAATACAACAGCAATTTACTGATCGTGCAAAGCCCGGAATATCTGGCCATCGAGCGCGAGGTCGGAAGCGAGGTTCGCGTCATTCCTCTGGAGTCGAGCCCGCACGTCTCGGCCAACATCCACCAATGGCATGGCGATAGCCGCGGCCATTGGGAGGGGGACACACTCGTCGTGGAAACCACCAATTTCCGACCTGAAGCCACCTACCACAACTCCAATCCGCAAACTTTGAAGATTATCGAGCGCTTCACACGCATCGACAAGGATACGATCGAATACAAGTTCACCGTCGATGATCCGACCACCTGGACAAAGCCTTGGTCTGCCATCATTCCGATGAGTCGTGTGAACGGGCCGATTTTCGAGTACGCCTGCAGCGAAGACAATAACGACGCCGTGAACATCATGGCCGGGGCTCGCGCCTTTGAGAAGAAGGCTGTTGAAGGGAAGCCAATCTCGCAAAAGTGAGCGCGGCGTTTTCAATATAGGAACACGGTAGTCTTAATCCTCGTGTGCCGACGCAATGGAGGGTTAGTCGTGTGCGCAGGATCTCAACAGAAATACGTTAGACTTGTTCTACAGATTTTTGATACTCTCGCTGCAAATACGTTTTCTTAAATATGCTTAGTCCTATTCTGCCTTGTTCTGACGAGGGAGATCATCCGTGAACTTCGTTAAAGCTCTGGCTTTGGCCGCGGCCGGTTTGGTCGTTTCGGTTCCGATGTCCGCACACCATGGCGATGCCGTCTACGATACGACTGTGAAACCGATTTCGTTGAAAGGCACCGTGACGCAATGGGTTTGGGCCAATCCTCATTGTGTGCTGCAGTTTGACGTGACAGAAAACGGACAAGTGGCGCATTGGGTTGCGGAGACCACTGCACCGCCGAGTTTGATCAACCGGGGTTGGACCAAACAATCGTTGAAGCCGGGCGATCAAGTCACAATCACTGTCCTGCCGGTCAAAAATGGTCGAACGGTCGGGCGCCTGATCGAAGTCGTATTCCCCGATGGCCAAAAGTTACCGCGCGATAACGCTGAATAGAATTTAGCGGACCAGTTCAGGGCCGCCTGATATGCAAATCCAATTCAAAACCGCGAGCCTTTCGAACATTCCTATAATTCTCATTGCAGCAGCAATTCTGTGCTCTTCGGCCTTGGCGCAGACAGGTGGGTACCAGGGTGGAGGAGCGGCGAGGGCTCAGAAAGCAACGCCCAACATCGACGGGTGGGGCAATAACTTAGCCATCGACCACAGCACGGCACCCGCTCCACCACGTGACATTTCTGGGATTTGGGACCCGGGTCCCCGTGGAGTTCAGCAATTGGGCGCCGGGGCAATGCCGGAAGACGGCAAGCCGGAACATCAAATACCCTACACTCCTTTGGGTTTGGA
>Ga0307479_10006445_pt1 | contig 10784 bp, 8 predicted proteins | sample atmos_gasesECM4C_FD_203743 | JGI IMG/M metagenome (GOLD analysis project Ga0307479, IMG submission 203743) | Hardwood forest soil microbial communities from Morgan-Monroe State Forest, Indiana, United States - atmos_gasesECM4C_515 | ecosystem: Environmental > Terrestrial > Soil > Temperate...
GCCCGAGATTGGCTCGTCGCCTCGCTCCTCGGAAGGACCCCGCATCCGGCTGGTCGGAATCCGCTCTCTCTAATCGAGGCAGGAAAGCAGACGACCCACGTCACGCCGACATGCGTTCCTTCCCGCGCCGCAGACCCTCGATCCGCGCCTTCATGTCAGCTGAAGGCCAATCTTCGAGTAGCCATTGCGGGAGTGGTTCGCCGGTGCGGCTGACCGGGAGTGCTTCGTCAGCATCACTGCGGCCATTGGAGAACAGCTCCAGCGCGTAGGGCATCTCGTAATAGATCTCGAGAACATTGCCGTCCGGATCGGCGAAATAAAAGCTGCGCTGATTGACGTGGTTGGCGGCGCGCAGGATTGGGACGCCGTTCTCGACCAGGTGCGCATAGGCGTCGCGCAGCGCGGCATAGCTGCCGACCTGAAAGGCGATGTGGGCGAGCCCGATTTGTCCGCGCTGCGGGCGCGGCGCCTCATTTGGCGAGGGATGCTGCCCGATGTCGAGCGTATGGAAATTCTCGCCCAAAGTCATGAAGACGCCGCCATGATCTGGGTCCTCCTCGGCGATCCGGAACCCGAGCACGTCGCGGTAGAACCGCTTCGAAGCCTCCTGGTCGGCGACCCTCAGATTGACGTGCCCGATACCTGTTAGCTTGATCATTTTGGCTCTCCGATGCCGCACATACCCGCAAGTTAGGCCGGCCCCAACCGCCCGGCAAGCCGAATGGCTGCCATCGCGGAAATGCGCTCAGAGTTTGGGCAGAGCCGGTGCATAGTCCGGCGCGCCGAAATCGAGGCAAGGAAGGCATGATAAGCACGAGCGTACCGGCGCAAGCCGGCGAGGCCCACACAATCCAGAGCCGCCGTATTGCGCAAGGCGCCGTGTTCTCGGTCATCATGGCGCTGAGCTTTTCGCATTTCCTCAACGACATGATGCAGTCGCTGGTGCCGGCGCTCTACCCGATGTGGAAGAGCGCGTACGGCCTCAGCTTTGCGCAGATCGGGCTGATCAGCCTGGTGACGCAAGTGACCTCGTCGCTGCTGCAGCCGGCGGTCGGCCTGTTCTCGGACCACCGGCCGCAACCCTATTCGCTGGCCGTCGGGATGGGTGCGACCCTGATTGGTCTTCTGCTGCTGGCGAGCGCCGGGAGCTACCCGATCCTGATATCGGCGGCGGCGCTCGTCGGGGTCGGTTCCGCGGTCTTTCATCCAGAAGCTTCGCGGGTCGCGCGCCTCGCCTCGGGCGGCCGGCATGGTCTGGCTCAGTCATTGTTCCAGGTCGGCGGCAATATTGGCTCCTCGCTCGGGCCGATCCTTGCCGCCTTCGTCGTGATCCCGAGGGGCCAGTCGAGCATCGCCTGGTTCTCGTCGGCGGCTTTGTTGGCGATGACCGTCCTCTTCGGAGTCGGCAACTGGTACCGCAGAGAGCATGCCGGCCCGGCGCGAATCGGCGCCCCCCGATCGGTCGAGCGCAGCCACCTGTCGCGCCGCAAGGTTGCCTGGTCGGTGGCGATCCTCTTTGCGCTCGTGTTCTCCAAATCCTTCTACACGGCGAGCCTCAACAGCTTCTACACCTTCTACCTGATCAGCCGGTTCCAGGTTTCGGTCGAGACCGCGCAGATCTACTTGTTCGCCTTTCTGGCGGCGGTCGCGGCGGGGACCTTGATCGGCGGGCCGGTCGGCGACCGGATCGGCCGCAAGCGCGTGCTGTGGATCTCGATCGTCGGCGTCCTGCCGTTCGCGCTGATGCTGCCCTACGTCGATCTGTTCTGGACCGGCATTCTAACGGTCGCGATCGGCCTGATCCTGGCCTCGGCCTCGTCGGCGATCATCGTCTACGCGCTGGAGCTGGTGCCGGGAAAGGTCGGCACGGTCGCCGGGCTGTTCTTTGGCTTGTCTTTCGGGATGGCCGGGATCGGGGCGGCGGCGCTCGGCCGGCTCGCCGACGCGACGAGCATCGATTATGTGTATCAAATCTGCGCGTTCCTGCCGCTGCTCGGGCTTTTGACCGTGCTGTTGCCGAATATCGGCCGGCCGCAGGGGACGAGGCTCGCCTTGCCGGTGACCGGATCGCCGCCGGCCGGATCTACTGGGACGCGCGGCGGCAGCGGGTAACGCCCCTCGGCGGCGCTGGTCGCCCCCTAGAAGGTGGCGTGCATTTGCGATAATGCATCACGAGACCGATGCACTACCGAATATGCCAGGTCGGGCCCGGATTGCTGCCGACCAGCACTTCAGCGGTCGGGGTGGTGCCGTTCATCAGCCAGATCGCCGCCAGCCCGTCAACGGTTTGAAATAGAATGTCGGAATTCCCGTCCCCGTTGAAGTCAGAAAGCGGTGGCGGCGGGGGCATCCTCACATCGTACCTGAGGATGTCCATCTCGGTTATATCGCCGGGTGAATCATCGTTTTCCTGCCCGACTGGAGCCCGCAGATCAAAAGCATCGGGGGTCGACCCTGCCCAATCAGCAGGATCGGCGACGGTAGAAAAGCTGTTAATTGCCGTAATGCCCCTATCGATCGAGAAATACGTCCTATCGGTTAATGTAAAGTCATGCACACCAGGTGAAGAATATCGGTACAAATCAAGTATGGAATAATCGCCGATATTCGATTGTAAACCAAGATAAGCGTCACGGCCCATCGCATGCGCGATCTCATGCTCGGCAACGCCAATAAAATCGACGTCACCGGCGACCGCTCGGTTATTGGGATCGAATGTAAAGGAATAGCTGGGGTCGCTCTGAAAGCCTACCTCACCGTCGACCGCAGCGGCATTGCCTGCCGTTAGCCCGAGCGCCTTCTCTTCGGCGCTCCCAAGGAAGAATGAGCCACCATTAGTAGGATCGGCAGCCGACAGGCTGGCGAGCGCGGTCATGTCCGCGCCCGATTTGGCGTCGTTGACTAATGTAGCCCTTACCTGGTCGTACGTGAATCGAGAACCGGTTACTGGCCCACCCTCACCTATATTTCCATTGACGAGGGGTGACCCACCGATCTCGTCCCATCCGACCGCGATATTAACCGTGATTGGATCGGCAAATGCGTTGTCAAAAAATTGCACGGCTGCTGTCATTGCAGACCAGAACCCCACAGGGGCATTCGCGACACTTGCGTCCGGGATGAGGTTGATCACCAGATGAGAGGGTTGAGGCGGCGACGGGGTCGGGAGGATAGTGAAGTCGGGAACAGAATTCGTATTCAGAAGGTCACTGGAATACGCACCGGAGCCCGTCAGTCCGATCGTCCCGGCAGCGGTCCCGTCCGTTACCCAAAGGTTGGTAGGGCCGCTCGTGTCGTCTGCGTTGGAAACCGCTCGCAATGTGCTCAAGATCTCATCTCCCTATATTCGCGGGCAGCGCGAATGTAGCCTCGTTGGGAGCAGGCCTGTTCAACAGCCCGACGGCACCGCAGTTTTTAGCGGACAGGGGACTGCTACCCTAGTCAAACCGGGTTTACTAGCCTGAGTGTGGCTGGCCCAATTCGCTATTCGGGCAGAAGCGGCCCTTGCGCCTTTTGTGACGCACGCCGCCGAAATTTTCCTGGCCATCTCTCCCTATTCGTTATTTAGCAATAGAGTGCTATTTTAGTGGAATGGGTCAACTGAAATTTATTTTTTTGATCATTAGTTTTCGAGGAAGTGGCGCGCGGGGCCCTTTCTGCTGTAAATCTACGCCACGCATCCGGGACGGACAGAGATTGCATAACGCATTGCGCCGGCGATGCGATCGCGTATTCGCAAATCCGCAGCGGTTCTGTGGCGTTGAAAAACAGCCGGTTGGCATTACTTCCGCCGACGTCAGCTCACTGGTCCCGGCGCCCCTCGCGTCGGTAATCCGCAGGCCGATATTGCGGTTCGTGTCCGCGCCGACGAATAGCGCCTTGCCGGCAAACACAGTCAGGTCGGGCGTTGACGTCGAAGAAAACCCCGTTGGCGAAACTACCCGCGACGGTCAGCTCCCTGATGCCGGCGGAGGTCCCGTCGGCCACCCAATGACTATCAATGCCGCTCGCATCGTAGCCTTCGAACGGCGCACGAGTACCGAGAACCGCGAAGCCGGAAGAGAACCGGAGGGAAAGAAACTCAGACCGAACAGCCCGCCGGAATTGGCACCGGCGACGGCCAGCTCGCAGGTTCCGTCGGTCACCCAGAGGTCGGGATTGCCGCTGGCGTCCTAGCCTGCAAACAACACTATTAAACCCTTATTTGTATGAAACCGGAATGGAAGCCTCAGTGTTTGGTTGCAGCGCGGGTCCGGCATATTGAAATTGAGCAATCCTTCGCTTCACTGAGCCGCAACATCGAAATCGGTCGATCGGGGAAACAGCAGCTCCTCATAAACGCGAATCGTGCAGGCGCACATCGCCTCGCTGGTATATCGGGCCGCGACATGGGCGATCGAGCGCTCGGCAAGCTGGCGCCGCTCGTGAGCAGCGAGCGCCAACGCCTCGCCGATCGCGGCGGCGATCGCGGCGGGATCGCGCGGCGGCGCGAGCCAGCCGGTGGCGCCCGGCACGATCGTCTCGCGGGCGCCGCCGTGATCAGTAGCGACCACGGGCCGGCCCATCGCCTGCGCCTCGACGATGATGCGGCCGAACCCCTCGGGGTCGCGCGACGCCGAGACGACGACGTCGGTCAGCATGTAAGCGGCCGGCATATCCCGGCATTCATCGACAATGCGGAAAACGCCGGCGAGCCCATTGTCGCGGATTGCGGCTTCCAGTTCGCGGCGGAACCCGTGGCGCTGTTCGGAACCTACGAGTACACAACAGATATCACGTCGGCCGAGTGTCGCGATCGCCGCAATAAAATCGAGCCCGCCCTTCCATCGCGTCAGCCGGCCGGGAAGCATCACGACGGGCATGCCGTCGGGCAGGCGCCATTGGCGGGCGAGGTTTACGATGCGCTGCGCGCCGACCCGGTTCGCATCAAAGACTTGCAAATCGACGCCGCGCGGGATCGTTCGCAGCCTGTCGTGCCCGACGCCATAGACATGGGCGGCGTGGTCGGCGACAAAATCCGAGATCGCAATCACCCGGTCGCCCCGCGCCATAACGGAGTTGTATCGCCGCTTCAGTGCTGTGCGCGCGCCGTAGACATTGTGAAAGGTCGTCACGAAGCAACGCCCGGTGGCACGAGCGGCCGCGCAGGCGCTCCAGGCCGGGGCACGGCTGCGAGCGTGGACGACATCGATGCCGAGCCGCCGGATCAAGCGTGTCAATTCCACCGCATTGCGGCGCATGACCAGCGGGTTTTTTGAGGCTAGCGGCAGGGTCAGGTGCTTCCCACCTGCCCGCGCGATTTCGCGTTCCAGCCGGCCTCCTCCCGAGGCGACATAGGAGGTCCATCCCGCTTCGACCAGCGCGCCCGCAAGCTCGACGGTGCCGCGTTCGACGCCGCCGGACACAAGGCAGGGGAGGACCTGCAGCACCACCGGCGCACGCCCTGTCGACCCGGCGGGTGCAATGGTATCGTCGATGCTCATTCCGGCTGGCCGGTATCCCCCGATGAATTCTCCCGCCACTCTAACACGCCAGGACGGTGCAACCATCGCCTACCACCGGCTCGCCGGATCGAGCCCGGGCGTCGTGTTCCTCGGCGGGTTCCGTTCCGACATGACCGGGACCAAGTCCCTTTATCTCGAGGATTACTGCCGCCGCCGCGGGCAGGCTTATCTGCGCTTCGATTATTTCGGCCACGGCGCATCGAGCGGCGATGCTGCGCTGGGCACGATCGGCCGCTGGTCGGGCGACGCGATGGCGGTTCTCGATTCGCTTACGGAAGGGCCGCAGGTGCTGGTCGGGTCGAGCATGGGCGGGTGGATCATGCTGCTCGCCGCGCTGGCGAGGCCGTCGCGAGTCTTTGCGCTCGTCGGCATCGCGGCGGCGCCGGACTTCACCGAGGACCTCGTCTGGCCGCGCCTCGATCCGGCCCAGCAACGGCAGTTGCGCGACACCGGGGCGGTGACGTTGCCGTCCGAATACGACCCGGCCGGCGATACCTATCGGCTGAACCTCTTCGAGGACGGCAAACGGCATCTGGTGATGCGCCGAGTGATCGCACTCGAATGCCCGGTGCGGCTGTTTCACGGCATGAACGACGCCTCTGTCCCGTGGCAGACTAGCTTCTCGCTCGCCGAGCACCTTGCGAGTCGTGACGTCGTGGTCACCCTGATCAAGGATGGCGACCACCGGCTGTCACGCGAGGGCGACCTCGAGCGGCTCGGCCGAACACTCGACGAGCTGCTCGGGACTTGGCGCTGAACCGGTTCCTACGAGACGCGGAACTCCAGCCTCTGATCAGTGAGGAAGGTCGCGTAAAAATAGAGTTCGGCATCGAGCGCGCGCTTGATGTTGTCGGCCCGGCGAAACCCGTGCTGCTCTCCGTCGAACAATAGGTAGAGAAACGGGATGCGCCGCCGGCGCAGCGCCTCGACCATCTCCTCGGCCTGTCGCGGCGGGACGACCCGGTCCTCGGCGCCCTGGAAAAAGGCGACCGGCGCCGCGAGCAGCCGCGCGCTGTGGATCGGGGAACGGGCCACATAGAGGTCCCTGCGCTGCGGATAAGGCCCGATCAGGCCATCGAGATAGCGCGACTCGAATTTATGGGTGTCTTTTGCCAATGCCTCCAGATCGCTGACCCCATAATAACTCGCGCCGGTCTTGAATTCCTTGCGAAACGTCAATACGGCGAGCGTCGTGTAGCCGCCCGCACTGGCACCGCTGATCGCCCAGCGCTCCGCATCGACCCGTCCTGTTGCCGCAAGGTGGTGCGCACCATTCACGCAATCAGCGACATCAATGACGCCCCAGTTCCCCTGCAACCGAAGCCGGTATTCGCGGCCATAGCCGGTGCTGCCGCCGTAATTGACGTCGAGCACGGCGAAGCCGCGGCTGGTCCAATATTGCGTCCCCCAGCTGAGGGTCGGAGACGCGGCCGCGGTCGGCCCGCCGTGGCAGTGCACGAGCAGCGGCGGAAGCTCGTCGGCGGGAGCGGCGAAATCGGCATTTTGCGGGGGGTAGAACAAGCCGTGCGCCTGCAGACCATTGTCGGTGTCAAATGTCACTGATTCCGGCACGGAAAGGTACTCGCGAAGAGTCTCGACATCCTGCGTGGTGGAAAGTTTCAACGCAGTGGCATGGCCCGAGACAAGGTCCAGTTCGACAACCGCCGGCGGGCTGGTTGGCGAGCCTCCGATAAAGTAGGTGCGCGCGCCGGACGCGCGGACCGAGGAGATCTCCTGGAATTCTGTAGCAATTGGGCTGGTCTGCAGCGTGGTCAAATCGACCGAAGCCAGTTGGCTGACCCCGTTCTGCTCATAGCTGCAGACGAGCTGCCCGTTCGACGGGAAAGCAAAGGTGGACATGCGGAACTGCCACTGCGCTCTGCCGAACTCCGCCGCCAGCGGATAGACAGGCTCGAGGGAGGTGGTCGCGTCCAACGCATCCCCGCGGGCGCGGAACAGATTCCACCACCTTCCATCGCGCGACGCTTGGGCGCGGTCAGAGACGAAATACAATGTGTCGTCCGGCGACCATTCGGGCTGAAAAATCGATTCGTCGTCACCGCCCGCCACCAACCTCTTGCTGACTATGGAGCCATCCGCGGCAAACTCGCCTACCCATAACTCGCAACCGATCCACGGCATGTGCGGATGGTTCCATTCGAGCCAGGCGAGCCGCCGGCCATCCGAACTGAGACGCGGTGCTGCATAAAAATCGCTGCCGGACTGCAAAACACGTTGAAGCCCGGATCCGTCCAGCGGAATTTCAACGAGAGTATTGATTGGCTCCGGCGCCGCCGTCGTGTGGTCCTCGCGCACCCAGATCATTCGTCCGCGCCGCGCATCCATCACGCCGTCGGCGTAGCGCAGCCCTCTCGACCGAGAGGCGTCCGCGGTGATTGCAACGGGGGTCGAGCCCGGCTCCTCCTGGCGATACAGTCGTTGATCCGCGCCGTTACAGAAATACACGACACCGCCAACGACACAATACGCGCCGCCGCCATATTCATGGACGCTCGTGCGTACGTCAAAAAACCGGTTGCCCTCCATCGGTACTGGCGGCGTGACGTCGGACATGGTCCCGTCCGCGGCGCGCCGGACCATGACGTTTCTCCCCCGCTCCTGTGGGCGCGCCTCGATCCAGTATACGTCCGTTCCATCCAGCAGGATCGCGCGGAGCCCGATTGAGGAGGCGACGATCAGGTCGGAAGTAATCGGTGACGACCAAGAACCATACGGCGCTGTCTGTGGGTTGGGCATGACCACCTCTACGCGATCGGCCGACGCTTTTCGCAGCCTTGTTGCGGGAGTGGTAGCAGCTTGCCGTCAAAATGTGAGCGGCTATGGATCACGGGTGGCCGCTGCCGGCGGTCAGAACTCGTATTTGTCGATGATCATCGGCTCGTTGCGGGAGGCGGCGATCCACTCCTGCATTGCCGGAAGCGCCATGATCGTCTCGCAATAGGTGTCCGCGTCGCGTTCGAGTTCGAGTTTATAGGTCCGGAACCGGGTCACGACCGGGGCGCAGGTTGCATCGGCAATGCTGAAGTGACCGAACAGGAAATCGCCTTTGCCTTCACCGAAGCGTTTACGGCAGTCGCGCCAGATCGACATGACGCGGTTGACTTCCGCCCGAACCTCCGGTGTGACGCTGCGATTGGGGAAGCTCGAACGCACGTTCATCGGCAAATGGGCGCGCAGAGCCTGAATACCCGAATGCAGTTCGGCGCAGACCGAGCGGGCCACGGCCCGCGCGTCGTGGTCCCGCGGCCACAGCTGAAACGTCGGGAACGACTCCGCGAGGTACTCGCAGATCGCCAGGCTGTCCCAGACGACGAGCTCGCCATGCCGCAGGGCAGGCACGGTTCCCGACGGCGAGTATTTCATGATCGTCGCCTTGCTCGTCGGCTCGTAGAGCGGAATGACGATTTCGTCGAACGCGACCCCGGTCTGCTTGAGAACGAGCCAGGGCCGCAGCGACCAGGACGAGTAGTTCTTGTTTCCCAGATAGATCGTGAAATCAGCCATCAGGCGCGCCCTTGCTCAACTATGGGCGCCTACTCTGACGATAACCGGCTCCGCACGCAACGGACAGCGGAAGAGGCAGGAGTCGAACCTACCGAGGACGCCTGGCGCCCTCCAACGGGTTTGAAGCCCGCGCGAGTCACCGGACCCGATGCTCTTCCGAGATCGATATTGCAGGTTCGCCGCGCCGGATCAAAGGTCGAAACGCCCGCCTGTTCCGGTCAGGCCAATACTTCGCTGCCGCGCAGCACAATGCGCGTGTCGCCGATCCGTCGGGTCACTCCCATCTTATCGAGGTATTCGAGGATCTGGATTGTCACATTGCGGCCGAGGCCGCAACGTTCCTTGAAGGTCGCTGCGGTAAATGTACCTGCGGGTGAGCTGTCGGCGAGCTCGCGCGCGATTTCCGCGAGGCGCGCGAGGGTCTCGGGCAGAAAGAAGCGGTTGTCGGCGACCCGGGCGACCCGGCCCAGCCGCTCGGCGCGGTTGAAAAAGCGCTCCACCGCCTCGGGCTGGATCCTCAGCTCGACGGCCAGCTCACGAATTCGTGGTGCCCGCAGATCCGCAGCGGCGAGCAGGGGGTAAAAACGCTCCCAGAGCCGCTCATCCGAGCGGGTCAGCCTAGGCTGGTGGTCGGGCAAGCTCCATATCGGGCCCTGGCGTACGACGCGGCCCGCGTCGGCGAGCTCGGCGAGCGCCGCGTCGAGCACCGCCTCCGGACCCGACCCGCGCAATTGCGTGATCAAGGCTGGCCGGCTGGGCCCCAGCGTGTCGGGCTGCGCCTGATGCCAGGCGCCGAGCGTCTCGACTATCTTGTCGCCCAGCGCAGCCAGCCGCTCCGGGGTGACCGCAACTGAAGCGCGCGCCGGGCCGACACGCAGAAATCCGCCCGCTTCGATCAGACGATCGAGTTCACCCGGCGTCAAATTGCGCGCCAAGGCGAATTTCGCCAGATCGACCACCCCTTCGACCGCGAGCAGCCGAGCCAGCGCTTGCGCCGGGTCGGTCGCGGCGAGCGCCTCGAGTACCGCGAGTCGCGCCGGTTGCCGACGGCCGCGGCGCGGCGCAAACGGATCGATGACGCGGCCCCCCGCCAAGGTGCGCCGGGCGGCGTGGTCGCGCAACACCGCACGGTCGCCGCACAGCGCACCGACCGGCCGCTCCAGGTCCAGCTGCACAAAACCGCTCTCGCCCGGAGCAATTTCCCGCGACCCGAGCACTGCGGCCCGACCGACCGTATCTGTCGTGCCGAGATGCAGATGGACTGGCAGCCCGTCGCGCAAGGGAGCTTCGGCGTAGCGTGAGACGCGCAATGAGAGGTCGAACCGCGTCGTCGGCGCGTGCCGCTCCGCAGCGAGGATCCAGTCCCCGCGGCGCGGCTCGCCGCCTTCCGGAAACGAGGCGGCGACATTGATCGCACAACGCTCGCCGGCGGCGGCGGTCTCGATGGGGCGGTTGTGACCGTGCAACCCGCGGACCCGCACGGGTGTGCCCTGCGGGCTGAGCACGAGGCGATCGCCGGTCGCCACGGTGCCACCGGCTATCGTGCCGGTGACGACGAGCCCGATTCCGGGCAGGGTAAAGGCCCGGTCGATCGGCATCCGGAACAAGCCCGATGTGGAAGCCGCCATCCGGCTGCGAGCAGCTGCTTGCGCGGATTTTTGCAGATGCTCTGCGAGAGCGGCAATCCCGTGGCCGGTCCGGCTCGACACCGGGAAAATCGCCGCTCCCGGAAACTCCGCCGCGGCGAGCAGCGCG
>Ga0307479_10006446_pt1 | contig 10783 bp, 8 predicted proteins | sample atmos_gasesECM4C_FD_203743 | JGI IMG/M metagenome (GOLD analysis project Ga0307479, IMG submission 203743) | Hardwood forest soil microbial communities from Morgan-Monroe State Forest, Indiana, United States - atmos_gasesECM4C_515 | ecosystem: Environmental > Terrestrial > Soil > Temperate...
ATACCCCACGTGCACCATGCAATCCTGGCAACGAGGGTCGCGGCCGCGGCCGTACTTCTCCCACGGCGTGTCCTCGATGAGGCCATTGAAGGTCTCATGGTGTGTGTCTGTCATCAAGTAGCACGGGCCTTTCCAGCCGCGCGGGTTATAGGTGGGCATGCCCCACGCCGTGCACATCAGTTCGCGCTCGCCGCGAAGATACTCCATATAAATCGGGGAAGTTACGATGTTGTAGCGCTCGAGAAGCTGGCTCGCGCGCCGGAACTTCTCGCGAATTTCTTCGCGCGACATGAATATTTCCTTGGTCATCACCGCCGCGTAGGAATACGCCGGCGACAGCATATGGCCATCAACGCCAAGCGTCTGCAAATAGGCGAAGAGGTCGGCAATTTCCTCGATGTCCGTTTCTTTGTAAATCGTCGTGTTGGACGTAACCAGGAATCCCGCGGCTTTCGCGGCCTTGACTCCCTCGATCGCTTCGCGGAAAACGCCGTCGCGTTCGACACAAATGTCGTGCGTCTTCTCCAGGCCGTCCAGATGAACGTTAAAGAAGAACCGCGAAGTGGGCTTGAAATTTCGAAGCTGCTTGCGGATGAACATCCCGTTCGTGCACATGTAAATGTGCTTCTTGCGGGCAAGGATTTCGCTCGTCAGCCGGCCGATTTCCGGATAGATCATCGGCTCGCCGCCGCAAATGGAGACGATCGGCGTCCCGCATTCATCCACTGCTTTCAGGCACTGTTCCACAGTCAGCATTTCGTCAATCGTGGACTTGTACTCGCGAATCCGGCCGCAGCCCGTGCATGTCAAGTTGCAGGCGTGCAGCGGCTCAAGCATCATCGTGAGCGGAAACTTTTTCACCCGGCTCAGGCTCTTGCGCGCTAGATAGCCCGTCATGCTGGCCGTCATGCTCAGCGGAACTCTCATCCATTACCCCCGTTTGCAGTTAGATGCTGCAACTCCTCCGGAAGAATCTTCACAGTGCAAAATCTCCGGCGGCCTTTGTTCATGTTGTTATAGCGGCCGAGCGCATAGAGCGGAAAGGAGTTTCGGTACAAGTGATACTTCAAATAAAAAACGCACGGGAAACCCGTCCCGGTAAATTGGTCTTCGTCCCACGTGCCATCGGCGTTCTGATGCTCGACGAGCCATGCCACCGCTCGTTCCACGGCCGGATCGCGCGGGCCGACCACGGCGAGAAGGCCGATTAATCCCCAGGCCGTCTGCGAAGGCGTGCTCGTTCCCTTTCCCTTTAACGATGGATCGTAATAGCTGAGGATAGACTCGCCGAAGCCGCCGTCGCGGTTTTGAACCGAGCGCAACCAGTCTGCTGAGCGCTCGCAATCCGGCTGTGACGACAGTCCCACGGTTTCGAGGGCGCGCAGCACGCCGCTCGTCCCATACACATAATTCACGCCCCAGCGACCGAACCAGGAGCCATCGGCGGCCTGATCCTTGCGCAGAAATTCGCGGGCGCGGACGATGGCCGGATGCGTCGCCGACCACCCCATCTGACCAAGGCATTCGACCACACGCGCCGTTACGTCGGACGTCGATGGGTCGAGCATTGCATTGTGATCGGCAAACGGGATGTGATTCAGGAACTCCAGACTGTTCTCGTGGTCGAAGGCGCCCCATCCGCCGTCGCTGTTCTGCATGCTCAAGAGCCAGGCAAGTCCGCGACGGGTTGCGTTGCTCAGCCGGGTCCGGTCCGGGTCGGCAACGCGCGTGAGCGCCATCAGCACAAAGGCAGTGTCGTCCACGTCCGGATAAAAATCATTCTGAAACTCGAAGGCCCAGCCGCCTGGCGCGGCCTTGCGGTTCTTCACCTGCCAATCGCCAGGGCCGAGAATCTGATTGTCGAGCAGCCACCGCTCCGCGGCAATGAGCGATGGATGCGCTACATCCAATCCCGCTTCCTCAAGCGAAACCATCGCAATCGCCGTGTCCCACACCGGCGAAATGCAAGGCTGGACGCGCAGGGTGTTCTCTTCCTCGATTTCGTAGTGCTCCAGGTGCCTGATCTCTCGCGCGATGAGAGGATCGGCCGGGTCGCCGCCATCGGCCAGCAACGCATAAATCGAATTCATCATCGCGGGGTAGATCGTTCCCAGCCCTTCGCTGCGTTCCAGCCGCTCGAGCATCCACTTGCGTGCACGCGCCAGGGCAGCCTTGCGAAACGGCTGCCACGGAAAGCGCTCGTGAAGCTTGATCGCGCGATCCAATAGCAAAAACAGATTCTTCCAAGAGACGACCTGATTGTCCCAATTGAATGATTTCGGCTTCGCGCCGGGAACCTTGAACAACTCGTCCACCGTGACGCCTTCCGGCAGATGCCAATCGGGCTTTTGGGAGTAAATGATCGCCAGCGGAATCACGATCCCGCGCGTCCACGACGACATCTCGTAGAGATTCACCGGAAGCCACGTCGGCAACAGCATCAGCTCGGGCGCAATGGACGGTACAATGCTCCAATCCACCGCACCCACCATGGCCAGATAAAAACGCACGTACGAATTGGTCACCTCGATGCCACCCAGTTCGCGAACACGCTCTTTCGCGCGCTCGAGATGCGGTGCTGTCGCGCGATCGCCCGCGAGCTGCAGAGCCACGTAGGCCTTTACGGTCGCATTTACTTCGGAAGGGCCGTCTACGAAGATGTTCCAGCCACCATCAGGAAGTTGGCGCGCGCGGATATACCTCGCAAGCTTCTCCACCTTCTCGGATCGCAGCCGACCCAAAATGTGAAGATAGAGGATGTAATCGGACTCGAGTGTGGTGTCTGCTTCCAGCTCACCCCACCAATAACCCTCTTGCGCCTGGGTGGACAAAAACCACTTCACGCTTCGAGTAGCAGCCTCCTCGGCCAGCGATTCCAGATTCCGGCTGGTCGCGATTGCGGCGCCCTGCGCAATACCTTCCCAACGCAATCCTGCCTCACGGTTCATCAGCACCTCAGTCATAGGAAGTAATATCCATCGCAAGCAGGCCACTTCGGAACACTGAAGTTCCACCTAAGCGGCCTATATCTAACCCCGCCTGCTCTCGTGTGAGTAACGTTAAGACGTGGAACGCTTGCCGTTTTCCCCGTCGGCACGCGCGGATAGACTCAGCGCTTTCCCTAGCCTCACGCCCAAGGCGTCCAAGTCCGGCCCTGCCAATCACTTTCTGAGCCGGGCTTGCGTTACCTACGAGAAAGCGGATATCACTTCAAGTCCAAAATCGAGTCCGGCATTACGCTAACACTAATATTGTCTTTGGCTTTCCGCCTGCGGTCAACTAAAAAGAGAGGCGGTTGCCTTAATTGGGATGTGGGGTGTGTCGGAAACGCTGCTTGACAAGCCTTACCAGATCCCGCGGTAGTGGGCTTCCCAAGCGCTGCAGGAATGCCGGTTTACTTTTGGCCAAGAGCGGTAGGCGCGTCGCCGCCTTGCTGCCGTCCTTCGGCGAACGGAAAACGAACGTGTCAACAAGGCGTAGCGCGGCTCGTGCGGATGGCTTGAAATCGGCTGCAGAAGAGTCAAGCACCATCAGGAACAAGTCAGGCTTCCAGAATCTCACAATAGCGCCGCTTTCGATGATGACGTTTTCTGCGCCCTGAAGCATTGCGCCGAGGGGATCGAGTGCATCTTCGAGCAGGCCCTCCTTCGTCCGTGCCCAGAATGCTCGCTCAGCGCCCGCAGCGAGATAGCGCTTCGTGTCAACCATATTGAGCCTATCGCTATTGCGCGAGCGCCAGGATTCCTCGCGAATCACGTATGTGTGTGCTCTTGCGGCACAGTTGCAATCCGGCCCCATGACTGGGCAACCAGCTTCGATGTAGGGCGTAATCTTCACCGCGGTCCAGCGGGCCTTCGGAAAGGCCCGGATCAAGTCCACCACAAGGGCGGTCTTGCCCACCTTTCGAGATTGCCCGCCGACAACGAATAAGCGGGCGGAGAATGGAGCGCTCTTGCGTCGCACGATGATTTTCATAGCCTCTGACGAAATCAATATGCGAAAAAAAGCCCACTAAGGCTGAAGAGGATAAATCGGTTTTTCTCCCGGCGGGCGCGTCTTCCACCGCTTGTGGACCCACAGCCACTGGTCCGGGTGCGCCCGGACATATTCTTCGATCACCTTCGTAAAGCGCGCGGTAGTCTCGCGTACGTCGGCTTCTTCGTCGCCCGAGCGGGCGAGTTCCACGGGATGCTCGAAGCGAAGGCGGTATTTGCGGAGGTCGACATCCCACGAGAGGAATCCAGGGACCACCGCCGCATCGGTGCGCAGCGCCAGACGTGCGAGGCCCGAGGTTGTCGAAGCCGGAGTCCCGAAAAAATCCACGAACACACCTTCTTCCAGCGAAGTATTGTGATCGGACAAAATGCCCACCGTTCCCCCGTCGTTTAACACTCTCAAAATCGCGCGGGCCGAACGATTCTTATCAATCGGCCGGTTCCCCGAAAGGCAGCGGTAATGATTGATGAGCGCATCCACGCGGCGGTTTGCAATCGGCCGCACAAGAAAGTGTAGCGGATAGCCATAAAGCGCATGGGCAAACGGCGCGAGCTCCCATGCGCTCATGTGGCCGGTCAGAAAAAGGACGCCCTTTCCTCGACGCCGTGCCGCATCGAAATGCTCGAAGCCGTCGAGAACCACGATTCTCTCGATTCTCTCGCGCGTGTATTTTGGAAACTGGGTGAACTCGCCCGCCATCCATCCAATCTGCTGGACCATCCCGCGGATTACTTGCTTCCGCTTTTGCTCGCTCCAGTCTGGAAACACCAGATGCAGGTTGAACATCGCCGTACGGCGCAGAGGTGTGCGAATCGCATACGCAACGGCGGCAAACCTCGCGCCCACGAATCGCGCCGCCCGTCTTGGCAGCACTCCCAGCGACTTCACCCCCACCCACGCTGCAGCGTATTCAATCCATTCACGCATCGGCGAGCATTATGCCGAGGCCAAGCGTTGCGCGCCAGTGTCCGAACTGGGCGAATGCCTCGGCAGCCGGAATCCGGATTGCAATGATAGACTCGTCGCGGTTTGAGTGACTCCTCACAACAGATGCGAAACCACGGCCGCGGGTATTTGCTCGCCACTGCCCTCATCATCCTGATTTGCCTTTTCGGGCATCTCGGCGCAATCGGCCTTGTTGGACCGGACGAGCCGCGCTATGCCTCGATCGCTCGCGGGATGGCGGCCACCGGCGATTGGGTCACGCCGCGTCTGTACGGTCAACCCTGGTTCGAAAAGCCAATTCTTTACTACTGGGCTGGCGCCATGGGATTCCGTCTGCATCTCCGTGATGAATGGGCCGCTCGGCTGCCTTCCGCGTTTGCCGCTCTCGCCGCCGCGATTGCAATCGGCTGGCTTGGGTGGAAGCCCTACGGTCATGACGGCAATCCGGCGGCAAGTCCCGTGTTGATCGCGCCCCTTCTCTTTTCTACGAGCGTGGGCGCTATCGGCTTTGCGCGCGCAGCCGGCCCCGACATGCTCTTTACAGCAGCACTCACCCTCGCGATGGCAAGCGCGGCGAGCGTGCTGCTCCCTTCCGGCGCTTTGAACATGGATCGCTCTTCGCACGGAGATGCCCGGAGCGGATCGGCAATTGTTGCCCTATTCGGCATATTCCTAGGCCTGGCCGTCCTCGCGAAAGGACCTGCCGGAATCATTCTGGCAGGCGGCGCGATCGGAATCTGGGCGATTGCGACGCAGCAGTGGAATGCCGCCGTTCGGCTCGCGCACCCGATTGGGATCGCATCGTTCTGCATCGTGGCTCTGCCGTGGTACGTGCTCTGCGCGCTGCGGAATCCCGAATTCATTCGCGTCTTCCTCGTCGAGCACAACTTCCAGCGCTATCTCACGCCCGTTTTCCAGCACCGGCAGCCATTCTGGTTTTTCGCACCCATCTTGCTCCTGGCGCTGTTTCCATGGACCGCGCTTCTCTTCCCCGCCGCCATGGAAGCGCTGCGGCTCCGGCGCGAAAAATCCTGGACTAACTCGCCAGGATTATTCTTTGCCTGTTGGACTTTCTTTCCTCTGCTCTTTTTCAGCGTTTCGCAATCAAAGCTGCCCGGCTACATCCTGCCCGCCGTTCCCGCAGCCGCACTGCTTCTGGGGATTTCACTCTCGCGGTGGATGCGCGCTGCTCCGGCGTCTGGACGATGGGGTTTGGCCGCTGTGGGCGCCACTTGGATCGTGGTGGGAGCAACGGCCCGCTGGACCGTGCGCCTACCTGGTGGCGCCATGGACGATCTCCAAAATGCGTTCTTCTATTGCGCGATCATCGCGATCGCCGCGGGTTGCATGATAACGGCTCTCGCGTTCATTCGCATCCGCGCTGCGCTCGGGTGTTCGCTCATTCTCGTTCTTTTCTTCGTCGAAATTGCCGGCCTTCGCCTGCTGCCTGCACTCGACCCTTACATTTCGGCGAGACCTCACGGAGAAATCCTTCGCAACGACCGTCACCTCGACCGTCTGTTTACGTTCGAGTTGCAGCGGTCATGGAGCTATGGCCTGGCGTTCTACCTCAACCGCCAGATTCCTGAATGGTCGCCGTCCGATCCCGAAGGGGCCCTGGTTCTTACGACGCCGGCGGGATTCGAACAACTGAAACGCCTCGGCCGCTTTCACGGCACGCTCGAAGAAGAATATGTGGGAGTGCTCTACGTGCCTGTCGCGCCGGCCCCGCACTAGCAGCGTTCTTCGCGAAACACTTTCCTGGCGGGCCAGAGTTATCTCGACTTTTTCGATGCGTTGGAACTAGCGGGGCGGAATGTATTGCAGGAAGAAATTCACGATTTGGCTCTCGTAGTTCTTGCGGTCATCATCGCCCATTTCCCGGTAGCTCGCGTGTTCGCGCACGAGCTCCTTGGGATCCGGCGAGTGATCAAAGAGACGAATCGTTTCGTTGGTTAGGTCCGGCCTGTCGTCCGCCTGGAAAAAGAGTTTAGGGACTCCCTTCAACCGGATCAGGGCTGCCGTCACTGGTGGCTCATGACGATACCTGTAGTTCAGCATGCGGAATCCGAGATCGCAGAAACGGCCAACATAGGGCAGCACAGCGAGCCCCGACTGTCGTGCTTCGATCTGAACCATGACGCGTGGATCGCTGTACGGCGATTCCAGGGCGAGCGCGGCGATCCGCGTATCAGACGAGGCCACTTCAAGCGAGGCGTACGCGCCCATGTCAGCGCCCCAAAGGCCAAAATGCTTCGTGTCCACGTCGTCGCGTGTCGAAAGCGCTTGAACGGCCGAGCGAAGCTCGCTCGTTTCGCGATAACCAAGCGTCGTGACGCCCACGCTCGACCCATGACCAATGAAATCGAACAGGAAAACGTTGAACTGATGCTCCTGAAGCGACGACACAAGCGTAAGGACATCGGAGCGCTGCGAAAGATAGCCGTGAGTGAGAATCACGATTGGCGCTCCGCGCAAACCTGGAAAGAACCAGCCTTCGCGAGAAGTGCCATCTGCAAGAGGAAAAGTGAACGTCGTGGGATGCCCCATCATCACGGCCAAATCGAAAGTGGATGGGTTCCGGGACGGGTGCACGATCTGGTAAAGCAAAATCCCCGAGATCGTCGAAATGGAAACGAAGACGAAAAGAAACAGCGCCAGGACGACGGAGAGAATCTTGGCGAGACGCGTTGTGGGGTAGCGCAGCTCGGAAAGGACGGCCATCTAAGAGCGGGCGTTCAGCAGTCGCACCTCGGCGCGCCGCATGTTAGCACAATTCTCCAGCAACCTTCTTTCCCAGCGAGACAGCTGTCGTGAACCGTGGAGGGTTGGGTTCTCCAGCCGCTCACAGCTATAATATGCTTGAGGGCGTTTGCCCCTCTTCGATGCCGATTCCAACCTCCACGCAACTCGTCGATCTCCGCCAGGTTCACTCGCGTTCCCTGGAAGTTCTCTTCCAGGAAGAAGTGCAGCACTGGCGCGACGAACTCTACTGGGACTACCGCCCGTCGGTCGATCTTATCCGAAAGTTTATAGACTCGCGCTCGCTGGGCGGCTACGTGGCCATGAAAGGCGGGCAGCCGGCCGGCTACGGCTTTTACGTTCTTGAGGATCACAAAGGGCTAATCGGCGGCCTCTTCGTATCTTCGCACGTTCCCCAGGCGCCAATCACGCAGCAGCTACTGGACGAAATCCTCTTGACGTTGCGCGCCACGCCGCGATTGCAGCGCGTGGAAGCGCAATTGATGCCGTTCGGCATCGAGCTCGAATCCGGCTTTCTCTCCAAGCATTTTCACCTTCATCCACGCCAGTTCATGCTGCTGCCGCTGGCGGGCGCAAAGCTTAGCGGTAAGCCGTTATCGAGCGGCTTGCGGCTCGAGCCCTGGACCGACAAAGCCTTTGACCCCGCAGCGCGGCTGATCCAGCTTGCCTATGCGGATCACGTGGACGGCGAGATCAACGATCAGTACCGCAGCGAAGCGGGCGGCATGAAATTCCTGCGCAATATCGTCCTCCTCCCCGGGTGCGGCCAGTTCATGCCTGAGGCTTCATTCCTCGTGCGGCCGGCGACCGGCGACCGGCCCGTCGGAATGGTGTTGACCTCGACAGTTGCCCAGGGGGTGGGCCACACAACGCAGATTTGCGTCCTCCCGGGCTATCAGGGCCACGGCATCGGCCGGTCACTGATGGAAAGCTCGATTCAGGCGTTGCGCCGCCGGAATTACGAATATCTCTCGCTGACGGTAACCGGAATCAACAAGCCGGCTGTCGAGCTGTACGAGCATCTCGGCTTCGGAACGATCAAGACCTTCGCGGCGGGCGTCTGGGAGGGGTAGCCGTTGCTACTTTTTCGCGCGATCTTTCAGCAGGCCTTTTAGTTCGTCCATGAATTCCTTTACGTCTTTGAAGTCGAGGTACACGGACGCGAAGCGGACGTATGCGACCTTGTCGAGTTTCTTGAGCCGGTTCATCAGCTGTTCGCCGATTTCAGACGTGGTGCGCTCGCGTTCGGGCGCTTCGCTAACGAATGCTTCGGCTTCGTCGACGATCGCTTCAAGCTTGAGGACCGGCACGGGACGTTTCTCGCAGGCTTTCAGCAATCCTTGTAGAATTTTCTGGCGGTCGAATTTTTCGCGGCGGCCGTCCTTCTTGATGACCATGTACGGAATTTCATCAATACGCTCATAGGTCGTGAATCGGCGGCTGCACTTCAGGCATTCGCGGCGGCGGCGAATTAGATCGCCCGTGCGCGCCTCGCGCGAGTCCACCACTTTGTCGTCAAGATGCGAGCAGAATGGGCACTTCACTAATGCATCTCTCCCGGATTATCCAATCGCTCCGACGGCGTCGACTTTGCCAACTCCGACAGCTCCGCCTCTTCGGCTGATTTCGCTTCTTCCTTTCCTGCCTCAGCCATTTTCCGCAGCTCGCCCATCGACCATCCTTCGCGAAGCAGCATGGGCAATCCGACCAAACAAGGGGACGCAAACGTAATTAGCCAAATCATGACCGCGGCGGTCACGGCCGATTCCTGTTCTACTCCAAAGATCCGATTCAATACAAGAAACGTAGCCACCTGCGCTCCGCCGCCCGCTACGGGTAATTGCGCCACTGAACCAACCATGGTGAACGCAAAGACCAGAACGGCGCTCGAAAAATCGAGTTGCGCCAACTCCCCGCCGAGGGCATGGGTGATCCATAAATAGACCAGCGCGACCAGGAACCAGTGCGCGGCCGTGTAGCACACGAGCACGCCGAGATCGCCCCACGTGCGGATACCCTGCAAGCCGTCGCTGAAACCATCGAGCAGAAGCGCTATTTTCTCGCGCCAACCTTTTCGCCATGAGGGATGGCTTAGCTGGCGCGCGAGCCATTGGGCGCCGTGGTACCGGAAGTAAATGAGGAAGCTGACGAGAAGGATAACGCCAATGAGAAGCACCGCTCCCGCCGACCGCGTGGTCTTCATCACCAAGTCGTCGGCGCTGCCACCATGCCCGCGCCGTTGAAATAGAAGCAGGGCGATAGTGGCAAGGACAACGGTCGCGGCAAAATCCGACACTCGCTCAAGGACGTACACGCCGAACATTCCCGGCATGGAGAGCGAATCCTTCTTGGCGATCAACACAGGACGAATCGGCTCGCCTGGCCGACCCATCAGAAACGTGCACGTAAATCCCATGAGCGTTGCGCCGTACACGTTGCCAAAGTGCGTCGCGCCGAGCATGCGCGAAAAACGCATCCAGCGAAGCGCGCGGATTGCGTAGCACACGTAAATGGCTGCGACCGCGAGGAGCAAAAGCGAAATTCGTGCTTCGCGAAGCGATTGCCCGACCATCCCCCAATGAAAGCCTTCGAGCGAGATCGAGTTGCGAAACTTGTAGAAGAAAAATCCGAGCGCCAGAACGGCGAGCAGGAGCAGAAGATAGCGTGGCAACCGTCGGAGCATGGATTGCGCACCGTAGCAGTTCAGTTCCGAGAGTGTCAAGGCAGGGTTTTCGCGGAGATTGTAGCGGGAGCGGCGGGGCGGCTGCAGACACTCCGCGTCCTGCAGACATACAGATTGGGGGCAATCCCGATGCTGGCCCAATGACCACAGCCCGCCCGAAGTTTGATACCGCGAAGGCCGGTAAACCTCCCGATATCAGGGCGTAAGCGGGTCAGCGAGAAGCCATTCACAGATAAGAAGCGAAGCATTGTTGTTCTCACGAAGAGGCGGGAGTGTGCTCGTCAGGCGAGGCGATTTCAGGAACGGCATCGCCGGACCAAATGAAGAGAAAAAGGAGGAATCCATGAAAAAACAAGTTCTTAGGCTGGCGGCGGGGTTACTGCTCTCGTCGTTTTC
>Ga0307479_10006447_pt1 | contig 10783 bp, 5 predicted proteins | sample atmos_gasesECM4C_FD_203743 | JGI IMG/M metagenome (GOLD analysis project Ga0307479, IMG submission 203743) | Hardwood forest soil microbial communities from Morgan-Monroe State Forest, Indiana, United States - atmos_gasesECM4C_515 | ecosystem: Environmental > Terrestrial > Soil > Temperate...
AGGCCGCGGAATCACTCGCGCATTATCATCGGCCGGCGTCGCATCGTATTCTCCGTGAGAATCTCAACGATGCATCCAAGGACGTCCGTTTTTGGTGCGCCTACTCGCTTGCCCAGATGGCTGACGAGGAGGCGCTTATCCCCTTGAGGAAACTCGCCAGAGACGATCGAGTCGTAAGTCGGTCAGCAGGGAAGCGAATGCAGCTATTCGCATCATTCGGAAATCGATGCGAGAGCGCGGGAGACGGCGTAAGCCATGCCTCTTCTGCTCAAAAACACCCGCAAAAGGGGATTCTCAGGAGTCGCGTACTTGAAGAGTACGGAATGATTTGCGTGGGGCGAGCGCGTGTGGTAATTAACTTAGCTCTGCGTGTGCGTGCGATTCGGACATAGCCTCACCGTTCGGTTGGAATTCGACGCAGCGTCGGCGAGCCGACAGCGAAATGCCCGCCCGGGAAACGGAAGCCATCATCTTGAAGACTTTTCCGCTGGGCGAGGCCGACCGCCTGGTGAGCTTTCTTGGACGCGCGTCCGGCCGGGTTCGGGGCGTGGCTGCCGGCGCCCGGCGCGTGAAGAACCGCTACGGCTCGACGCTGGAAGTCCTTTCTCACGTACAGATCTGGTACGTGGAGAAGGAAACACGAGAGCTGGTGCGTATCCAGCAATGCGAGCTTCTGGAGTCCTTTCACAAGGCGCAGAGCAACTATGAACTGAGCATAGGGCTGGCGGTGATCAGCGAGACCGCTGAGTTGGTGTTGCCCGACCATGAGGTGGCCGAGCCGATGTTCCGGCTGATCCTCCTGGCCGTGCGCGAGATCGAGCGGACCGGGGATTGGGCCCTTCCGTTGAGCTACTTCGCGTTCTGGACGGTGAGGCTAGGCGGATGGCTGCCCAGGTTTGATCGCTGCGCGCAATGCGGCGCGGAGTTCGGAACTGGCGCGGCATATCACGCGCCCTGGGAGCCAGGGCCGCTGTGCGAGGAGTGCCGGCGTCCGGGAATGAAGCCGCTGCACCTGGAAACGCGTCAGCTCGCCGAGCGATTTACAGGGGAGCGATTGGATCAAATGGGCGCCCAAACAACTTCAAGTATCGCTTTAAGCGAGCTGCGCGAAGCGGCGCTGAACTGGATCGAACACCACAGCGATCGAAAACTGAAAACCCGGACGCTTTTGGAGACGACTTGAAAGCTAAAGTAAAACTTGAGAGGCAGGGCGGCCTTACATTTCAAGATCTAATTTTGAAATTATCGCAATTTTGGGCGCGCCAAGGTTGCGTGCTCCAGCAACCGTATGATGTGGAAGTCGGGGCAGGGACGATGCATCCAGAGACATTCTTGCGCGTGCTCGGTCCCGCGCCGTATCGCGTGGCGTACGCGCAGCCGAGCCGTCGGCCCGCCGACGGGCGCTACGGCGAAAATCCCAATCGGCTGTACAAGCATCTGCAGTTTCAAGTCATCCTCAAGCCCTCGCCCGTAGACGTGCAAGACGTCTACCTGAAAAGTTTGGCCGCGATCGGCATCGACCTCAAGGAGCACGACATTCGGTTCGAGGAGGACAACTGGGAATCGCCGACGCTCGGCGCTTGGGGCATTGGCTGGCAAGTCCTGCTCGACGGACTGGAGATCACCCAGTTCACCTACTTCCAACAAAGCGGCGGAATTGACCTGGACCCTATCTCGGTGGAGCTGACCTACGGATTGGAACGTATCTGCGCTGGTCCGAGAACAAGAGCTATGGCGATATCCGGCTGGCGGAAGAGCAGCAGTTCTCTGTCTACAGTTTCGATCGAAGCGATGCAATTGCGATTCGTTCTGAATTCGAGTTGCACGAGAAGCAAGCTAAAGAACTACTTGAAGGTTTTGCGGGAGTCGAAGGGAAGGAGCGTGCGCTCTATCCAATCCTGCCGGCCTACGATCACTGCCTGAAATGCTCGCACCTGTTCAACTTGATGGACGCGCGCGGCGTGATCTCCACAACCGAGCGCGCGGCGTTGATGGCTCGCGTGAGGGCTCTGGCCTGCCGCGCCGCCGCATCTTACTTGGAGCAGATCGGCGGAGCACCGATCCGCCGCGAGGTACGGGCGTGAAGCCGGCAACCAGGAAAGGGCAACCCGCCACGAAGCCGGGCTTGGCCCAACCGGAGGCCGGACTGGAGTTGCTGTTTGAAATCGGCTGCGAAGAGGTTCCCGCGGGGATGATCGCCAAGGCCGCCGACGATCTCAAGGCGTACATCGAAAAGTTACTGACCGCGGAGAGCATCGGCGCGGGGACAACAGTCCAGACGTTCGGAGGCCCGCGCCGACTGACCTTATGGGCGCATAACTTGCCCCGGAAGCAAGCCGATGTCGTCAACGAAGTGACCGGGCCGCCCAAGTCGGTGGCCTACGATTCGGTCGGCGAGCCGACACGCGCCGCAGTCAGTTTCGCGGAGAAGCAGGGCGTCGCCCTTCACGAGGTGTTTGTGGTCGCTACCCCGAAGGGTGAATACCTGGCCGCCAAACAAGTCCGGCGCGGCCGCGCCACCGAACAGATCTTGGCCGACATTCTTCCGCGCGCCGTTCACGATTTGGCCTGGCCGCGTTCGATGACCTGGACCGGCCTCGACGGTCCGCGCTTCATCCGCCCAGTTCGCTGGATCGTCGCGCTGCTCGGTGGCAAGCCGCTGAAGCTCACCTGCGCGGGGATACCTGCCGGGGACACGACGCGAGGCCATCGCTTCCTCGGTGCGCAAGTCATTCGTGTGCGCAACTTCGCGGACTACGAAAAGAAGCTGGCCGCGAACGGAGTCATCGTCGGCCCGTCGGAGCGGCGCGCCAAAATTGAAAAGGAGCTGGCTGCGCTGACCAAAGCGGCAGGACTTCGGCTACATGCCGATCCCAATCTGCTGGACCTTGTCGCGTACCTGAATGAGTGCCCGACGGTCATTCAGGGGAAGTTTGATCCAACGTTTCTAAGCCTGCCGGATGAAATCCTGGTCACGGTAATGCGCGACCATCAGAAATATTTTGCGCTGGAGAAGCGTGGCGGGGAACTGGCGCCGGCGTTCCTGGCGGTGATCAATCTGGCCAGAGATCCCAAAGGCCTGGTACGCGCCGGGCATGAGCGGGTGCTGCGGGCGCGGTTTGCCGACGCACAGTTCTTCTGGACCGCAGACCAGAAATGTCGGCTCGCCGACTATCTCCCCAAGCTCGAAAAGATCACTTACGAATCCCGCCTGGGCAGCTATCGGGACAAGGTGGAGCGCATCCGTGCCGTTGCCCGCTGGCTCACGGAGCAATGGTTCAATCTCGGCATGATCCAAGCTCACGTAGCCGACGCCGACCGCGCCGCCGAACTGGCCAAGTGCGACCTGGCTACCGAAATGGTTCGCGAGTTCACCGAGTTGCAAGGCATCGTCGGCGGACTCTATGCGCGCGCGCAAGGCGAGGCCGGCGATGTCGCCGACGCGATTTACGATCACTATCGCCCAGTGGGGTTGGACGATCCCATTCCGCGCAACCTCATAGGCTGCGCAGTAGCCATGGCCGATAAGCTCGACTCGATCGTCGGTTGCTTTGCCGTCGGCCTAGTCCCCACCGGCTCGAGCGATCCTTACGCCCTGCGTCGCGCGGCTCTCGGCGTGGTCAAGATTATTCTCGACAAGAAGTTGCCGGTCTCGTTATCGCAGGCAGTGGGTGCCGCGGCGAAGGTGCTCCATGCCGCTGCTCCCAAGAAGAATGTCAGCCCGAAGCAGGAGGCTCAGATCCTGGACTTCATTCTGGACCGCGCGCGTTACGTCTTCCGCGAACGCGCCGGGTACGGCTACGACGAGGTCAGCGCGGTCTTCCGTTCCGGGGCGGACGACTTGCTGGACGCGGAGAAGCGTTTGGCGGCGTTGCGCTCGATTCGCAAGACGAAGAATTTCGAGCCGCTGGCGGTCTCGTTCAAGCGCATTCGCAAGATCTTGGAAAAGTCCAACATGAAAAGTGATGGGCTTACGGCCCAGCCCGAACTTTTCGAGAGCGAGGCGGAAAGGGAGCTGTTTGCCGCGGGGCGAGCGGCGGCGGCCAAAGTGCAAACGGAAAAGCGCGCCGGGCAGTACGAGCAGGCGCTTGAGCGCATAGCAGGCTTGCGCAAATCGATCGATCGCTTTTTTGATGAAGTGATGGTGATGGCGGAAAACGAGGCGGTGCGCAAAAATCGGTTGGCGCTGCTGGCGGAACTGTTGCGCGAGTTCACTACGGTAGCGGATTTTTCGGAACTCGGGGCGAGCGAGTGATATCAAGTTTTACTTGAGGTTGGGCTGTCGGCGAAAAATGTAGTCGGCACGCCGACATTGTTCGGGGATTCGTGGGCGATTTAGAATAAAAATCAAAGCGAGGATACAGTGACGAAATGGGTCTATTTTTTTGGCGCAGGCAAGGCAGAGGGCGACGGCACTTGGCGCGACTTGCTGGGCGGAAAGGGCGCAGGCCTGGCCGAGATGACCAGGATCGGCTTGCCGGTTCCGGCCGGCTTTACGATCTCCACCGAAGCTTGCGACTACTTCTACAAGAACGGCAAAAAGTATCCGGCAGAGCTGAAGAAGCAGGTGGCTGAACAGGTGGCGCGCCTGGAGAAGGTCACCGGCAAGAAGCTGGGTGACCCCAAGAATCCCTTGTTGGTCAGCGTGCGCTCGGGCTCGGCGCGGTCGATGCCCGGCATGATGGAGACGATCTTGAACCTCGGGCTCAACGAACGCTCGGTGCAGGGCTTGGCGCAGAGCACTCGGAACGAGCGCTTCGCTTATGACGCGTACCGCCGCTTCGTGCAGATGTATTCGACCGTGGTGATGGAACTGCCGAAGGAAGATCTCGAGCACCGCTTGCGCGCGATGAAAGAGAAGCTCGGCGTCAAGCAGGATACCGACGTGCCGGCCAGCGGCTGGAAGGATTTGGTCAAGGAATACAAAGCCAACTTCCGTGAGAAGACCGGCAAGGATTTCCCCGAAGATCCCATCGAGCAATTGTGGGGCGCCATTGGCGCGGTGTTCGGCTCGTGGATGGCGGAAAAGGCGGTAACTTACCGCCGCGTTGAGAAAATCACCGGCTTGCTCGGCACGGCCGTGAATGTAGTTCAGATGGTTTTCGGCAATACCGGTGATACTTCCGGGACAGGCGTGTGTTTCACGCGCGATCCCAGCTCCGGCGAAAAGATCTTCTACGGGGACTATTTGGTGAACGCGCAAGGCGAAGACGTGGTCGCCGGCATTCGCACGCCCATGCACTTGAGCGAAATGAAAAAAGCCATGCCCAAGGTGTATGCGCAACTCGAGGAAGTTCGAGTAAAACTTGAGAAGCACTATCGTGACATGCAAGACATGGAGTTCACCGTCGAAGACGGCACGCTTTACATGTTGCAGACGCGCACCGGCAAACGCACGCCGGCTGCCGCGTTCCGCATCGCGGTGGACATGGCCAACGAAAAGCTCATCTCCAAAGAAGAAGCGATCGAACGGATCAAGCCAGAAGACATCGAGCGGCTGTTCTATCCGATCATCGATGCCAAGGTCGATAAGCGCTCGTTGGAGTCGCGAATTCTAGCGAAGGGCATCAACGCCGTTCCGGGCTCGGCGGTCGGCAAAGTTGTTTTTTCTGCGCACAAGGCAGAGGACTGGGCGGCCAAGGGCGACAAAGTGATTCTGGTGCGGCGCGAAACCAGTCCGGAAGATGTGGGCGGCATGGCGGTCGCGCAGGGTATTCTCACGGCGACCGGCGGCAAGACCAGTCACGCCGCAGTGGTTGCTCGAGGCTGGGGCAAGTGCTGCGTCGTCGGAGCCGACGCGCTGAATATCGACTACAAGACCAGCGTGATGACCACCAACGGCAAAGTGGTGAAGGAAGGCGATTGGCTTACGCTCGATGGCAGCGAGGGCCTCGTATACACCGGCGAAATGCCGCTGGTTGTTCCGCAGCTCCCCAAATCGTACGACATATTAATGAAGTGGGTGGATCAGACGCGGCGCCTCGGCGTGCGCACCAATGCGGACACGCCGCAGGATTCGCGCAAAGCGCGCGAGTTCGGCGCGGAGGGCATTGGACTGTGCCGCACAGAGCACATGTTCTTCACCGACTTCGAGCAGCCGGAACGCAGCCACGAGCGGCAGCGCGCGATTCAGGAAATGATCTTGGCGGACACGAAAGAGGCACGCGTGGCGGCGCTCGACAAGTTGCTGCCGTTCCAGCGACGCGACTTCATCGGCATCTTCAAAGCCATGGACGGCTTTCCTGTGACCATCCGTTTGATTGATCCGCCGCTACATGAATTCGTTCCTCACGAGCGCGCCAAACAAGAGGAACTGGCCAGAGAACTCAATCTCGACGTTGATAAAGTGGCGCGTCGCGTTGAACAATTACATGAAGCCAATCCAATGTTGGGCCATCGCGGCTGCCGCTTGTGCATCACCTATCCGGAAATTCTCGAGATGCAGGTGCGCGCCATCATCGAGGCGGCCATCGAATGCCAGAAGCGCGGAGTTAAAGTATTACCTGAGATCATGATTCCGCTTACCCTGGATCGCAAGGAGTTGTCGATCCTGGAGCAAGCGACGCGACGTGTTGCCGATGACCTCATCAAGAAGGCCGGCGTCAAGCTGCCCTACCTTGTTGGGACCATGATCGAATTGCCGCGCGCTGCTTTGCTCGCCGACGAGATCGCCGAAGTCGCAGACTTTTTCTCGTTTGGCACCAACGACCTCACGCAAACTACGATGGGCCTGTCCCGTGATGATGCGGGCCGGTTCCTTCCGGACTATGTGGACGAGAAGAAGGCCGCGGTGTTTGCCGCCGATCCTTTTCAATCGCTGGATACCAAGGGTGTGGGTATGCTGATGCGATGGGGCATCGAGCGCGGGAGAAAAACGCGCGCCAAACTCAAAGTGGGCATTTGCGGAGAGCACGGAGGCGACGCGGACAGCGTGAAGTTCTGTCACGCGATCGGCATGGATTACGTTAGTGCATCTCCATTCCGCGTGCCGATCTCGCGGCTCGCTGCAGCCCAAGCCGTGATCGAAGACAAAAAGGCCTCCAAGTCAAAGCGAAAGTAATACTTTAATTTCCAATCAAGTTGGCATCCTGAAGAAGAAGTACAAGCCGAGGAAAAAGAAGACGATGTCGGGCGACCAGCCGGCCAGCAGCGGAGGAAGCTGGCCGACGCCGCCCATGGCGGCTAACAGCTCTGCTCCTAGCCAATAGATCATTCCAATGCCCAGGCCGATCGCCACCCCAGTTATGGCCCCGCGGGTGCCCACTAAAAACGCGAACGGAAATGCCAGCAACATGCTGACCGGCGCGATCAGCGGGAAAGCCAGCTTGCGGTGCCATTGCACGGTCAGAGCGGAAACGTCGAACCCTGCGCGGCGCATTTCATCGATGTAGCGGTGCAACTGCGGCCAACTCATCTGGATGGCTGGCAGCACTTCGCGATTAAAGTAACTGGGCCGCTCGGTAAGCTCGGGCAAATCCTTTACGTTGAAGTGCTCGTAGCGGACAATCGTGCCGCCGGAGAATTCCCGTACCCATCCGGATTCCAGCACCCAAAGCTTTTGCGTTTCCGACCACTGCGCGCGAGCGGCGAACACGCGGCGACGAACCTCGAACGTTGCCGGATCGATCTCCAGCACAGTTAGGCCGCCAAAAAGGTTCTGCGCCGGATCAAACAAATCGTAATTGTAGATTTTTGAATTTTGCCCAAATATCCAGCGTTCCGGTTGTTTATAGGTCTGCGGGGGGCGGCCTTTGATTTGATTGCGCAAGGCGTCCTGCCGCTGGTTGGCGTAAGGCAGGAAGGTATCGTCCAGCACGATCATGCTGCCTGCCAGGGCCAGTCCCGCGAACAACAGCGGCACCGCGAGGCGATAGAGACTTATTCCGCTGGCCTTGCAAGCGACGATCTCATTATTCTTGCTCATGATGCCCAGCGTCGCAAGAATCGCCACCAGCGCCGCAAGTGGCCCGAGCTGATAGAGCAAGTAGGGAGTCAGGTACCAGAAGTAATCCATCACCACGACAAACGCGATGCGATGGCGAGCAATGTCGTCGAGCAGCTCAAAGAAAGTGAATGCCTCAAACAAAAAGACGAATACCAGCATGAGTATCGCGAAATAACCGAGAAACCGGCGCAGCAGATACAAATCCATCAGCAGGGGCAGACTTCCACCGGAAGAAGTGTCAACTTCCCGGTGTGTGCGGCTGCCGTTGGTGATGCGTGCGGCCGCAGCTCTAACATGCGCTGTGCGCACCCGAATGAAACGCATCCAAGTTCTGAAGCGGCCAAACGGCTTGAACCATCTGCTCTCCCCGCGGAATTGTTCCATGCGTGGAAGCAGCGCCAAGCCTGCCAATACCAATACGGCGTCGGCAATCCACATTCCGACGGACGGCGCAACCGTTCCCTGGCGCGCCAGGCCGGCGCCCATGATTAACAGCAAATAGTACGAGGCGATGAGCACGACCGCTATCAGCGACCCTGCCGCGCGCCCGCCGCGTCGCGGTTGCGCGCCTAGCGGCACGGCAATCAGCGCAAAAGCCAAGCACGCTGCCGGGAACGCAAAGCGGCGGTACATCTCGACCCGCGCTTCCCGCCAGCCCGGCGTATCGTCGCGCGCTAATTCGCCCAACGACCGCTCCGGATTGCTGAGTTGCCGCGGGTGAGGGGGCACCAATCCGCTAACCTCGATGGGCCAATCACTCTGTCCAAACCCAGTTACCGAATAATGATCGGGATCGCTACGGTCGAATTCGTGGGTGCTGCCGCCCTGCAGATGCAGCTCCAGCTTGCCCTGCTTCGGCTCGGCAATTACAATCGCATTCTCCGCCAGGGTCACCCGCGAGCCGTTCTCTCCACCGGCTTCCGCGAGAAACACGCCGTGCCATTGCGTGCCGCTGGCTGAAACGTCATTGATGTACAGCACGAGTCGTGGAAAGCGTTCATCGAACACGCGAGGTTGTACCTGGAAGCTGACTTGCGACGTGAGCAGGTCGGTCTCCAGCCAGCGAAAGGTGCGCAGCGCCACCGGGCCGAGCCACAGAGTCATCAGCATGGTCGCCACTGTGCCGGTGAGCGCCAATACGCCAACCGGCAGCAAGATGCGCCGGCGGCCTATGCCCAGCGCGGTTAGCGCGATGATTTCGCTGTCCGCCGACATGCGGCCCAGCCCCAGCAGCACTCCGATGAGCACGGCCATAGGAATGGTAAAGGTGAATACGCCGGGAAAGATGCATAGAAAGAGCTTCAGGATTTGGCTGCCCGAACCGCTGTGCCGGACGAACAAAGCCATCAGACGTACGAGTTGCGGTACGAAGAAAACAAACGTGAAAACCACGAGTCCAAGGAACGCATGACGGAAAACTTCGCGGACGATGTAGCGGTCCAGGATGCGCATGTCAAGAATGCTGAGTGTAGCACGAGCGTCGATTCGCATCGGGAGGGACGCAGCCAATGAATCGCGTCAACTTGGTGGTTTTGTGGCACATGCACCAGCCGCAATATCGCGACCCCGAAACCGGGCAGTATGTTTTGCCGTGGACGCGATTGCATGCCCTGAAAGACTACTGGGGCATGGTCAAAGTGCTTGGGGAAGTGCCCGCTTTCCACGCCACATTCAATGTCGTACCCGCCCTAGGCATGCAACTTGAAGAGTATGCCAGCGGCGAATTCAGTGAGCCGTGGTTCATGCTGGCCTTTAAGCCTTCCGACCAGCTTACCCGCGAAGATAAGGCAGAGATCCTGGCTCGCGCTTTTCAACTCAACCATGAACGATTGATGTCGCGCTGGCCCCGCTTTGTGGAGCTGTTCGAGTGGTCGCGGCCGGCCGGCGGCGCGCAGGCCCAGGTGACCTTCACGCCGCGCGACTGGCGCGACTTGCAGGTACTATCGCAGCTTGCCTGGATGGACGAAATTTGGCTCGCGAAAGACGAAGTGGTCAGCCGGCTGGCCAGCAAGGGCAAAGATTATACCGAACGTGATAAATCCGCGCTGAAAGCCAAACAGCTGGAATTCCTCGGCCTCGTACTCCCAGCATATCGCGAAGCCGCACAGCGCGGGCAGATCGAGATCAGCACCACTCCGTTTTATCATCCCATTTTGCCGCTACTCTGCGACTCCGACATTGCGCGCGTGGCCAATCCGGGGACGCCGTTGCCTCGCCGCGCGTTTCGTCAGCCGGACGACGCGCGCGAGCAATTACGGCGCGCCTGCGATTATCACCAACGCGTTTTCGGCGCCAAGCCCGCCGGCCTGTGGCCTTCGGAAGGCTCCGTTTCCGATCAAGCTCTCACCATCGCCATGGAGGAGGGCTTTCGGTGGTTCGGCACGGATGAAGGGGTTCTTGGCCGCAGCCTGAATATCGGATTTTTCCGGGATACTTCAGGTCTGCCGGCCAATTCGGAACGCCTGTACAAACCGTACCACGTGGGATTGGGTGAGAGTTCCATCGCTGGCCTGTTCCGCGATCATCATCTGTCGGATCTGATCGGTTTCGTTTACAGCCGTATGGATGGCAAAGCTGCCGCGGCAGATTTGCATGGCCGCCTGCGTTTTCTCGGCGAACGGGTGCCCGGTCAGCAGCAGCTGACCGTCTGCCTTTTCCTCGATGGCGAAAATGCCTGGGAGTATTACCCCGGGAACGGCCGCGAATTTCTGCGAGAGTTTTACAATCGCATTGAAAAGGATCAGGACTTTCGCGCGCTGACTGCCAGCGAAGCCATCGCCGCTTCCAAAGACAGGCCGTCCGTCAACGGGATTTTCCCCGCTTCGTGGATCAATGCAA
>Ga0307479_10006448_pt1 | contig 10783 bp, 8 predicted proteins | sample atmos_gasesECM4C_FD_203743 | JGI IMG/M metagenome (GOLD analysis project Ga0307479, IMG submission 203743) | Hardwood forest soil microbial communities from Morgan-Monroe State Forest, Indiana, United States - atmos_gasesECM4C_515 | ecosystem: Environmental > Terrestrial > Soil > Temperate...
CTCGTTGCCGGCGTAGGGCGGGAACAGCGTGGCCGCGGCGCGCTTGGTATTCGGCCTAGACGCTATGAGATCTGCGCACCGCCGGATCTGATCGGTACCCGGCTGGTCGCCGAAGAGCAGGGCGCCGTAGGCGCTGCCGCCGAGGTAGATGCCGTCGGCGCTGAACTTCCGCACGCCGCCGCTGAACGGCGCGATGAATTTAAGGTCGCGGCGGCCGCTGAGCAGGTAGAGAAACCTCGCGGCGGCCAGGCCGGGGCTGATCCACGCGCCTGGTCCCGAGCAGCCGGCCAGGCGCTGCGACAGCTGGCCGAATTCTAGGCTGCCGTGTACGAGTTCGCGGATCGGCCGGCCGGCATTGTGGGACGCGGGTCCGCTGGTATGGGTCACTCCGCAGCAGATGACGCGTGCGACAAGCTCGCGGAATGCGTCATCGGCCGTGCTCTCCCGCGGGACTAGGACAGGGTTACCGCTCATAGACGCTCGCGCAGTTGCCCACGATCGGATCTGAGTGACGACTGTGTGCCTGCTCGGTGTCATCCAGGCCCGCTAGGCGTTCCCACGCGCGGCTGCGCTCGGCGGGGCCGCTGAACAGCCCGGCAGATGCCTGGAGACCGGCCAGGTAGGCCCTGAGCCGGGCGGTGCGCATACTCAGGCGGGCGGGGGAGAACACGAAGTTCTCGGTATCGGCGCGGGCGGCGATCCCGGGGTCAGCTTCTCGTGCCATGGCGTACAGCGCTGCCGTCGGGTTGTTCACCGTCAGATTCATCAGCGCATCCCGGTCATAGCGCGCTACGGCGCTGTCCCAGGAGGACAGCGCGCCGATTCCCAGCCACGCGTCGGGAGGGCCGGCGTTCACGTACAGGCGGCCAGATGCGGTGGCGTACAGGCTCAGGCCCTTCACCTGGTCCTGCTTCGGCGTGACGTACTCGCGGCTGCCGCTGAGCAGGGACCGGCAATGCGCTTGGCCGCGCAGTATCGTGCCGTAGTAGTTGTGGCCTTCGCCCCTCGGGCCGCGCCAGGAAAGGTTGAACGGCGTCCCGGCCCGCTCTTCGGCCTGCACCAGGTGCTTCCAGTCCTGCCGCAGGGCAGGCCGCCCGAATCCCAGGCCGTAGTCCGGCTTGAAGATCACCGGGACTTCCCCGTCGCCGCTGCCAAGCCAGGTGACCGGCATGCCGTCGACAACGGGCAGCGTGCCCGGGTCTCCGATCGGGGGTAGGTCGGGGCCGAAGGCGCTCAGCCAGCTTCCGGCCGCCCCGCGGGCCAGGTCGCTCATCGCCGAACGCAGGACAGCCCGGACCTCAACCCGGCCGCAGGCATGATCGGCGGCCCATTCCGCCACCCGCCGGTAGCAGGCCGGATCGATCCGGTGCCCGGCATCAGCGCTCAGCCTGATGATCAGCCGCACGCTACCGGGATGCCGTGCGAACGCCTGGAGCACGGGGTCCAGGTGCGCGGACGCGGCTCGTCCCGACTGCGCGTAATGGCCGCTGGTGATGACGACCAGCTCTTCGCCCGTAACCAGCGCTTCAGTCAGGGCGGCGACCGCCGGGAGATTCTCCAGCGGCTCCCCTCCGCCCGATATCACGAGCTGCCGGACGCCGGCCTGGGCCAGGAATGCTCCCAGATGCGCGGCGGCTTCCGGCGTAAGCTCATCGGGCCGGGGGGCGCCGGCCTGCTTCTGCAGCGGCGCCGAGAACAGGCAGTGCGCGCACGACAAGCTGCACCGGTCCGTCGGGTTCACCACGGCGTGACTGGCGAATCGCCGGCTCAGCCGCCCGCTGTATTCAGTCCGGAGAGCCGTCTCATCAGCCGCTGGCGGGTACCTCACTGGTCAGCGCCGGTCGGCTAGGAAACGCTGGGAGCCATGCCGGTGGTCTTCCGATGAGATATGCGAGTGCCTGATATCAGTGTCATCCCGCCACCAGACGTCCCACGCGCCGCAATCCAGTATCCGCGGCGCGTACTGTGGTGAGATCCACATATCACCCAGCTCGGGCTGCTCCCGCGGGGCCGCGAACTTGTTCGTCAGAAACTGCAGGATGAGTGTGCCGCCCGGCTTCAGCGTCCGCTCGACGTCGCTCAGCACACTCGCCGCGTCGTCCTCGGCGAGCACGTGCAGCATGCCGTAGCAGATAATCAGGTCGTATCCGCCGCAGGCGCCGCAGAGGTACTCGACAGCGTTCATCGCGTGCAGGCGGATGACTCCTTCGGGGACGATACCGGCGTGTTCCAGCCGCAGTGATCCCTCCAGGATCGCCTGGCCAGCGACCGCGTCCAGTTCGACCGCATCGACGATGGCCGCGCCTCGCCGGGCGGCCTCGAAGCAATGGCGGCCGGTGCCCGCGCCCAGGTCCAGCACGCGCGCCCCGTCGAGGGCCGGTCGGGCGGTGAAGAAACGGTCAACGGCTGCGGCGAGATCATCGCCCCAGAACGCCGCGCCGTGCGCCGCGTAGTGATGCCGGTACCGCCCGGTGCCCGGCGTCATGCTCGCCGCGCGAACCGGTGATCTCAGCGCCGCCAGTGCCGCCTGTCGTGATGCCCGCATTATTGGCGCTCCTGGTAGGTGTTTCTCAGGTTCTTGTTGATCGCCGGCGCGCTGCCGGCAAATGCTGCGAGCATCTGGTCGCGGCTCATCGTCAGCAGGTTGCCCAGCGGGACATCTGAATCCCCTTTCGTGACGGTCACGACGCCGGTCGGCTGGACAAGCAGCGCGGGGGAGTTCCTGAACGTCTCCAGGTCGTGGTCGGCGATGGCCATCTCGCTGCCGGCGTATCTCTCCCGGAGCGCTCCCAGCAGGGAACCGAACTGGCCGGGTTCGATTGCCAGCACGTCCGCGTTCGACGCGGATGCGCGGCCGGCTTGGCGAGGGTAGAAATGCATCAGCTTCCACACGTCAGTGCCGCGCTTCTCCAGGAGGTCGCCGAGCTCGAAGAAGGCCGCCGTGTCCAGGGTCAGCCTGGTCACCACGGTGCCGACCTTGACCGATATCTCGGCCTGCTTGCACAGGTCGATGGCTTTCAGCGTCGAGGCGAATGCCGATTCGCGTCCCCTGATGACTGCGTTCAGCGCCGGGCTGGGTCCGTCCAGCGAAAGCGCCGCCCACTTAACTCCGTGGCGGGCATAAAATGCGGTGCTTTCTGCCGTCAGGCCGATGCCCGTTGTCTGGAGGATCGGCTCGCGGTGCAGCGCGGATATCGCGCGGACAAGCAACGGGACGTCATTCTTGCCGGTCCCGGGATCGCGGCGCACGAAAATCTCCCCGCCGGTCAGCTGAATCCGCCGGGCGACCTGGCCGAGCCGGTAGATAACGTCGAGGAGATTGCTGGTAGTGACATCCCCGGACGGGCCGGTCCCCTGGAACGATTCTTCCGCATGGCAGTGAACGCAGTGAAGATGGCACCTCGCGGTCAGGTACAGCGAGGCGAATTCCAGTGGCGTATCGAGCTGCGCGAACTCCCCGGCACCTGCGATGTAAGCCTGTTCATGCTCGATGCCCGCACGCTCGGGCCGGACATCCGCCCAGTTCGCTACGTAGCGGGCCATCCAGTTCAGCGCCATATACGCGGCCCTCCGGCTGCCCGGATAATCCGGCAAGGTCTTGAGGCCAGCCGGCCTGGCGGCCCGGATCCAGGTACGTTCCTGTCTTCGCTGCGGAACCCGGCCCCCGGCTGGTGCCGGACGCTCCGGAGAGTGGCGGACCGGAAGGAGCGGCAGCGGCCGTCGCCCGTGTCATCGTCTCGACGGCTGGTCTCCAGGCCGGATGCGGCCCTAACGCCGCGCGGGCCTGGCGCGGATGCTGCCGTTCCTGTCATCTCACCTCTCCGACCCAGGTCTTCCGCCGCTGGTCAGCCGGCAATCGCGTCCCGGACGGCAGGCCCGGCAGAGGCCGCTTCCTGAAGCAGCCGATTATGCTGAGCGCGGTGTCGCAGTGTGCCCCAGGGTTCCGCCCGCAGGCGCCAGCACCGTCCCTTCCTGCGCGTGTCGTTGCAATCACTGGCAGTCAAACGCGGCGGCGCGGTAGCGTGAAAGAGTTTCCCGTATCCCGAATTCTGCGGGGAAACAGGGATACACCAGTCGGCCGCGCGGTGGGGTCCAGATGACGGATTTCGGTAATGAGCTGCATCGCCTGCTGGCGGAACGTCATGTCTCCCTGCGCGAGGCTGCCCGCCGGGCGGGATGCAGCGCCGGGTACTTGTCGAACGTGGCCACCGGGCGTAAGCCGCTGACGCCCAGCCTCGCCGCCAGCCTTGACCGGGCGTTCAATACAAGAGGCATGCTCACGGCCTACGCGCTCCGTCCAGAGCGTGAGCACCCGCGCCTGCAGGGACCGGGCCGAGGCCAGCAGCGTCCGGAGGCGAAGAGGACCGCCGGCGGTCCGGTGCAGGCGCGTGCCGGGCAGGCCAGCGACGCGTTGCGCGAGCGGTGGCCTGGGATCCGGCTGTCTCGTGTCCTGTCCGGGTACGGGGACGGCTGGATCATGGACCTGCCGCCGGGGCGGCTGCTGGACGGCGGTGGCCAGATGACGCTGCGGGTTGAGCCGGTCATGACAGCTGCTGACGGCACTGTGTCCTTCCCGGTCGGGGATCTCCCCCTCGGCCAGCTCAGGGCCCCCCGGCATGGCATGCTGCTCGGCGCTGACGAGCGGGGTAGCGGTACAGGACCCCGGCTGCTCGTACTGGACCTGCGGGAGGTCCGGCTCGCGATTTCCCAGGCCGATGACGTCCCTTCCGCGATCGCCGTCCCGCAGGCGTGCGAGCTGGACGACCTCGGCTACGCGATCGTCTGGGCTATGGCGGGCCTTGATGACGCGCTCTTGGCGGATGACCACGCGCTGGACGAACGGCACCGTCAGCTGCGGGAGTACGAGCAGATGCCGGAATCGGCCGTCGGCCGCCAGGCCGCGGCGGGCCTGACATCGGCGGCCCGGATGTGGCTCGGCTCCAGCTTCTGCGCCGGCCACATCCTGCGCAACCTGAGCGAACCCGCCGCGTCCCCGGTGTTCTGGACACGTGAGCAAACCGGAGAGGAAGCCTGCACCTGGCTGTTGTTCCGCCACAAGCTGGACTACCTCACCCGCATCAGCGCCCTGTACGGCCGCGCCGGCAGTCCGCTGGTCCGCGGGTTCTGCATACCGGAGCAGGCCTCCGGGACGCTCCCGCGATGGGAGAAGGTCTTGCTGTGGCTGGCTGTCGCGCTGATGGAGTCGCTGGGCATCTGGGTGAAGATCTGCGCCGACCCCGGCTACGCCGGCACCGACGGATTCGTGCTCGTGCCCGGAGACCGCGCCGTGATCGCGACCTGGATCCGGGCCGAGGGCATCTGGTACGCCGGGCAGACCACCCGCGCCCCGGACCTGCGGAACTTCAGCGAAGTCGCCGGGTATGCCACCGCCCACTCGGTCACCGATGACACCACGCCTGCGGGCAGGCTCCGGCTGCTGGCCTCCTACCTCGGGCTGGACTGGGCCTGGCTTACGGGCCGCTGCGCCGGGCTCGGCCGGGTCGGCTGCGCCAGGCTGATCCAGCCGCACAGCCGGCTGCTGTCCACCCAGGGCGTCGACGCGGCGCTGCGTTTCGCCGGGAGCATCTCCGCAGCCGGCCGGGGAGCGTTAGGCTAGCACGCCGCCCGGCTTGCCCGTGTCCATCGAAGGGATACCGTTGTGCCAACTGCGCGTCCGGCGTCCTGCCGTGTCGATGTCTTCTCCCTGGGCGGGACGATCGCGATGACGCGGGAACGCGGCCAGAATGCAGCCGTGGTCCCGGCGCTGAGCGGGAGACAGCTCCTGGCTGCGGTGCCCGGCCTCGCCGCGACCGGAACCGAGGTCCATGTCCATGAGGTTCGGCAGGTTCCCGGCGCGTCGCTGGGCATCGCCGATGTCATTGAGCTGGCCGGGCTGATCCGCCAGTCCGTCAGTTCCGGTGCCGCAGGGGCGGTGGTGACGCAGGGAACCGACACCATCGAGGAGACCGTCTTCCTGCTCGACCTGCTCTACGACGGCCCGGCACCGGTCGCGGTCACCGGGGCCATGCGCAACCCGGCCCTGGCGGGCCATGACGGCCCGGCCAACATCCTCGCCGCCATCCAGGTGGCCGCCAGCCCGGCCTGCCGGGGGATCGGCTGCGTCGTCGTGTTCGCCGACCAGATCCACGCCGCCCGCTGGGTCCGCAAAACCCACGCCACGAGCCTGACCGCGTTCACCTCACCGGCAGCCGGGACGGCCGGACATCTCATTGAGGGCCGCCCCTGCCTGCTGTGGCATCCCCTGCGCCCGCCGGCCCTGCCGCCCGGCAACGCAGCCCGCCCGGCGCGGGTGGGCGTCGTGACCATGACCCTCGGTGATGACGGCGAGATGCTCCGTGCCGCCGAGGGGCGGTTCGACGGCCTGATAGTTGCCGCGTTCGGCGCCGGGCACGTGCCCGCCGCCACCGTCCCCGTCCTGGCCAGGCTGGCCGGCCGGATCCCGGTCGTGCTGGCCTCCCGCACCGGAGCCGGCAGCGTCCTGTCCGCCACGTACGGTTTCGCCGGGTCCGAGCAGGACCTGCTGGGCAGGGGGCTGATCAGCGCCGGGTTCCTCGACCCCCTCAAGGCGAGACTCCTGCTGCACGTCCTGCTGGCAGGTGCCGCGGACCGCGACCAGATCACCACGGCCTTCGACGCCATCGGCATGGGGCGAGGCCAGCGCTGAACACGCGCCCGGTACGCCGGACGCGGAAAGGACAGGATCTGCATGCACAGCCATGAGCTGACCGCTGGCCGGACCTTCGGTCTCCGGTTCGATCCCGGCGAGAGCTTCTTCCCGGCCCTGGCAGAATTCTGCGACAGCAATAACGTCCGGCAGGGCTACATCCCGATGTTCCTGGCCGCGTTCGCAGAAGCCGACGTCGTCGGCACCTGCGACAAGCTCGATAACCCGGACGCTCCGGTATGGTCCAGGGTGCACCTGGCCAACGCCGAGGCGCTCGGCTGCGGCACCATCGCCTATGACCAGCCGGCCGGGCGTATCGTGCCGCATGTCCACGTCACGCTCGGGCTGAAAGAGCGCGCCGCTGACGGCTACACCAGCCACCTGCTCGACGCCCGGGTCCAGTTCCTGGTCGAGATGATCCTGGTCGAGGTAACCGCCCCGGCCATGACCCGGCCCGCCGACCCCGCGCTCTACGACGTACCAAGGCTGAGCTTCGGCGGCTAGCAGCCCTGGACTCCGGATCCCCGGCGTCCCATATCGCTCGTTTCCGGGTTGCGGCAGGTCCGCAGACTGGCACGTGCCCGGGACGGAGCAGTCCAGGTGCCGCGATGCAATCAGCGCTTCACGTACCCGCCGGGATGCCGTTTGCCTGGCTGCTTCTTGCGGATCCCGCCGGGACGCTGCCAGGGGATCTAATTTCCGGTGGCGACCCGGAACTTGGTGACCACATCTGCTGGGACCCGGCCGCGTTCTTTGATGTCAATGCCGTTCGCCTTGGCCCAGTCGCGTATCTCGATGGTGCTGAGCCCGTCCGCGGTCTTGCCGGCGTTCCGGGCTGGCCGCCGGGCGCTGCTCGTGATTTTCCGTCCTGCTCCGGTATAGCGGGCCAGGGTGGTCCGCAAGTCTTTGGCATGGACCGCGTTAAGGTCGATCTCGTAGTGCGCGCCGTCCAGGGCGAAGCGAACTGTTCCCTCGGCCGGGCTGCCGTCAAGGTCGTCGATGAAGAGAGTCTGTATTTTCTGCGCCATTCCTGTTCTCCGTTCTCGGCACTTACGCTTCAATTATGCATTGTATGCCGTTCGCGCGAGGAATAGCATAGGGCTGCGGCCTGCCAATGGCGAATGCACCGTGAATCCGATCTTACGGCGCTGGGAAGTACGGGAGAGCAAGACTGCCCGCCGACGGCTGATGGAGCCGATCACTGTCAGGGCAGAGCGCCTGCATTCTCTTCCCGGAATGAGATCTGGCGCGGGAAGCAGGCATTCTGGCCGGGAATCTTCGCCGCGCAGACCGGAGCGGAGGGTCAGCCACGTTCGGCGATGCTGTAGATATCTGCGACGACACGCGGGCCGCCGTTTCCGCGAGGCGGGTTCGAAGGCGGCGAACTGCATACGGCATTCACCGCGAGACTCGCGCGACCACGTCCGGGCCAGGCCGGGGAACGGCCAGAGGCCCGGTTCTCAGGGCGTGGGCGGCCGGCTGCTGCCCTGGCTGGGGTCGAACTCGCCGTCTTTGACGCCGAGGATGAAGGCGTCCCATTCGTCCTGGGTGAAGTACAGCTTGGCGCCGTCCGGGTCGGCAGCATCGAACATCACGTAGAGGCAGCCCTCGCCGGCTTTGTGAGGCGCGGCGCTGGTGTCGGCGGTGACGACGACCTCGACGCGGCTGTGGCTTGCCATGGGATCAGGCTACTGCTCTTGCGGTGCCGGGCGGCAGCCCCGGGTTTCCCGGGCTGTATCCCTGCCGCAGCGGGGGATACAGGAAACTCTTCCGGGTCACCGCCTTTGCGCGGTTGGCTGCGCGGGTGAGAAACGCCGACTGCAGTCCGGAGGCTGCTGCTCAGCCAGCGTGCTGCGCGGAGCCGGCGGCCTGGCCATCCCGGCCGGCCTGCACATCCGCGGTCCTGCGCCGGACTTGCCTGGCCCGGCAGCAAGGTGCATCCAGCAGGTCATGCCTGACGAGGCGCGGTCACCGGATTCACCTCGGTCCGCAGGCAGGCACTGCCTGGCCAGAGCCTACGGGCTCTGACCGGCGGCGGGCCGGCGAGTTCCGGGTGCTGGGACTGCGCCACGGGTTCCTGTTGCCGCTGCCTTCCCCGCCGGGATCGAGGCGACGGCCGAGGGCCGACGAGCCGGAGTAGCGCTGCCTGCTGGCAGCGAAGGAGCGCAATCCGATGACAGCGCGAGCCGCCAGCCGGGCGTCGTGCCCAGCGCAGGGGCTAGGCGCACCAGGACAGCCCGGCCCCGGTCCCTTCCCGTAGCGAAGCCAGGAGGAACCCGTGATTGGACGGACCTTAATCCGGTCTGCCCGGCGCCAGCAGGCGTCACTATCCGGAGCAGTCCAACTGTCAGGATGCCGCAGAAGGTGCGTGGCGGGTGAATGATGAGATCACCCGGCTAGGCGGCGGCCAGTGAAGCGTCGTGTCTGTTGCGGTGCGGTGCCGCCGCTCGCCGAGGGTTTTCATCCCAGGCCGGAGACGGCGGGGAGCATCGCGCCGGCCCTGCGGCCGGGTGCTGTGATCGTGCTGGCGGCGCCAGACGGCGACAGGGAACCGGGTAGCCCGACCGGGAAGACGCAACTGGCTGTCTCAGCGGCAGATTCGCTGTGGCGCTCCTCCGGTGCCGACTTGATCGCCTGGATAGACGCGAGCAGTCAGGCGTCGACGCTGTCGGGATACGCGGAGGCGGCTGCGGCTATGGGGGCCGGCCCGGCAGGGGATGCCGAAGCGGCAGCGGCCGTTTTCGTGGCTGCGCTGGCCAGGACGAGCCTTTCGTGGCTGGTGGTGCTCGACGGCGTGACCGGCGCAGCGGACCTGACGGGTTTGTGGCCTGCAGGGCCGGGTGGCAGTGTCGTGCTCACCGTGGCGGAGGACGTGGCTGTGCCCGGCGGGGAGCAGGTGGCGCGGATCCCGGTCGGGCGGTTCAGCGACCGGGAGGCGCTGAGCTACCTGACCGGCCGTCTGATCGATGACCCGGATAGGCGTCAGGGAGCGGTCGACCTGGCCGCTGATCTCGGTGGTGAGCCGCTGGCGCTGGCCCAGGCTGGCGCAGTGATCGCCAGCACGGGACTGTCGTGCCAGGGCTACCGGGACCAGTTCATGCGCATGCGCGAGCAGCTCGCCTCCGCCGTGGGGCAATGGCCCTCGCCTGCCGCAGTCACCTGGGCATTGTCGTATAACGAGGCAGAACGGCTGTCAGCCGGGCTGAGCGTGCCCGCCGTCCTGGTCTTCGCCGCGCTTCTGGACGGCCGCGCCATCCCGGCTCCGGTGTTCACCACCCAGGCTGCGTGCGCCTGGTTCGGCAAGCCCGGAACCGCTGATCCGGGACGAGTCCGGGACGTGCTGGCCAGGCTGGAACGTGCGGGCCTGCTCGCCATCAGCTGGGGCAGGAGCCCGCCGTCGGTCTGGATGAGCCCGGCGGTGCAGGCATCGATCCGGGCAGTTTCCTCGGCCGAGATGACCGCCCAGGCGGCACGGGCGGCGGCGGACGCGCTAGCCGAGATATGGCCGCAGAAGGAGCCGTATCCGTGGCTCACCGAGAGGCTGCGGTCGTGCGCGGTCAGCGTGCAGAACCTGGCCCCGGACGCGCTATGGGAGGAGCGGTGGCATCCGCTGGTGCCCAGGGCCGGGCAGAGTTTCGAGAACACCGGCCTGGCCGGGCCAGCGGTCACCTACTGGCGGCAGGCCGCCGCGGTCAGCGGCCAGACGCTGCCGCCCGGTCACCCAGACGCCCTGGCCGCAGGCAGCCGGATGGCCGCGGCCTGCCTGGCGGCCGGGCAGCCGGCCGAGGCCGTCACGTGGTACCAGCGGGTCCTGTCCGCACAGGTCCGGGCAGCCGGGCCGGGTCACCCGGCTGCCATCTCGACACGGATCGGCCTGGGGCGTGCCTTGCTGGCGGCCGGCGAGCCGGGGACGGGGATCGGGATGCTCGGTGCGCTCGTCGAGGATTGCGAGCGGGTGCTCGGGGCCGCGCATGCGAGCACCCTGGATGCGCGCGAGGAGCTGGCTGCCGCGTGCCGCTCGGCGGGGCGGCTGGCGGATGCGGCCCGGCTGTACTGGCGGTCGCTGGCCGACTGGGAGCGCATCCAGGGGCGCCGGCA
>Ga0307479_10006449_pt1 | contig 10782 bp, 6 predicted proteins | sample atmos_gasesECM4C_FD_203743 | JGI IMG/M metagenome (GOLD analysis project Ga0307479, IMG submission 203743) | Hardwood forest soil microbial communities from Morgan-Monroe State Forest, Indiana, United States - atmos_gasesECM4C_515 | ecosystem: Environmental > Terrestrial > Soil > Temperate...
CCCGGTTGAGCCCGAGGTTGCCCGTTCAGGCAGGAACTTCACCCCAATGACTGCCCCCGCGCAACTTGTTCGGATCGTCGTCGGCGTCGACCCTTGATGGCGATGATCCAGGACGTGGATGAGTCCCTGCGCGCCCTCGTGAAACGGGATGCCCTGAACGGATCAAAAGCCGACGTCGCCTTCGATGCGCCTACCAAGGAATGGTCGTCACGGCGTAACACGCCCACGGTCGACCTGTACCTCTACGACATCCGGGAGGACCTCGAGCAGCGCGAGGTGATGTGGGAGGACATTCGCGGCGATGCGCGAGATCCGCGGCTGATTACGGAGCGCCGCCCGCCGCCGCGCCGGTTCAAGCTCTCGTATCTCGTGACCGCGTGGACTCAGCGACCCGAAGATGAGCACCGCCTGCTTTCGGCGTTGCTGGGCTGCTTCCTGCGCCACCCGACGATGCCCGCGGACGCATTGAGCGGCACGCTGGTCGAGTCGCGACAACCGATCACGCTTAACATTGCCCTGCCGCCGCCGCAGGATCGGTCGATTTCTGACGTTTGGTCGGCACTGGGGGGCGAGCTCAAGCCATCGCTCGACCTGATCGTCAACGCCCCGTTCGACGTCAAGGTGGCGATGCCGGCCGGACCGCCCGTGCTGGAGGAACCGAAGTTCAGTTTTGCCGGATCGGATGGCGAGTCCGATCAGGCGGCCGGGTCGCCGGCGCGCGTGGCGCGAGGCCGTCGCGGTCCCGCCGCCGCCGAGGGTGCGAAGCCGGTCGGTGCGCCGGGGCCCGGCGGGCCTAAGGCGTCGGGACGGCTCAAGCCCGGGGAGCCGGTCAACAAGCCGGGCGTGGCGCCGGACCAAGAGGAAATGGTTCGGTCCGGCAAAGACAAACAGCCCGGCCGCATCCTGCGCATCCGCGGCGTCAACCGCTCGTAAACCATGGCCGTACACTCCAGCACTCTTCCGCCCCCGCGTACGGGGGAGGGTCGGGGTGGGGGCAGCGACCCTTCGCTGATCCATGTGATGCGGCGGCTCGAGCTGGTCGAGTCGCGCGTCCGGGCTGCGGTCGCCCGACGGCGGACGACCGATCCCGAGACCGATGACCGGTTTCGAGGTCTCTACATTTCGCAGACGCACGTCGATCGCTTGCTGGCCGACCGGGCGGCACCGGCAGCGCCGGACCCGACGGCCGCGAAAGCCATGGATGAAATCGAAGCTGCGGCCGATACCGCCGAGCAGGAGGGGGCCGATCTGCGCTTGCGCCGCCTCGCTCGCAACTTTGGTCTCGATGAGATCGATGTCGAGCTGCTGCTGATTGCGATGGCGCCCGATGTCGACGCACGCTTCGAGCGGCTCTACGGCTATTTGCAAGACGATGTCTCCCGCCGGCGCGCCAGCGTTGGCCTCGGGCTCGAGCTGTGCGGGCTCCCCTCGAGCGGCGCCTATGCGCGCAGCCGGCTCGCCGCCGGGGCTCCACTGGTCGATGAGTACCTGGTACTGGTTGAAGAGAGCGAGCGGCCCGTGCTGACGCGCTCGTTGCGGGTGCCCGACCGCGTGACGGCGCACCTGCTCGGCAGCGACATCCCCGACCCTATGGTGGCGGCACTGGCGTACCGGGGCGAACCGACGACGCCCGAGCAGGCGGCGGTGCTGGTCCGATGGATGCAGCAGGAATCTCCCTCGCCCTCTGGGGGAGGGCAGGGTGGGGGCCCAAGACTTGCCTACATTCGCGAGCGACCGGGCGCCTCGGGTGCCGCCCTCGCCTCAAGCGCCTTCACTCAGGTTGGCCGTCCGACCCTTGCCCTCGACCTCGAGCGACTTCGCCCGGACGAAGACCCGGCGATGGTCGCAGCGCTGACCGCGCGGGAGGCCGGACTGACCAGCGCGGGAGTCGTCGCCGGGCCGGTGGAGGTGCTGTTCGCGAAAGGATTGCCCGCGGTTCGCGCCTTCTCGGAGATGCCGGCGCTGATCGTGCTCGTCGGCTCGCGGAGTTGGGACCCGGCCTGGGCACGTGAGGTTCCGTTCATCTGCGAGGCGCCCGTGCCGGATGCGCTGCAACGGGCGGAGCTCTGGCGACGGAATCTCAATGGCGACACACCGCCCGGCCTCGACCTGGCCGGCACCATGGCCCAGTTCCGGCTGACGGCCGAGCAGGTGCACCGGGCAGCGCGAGCCGCCCGAATGGAGGCCCACGCTCGGGAAGTTCCACTCGATGAGGACGAACTGAAGGCCGGCGCGCGCGCCCAGAATGCTGCGGGGCTGGAGCGGCTGGCGCGACGCATCCAACCCGCGGTCGGATTCACCGATCTCGTGCTGCCGCCGGACACGATGGCGCAATTGAAGGAGTTGCTCACCCGGGCCCGCTACCGCGAGCAGGTGCTGGATGTCTGGAAGATGGGCGGTCCGTCAGCCCGCCGTCGAGGGCTCACTGCGCTTTTCGCTGGTCCGTCCGGCACCGGAAAAACGATGGCCGCCGAAGTCCTGGCCAGCGAGCTTGGCCTCGATCTCTATACCGTCGACCTCGCGACGGTCGTCGACAAATATGTCGGTGAAACAGAAAAGAACCTCGATCGCATCTTCGCCGAAGCCGAGCGCGTCAATGGGGTGATCCTCTTCGATGAAGCGGACGCCCTCTTCGGCAAGCGATCAGAGGTCAGTGATGCGCACGATCGCTACGCCAACGTCGAAGTGGCCTATTTGTTGCAGCGAATGGAGCTGTTTGAGGGCATCGCCATTCTGGCGACCAACCTGCGGGCCAACCTGGACGAAGCCTTCACCCGGCGGCTGGATGCGTTGGTTGATTTTCCCGACCCGGAAGAGGAGTACCGTCGCCGACTCTGGGAGCGAAGCCTCGGGACAACGATGCCGCGAGACGCCAACCTCGACCTGGACTTCCTCGCCCGTGCCTTCAAGCTTTCGGGTGGCGCCATCCGAAACATCGTCGTCGCTGCCGCCTACTCTGCGGCGGAAGAACAGCGGGCGATGTCCATGGCCGACCTGATTCGAGCCACCCACCGGGAGTACCTCAAGATGGGTCTGCTCACCGTAGAGTCCGAGTTCGGACCCTATTACCATTTCGTCCGCTAGCGCCCAACCCCCGCCCCGGCCGGCGACTTGAGAAGCTCATCGAGAGTGATGTCGGGGCCGGTGTAGGCGCCGCGGCTGACGGTGCGGTTCGCCTCTTCCAATTCACGCTCCAGTTCCTCCCGGGTGGGGACGCCAGATCGATCACTCGAGAGATGGCCGTCGACGATCCCCATGCGGCGCTCGAGAGCCTCCTTGTACGCCCGGCGAGCGGCACTATGGCGGGTCTCCTCCTCGGCCCTACGTTCCTGCTCGGTCATCCCATACAGTGCCGCCAGGACGCGGTGGCGCTGCGCCGCTGAGTGCATGCCGCTGGTATCGACCTGCTTGCGCACGTTCGAGAGATCGGAGCCTGACACGCCTTCGCATAACTGCTCGATCGCAGCGACATCACCGTCACGGATCCACCAGGCTGCAAGAAAGAGGTTGATCAGCCGGCTCCGCTCATCGACGCTCAGGCGCTGGAGGCCGGAGAGCCCCTGCTGCGCCTTGATCCAGGCGCGGGCCTGGTCGACGTCATGGACGAGTCCGGACAGATAATCGGGCCCCTCGGTCGCGATCACTCTGTCCTGCATTCGCTTGTAATCGTCGACCCTCATCGGGCCGTCTGGCGTCTGTATGTAGACGGGAGTGCGGCCGGTCCATCGATCCTCGGCCATGTTGAGCACGTGCGGCACATAATCTTCGGCTGGGCTGCGACCATTTGGAAGGCTGTAACCCTTGCCTTTCGCGAGGGCGTCGGCCAGGTCCTGTTTTGACGCGGCCACCGCCGCTTCGGCCCATTTTCGGGTGGTTGCGCCTAGGTCCGTTCCGTCCTTCTGTGGTAGGAGCATGTCGTCACCGTAGGCGATGAACTCCTCAAATTTGTTTTTGACCCTGACGCCGTTCTGGTTATCCAGCTCGTGCAGCACCTTCGACTCCAGCTGGGCCAACCCACCCTTCTTGATGAGTTCGTCCCGCTTCTGCCGCATGTGGCCGCTGGAGAACGCGTCGGTCAGGAAGTGATCCGACGCGGCGTTCATTCCCCACGCCGTGTTTGCCACCTCCGCGTCGCTTCCGGCGCTCTTTGCCGTGTCGATGGCTTGCGCGTGCATCGCGCGCCAGGTTTCGATGTTGCTCAGACCTGGCCCCACGTTGGAGAAGTGGGTGACGTTCTTCTTGGCGAGCGTAAGGTAGCGTCCGGCGGTTGCGTCCTGCAGCTCGCCGGTTGTGGCGCCAGTCTTATGGATCAGCGGGATCAGGTCCCAGATCTCGCGTAACGGGGCCTCGTTCAAATCCTTCCAGGTCGCATAGAAATCGCCCATCAAGGCGACCACCTCGCCGTAGGTCAAGCCCTCGGTCAACGCCTGCTTCTGGTCTTCGCTGTTTGTCGCCGCGTAGAGCCTCTTCCACTGCGGCGGCCAGCCAGATGGGTTGGCGTACTCGGGCAGGTCTTTCTTGTGTGCGTCGAGGATGATCCGCTGGGGACCACCCTTGGCCTTGTTGCCGAGCGCGATGTGCTCAAAGCTGTCGAACCGTTGGATTACGAGGGGCGGCGCCTTGGACGGGCCACGGCTTTTTGGTCGGGCGGATGCCAGAAGCTCGGTGACTGCGTGGTTGCCTGCCGAGCGTTGTAACCCGAGTATCGAGTGTGGACCCGGCTCGTCTTTCGATTGCTCAGGCCGAGCGGGGTGTCGGTCAGCGGCCTTGTGCTCTTGCGGGCGTCGAGCATCGTGGTCGCGCGCGTCCACCTGGCTCAATCGGGAGGGCGACTAAGCCTCCTCCGACTCCTCTTCAGCGTCGGCTTCGCGCTGGACGAAGGTCCCTTGCAATGGCTCCTCCTCTTCCTCGCCCTCGCGCTGGACGAACATGCCCTGGACCTCTTCTTCGTCCTCGCCCTCGCGCTGGACGAACATGCCTTGAACCTCTTCTTCGTCCTCGCCTTCGCGCTGGACTGAGGCCGGAGCCGCCGCCGCCGGTGTCGGCGCTCCTGGAGTAGACGACATCACGCGATCCGCGCTACTCTCAGCTGCCTGCTCGAAGCGATCCGACGGATGGCTGACCTGGATGCCACCTGCCGCCGGCGTGCCGTCCACCGGCCCGGACCGCTGCTGCACTACATGCGTTAGCTCATGGGCGAGCATGCGCTTGCCCGAATCGCTTTCGGGCGCGTACTTCCCCGACTGGAAAACGACATCGCTGCCGACGGTGTAGGCATGCGCTTGAACCGATCGAGCCGATTCGCTGGCCGTGGCATCGGTGTGCACTCGAACATCGCTGAAGTCCGCGCCCAGACGCGATTCCATGAAGCCCCTCGTGTCCTTGTCGAGCGGCGCGCCACCACCCGAGCCGACGACGTCCTTGACGAGGGACGGCTCCTGCTCCTCGAGCGCCGCGCTCACGGTCGCATTGCCGGCTGTCTTTTGGAGGTGCATCACGGCTGCCGGCGTTAGCGCATCGGTCCGCCCGTGCATCAGCGCCTCAGCGCCCGTCGAGTCTGCCTCGTCCTTCCGTAAAGCCGGTGTCTGGCGGCTTTCGGGATTGATCAGAAGGTCGTTTTCGTGCGATTGCATATTCCTGCCTCCGTCGAGCTCAGCTGGCTGCCGAAAGGCGCGAGAGGTCCTTTGCCTGATCAGACTCCAAACGATCGTGACGGTCAACGTTCAACGGCGCAGGTCTCGGGGCAGGTCAAGTTGCCCGAACGGGCATTGAAGTCCTGGTTACTTCAGTAGGTCGAGGAGCCGTTGCTTTTCGCTGGGATCCTTGATTTCTTCCGACACGACTTCAGCGATCACCTTACGAAGTTTGGGGGACTCACTCGGGATCGCCCTTACTAGCTGCTCTCGTTGCCGAGGGTCCTTCAGGCGATAGAGGACGATGCGAGCCCGCGCAGGCTGATCGCTAATTACTTCCTGTGCATGCTCAATGACCCAGTTAGCATCATGGCTCGTTACGCCGGCCAGTACCCACATGCCCTTGACTGGATCGGTAACCGCCTCTCGAAGACGTTCGATGACTTGAGGGTCTCTTGTGGGAGTTGCTGCAACCGCCCGCAGAAGGGTCCAGGCCATATCCAGATCAGCGGCTTGATCCACGGGCAGATCCCTGTAGAGTCGCGGGTTCCTTTCGAGGATTGCTAGCAGCTGTGACGGGTCGAACTTCTCCGCGTAATGGAGCACCATATTGACCGCTCCAGCTCGAACTTTCTGATCTTCATCAGTCAAAAGCGACCCCAAAGCCTCGAGTAGCCGATCCTCGAGTGGTGTTCCCTGGGCCGCCTCGAAAAGGCTCCGGATGCCGGGCTCTGGCCCCTCGTCGTATCGGCCCGCAAGCCTGCTTCCGCCGCGGAACTCGCTTCTCAATAGAGATCTCACGTCAGTCGAGGACCCGACCTCAACGCCGTTGATGATTATCGGATCAGTCACGGTAGTGTTTCCAAAGCCTCGACCATTTCTGGGACGCGCGCCGTGCGTTCTGGCAGCATGATCTCAAAACGTGAGCAGCTGGAAACCTTTACAGGATCTGTAACGGCCTCCCTGATGATGACGGCGCCGTTCCGAGTTCTGATGTATCCCCAACTTCCTTCGGATGGTGGTGGTTGCCATGGGTCGAAGAACATGGCGTCAAAGGCGGTCGGTTTATGGAATGGGGTCTTGACTGCTTCTTCCGGTGCTAGGTGTGCACGAACGGCGCCTTTTTCGTAATCGCCACCTAGCTGTCGAGTATGCACAGCGTGCTCGAGGGTTGGTTCGTTCGTGTCTTCGAGTGGCGACCACCAACGCCCAACCTCGGCCTCAGGCTTCAGATGTATGTTGGGATCGAACGATGCTGGATTCCGTTCCAAAGATATTCGCCAATCATCGTAACTCGTGAATTGCGCCTGATACTCGGTTTTCAGCATGCGTTTGTCAAATATGTCGGCAAGTGAAAGCAGTTTTGTAAGAGGCGCGACCGAGGCAATTTCGTCTGTCCCGATCCGCGCCCCTTGGAGACAAAAGCGTTTAGCGTCCTCAGCAACGACGGTGCTCATTAATGAGCGCGGGTCGACACCAGGGGCCATTCGCGACCGCACCTTCGTCAAAAATTCGAGCTTTAACCTCGGGTCGAGGGTTGGATCGAGCTTCAGTTGGCGCAGTTTTGCCAAGGCCAGCGGATGCTCTTTCCGAAGGGCACGTTCCAAGCGCCACGTGTGCCACCGGACTTGCGGGCGGGCGACGGTTTGACGCGCGAATCCTTTTACTTTGCCGCCGAGTAGCCGCGCTTTGCCTCCGAGCCACTTTGCACCCCGCTTGATTCCTCTACCAACCGCTGCTAGGCGGGCGCCGATGCGTTTGACTAAGGCTCGAAGCTTGCCGGCAACGGCGCCGGCGGCGCCCATCAGCCGCTGAAGCAAGAACTGAGAAATGAACTCGATAACAGCGACGGCGCCAGCCGCGATGGCTTTGCCAAATAGCGCTCCTGCGCTGCCCCAGCGAACGCCTTTGAGGAAGGCGACGAACGCATCGATCGCCTGCAGGATGCGGCTGAGGCTGCCCCAGGCTGCTTGAAGTGCCTGAATGATCAGCAGCACAGCGGCGGCGGCCGGCACGATCAGGGCAACTAGCTTTTCGATGAGAACCCAGATGACGGTCTGGGGAATCATGGCTTTGATCCCTTCCCAGGCAAAGGTCGCGACGTGCGCGACTGTGATGCCGCCGCGCCGGAGCAGGTTCCAGACTGCGGACCCGAGGCCAAGTATCCCGTCGACTTTGTCCTTGAACCATCCCTGGACGGCAGCCTTCAGGTCTGACCACAGATGATTTCGGATTCCATCGCGCGCGGCGGCCGCGAGGTTAGCGACCCACCGTCCCGGGTTGGCTGCGATGTCCTTGACCAGGACGGCGAAGGTTCCAAAGGCGGCGAGCGCGCCCTTTGCAAAGGAGAGCGCACCCTGCACCACGCTGCGTACGCCATCGATCGCGGCCTGCATGCCCTGGCGGAGGAGTCCGATAGCCGCGGCCAGGGCAGCCCCCAGAAGATTGAGCACACCCTGGACCGCTTGCTTCAGGGCATTGGCCAGCTTGTTAACGACGGCCTCAGCGGCGGCAATGCGGTCCTGGATCGCCTTCCGGAACCGAGTGCGTAGTGCTGGGAAGGCGACCAGGACGCGGTCGCCAATCGCCATCAGAACGCTGCCGGCGGCCCGGATCGCGCTGACGATGGTCTGGCGCGCGCGTTCCGTGACGACGGTCGCCAGCTGCTGAGCTTTCTCGATCGCGCTGCGGACCAGCTGTCGTGCCCGGTCGAAGACTGACTGAACGGCCTGCTTGGCCTTGTCAAACAGGGATTGAGCCGCTGACCCGATGGCGCCCAGTAGCCCGCCGGGGCTCTGGCTCTGCGCTTTCTGGCGCTCGGCCGCCGCTTGCTGTTCCCCTTCATGCCGCGCACGGTCGGCCGCTTCCTGTCCTTCGCGGTAGTGAGTCGCAGCTTGTTGTTCGGCCGCGGCACGCTCTTGGGCAACGGTCGCGACCGCCTCACTCGTTTTCGCGTCGGCTTCGGTTTTCGCCCCGCTCACGAGCTCTTTCTGTGCGTCGCTCCACTGGCGACGCATCCCGAGCACCTCGCGCTTGGCCGCGGCCCGTTCGCCCGTCTGCTCTTGGCTATTCGTCTGCTCGAGCTGCCTCATCTCGGCGTCGGCCTTGGCGCGCTCGCCTGTGGTTCGTTGCGTGTAGTCCTGTCGGTGGCTCGCCAGCGATGACAGGCCGGCGCTGACCGCGCCCTGGATTTCGCCGCCCTTTTCCTGCTCGGCGATGATCGACGCGGCGTGATTGTCCTCGGCTGCTCCCGGCGCCCCGGCGGCGTGACCGTTGGCGCCGGGCGACTGTGCCACCGCCGCTCGGAGAGTTTCTGCCGGGGCAGTTGGGAAGATCTCGTCTTCGCCGAGCGGTTGCGCCGCTTCCTGCTGACCGCTGGCGTGCTCTCGCTCGAGGTCGGTCCCGAGCTGACTCCGGTGCTGTTGGACCGTGGCGGGGTCGGCGGATCCCTCGAGCGGAAGTTCGGGAAGAGGCCCTGCCTTCAGCTCCAGCCCAGGATCCCGCGCAGGCAGTTGGCCATTCTGAATCGGAACCTCGGGGACGGTTGGAGGAGCAGACGGTCGGCGAATCTCCACGTCCCGTCCCTCTGCTGGGGCCGGAATGCGCGCGGGTGTTCGCTCTTCGGGGACGATGCGCGTCGATGCGGGCGACTCGATCGTCGCCGGCGCGCCCGGGTGACGCGGTCGCCGGGGCGGACTCGCGGCGAGCCGTGCATGTTCGTGGACCGCCTGGCGATCGGCCGCGCCGGAGACCGACGTCAGCGAGCTCAGCAGCTGAGCGGGCGGAAGGCTGCCAACCCGAGCCAGTCCGGCAGCGGGCTCAGCACCGCTGACATCGGGCATCGTCGGTGGCGCCCGCACCTCGATCGGCGATCCCGGCTCGGCAGGGCCGCCCGCGCTCTCGGGCTGATCCGGAGACGCGCCTGCCTGCTCGGCGAGCTGGGCCTGGGCATCTTGCGCGACGAGCTCACGCTCGTTGGTAGGCTCCGCCTTGCCGGCCACAGACGCGGCATCGGCGGCCGTGTCGAGTTCTGCCAGTTCGTCGTCGCTTTCGCCGGCGCGAGGAACGGTGGTTGGCGCTTCCGGCAGCTCGGCCTCGGTTGTCGGTGGCTCGAAGGCTGCCGACTCAGGTATCGGGCGTTCCGGCGCTTGGACTGGTTCGGGCTGGTGCGATCGGGCGATCAGGTCGGCAACGGCGGCGTTGCCGGCGCGCGCCTGCAAGCCCAGCAGCAAGCGGGGATGCAGCAGCGCCGGACGCGCGGCGGCCACCTCGGCCGCGGCCATCGGGCCGGCCCGATCGACATCGGCGAGGGCGCCGTCCTGGCGCTGGGGTTCGGCCCCATGCGCGGGGGCTTTCTCCTCCGCCTCGTGCTCGACGAGCGTCGTTGGCACGATGCGCTCAGAACCGCGACGGGTCCTAGATCAAGCCCTGTCTCAGCGCGTAGGCGACCGCCTGCGTCCGATTGCGTAGGTTGAGCCGGCTCGTCACGTCATGGACGATGTTCTTGACGGTGCGCTCCGAATAGAACAGGCGACGCCCGACTTCGGCGGTGTCGAGGCCATCGGCGAGCAGTTTCAGGACTTTGATTTCGCGATCGGTGAGCACGGCGAAGCTCAGGCCGCGGGGATTCAAGACCTGGCGCTGTAAGCGGCCCACCTGGTCGAGCAGGCGCCCCAGCAAATCCGGCGAGAGGGCGCCCTCGCCTCCGGCCGCGGCGCGGATGGCTTCGAAAAGATTCTCGGGTGTGGCCTGGTTGCGTCGAAGCACGCCGCGTGCGCCGGCTTCCAGCGCGCTGAGCAAGCCGGTGTCGTCGACGCGAGTGACGATGAGCACCACGCGCTCGACGCCGCGTCGCTTCAAGGCCCGGATCGTTTGGGCGGTCTCCTCGTCCATCTGGTCGGCGACGACAAGCGCAACGACGTCCGCGTCGACCTGGCGTTCCTCCACGGCTTCCAGGCCGTGATTCGAACGAAGCTGGCTGGCGATACCGGCCCGCGAAACGGGGTCGGATGCGGCGACGAACACGCGTGTGCGGTCGGTCAGAACACTAGGACGAGTTGCGATCACGGCCTCTTCCTCCTCGATGACGGCGCCCCTGCCTCTTTCTAACTGCGCCGCCAGTGAGTCTGATGTGCTGCACTTTCCGGGC
>Ga0307479_10006450_pt1 | contig 10780 bp, 10 predicted proteins | sample atmos_gasesECM4C_FD_203743 | JGI IMG/M metagenome (GOLD analysis project Ga0307479, IMG submission 203743) | Hardwood forest soil microbial communities from Morgan-Monroe State Forest, Indiana, United States - atmos_gasesECM4C_515 | ecosystem: Environmental > Terrestrial > Soil > Temperate...
ACCCGATGATAGTGCGCCCGCCGAACTTGCGCAGGCGGGCGAGGGCGTCCCTGAGCCCGTCGATCTCGCCAAGAGCATCCAACTCGTCAACGACAAACCATAGACGCTGGTCCCCTTCACCCAGCCCCATGGCCTCAAAGATGGCAATCCGCATCCAAGCGGAAATAACCGACCGAAGCGCGGCAATCTCCCCCGCCTTGTACGGAATGAAGAGCACACCACCCCGCCCGCCAGCGTGAGTTGCGGCCCCCTCCCTCACCCAATTTCGCACGGAAAAAGCGGGCCCCTTCTGTCGAGTGGTGTAGTCGAGAGCGCGCACCGCAGAGCTGGTCGTGCCCCGCACCGACCCGAACATCCGCTCGTTTCCGTCCTCCAGCAGAGGCCCCGCCGAAGTGCCAGCCAGCAAGACTTTCAACTCCCGCACCGGCGCCTTAGTCAAAAACCGATAAAGCTCGGCATCATCCCTGACACCCGACGCCAGCATTTGCTGCGTAACCGCGATAAAGAAGGCACGCGCATGCTCACTCCAAGTCCGATCCGGATCCCCGCTATCCGGAATCAGAGAACGGGCGAGCTGATCGACATCGTAGTCATTGGCAATCTCGTCCAGCGGATTCCACTTCACCCCCTCAGAAGAGAATGGGTTGAGAATGACATCGCCGCGGTCGGCCTGGAAAAAGTTGTTGAGATACCCACCGTCCGGATCGGCTATGACGGCGCGGTCTCCGCGCGCCAACGCGGTGGCGAGAATCTCGCGAATCGCCGTGCTCTTGCCCGTACCGGTCGTGCCTATGAATTTGAAGTGCTTGGTCTCGTCCTTCTGGGCGATGCGTTTGCCAGCCAGCGAGAGCGATGTGTTGGAATCCAAAACGCCGCCCACCCACTGCCCACGATGAACTGCCGGCTGCGGCTCATCGGAGCTCTCGTCCGCAACAATTGCGCCGCGGCGGTACGAAGGCCCCGTTGTTGACGAACGCGCCAGGAAGAGTCCAACAACGTATCCGACTCCGATAAAAACCGCGAGACCGAAAACACCTTGAAGCACGCTTTCCCTGGGTAGCCCCACTGCACGCAACGGAACACTCGCAACGGCCACGACAATGGCCGCGACCAGAGTCAAAGGAACCCCAAGTAGCGGCACCGCCAGCAGCTTGGAAGCGGGCGCGTGTCTCCTGAGCATACCTGCAAGCATGGGGACGGCCACCGACAGGTAGCCCAACACAAGACCGGAGAGCCCGTGGGTCAATGCAGAGAATGTGGATTGCATGCGAAATCTCCCTATAGCGACCTGTCGTGGTCGCGATCGCGCTTGTTGTTCCTCTCAACTTCCTTGCCGTCGTTCTCCTCGTGTTTCCCAGCTTGGTCATTGGATTGCGATAGGCCGGCATGCTGCTGGCGCTCGCGATACGCCAACCAGTTCTTCACGGACTCCTCCGGAGTCGGGCCGCGGCTGTGACTTTCGCGGTAGGCCAGCCAGTTCTTAACTGACTCCTCAGCCGTGGGGGAGGGAGATACCTTCGGAGCCTGTGTGGCGCTCAGCGCGCGTGCCTCCTTCGCCGCCACCCTCGCGTGATACTGCAGCCGTGCCTTCTCACGTATACGTTCCCGTTCCTCTTCGCTCAGCGTGCGGTGCTGCTCGCGGCGTTTCTCCCTACGGATCTCCAATCTGCTCTTGGCCTGACCCTCGACCTGAATAATCTCGCGATTCTTTTCGCGACGTTTCTGATTGAGTACCTCCTTGTTGGCCTGATAACCCTGACGCCGTAGCTGATTGAGCTCATCCCTCGTAAGTGAGGCGTGACGAATCTTCTTCAGAAGTCGTTCTCTATCCTTCTGCGCCAGGATCGCCCCCTGCCGATGCTCTTCCTTCTGCTTCCGCAAGACCCGTGCGAGCTCTTCTCGCCCCTTGAGCCGCGCCTCGACGAGCTCGCGATACCTCGCTCGGATCTCGTCACCCGCCGCCGTGCTTCTGCCGTACTTCCGTTCGGCGTAGTACACCTTTTGAGGCATCGCCACCGCCGGGTCGCGGTCCAAACCCTGGGCTCGGTAGCTCCGATGATCGACCCGCTCTCGTATGCCCGCCTCCAACAGCGCGTCGTTCGTCAACTGCGCCCACCGCTCGCGAATCAACAGCAAGTCCGCCTTCGAAGGACCCAGACCGCGCGCGTGCCGTTCCGTACCTGATAACTCGAGAGCCGTTCTCGGCCCTAAACCCTCCGGTGTGACCTCTCGACTTGTCATCAACACGTGAGCATGATGATGACGAGGATCGCTGCCCGCGCGGGGTTCATGTACCGCGAAATCGACGGCACTCCGATACTTCTCTGCCAACTCTTGTGAAAAGGTACGCACCAGATTTGTGCGTTGAGCCGGTGTCAGTTCCGGGGGCAGCGTCACCAGCACCTCCCTGGCCAGCCGCAAATTCCGCCGATCGCTGGCGTCTTCCACGGTATTCCAGAGTCTGGCCCGGTCACGCGCCCATTCCATGTCAGGCCGACTGGCTAAATCGGACGGAAGGATGATTTGGGCGTGGACGATATCCCGACGATCCGAGTAGTTATAAGACTCACTCGTCCGCTCATCCCGTATACGCTCGCCGGCCCGGTAGGCGGCAGCTCTCGTAACGCGACTTCCTCGTCCCCTCGAGAAGATCTTGACCAGCAAGAAGTACTTGGCCATCGCGATTGGGCTTCCATGCACGCCACGAGACGGGTATGCGCATTCTCGCGCATTCCGCGCCGCTGCTCAAACGGTTGCCCAACCCGTGTCGATCGCGCGCGGCCACGTCTGACAGAGGCGTATCCGAGAAAACCAATTGATGTCGCCGCCACGAGATCGAAATGTCGACGTCCCGCTGAGGCAGCTTGGTGACCTGCCCCCTCGAAACACGTACTTCCTCGCCGGCAGTGAGCTGGGTAGACGGTGCTGGGGCCGCCGCCCATGTACTGGATTCGCTCGAAGGCGACAGATTCAGGGCCAAAGATTTTGTCGAAGCCGATCCTGTTCCCTAACAACACCCGCCACTCGGAGTATGTCATGTACGAACTGCGACCAGCAGCGGCGGGTGCGAACCCGGCCGATGCGATGGGTGGTGGGTCGAGGACACGCGCATTCCCTAGCTTAGCTAAGCTAGGCCAACCCCACTTCACCCGACCCACACTCCTGGCGGTCCTCTCCGGCGGGTGCAACGGGGGAGACGCCGAACGCAGGCCCCCCCCTTGCTGCGCCCGGACTCAACCCCGTGAGCACCACGAATCTGTGCCCGCTCACAAGTAATCGGGCTGACGAAGGCCCCTCCGCTTCAGACCTGCTCGATGCGGCGAGTGCGCCCGGGCGTTCCGGGGCCCGCCCAACCTGTGTGACTGGCGACACAGCACGTCCGGCGTGGCTGGAAAGACAACTTCCCGGCCGTTCGCGATCTAGGAGGCACGAGGGCTATGCACAAACAGGAATCGTGGCCTGGTAGTGCTCCTCCGCGACGATTCCACTCCGCCAACATTTGGCTGTGAGTCTCGCAGACAGTAATGGGGTGAGTAATACACAAGCCACAGCCAGTTCGTATTTTGGCAGCCGGGGAGGTCTCCCAAGTCACCTCACACGTACCCGAACCGGAATCGCAGGACAGCGTGCAGGGCTTCGCCCCGACCAACACAAATGGTTCCCGGGCACGTGGAGCAAAGCAAGAAGAGGATGAAGAGAGCCGTCAGTACCTCCAGCTTTAATCACGTTATTACGCGCCTCCGTCTCCCGAATGGGCCGCCGAAGGGGGCGCACCGAGGTTGCAGGTATATCATCCCAACACTCGCATGACGTGCCGGGGATTGTGCTGGAGGAAGAGCTTGGCGTGTTCCTTCGCGGAAATGAAGACTACTGTTCCGGTTGAAGTCTCGTACATCACGAAGAATTCGCCAATGTGACCGAGGTACGCAACAGGTTTGCCGGGCAGCACTTTTAAAGCTAGTTCAGATCGCTCGATATCTACGAATGCGTCAGCATTTCCGTTCTTTACGCCGAAGCCATGCTCACGACCAAATACGAACGCCATGCCCGGTACAAGCAATATCCCGATAAGCAGTGGACTTCGGAGGCGCTTGTGCGAGACCCAGGTGTGTGGGACCACTCTATCTATGACTGGGGCTCCACCAACGCCCGCGATGACCGTCATGAGAAACCACTTGCTCGGCTCCGGGACAAGTGTGAGCACGAGGAGCAGAAGGGCGGCGGAGATCGCGACTACCACTTTGACCCGGCGTTCCGACTGATGCTGCAGCTTCACTAAAGTTTCGGCGTCATGTCTTGCAGCAGGTGCCTTCTTGTCGAATAGTTCGACCATGCCAATGGCGAGGAATAGCAGCAAAAATGAACCTGCAGCAGGATATAGAGCCAGCTTCAGGACATCCGTCAGGTCAGCGAACTCGAATATGGAAACGTCGAAGGCGCCCCAAAATCCCATGAGCCATAGTGCCGCAAGAATCGACCCGAATGAGACAGACAGAGCGAGTGGCCCGCGAAGTGACTTCTCTTCCATGCAACTCTCCGCACAGTACAGTGTTGAAGAACACAGACTAGCATTGCTACAGTGGTTGCCTAGCCTCGATTACCACGGCGCCAAACGCAGCTAACGTCGGCGCAGTGGCCGCCGACGGGCAGGCACGTTAATTAGACCGTAGACACCACGGCAGTCCTGGTGGGGGCTGTGCACTGGGGTATGGCGTTGAGCCGGTTCCCAGTTGCAGTTCTCCAGCGCGGGGAGTGGAGTTCATCGCCGATTGATCTCATCGACACAGATCTGGTCCTGGAGAGCCGGGCCCAATGCCTGCTCGAGGCGATCGAGTAATTGATGGAGCGTTTCGCCGCGGTTACGCACGAGTGCCACCAACATAGTGCCCGTCATTGACGATGGCGGTGTAGCGGAGTGATGAATGGTGGATAACGCCGAGGGGTGATCTCGCCCTCCTGGGAGTCGAGGAATTCCTCAATAGTCGGCCAGGGAGTGGAAGCCTCGCGCTTCGGAGCGGGCGAAGTCCGTCGCGGCTTTCGGCCAGCAGTTTTAGAGCGATTGCGCGCAGCATGCGCCATAGCAGCACCTCGTGGACGCGATGGATCTGTTGGGAGACACTGAGCGGCAGTTTGGCTCTCATATCAGTTGTTGTGCAATCCCCGCGCTTTACCGAAAAACAAGGGCAGTACCTGGCGTTCATCTACGCCTATACGCGGGTGCTGGGACGGCCACCGGCCGAAGCGGACATCCAACGGTACTTCAAAGTCACCCCGCCCACGGTGCATCAAATGTTGCTCACCTTGGAACGTGTCGGCCTGATCCGCAGAAAGCCCGGTGCGGCCCGCAGTATCGAGCTGCTCGTCTCACCTGAATCGCTGCCCCTGCTACGCTAAGCGACGACGCACATCGGGCAAGTCGCGGGCAGGCCGATCCGTGCTTCCAAACGCAGCGCGCAATGGTGTCGCCAGTGCGTCGATAAAGTATGGCCCTTTATGCGAGAGAGTGAACGATCAGGAGCTGCAGATGCGTTTGATCACGCGCGTCGGATCTACGACAGCATTGTCAGCGAGTGCGCGGTGGACCAGCTGGGGCCTTCACTGTCCAAGCCTGCGGCTTCTGTCCGGTCTCTGGTCGTTTGCAAGCGACTCTTAGTTAGCGGCTCGAAGGACTCGCATTATTGATGCAAGTGGTTTAAGTGTTGATTCGCACCGTACTTCCGATTGGCGTTGCGCTACTGCTGCACGTGCTGGCTTCCGCGGTCGATGACCGGCTAATTCACGGTCACTCGAATGTGGACGCGGCGTCGGCAGCCGACGCTCCGATTAAGGTCACCACCAATCCGGAAGCACGGGTCAGTGTCGCGCTTGCTGGCCCATTGCCGGCGCCCGCACGATGCGGCGAGGCTTCCGACTTTCTCGTAACGCCGGGCGAGATCGTATTCATCTACTGCTGCGATGCAATGGTCCCGAGGACTCAATATTCGCGTGCGAGGCGGAGAACCGGCCACGCGGCGAAAATCCACTGTGCCTAGTTCCCCTGTCCATCTTTCGTCAGCAATAGTGTCTCTGGCTTGAGCGCCAGCAGAACATCACCTTTCGGTGCCCAGGACACAGTATTGAAGAAAGTATCACCCGGTCCGTCCAGATGTCCTTCCCTCTTGTTGAAGTACTTAATGTCAACATGCACTTCGGTTGCGAGCGGATCAACGGGCACGCGAGCGCCGTCCCAGTCAATGTCCACTGGGCCAAGAGCATCGTTGTGCGGAATTTTGTTGATCTTCTGTTGCTTACCGACAAAGTGTCCGCTCAACGTGGCGCGCAAACCACTAGGAACGTATGAAGCGCAAGATCCATAGACAAACTGATCGGTGCTTGTAGCAACAGGGCACTGCATGTCGCACGTCGTATAGTGGTCGGCCCCACAATGATTACAACATCCGATTGGAATCACACGTATATAGAAGGAATTGGGAAGCAACTTGTAACCGGGTGGTGCGTCATATTCTGCGCTCGATGGCTGTTTGGACTCAGACCCCTCCTCAGTGAACCATAGCGGTTCTTTGCCTGGAGTTCCGGTCTCTCCAGGCCGCAACTGGCCGGGGCTATCGACGTCCTCTAGAGGGGCGTCTTCATCGTGCTTCTGCAGACCCGTCACTACCCCAAGGTTGGTTGGCAACACCTGCAGCGTAATAGGAATAGTGCGTGGGGTAAGCTTGTTCCAGTTCCATGGCATCCATGATCCTGATTTATCGTAAACGGTAATCGAGATAGCGACCGGAGTCATGCTGTCTGAGGCCGGCGCAGGAAACATGTCGCGGGAGACAGAGAAGCTGATTTTTGTATCAAGTTGACTGGCTACTGAGATAGTACGTTTCGCTATTCTAAGAGTCGGATTTCCGTGATCTAAATTTATGCCGGACACCGTCACGGTAAATTTACCGAGCTTACTCGGAGGCAAAATGAGTTGCGGCTGAACTTTGCTGAGAATCGCATCATCTCTAGACCAGGGCGCAAGTGACTGTATACGCGCGCCGAGCTGGCTCTGCATGGTATCGATTTTGTCCACATTGTCGGCGACGTGGTCATCGATCGAGTTCACAATCTGATAAGTGCTGTTAAACATCTTCTGTTGCTCTTCTGTGAGCCGATCAAAGGTTTTCCCGAGTTCCGAGTCAAAGGCATCTTTCATCGTATAAGTTAGCAATTCACCCTGAATGCGTAACGCCTCAGCGACATCCTTTGCTGTTGACCCGACTTGTTTGATGCGTTGCTCAAGGTCGCTATTGATCTGACCGATTGCGTGACCAACAGTCTCTTTGGCGCCGAAGTATCCAATGGTCGCCGAGGCTGGATCCGAGCACCCAGATGAAAAAATAATTCCCGATCCGATGCAGATCATTATCGCAAGATTTTTCATTGTTTTTCCAATACGCAATTCCTGTCTGAAACACCAACCACCGAGACTCAATGAAAATCACGCCCAGCAAGATATCGACAAACCTTCTACGGAAACTGAACCGGCGGCGCCGAGTGCGCGATTTCCTCGGTCGCCGCAGCCACAAGTTTCAATGGCTGCTTCGCTCCACCTACGCGAAGTTTTGCCGATAGAGCAAACCGCGTAATTCCGGGTACGTCAAACACTGCAGTTTTACACCTTCGCCCTAAGGCCTCTATGTTTCCAAACGGCCATTTTATCCACCAGAAGCTCGCACACGGCTCACCTCCGGGCGGCGCAAAAATCGCCAGATGAACCGAACCGGAAACATTGACCTCAAGATAGGCGTCGACGCTCTGCCCTGGATTGACCGATATGACCTGCGTGGCGGGACTAGCTCGACCCTGCGTGATCCACAGCGACGCCAAGCAAATGAAGATCGTCGATGCGCCCTTCCATATAAGGTTCACCCTCGACGAGCGCTCGGACTTTCCTGCGCTAGAACGCTTTGGAGCCATGATGGAAGCTTTAGCCTTGCCTGGAGACAAGATACAACGTGCTGGAATACCGATAAAACAAAATGTGTCAGCAGGGCGGCCGCGGCGCGCCGCGTGCCGGATCTTTCCACAAAATGTAAGACGTTCAGCGGACAAAGTGCTTGCGGTTCGAGGCTTACAAGGCCGTGCATGCGCCAGAATGACGACAGTGTGCTCGGCGGCTACCGCACTCCGCGAGAAAAAACGCACCAGCAGTCAGTTTTTCCCCGAATTTCCGCTGGCACGATCTTCGGCACACCTGGGCCTCGTGGCACGTGCAGAACGGGACGCCGCTCCATGTTCTTCAGGAGCTTGGGGGCTGGGAGACGCCTTCGATGGTGCGCCGCTACGCGCACCTCGCGGCCGATCACCTGGCCGCCTATGCGGGGAAAGTCGAACTCGCAACGGGCACAAATCCGTCACAGCAACATTCAGCCTGAAAACTGACGTGACTGTAAGTCCGCGGATCGAGGGTTTCCAGACCGTCCGTTTTCCACGGTTTTCTAGTGCCGCTAGGCCAAACAGCGTTACCGCAATATCGCTACGGCGATTGAGGCGCTCACGGCTTTGAGACGGCGCATTTTGGGTCCGCGGTCCCGGGTGCGCGGTGGGCCACGCATCGATCTCGAGGTCGAGTTGATTCTCGAGAAGAACCGCGTGCGCCGTTATCTCAAGGTCAAGCGCATTCCACGTCCCGAGCACACCTTCAAACAAACTCACCGCGGCCGTCCCGGACCGGACACCGAGTATCGGCGTGTCACCCGACGCCGCTACGATCTGGAATGGTCGATCGATCAGGCCGCTATCGATTACGACAAAAAGAGTGACGGCATGTATCCACTCATTTGCAATGACCGCAATTTGAGCCCCGCCCAGGTGCTCGAGGCCCATAAAGGCCAGCCGACAATCGAGACGCGCTTCGAGCAGATTAAGACCGTGCTCGAGATGCGCCCGTCTTCGTCAAAAACTCGATGCGTATCGAGGCGTTCTTTACCCTGTATTTCCTGGCTCTTCTCGTCCACGCGTTCATCGAACGGGAGTTACGCCCTGCCATGAAACGCGAGCGGATCAAAGAATTGCCGATCTACCCGGAACAGCGCCTGTGCAAGCGCCCGACCACCGAGCAGATCCTGCGCCTTTTCAGTCTGGCCGAGCGCCACACACTGCTGCGCGATGACACCCCCGTACAGTCGTTTCCTGCGCAGCTCACCGACCTTCAGCGTCAAACCCTCGATCTACTCGGCGTCCCCGAGCGGCGCGTTCCTAGCCTGATCGGCCGACAGAAATCCGCGCGTTATTGTCGCCGACATGTGCGGAATGTAAGACCAGAGGCAAGCAGGTTATTCGTGCGCGCAGCGCAGAGGCTGGCGAGGATTGCCAGCCCGAGCGTCCCGCCATCAGGGATGGCGTGTTTACGGTCCCGAGGCGAGGCCGGATTCACTCGGCGCGACGAAAGCGTCCTGCACTCGAAGAGTGGGCCCGCCGGGCGTGCACCTCTATTCTTGCGCCCGGCGGACTGCCCTTCGAGTCCATGGCGTAGCCAGGCAGCACGTTCCTTATATCTTGCCGTCGCTCTTCCCTCCGATCCTTCAGCTCCTCTGCCGCTCTTCCGCCCCCCAGAAAAAAACCGCCCCGCTTTTGGCGGGGCGTTCGGTCGCTTGCTTGTGTGTGGAGGAGCGTCTTATCGTTTTTATTCAATGACACGGTATCCAGTTGGGCCATCCTGCTTACCCGAACCCATGCTTTCTTCGAATCCCTAGCTTTCTCACCTTCGCTTGGTTTGGCCGTTTCGGCCTTGTCTGGTTGTTATATAAGCAATGGCCGTGCCAGCGCCCGCGCCAGCCCCTTTGATGTGACATGTTGTATCTGGGACGTGGTTCAAGTGTGACGCAATGCCCGTTATGCGAGGCTTTTGCCCCCAGTCACGGCTGCCGCCGCGGCTCGCCACCGGGGCCCGGTGCGGTCAATCGGGCAGGTGGTGTCAAGATCATCGACATGTTTGTGGCCGGGAAGCGACCCGCCATACAGTCTTGCGGGGCACAAACCTTTGAATGCACAGTCGAATTTTGAATTAACCGGGGTGTAAATGAACTCGACATGGGGGAAGGCAGTGGCGCGGGCAGGTCTCGCACGTCTGCTGCTCGGTGGTGTGCTCGTCCTGCTCGCGGCGACGCGCGTTTTCGCTGCGGAAGATCCGATGCCGCGGCCGCCGGAGCTCGAACGCGACGTGCAGTTCTGGGTCCGGGTCTATTCGGAAGTCGATACGAACGGCGGCTTCCTGCACGACGAGCGCAATCTCGCGGTCGTGTACGAGAAGCTGCACTTTGCACCCAATACCTCCCCGCGCGAGCGGGAGAGGATCGTCGATCAGGGCAAGGCGCGGTATGCCGCGGCCCTGCGGCGGATTGCGGCGGCGAACGGCGGGCCGCTGTCCGAAGACGACCAACGTATCCTGGATATGTGGGGCAGCGAAGGCACGCCAGCCCGGCTGCTGGATGCCACTGACGAGATCCGTTTCCAGCTCGGCCAGTCCGATCGCTTCCGAGCCGGGCTCATCCGCTCGGGCGCCTGGGAAACCCACATCGCCGAGACGCTTGCCAACCTCGGTCTGCCCGCCGAGCTCGCCGTGCTTCCGCACGTAGAGTCCTCCTTCAATCCGGCGGCCTATTCGAAGGTGGGTGCCGCGGGCCTCTGGCAGTTCATGCGCTCGACCGGGCGGCGCTACATGCGGATAGACAACGCCGTCGACGATCGGCTGGATCCCTTCCGCTCGACCGAGGCGGCCGCACAACTGCTTTCTTATAACTAT
>Ga0307479_10006452_pt1 | contig 10778 bp, 2 predicted proteins | sample atmos_gasesECM4C_FD_203743 | JGI IMG/M metagenome (GOLD analysis project Ga0307479, IMG submission 203743) | Hardwood forest soil microbial communities from Morgan-Monroe State Forest, Indiana, United States - atmos_gasesECM4C_515 | ecosystem: Environmental > Terrestrial > Soil > Temperate...
CAGGCTGCTGTCCCCTTCACCTCACGGATCCAGGTAAGCCATCAGACCCACAGACACCTCCTTCAATCTGTGCCCGCTGCGCGGGCGATACAGCAGCGCGCCTCGTGGCGCACGTGTGGGCTCGTTTGGCGTGAAGGAAGGACAGCGTCAGGTCCAGGGCCTCGATCTCGCCGTGCCAGCCTTCGCTGGCGGCCAGGAGCGAGCACTACAGCAACTCACCACAGATCGCTGACTCGGCGCGGGGTGGCCTGACGGCTGATTAGCCGTGGGTGACGGCCATATCCGCCGGTTTCGGGCTGGGGTTGCTCGCCCTGCCTGGCTGTGGTCAGCAGCGGTCGTCGTGATGTGATGCTTGGTCTGGGTTTATCGCGGGTCTGCAGGGAGCCGTAGGCCGTGGCGATCGTGCAGGGCGCGCAGCGCAACGGCGGCGGCCGGGTCGACCGGTTTCTGCCTGATCACGTGATCGATCGACTCAGCCGAGATCGTGCCGCCATTATGTGATCGCGCAGGCTGTCGCAGGAGCCGAGGTGTCGCAGTTCAGCTGTGTCTCACAGATCTGTGGGTGATGGGTCTCACGTTGCGCCGGATGCATCGCCTGGTTGCCAGGAGCGCGGCGCTTATCCGTGGCCCGCGGGCGTTGTATGCTGCGCGACTGTCCGCCCAGGCACTCTCAGGTCCCTGCCTCGATCAGTGCAGTCTCGTTGGTCTCGCCGCTCCGCCCCACAAGACCTGAGTTGGCACCGGCCAGTCTTGTCGATCGCTACCTGTGCATCTGCTCATTGACACCCAGTAGATCGCGTGATGCACTCCGCATAGGGCATCTCGGAATGCCTCCGGTCGTTCCGGGGGGAGCCATGGTCGGGCAGGATGTTTCCGGCGACGTAATCACGCAGCTGACGAGCGATCTCCAGTCGGCTGACCCTGACCATCCCGGTGCGCTAGACGAGGCACGTCAGCTTGTCGCCCAGGTACTGCAGGCTGGGCGCGTACATCGCCGGGCTGTTCCGCTGACTACCAGCCTGGTCGCGGCCGCAGTGCCCGCGTGGGCCAACGGGGTCAGGCCTTCTGCCAGTCTGGGGCCGTTCAAGGATCTGGCCGATCGCGATGTCTGGATCGACTTGTTCCCGGTCGTCCGCCATGTTCGTCTGGTCCGGGTGGCGGGCGGCGTTCCGTTCATGACGCTCCCGATCGAGACGGTAATCCAGCTTCCTGTGCCGCGATTCCACGTTCCCGCCGGGAGCGTGTGGTTCGCGAGCCAGCTACTCGACCCGAGCGCGCCGGGCAGTTCGTGGACCGGTCTTCAGGTGGCCGGCGGAACTTTAACGTTCAGCGGACCGGTAACCGGGACGGCCGACGAGATCGTCGTCCCGGCTGCAGTCACCGTGGTCCTGACCGCGGATACCGAATCGCAGGCACCCGGGACGGGTGCGGGTCCCGGACAGAATGCTCGCGACGCCCGCGTCGAGGTCCCCGCCCATTTCCGGCTGTCCATCGGCGCCAGCACGGAATTCGCCGTGGCTCCGGCGGACACCGCGCGCCTGCTGGCGTTCGGATTCGACACGATGCTGGCTCCGGCGAACGGCCCGGTGAGCTATGACCCTGACCTCAACATCCTGGTCGTCCCGCTCGCCGCTCAGATCTCACCGTTCACGGTGAACTCGGTCCGCGCCACCGCCTTTTCCATTGCAGGAACGGCGCCGGTCGCCGCCGCTGGCTGGGGACTTCCGGTCGCCGTCACAGATCCGGCCACTCTCGGCGATGCATCGGGCACCGGCTCGCTGCTGCTGCGTCTGGACGCTGGTCTCACCGGCACCTGGCTGGGCCAGACGGCGCCAGTGTGGCTGGGGTCCGTGGCGCTGGTGGCACATCCCGGCAAGCTAGCCGTCCTCGCGGCTCAGGTCCAGGGGGAGCGGGTCGAACAGCAGCCCCGGCTACCCGCACCCGTGACAGGACACGTCGATCTGCGCTGGAGGACCACGTTTCCTGTCGTGTTCGTTTCCGAGGCCGCGGGAGTCGAGGGCGCGGTGACTGAGGCGGGGCTGACCGCCGTCTTCGACCGGCCGGTGGATCTGCGGGGGGAGCGGCTCAGCCTGGACTCTCAGCTGGTCCTGGTTTTCTTCCTGGCCACCAACGCCGGAACGTTCCTGCTGGTCGACGCCGTGTTTCCACGGCGAGAACGCGTCCTCGGGTTCGCGCTGGTGAACGCGGTGTTGCGCGCCGGGTATCCGGGCGCGCTCATCCTGTTCGGCGCATACGATGGCACCACCCTGGGACGGGGTGCGGCTGTGCTCGCATATGTGCTCCTCGCGCTGATTCCGACCCTGCCTGATCCGTACGCCGCGAGCTATGGCTCGATCGTTAACGGCATCGATCAGGGCCGCGGCTTCCTGGCCAGCATCTTGTCCTGGGACAAGGCCGCGAGCGGTTTCGATTTCTGGGTTTTGCCAGGCGCGGGCGCTGGTGTCGGCGTCCTGGCCGGGCCGCGTGATCAGCCGTTCGCCGACGAGCAGGCTCCGTCCGCGCTGGTGGAACGCGGTGGCAGCGACCTGTGGCCAGGCGCGGTGACGGCCGCTGGAAGCTCTCTTTCCTTCGAGGCGAGCCAGGGCGTGATCCTGCTCGACGTGTCCACGAACGTCGGCCAGTTCGGGGTTGCCTGGGAGCCGCGGGCACGAAGGGAGACGGCCGCGGCGGACCCCTTCGCCATCAAGAACCTCACCCTCGAGGCCGAAGGCGGCGACGTCCTTCTCCTCACGCTGCCCGCCGTGCAATGGGAGGCGGTCGAGACGGTGCAGGATCCCGGTCCTGATCCGTTGCCTGCCCGGGTGGACTTCGCCAACAGCGGCGTCCCGACGGTCTTCACGGTCCCCAGCACGGCACTCGTGCCGGTCGAGCCCGCCGCCGCGCTGACCGTCCTGATCGCGAACTTCGCCCAGCCCGCTCCGCTTACTACTCAGGCCCGGTTCACGCTGCCGTTCGGGATCATCGCGCAGGCCAGCCTGCATGGATCCCAGCCAGGCAACCCGCGCAGCGCCACGGTTGCCGCCAACCGTCCGGTAAAGGGCCAGCTCGAGGGTGCGCATCAGCTCCGGATCGATGCTCACGACACGAGCCTGGCACCTGGCCAGACGCCCGCCTTCGATGGCTACACTGCCCAGCTCGCCGTCGCTCAGCCCGGGAACCGCAGCGTGCTCGGCGACGAGGTCACCAGTATCTTCAATACCTACCTTGGCGCGGACGGCGCCCGGCCGATGGTCCCGGTCACCCGCGTCGACCTGTCCGGATACGGTGAGAGCCTGTTCAGCAACTGGCTCAACCCTTACCCCGACCCGGTCGCGGTCGCGCAGGCTCGCTTCGACGTCATGGTCGGCCGGACCGCGTACGAGGTCATCCAGGTCCGCAGCGTCCTGTTCCCGTACGGCGTCGTGGTGGTGCGGACCATCACCATTGAACGGCGTAATAACGCCATCGTCACCCGCAGCGACAGCGGATGGCGGGCGGTCGGTGACGGGATCTATCAGTTCCCTGGCACCGCGATCGTCACTCACCCGGGCGTGGTCACCGGGATCACCGAGGTGACCAATATCCGCGACACCGGCCAGGTCCTGACCGTGAGCGGGATCGACATGGCAGGCGTCTACTTCGACGGCGATCTCGTCCTGGACGGGACTCCGGCCAGCCCGGATGGCAGTGTGCGGCCCGCGCCGGCCAAGAACCAGTTCGGGTTCGTGCAGACCACCGCGGGTCCGCTTATCGGCCCCAGCCAGTACGCGGACCTGCTCACCCAGGCTGGCGCGCTGGGCGGTCCGCTCGACACCAGCATCGGCGTGGGCTCCGGCCCGCAGGTGATGCACCTGCAGCGTGCCGATGTAGGGGTAACCCAGGGCATGGGCGGTCCGGAGTTTGTCATGACGGCATGGGGCGCGCCGGCGTTCCCGGCCGGCGGCCAGTGGTCGGTGGTCCAGATCAGCGGCCCGGCGGTCGCACCGGAGCCGGTGGCGCAGGACCGCGGTCTGCCCCTCATCCGGGCCGGGGCGGCCGGGACAAGCCCGTCGCCCTCGTCTCCGTACCGCTTCGCCGACCCGGCCGACCTGGCCCAGCCGGCCAGTCCCGGCCGCGACTTTGCGCTGCTGCACTCCATGGGCACCCAGCGGGCCCTGTTCCCGCGGTTCAAGATCGAAGCCACGGATCCGGCCCGGATAACCAGCACCCAGATCGGATCTGTCGCGGACCCCTACAGTCTGGGCACCGCTACCGGGCCTTATCCCGGGCCGGATAAGACGGTGCCCTTCCCCACCTCCGCGTGGGTGATCGACGTGAACGCCGGCGGGCAGTACAAGCTGGAACTGCCTTCCCCGTTCCCGGCCGGAGTCGGGCGGCGGACGATGCGCCAAGCCGGCTCGGTCAAGAGCGACCTCGACTATTCCGCTGCCCAGGTGACCTACGAGGTGGATACCGCGCAGGCGGTTGGCTGGCGGTTCGGGCTGGATGACGTCGTGAAGATCATGAACACGACGTCGCTCGGTGACGTCATCCAGCTCCGCGCCGACGTGGCGGCCGCGGACGGCGCAGCCACGCGGTTCAACCAGCCTAGTCTCATGCTCGGCGGCGGGCTGAGCATCGTGCAGGACCTGCTCACCATCCTGGCCGACCTCGGCATCACCGGTTCGATGTCCGCGCTCATGACCAACGACTGGGCGCTCAAGGTGTCGGTGGACGTGCCCATCGTGGACGCTTCCGGTGAGCCCCTCCAGATCCCCCCGCAGCCTGATCCCAACCCGGACATCAAGTTCGACGATACGGAGATCAAGGTCGAGATCCAGGTGGCGCCGGCCGCGGACCAAGCCGCGTTCAGCATGGGCGGCCAGCCCATGCTCGCCATCCATTCGATACCGGGCCTGTACGCGGTGGCGGTCATCAAGTTCCAGATCGAGCTGTCGACCGCCGACGGCACCGTCTACTCGCTCCTGCTCGGGGCCGGGATCGCGTACTCCCTGAGCGCCGAGCCCTTCGAGTTCCAGGGACTCATAGCCATCACCATCTTCGGCATGGCCGGCGACACGGTCCTGGGCTTCGGCATCGGCTTCCTGCTCCAGCTGGAAGCATCCCTCGAGCCGATCGTCAAGGTAACCATCTCGCTCGAGGGCCAGCTCGCCATCGTCGCCGCCTGCCAGGGCACCCCCAGCGCCACCACGTACGGCGCAGCCAAGCTGACCTTCGGCGTGGAGGTCTCGCTGTGCCTGGTCTTCAGCATCAGCATCGAGGTCTCGACCACCGCGTCCGAAGTCCTCTCCGGCCCTGGCGCCCCCGCCTGCCCGCTTCCCGATGTCCTCCCGAACGCCAGCTAGGGACAACCCCGTGGAGCACCGATGACGCAGCTCATCTTCCTGCCATACCTGCGGCACTGGAACGGGACCGAGCTATCGCTCAACCTGCTCGCCGCTCCGCAGACCAGCCCGCTGGACCCGCTGGTACCAGCCGGGCCGAGCTTCACCGACGCGGACTTCACCTTCGAGATCCGGCTGGTCCAGGGACTGGGTACGCTGCCCACCACCGGCTCGGCCTACACCGCGGTGGATCGGGCGACCACCGCGCCGCCGCAGGCCCGGGCCATCTGCCAGGCACTGGCCTCGACCCTGCCCATCGACCCAACGATCACGCCGGTGGACCCGCGCACGTCCGGGCGGCGGTTCCTCAAGTACGCGCCGCCCGGCTATCGCGCGGCCACCGGCTACGCGGACGGCGGCAACCCATACCTGCGCGTCGACGACAGCTACCATTGCGCGCTGAAAGCCGGCGTGCCCGTCGGCACGGTCCTCAAGAGCGATCCGCCGCAACTGGGCTGGGGGAAGGTGCTCGCCGCCGCGCTGCGCCAGCCGCTCATGTCCCAGGCCATCGGGCTCGTCCGGCCGTTCACGGTGACACCCGACCCGCACTTGTTCGACAACGGCGGCTGGGTCTACCTGACCCTCGCCGCCAGCAGCGACGGCGCTGGCCTTCTGACGGTACCCGACGGCCTCAAGTCCTACGCCGCCCGGATCCCGCCCCTGCACGCCGCGCGCAGCCTGTTCACCTCGGTGCTGTTCCCCGTCGCGGTGTCGGTCCCCAACGCGGAGTATGACGACCTGTTCCGTGAGGTCATCGACTACGACGACGGCTTCGCCAAGGCCGTCTACGCCGCCCAGCCCGTCGCATTGGACCCGCTCGCCGAACAAGACGACGGCATCGGGCCGCGCACCGACCACGGAGTCCGGCTGGGCTGGGACGACGAGCAGGTCGCCACGTGGCTCAACCGGCAGATCGATCCGCTAGCCGCCGTTCAGGACGCGCCCATGGGGGTGCTCGGCTACCGGGTGGATGCCCGCCGGCCGGGAGAGCAGATCTGGCATTCGCTGGTGCTCGGCACCGCGTCGGTGACCATCGACGGCCTCGATCTGGGCACCTATGAAGGCGAATTCCGCGTCGAGGTGGCGCCCAACAAGCACATGGCCGAGGTCACCGACACGTTCTGGCTACCGTCGTACTACACGTCGTGGACCGGCGCCTCGCTGATCGCCGCCGACCGCACCGCAGCGAAACTCCAGGGCATCGACAAGCCGTCGGTCATCGAAGGCATCGACCCAGACATCGTCCTGCGCTACGGCCATGACTACGAGTTCCGCGTCCGCCTCGCCGACCACACCGGCAGCGGGCCCGCCCTGGCCGACAAACCGGTCAACTCCGCGCCGCAGCCGTCCGCACCGCTGAGGTTCCTGCGGTGGATACGGCCGCAGGCGCTCCGGATCGACACGGCCCTGCCGGTGACACCCGACCCCGCCCACGCCCCCGGCTCGATCACCGTGCACCGGCCGCTCATCGGATATCCCGCCTACGTCTTCACCGGTGGTTCCGCGGCGGACATGCTGGCTGATCTGCCCGCCGCCACCGCCGAGCACCGGGCCGTGGGCCTGCCCGACCCCGACGTCGACACCGCCGAGATCGAGGTAAGCGTGGCCTTCCCCGGCGCGGCCGGTCCCGGTAACGATTACCGGCTCCTTTACCAGGCGACGCGCCCGTTCCCCGCCGACGCAGCAGACCCTCTCGTACTCGCGCTCGACTGGCAGGACGTGGCCGACGCGAGCACCATGACTGACCCCGGCAGCGGCCCGCTGCCCGTCCCCACCGCCCGCCTCGTCCGCATCCGCGTCAACGCACTGGCCGCCGAACGCGCAGGCTACTACGGCAGCGACGACGTGCGCCACGGCCCCCAGACCACACTGGCCGCCAGCAAGTACAGCAAAGACGAAGCCCATCTGCTGCGGGTCGCGCTCTCCGATCCGGTGGAGGGCATATTCCTTCAGCCCGATACACCGGTGACCCCGGCTGTGGCGCTCTCACAGCAGATGGCCGGCCAGGGACTCGCCGCACCGGGCAACGCCCTCGGCCGCCTGGCCGCGGCGCTCGGCCTCGAAGCGGTGGGCACCGGCCTACGCGCACACCCAGGGCAGCGGATCCTGTTCGGATGCAGCCCGCGACTGGCCCACAGCCTCGGCCCCGACGGCGGAAGCATCCAGTTCGCCTCGGTCAACGACCTCACCCTGACGTGGATCGTGGCCATCCGCCTCGAGCTCGACCGCGACTGGAGCTGGGACGGACTCGACCACCTGAGCATCGGGCGAGCCGGCGGCGAAGTGGGCCAGGTAGAACCACGCCGCACCGTCGCCCACGAGGCACTCGAGGCTGCGCCCACCGACCGTTCGGAGATCATCTTCCTCGACGTCTTCGACCCCAAGCCACCGCCGGGCCAGTTTCCCGCCGAATCCGAGCTGCACTACACAGTGCACGCGGCGTTCCGCGATCCCCCCGCCACCGCTGACCCGGACATGAAATTCGAGCTCCACCTGCCGATCACCACGCCACCGGCCCAGGTACCCGGGCTCGCCTCGGCCGGGATCGCGCTGTCCCCCTACAGCAGGGACGCCGCCTACAGCCAGACCGGCGTACGGCAGAAGATCCTGTGGTTCGAGTTCGCCTCACCGCCGGCCAATCCGGCCGACTCGTTCTACGCGCGCGTGCTCGCGTACGCGCCCGACCCCGTCCTCACCCGTGTCACCCCTGAGCTTCCCGAGTCCGCCGAACCCCCGCTTCCCGTCGATCCCGAACCGATCCGCACCATCGTCCCAGGCCAGTCCGATGACCAGGCCGGAGCCTCCGCCATGCAACGGCTTCAGGCCACCGATTCGCCTTTCCACTTCTTCGTGCCGCTGCCGCCCGGCATGACCGCCGATTCCCCGGAGCTGTTCGGCTTCTACACCTACGAGCTGCGCACCGGCCACGCCGTCGGGTGGACCACCGCCCAGGGCCGGTTCGGCCGTCCGCTGCGCGTGACCGGGGTACAGCACCCCGCCCCCACGCTATCCGCCGCGGTGGTCCGCTCCGAACTCGGCATCGAGGTCAGCGCGCCGGTCGCCAACCCTGTGCTCCAGGGCACCTCCCTGCTGCCGTACCCACCGGTCACCCAGCTATGGGTGCTGCTCTACGCCCAGGTACATCAGGCCGACCACGCGGACATACGCAACCTGCTCCTCGACAACCGCCAAGCCCCCACCCGGGTAGACCGGTGGACAAACCGGTACCAGCCCCCGCGCGCCGACACCGGCACCGCCACCTGGTCACAGGCCGAGATCGAGAACATGCTCGGGCTGCTCGGCCTCAGCCCCGACACACCACTCAGCTGCCTGATCGTGGAAACCCTGCCGGGCCAGCAGCCCGTATCCGCCCCGGTCAGCTCAGGACTCGGCTATGAACGGTTCATAAGAACCTCCCCACTCACCGCGGTCCCCTCCCAGTGCTGAACCGCTTGGCCTGAGCATAGATAAAGTTTCAAGTTAGTCCAGAGAATCCGGACTCCGAGGACATAAGACAGCAAAGCAACGCTGAACAGGCGGTCGATCCCGGCTTGCTGGAGGGCGGACCAGCGGGTCTCGCATGGCATCGTATTGCTGGAACACTTCCCCATTCGACACCTGTTGTGGCTCGTCCTGGGAACATCGTGGTACGGCGCTGGAGCTTGCGAGTGTGGCAGTTAGCGTGACTGGAGCTCTTGCGGCCGATTCATGCAAGCGGGGCATATCAGGAAGGATGGCTGCGTGTTCGGCTGAGTGCTGGTCTGCATGTGCAGGAGTGCACGTGGCGAATATGTAACGCGCGTCCCATTCGATCGGGTAGGGGCCGTTACGCATCGTTCGCCATGAGCGCCTGACGACACTCGCGGCGAGTGTCGGCCGCTGGCATGCCTGTCCGTCGGGCATCTTCGCCGTGGCGACTCCAGTCAGCCATAGCCAGCCCAACCCCAACACCGCTACGGATAGTGGCGACCGACCGAGACATGGCGCGAGAGCTGCCTAATCTGTCTCTGCATTTCCGGCTGCTGCTCAGTGCGAAGCAGATATGGCACACATAACGAACCTTTAGGTTACGTACGTACCGACTGTGTGCGTTAGAACGCGGGACGACACTGGCCTCCCAGACTGCGCTGGGTTGTCGGTCGAGGCCTGTCAGTCGCCGCAAGGCCCGAGGCACGGTGACGTGTCGGTTAGCATGCCAGTGCACACTACCCGTAGCGCTGCGGACGACTATCCCTGGTTGTTAGTCCGTACTATGTCGCGAAGCCGCTCCCATGCGGCGCGCGCGCCGACGTATACCGAGCTGCCAGCGACGCTTATCGTGAGGAGCGTCTCAGCAAAGGCAACCACCCTCACAGTGGTTGTGTGAAGGCTGAGATCGAAAAATCCACCAGTAGAGGCCATACCAAGCGAGAGCAGAAAAGTGTCAACAAGGTGCGGGACCCTTATTGATGTGACGGTTATTGATGGGTGGTCTCCTGTCATGAGCAATCCGTAGTACACCGCGAAGCCCAGCACGATGGCGGCGGGCGACATGCCTAGCGTCGTCTTGGCCACGCTTGCTCCGCCTCGTCTCGCCATGATGAGTGCAACGCCGATGGCGATAGCGGTCCCAAGCGCGGTTGCGGCGAGCCAGATCGGCGTCACTCTGAACGCCGCGATAGCGACAGCGTAGATGGCCAAGACGAGCGTGCTGGCACCCCAATACGGTGTTGATCCAGGTGGCCAGCGATCGATTGATCTCCGGGTGGGTCTTTGGCCGCGTGGCTCGCCCAAGAGTGCGGTTGCCACATCTTCGGCTATACCCTGCTTAGCAGTAATCCGGAGCGAGGAGTCTCCACCTCGCGTGATGGAGTACTGATCGGGCCTTGGATAGTTGCCGTAGGCTTTTTCGTAATATTCGAGAACTGAGCACTCGGTGAGGAACTCCAGGCGCCGCTGGCTGCGGGTCGCGGCAGCCACTCGCGATTCTACGCTAAAGTCGATCGTTGAAATCGCGGCCTCCGCAAGAGTACCTCGCGCGACAATCGAACTAAATCCTTTGGCTATGAACTCCGAGAACGACTCAAGTGCTTCTTCCGCGTGCCGCTTTGCATCTTCCAAGCTGCGAGTGGTTATATGATCAGTGGTAGGGGCGGCATCTACAGCCGATATCTCCAGGAATAGTCCGTCGTCGGTAACAAGATCACATTTTATTTCGGCATAGTCACTGGTGAATCGATTCGCGGCACGCGCGAGGGCTATAACCCATGCCCCGTGAATTTCGAACGAGCTAAGTTCCAGAGTGGCCATAAACCGGAAAGGGTCGGTATAGGGTCGGGTAATCTCGCCCGCATAGGTATGGGTATCGGCCGAATGGGTTCGGGTGAGCCTGAGCTGTGGCCGGCTCGCTTGTGA
>Ga0307479_10006453_pt1 | contig 10777 bp, 6 predicted proteins | sample atmos_gasesECM4C_FD_203743 | JGI IMG/M metagenome (GOLD analysis project Ga0307479, IMG submission 203743) | Hardwood forest soil microbial communities from Morgan-Monroe State Forest, Indiana, United States - atmos_gasesECM4C_515 | ecosystem: Environmental > Terrestrial > Soil > Temperate...
AGTTGCAGGGTGGATTTGCGGCGGGCGGAGCGGCGGCCTCTGCCGGAGTCGCCGCCGGAGACAGCGACGATGGCGTGGTCGCGTTCGCGATAGACGCAGCGGGCGTCGGCGGCTTCTTCGATGGCGGTGATGGGGAGCAGACCTTCGACGAAAACTTCAAAGAGTTCGACGAAGCAGCCGTATTTTTGCACGGAGATGATGAGCGCTTCGTATTCGTCGCCGAGATGCTGCTCCATGAATTGAGCGGTTTTCCAGCTGATTAGTTCGCGCTCGGCCCCGGCGGCGCGGCGCTCGGTTTCGGAAGTCTCGGCGGCAATTTCCTCCAGATGCTTCAACGAATAGACGGCGGCTTCGGTGCCGACGACGGGCTTGATGTGCGTCGGCGCGGGTGCTTTGGGATTCGCGAGCGCCCATTTCAAGATGCGATGCACGATTAGGTCCGGATAGCGGCGAATGGGCGAAGTGAAGTGGGTGTATTCGTCGAAGCCGAGCGCGAAGTGGCCTTGGGGTTCGGCGGAATAGCGGGCCTGCTTGAGGGAACGAAGCATAAGGTAAGACAGAATACGTTCTTCCGGTTTGCCGGAGAGTTTCTGGACGAGGCGCTGATAGTGCTGCGGAGTGATGGTGATGTCGGAGGCGGGGAGGACGGCGCGCATCTGGCGTTCGCGTCCCTGGCCGCGGGAGTCCGGGCGGCCGGCTTTCGCGGGTGAGGGAACCTTGCCGTGGCGGACGGCGACTTCGCGCTGGTGGAGATCTTCGACACCTAGCGAGTAGCCGAAAGCGCGGGCGAGTTCCTCGAACTCGAGAACTTTGCGGGCGTCGGGTTTTTCGTGGACGCGATGGAGGGCGTGCAGGCCGCGTTGGAGCAGGTAGTGCGCGACGGCGCGATTCGCGGCGAGCATGAATTCTTCGATCAGACGATGGGCGATGTTGCGTTCGCTGCGGCCGATGTTGGTCATCTGCTGATGGTCGTCGAATTCGATGACGGGTTCGGGGAGATCGAAATCGATGGAGCCGTTTTCGGCGCGGCGGGCGTTGAGGAGAAGTGCGAGCCCTTTCATGGAGCGGAAGTGATTAGCCAGGTGGGCGTAGCGCGCGGACATTTCCGTATCGCCTTCGAGGACTTTGTTGACGTTGGTGTAAGTCATGCGCTCGGCGGAGCGGATGACGCCGGGAGTCATGCGGGAGTTGAGCATGCGGCCGGAGGAATCGAATTGCATGATAGCGCTGAGGACGAGGCGATCTTCGCGGGGCTTCAGGGAGCACATGCCGTTGGAGAGGGCTTCGGGAAGCATGGGGACGGCGCGGTCGAGGAAGTAGACGGAGTTGCCGCGGAGGCGGGCTTCGCGGTCGAGCGGGGATTCGGGCCTGACGTAGTGGGCGACGTCGGCGATGTGGACTTGCAGGAGCCAGCCGCCGTCTTCGCGGCGTTCGACGTAGACGGCGTCGTCGAAGTCGCGGGCGGTTTCGCCGTCGATGGTGACGATGGGGAGACTGCGAAAATCCTCGCGGCTGGTCAGATCGGATTCGGAAACGGGGCGGGCGAGTTGTTCGGCTTCGTGAGAAACCTCGCCTGGGAAAGTGTGCGGCAAGTGGTGTTTGCGGATGATGATTTCGGTGTCCACGCCGAGATCGCCGGGGCGGCCGAGAATTTCAATGACGCGGCCGACGGGAGAGGCGCCTTCGCGAGCGTAGCGGATGAGTTCGGCGTTGACGACGGCGCCGTCGAGTTTCGGAATGTGCGGGAGGCGGAGGCGCTTTCCAGTGCGCTCTTTTTCGCCGGGAAGTAACTGTTCACGAAGAGCAGGGGAAAGTTCGTCGCCGGGGGGAAGTTCGATTTCGTGCTGGACGCGGGGATCATAGGGAACGACGACGCAGCCGCGCGAGGTGTACCGAAAGAGGCCGACAACGGAAGGATGCGCGCGAGAGACGATGCGGAGGATGCGGCCTTCGGCGCGGCGGGCGCCGGGAACGCCGCTGAGACGGGTAACTTTGGCGATGACGTGGTCGCCGTGCATGGCGTCTTCGACGAAATCGCGCGGGATGAAGAGGTCGCCGTCGAGATTGGGAATGGCGACGTCGGGAACGACGAAACCGTAGCCGTCCTGATGGAGAACGAGGCGGCCTTTGATTTCGTCGCGGGAAACGGCTTTGTGCTGGGGAAATTTGTCACCGGGCTGTTCAGGAGAGGGGCGCGGTTTGGAAGAAGGTTGCTGCGGGCGGGAAGTCTGGTGCAGCAGGAAGCGTCCGTGAGATAGCTCTTCGACGAGGCCGCGTTTCTTGAGTTTGGCGAGCATCTGGAGCAGTGCGCGGCGGCTGGACCTGCGAACCTGGAGGGAGCGGGAGAGGTCTTCGAGGGAGGCGGGGCCGTTTCTAAGTTGTAGAAAACGGAGGATGTTATCAGGGCTTAACTGCGACTGGCGAGACATCCATTGACCCCTTTTCGAGGAACGAGGAAACGCGCATAGATTCTAGTCATTTTTCTGAAATTCGCTGTAACTTTTTTCGCGTTTCGGGAGTTTCATAGGCAAGCCAACACACGACCGATTAGCCGCCCTCCGTCAGGCTAGTCGGATTCCCCGAAAGGGGAATAACAGGGAGGCGAGAAGACCTGGCTCGCCTCCTTTCTTTTTTCCTAGTCAATTTGAGAGAGGGGATCATCCAACACGAGATTAGTCTGCATTCCTACGTTGAGGTCCTTCGCCTATCCTTTTCGGATAGGCTCAGGATGACAACGCGCGATGCCGCAGTGGGCGTGACAGTACCTTGATTGTCAGCGGATAGGTTTTCGGATATGGTGCGGGTTCAGGTACGGCGGAGAAAACACGTGAATGTAAAGCGGAAGGTTCTGGTGGTGGTGGCGTTTGCGCTGTTCATGACCCTGACGGGGGCGGAAAGTTTGCTTGCGCAGGGGTCGCCGGAGAATTCGAGCCGGGAGTTGCAGATCTGGACGGGCGGCGGGCACGGGATTAACGGGAGCACGTCGGATACGGGCGTGTGGAATGTGGGATTGCGGTATGGATTGATTTTGACGAGTCCACATGGGCCGGGATTTTTGAAGGGGCAACTGGAGTATGCGTTTGACGTGGTGCCGGCCTGGGTGCTGACGCAGAAGACGAATACGGCTTATGGCGGGGGAGTGAATCCGTTCGCGTTCAAGTGGATTTTGTCGGAGCCAAAAAAAGTGAAGCCGTTTTTTGAGATTGAGGGCGGGACGCTGTTTACGAATACGAAGGTGCCGGAGAATACCTCGCAGATCAATTTCACGACGAGCGGCGCGCTGGGGATGCATATCCTGGGCGAGAAGCACAACTGGAGCGCGGAAGTGCGCTTCATGCATATTTCGAATGCCGGGATGACCACGCCAAATCCGGGGATCAATACGATTCAGGTGCGGATTGGGTGGGGGATGTTCCGGAAGTAGGGAGTGGTGACTGGTGCGTGGTAATTCGCAACTCGTTGCGCATGGAGCCGTCGTATCAGAGACTAGATCTGATTTCTTCTCACTTGAAAATTGAGTAGTGATATTACGTTGAGGTCCTTCGCGCATCCTTGTCGGATGCGCTCAGGATGACAGGTCCTCGTTTGTGCTGAAACGGTAAAAGCGGTGGCAGAGCCACCGCACTCCAAAGTAGGAGCGGCCCGCCCGCTGCGGCGGGCCCTACATTTTTAGGCGGCGGAAGTAAGGCGCGCGAGGAGCAGGCGAAAGAATTTGTCGGGGTCGACTTCGACGGCGACCTTGGCGTTGGGCTTGAATTCGGCTTCGGGAGAATCGACGGCTGGTAGGGCGGTTTCGAGCGGCGGGGAGCGGCGGACGGGGCCGTGGGCGTAGCCGAGAGATTGTCCCGCGGTGAGTTCGCCGGTGGTTTCAATTTCCACGAAAAAATCTTTCAGAGTGACGACCGACGGATCGATGAGCTGCGCGACCGTGAGGGGGTCGTGCATGGCGAAGTCAACTGCGTTGCTGGTCTTGTGCAGTCGGTCGAAATTGGCGCGGAGGATTTTGCCGGCGGCCTGGCTGACGGGAGTTTGCACGGCTTCGAGTGCGCGGACTTGTTCGTCGCGGATGAGGACTTTGCGGGTGACGTCCAGGCCGACCATGGTGAGCGGAATGCCGGAATCGAAGACGATGCGCGCAGCTTCGGGATCCACGTAAAAATTGAATTCGGCCGCGGGAGTGATGTTGCCGCCGCTGAGCGAGCCACCCATGATGACGATGGATTTGATGAGCGGGGCGATGGTCGGGTCGGATTTGAGGACGGTGGCGACGTTGGTGAGCGGGCCGATGGCGACGATGGAAATTTCACCGGGGTTGGCGCGGACGATGCGGCGAATGAGTTCGGTGGCGGTTTCGGAGACGGGCTTGAGCTTCGGTTCGGGGAAATCCACGCCGCCGAGACCGTTGTTGCCGTGGGCGTATTTGGCGGTGACGAGGCGGCGAACGAGCGGAGTGGCGGCGCCGGCGGCGACAGGGATGTCGGTGCGGCCGGCGATTTCGACCAGGCGAAGGGCGTTGGGAAGAGTGAGGGAGAGCGGGACGTTGCCGCAGACGGGTGTGATGGCTTCGACGTGGAGTTCGGGGGAGCGAAGGGCGAGGAAGATGGCGATGGCGTCGTCCACGCCGGGGTCGGTGTCGAGGATGATGCGGTGGGGTTTGGCGGGAATTGAAGAAGAGGAAGCGGAGAAAAGAGAAGCAGGGAGAGCGCCGGCGGCCAGAGTTACGGCGGAGGCGCGGAGGAAGTCTCGGCGGTTACGAAGGAAATCATGGGAGCGCATTGGTGTCCTTGGATGAAAGGTGGATGAGCGTTAGAAGTTAGCGCAGAAAGAGCAGTGGTGCAATTGGTGGCGGGGAGGGCACGTTGCGCGCATCGACAGATTTTGAGTGGGGTTTCGGTTGAGGTCCTTCGCCCATCCTCGTCGGATGGGCTCAGGATGACAACGCGAGTGGGTTGAAGGCTAGATTTGCGAGACAGATTCGGCGAAGTTGTGCGGCGGATGGCAGAGAGAGCGATTGACAGGGAGGGGAGAGAACTTTAGAGTGGCGGCTCACTTGGGGTGCAGGGGAATGCGTTGATCGAACGAATTTTCAAGCTGCAGGAAAATCAGACGACCGTGCGGCGGGAGATGCTGGGCGGGCTGACTACGTTCATCACGATGGCGTACATCATCGTGGTGAATCCCCAGATATTGTCGCAGGCGGGGATGCCAGCGGAGGGCGTGGTGTTTGCGACGTGCCTGGCGGCGGCGGTGGCGACGCTGGTGATGGGGCTATATGCGAACTATCCGATCGCGCTGGCGCCGGGGATGTCGCTGAACGCGTATTTCACGTACACGGTTTGCATCGGGATGCATGTGCCGTGGAGGACGGCGCTGGGCGCGGTGTTTTTTTCTGGCGTGCTGTTTGTGCTGCTGACAGTGACGCGGGTGCGGGAACAGATTGTGAACGGTATTCCGCTGGGGTTGAAGCATGCAACGGCAGGTGGGATTGGGATGTTCATCGCGTTTGTGGGATTGCGCAGCGCGAAGCTGGTGGTGGCGAATCCGGCGACGTTCGTGAGTTTGGGAAATTTTGCGGACCCCTCGGTGCAGGTGGCTTGCGTGGGGATTTTGCTGACGCTGGCGCTGATGGTGCGGCGAGTGAATGGGGCGATTTTGCTGGGAATTCTGGGGACGGCGTTGCTTGGAATCTTTCGCGGGCTGGCGCATTTGCCGGAACATTGGGTTTCGCTGCCGCATCCGTCGTCGACGTTTTTGAAAATGGATTTGCGTGGGGCGCTGCACCTGGGGCTGCTGGAGATTATTTTCATTTTTTTGTTTGTGGATTTGTTCGACAACGTGGGAACGATGGTGGGCGTTTGCGAGCAGGGCGGATTCGTGAAGGACGGAAAGATTCCGCGCGTGGGGAGAATGCTGCTGGCTGACGGGATTGGGACGATTTTTGGCGCGATGACGGGGACATCGACGGTGACGAGCTACATTGAGAGCGCGGCGGGCGTGGCGGCGGGGGCGCGGACGGGATTGAGCAACGTGATGGTGGCGGCGCTGTTCCTGGCGGCGATGTTTTTTTCACCGGTTGCGGCGGCGATTCCGGCGTTTGCAACCGCGCCGGCGCTGCTGCTGGTGGGCGCGTTGATGACGGAATCGATTGCTCAGGTGGAGTGGAAGGACTTCACTGAAGCGTTTCCGGCGTTTGTGACGCTGGTTGCGACGCCGCTGACGTTCAGCATTGCCACGGGGCTGAGTTTGGGAGTGATTTCGTATACGGCGGCGAAATTGGCGGCGGGGAAGTGGAGGGAGGTTAGCGTGTTGCTTTGGATTTTGACGGGGTTGTTTGTGGTGAGGTATGCGGTGTTGGCGGCGGAGTGAGACGGCTGAGTTCGCGAATGTAGGTATTTTTTGTGAAGAAACTTTAGTTGAGGTCCTTCGCGCATCTCCGGTAAAAACCACCGGAGTCCAAACTGCGGACCTTTTCGGATAGGCCCAGGATGACAAGGCTTTTGGAGACGCGACACTCGTTCGAAGAGTTGAGTTTGTTAATGAGGTGTACTGCACAAAAAAGGCGCCCGCCCCGCAGAATCGTCCGGGACGGGCAAAAGGCGCCCGCCTCAGAAGGCGGCCGCTACAAAATCTAGGGGGCGTCGACGACGCAGCGGAAGCCGATGGTGGCGGCGCGGTCGCGGCTGGGGGCCATGAGGAGGAGCTTTTCGTGTTCGTCGAGGCGGTAGGTTTGGGGGAAATACCAGACGGAGCCTAATGGTTGATGGGCTGCGGCGCCACGGATAATGGCGGCGCGCGTGTGTTCGTCGCGGAATTCGTCTGTCCACTGCGAAACATTTCCGATTAGATCGAGTAGGCCGAATGGGCTGGCGCCCTGCGGGTGCGCGTCTGCGTTTGCAAGGGGCGCGTGTGTATGACCTCGGTCTGCGGCCGGAACATTGGCGGCATTCCAATCGTTGCCCCAAGGATAGAGGCGCGCGTCGGCGGATTGCGCGGCGTATTGCCATTCCCATTCGTGCGGCAGGCGCTTGCCGGCCCAGGCGGCGTAGGCGCGGGCGTCTTCGAGGGAGACCCAGGTGACGGGCTTCGCGTCCCAGCCAGCGGGGAAATTTCCGTTGGACCAATCGCGCAGGAAATTGTGATCGTCGGCGGGATGGTAGTGCGTGGCGTCGAGGAACTGTTTGAATTGCGAATTAGTGACGGGGGTGCGGTCGATGTAATAGGTGTGCAGATGCAGGCGGTGAAGATGGAAGCGGCGCGGGGAATTTTCCCAGGGATATTGCACGTCGACGCCGGGATCGTTGCCGCCTTCGATTTCAATGCCGCGGACGGAAAAATCGAAATCGCCTTCGGGAATCTTGAGCATCCCCGCTGGGGCGGTGGCTGCGGGTTTGGTGGGTGGAATGTCGACGATGGTCTGCGGAACGGCGGACCAGGTGCGCGGATATTCGCGCAGGGATTTCTTGGAGCGCTCGGCCATGATGGGGAGAAGTTCGCGGAGTGGCGGGGAGCCGGCGTTTTCGGTGGTGGCGAGAATGGCGCCGAAGCCGAGGCCTTCTAAAGAAAAGCTGAGCGTCGCTTCCTGCGCGTTGATGCGCGGCTGGAGTTCGATGCCGTGCCAGAGATCGTAGTAGTGGAGGCCGGGGCTGTAAGGAACGCGAAGCTGCTGGCCGTCTAGATCGAATTCGTTGCGGTTGACGATGGTCCAGAGCGTGCGCTGCGGTAGAGGAAATTTGCTGGCAAAGACGCCGGATTGCAGCATGGGCGAGTGCGGCTGCCAACCGGGGCTGACTAGATTTTCGGCGAAGGCGCGTTCGATGCGGGTGAAGCGGAGGACGGCTTCGGCATCGCGGGGATTCATGGGATACCAGAAGCCCCAGAGATTTTCGAGGGCGGCGTAGCCGCTGCCGTTGAAGAAGGCGTGCTGAAGGCTGTCGGTTTTGTCGCGCGTGAAGCGGTCGGTGACGTTGATCATGTGGCGGGGTTCGAGCCAGCGTGTTTTGCTGACCATGGGAGTGAAGGGGTAGGCGACGTCTTCCCACGTGACCCAATCGTTCCAGCCGAGCGTGCTCCACGCGATGGATTCGTCGCGGATTTCGAATTGTGGTTCGAAAGCGAGGCGGTGGCCGGCGGCGATGGAGGCGGCGCGGAAATCGGCGGGGACGCTTTCGAGCGTGTCGAAGTTTATGCCGTCGGCGCCGATTTCTTTTAGGAGTTGGGTGAGCGCGACCCAGGGCGGCGCGGATTCTTCGTGCGTACCGGAATCCCAAGCGAGGACGGGGAAAAGAACTTTGACATTGTGGCGGTGAAAATCTTCGACGAGTTTTTTGAGAGCGGGGAGGCCACCGGGAAGATCACGGAGGAGATCGAACTGGTTGCGGTCGTCGACGCCGAGGTTTGGATAGACGTGCCAGAGAAGAACGGCGTCGATGGGGCCGAGGCGGCGCTCGGTCTCAGCTAGGAATTTTTCGGGGGTATAGCGGCGCGTTTCGGGGTCGTAGATGGAGCGGTCCCAGACGAGAAGTTGGACCTGGGAGAAAGTGCGCTGGGTCCAGGCGAGATCAGGATTTAAGTAGTCGGATTCGTCGAGGCGGAGTTGGGTGCGGCGTTCCTTGCGCCACGCTTCGAGGCCGGTGAGCCATGCGGGATCGGAAGGATCGGCGGGGCCCGCGAAGAAGACTTCGGGCGGCGAAGGAGGCATGGTGAGGGTCATGGTGCCGTTGGGAGCGACGAGGGCGTGACGGGCCTTCCATTCGTCGGAATGAAGAGAAACGGCGCAGGTGAGGAGAAAGATTAAGAAGAGCGTTGCCGACCAGAAGCGAGTGGGACGCGGAGAAAGATGCATAGGCAAAGAGGATACGCGAAGAGGGGGAAGAATTCAGCGGGGAGTTGGGGCTGCCCAACGACAATTTTGTGAAGGGATCTAAGTTGAGGTTCTTCGAACATCCCTATCGGATGCGCTCAGAATCACAGCGCTCCCTAATGGTGACCGGGAGGAGTTGAATTTAAGTGACGAGGGACTCGGTAGGGAAAAGAGATGGTGCCCGAAAGAGGACTCGAACCTCCACGACCGTGAGGCCACTAGCTCCTGAAGCTAGCGCGTCTGCCAGTTCCGCCATTCGGGCACAGGGAGACTACAGGCAGGTCTTATTTTGGGGCGGGAAACGGCGTTTGTCAACGAAGGCGGCCCGGGAAAAAGGCCAAATTGGCGATCATTCGAGATGTCCAGGGGTCACTAGCATTCTAAGGCCAGAGTGTTATACTCCGCCTGAAAAGCTCTGCCTACGCTCGAAGGTAGGCACCGCGGACATATCCCAACGGAGGTTGCGATGGAATCCATGGGAGCGGCGTTTTCGGGGCCACTGCTGTATCTGCTGATTGTCTGGGGAGTTGTTACCGCCATCTTTCTGCTGTTGATTGCGTGGCGCAGCGTGCTTTCCAGCCATGAAGACGATCAAATTTTCATCGACGCAGCTCAAGAACATATGGCCAGAGAGCAGCGCGAGTTGATCAAGAAGATCGAATCGCTCGGGAAACCGCTGATGATGAGCGGGATCACCTCGGGCGTGCTGCTACTGGTGATTGCCGGTGTGTTCGTTTACCACGGCCTGAAGAACTTTTAGCAGCAGGCGTGGCGACGCGGGTCCGCCAGGGGCTCAGGGCTTTGGAGGTGTAGCCGCAGGTGTTGGTGTTGCCGGAGCGGCGGCCTGCGAAGCCTGCACCAAAGAAGTATGGTTGTGAACGATCAGCCAGTTGTCGTTGCGCTTTTCGAAGACCAGCGTGGTATGTCCGAAAGCTGACGACGGAACTCCATCCACCACCGCCGTAAATTCCCACTGATAGGAAGCCCAGGCCGTGTTGCCCCCAGGTGCGAGGCGGATGAGTGTGTTGCTGCGGTCCAGGCGCACCTGCTGCGCGCGGGCGCGCTGCGACTGGTAGCTGGTGAGGTAGCTCGGCCAGCCGACGACCGGCGGGGCCCACATGCCGTTGACGACATCGACGTCGTCGGCATAGTGGGAGTGCAGCTTTTCGACGTCGCCGAGTTGCCACGCGCCGAGCATTTCGCCGATGGCGTTGTCGATGCGCTGCTCGTCGGGGAGGATGCTGGCGGTTGGGGGATTCGGCGTGTCGTTCTTCTTCTTTTTCTTCTGCGCGCTGGCGGTGGAAGCGAGTGACAGCGTGAGAAGCAGGAACAAAGAGAAGAAAAAGACCCGGCTTGCGGTGATGCGGATGGTTGAAGGGTTTTTCCGGAATTTCATGCTCGATTCACTCCCCAAGATTCATGCGCGCTTCGTTTGCTGATTCAGGAAGCGGCGCGGCGCTGACCGTTGTGCTGGACAGTAGAGAGCATAGCGCAGCGCGAAGGGCGGCGCGGAGCGATGTGCTCAGTTGGTTTACGGGAGGCGGACGCCACCTCGCGCGATTGCAACTCGCGATGACCCCCGTTGTCTTCCTGAGGCTGCCCGATGAGGGTAGCCGAAGGATCTCAACGTTTAAATTTTCCACGGCGTATACGTTGAGGTCCTTCGGGCCGCAAACGGCGCGGCCCTCAGGATGACAAGCTTTTTTTGTTTTTGGCAACAGACAAGAAATTCACTCCGGCTAGAGCGCGCACTCTCAAAGGTGCGAGTTAGTGCGTCGCTTGTGACGCACTCAACAGATTCACGAAAAGGCGGTAGGCGCCGGGGACGCCTTCGGGGAGTTCGCGGAAGAAGGCGAGGCCAGTGTAAATGTAGACGCCTTTGCCGAGCGGCGTATAGACGAGGCCGCCGTTGAGGTC
>Ga0307479_10006454_pt1 | contig 10775 bp, 10 predicted proteins | sample atmos_gasesECM4C_FD_203743 | JGI IMG/M metagenome (GOLD analysis project Ga0307479, IMG submission 203743) | Hardwood forest soil microbial communities from Morgan-Monroe State Forest, Indiana, United States - atmos_gasesECM4C_515 | ecosystem: Environmental > Terrestrial > Soil > Temperate...
TCCGTCAATACCCGCGAAGAAATCCCCTCCACTTGCCGGCGTAGCGCTCCGAAGCGCGTGGGGCCGTTCGTACTCAGAACCCACAGAATGTGCATGGTCCAGGGTCGGGCCAGGATTTCCAGCAACTTACCGAAGGGACAATGCGGTGGTTTTTTCTCAGTCCGTAGCATGACAACTCCTCACTTGGTTACTTTACAGTTCCTACTTTGCAAATGCAAGTAGTTATTTATAGTAACCAAGAAGCACCTCCGGTCATCCAATGAGCAAAAGGAGGAACTACATGGCAACGAATTCAGTGGCAATTTCCCACCGTGCGGAGACGAGAAGTTTTTCCCAGGGTGCGGTGGTCGTTTTGGGGCGATTTCTCTTCGTTCTGATTTTCCTGATGGCCGGCCCCCTTCATTTTTCGAAGCAGGAGGTCGCGTATGCCGCTGCCCAAGGAGTGCCCTTGGCCTCAATCCTAGTTCCGTTCTCCGGTGTGCTGGCCTTGGCCGGCGGCCTGAGCATTTTGCTGGGCTATCGCGCAAAACTTGGCTCCTGGCTCCTTGTGCTGTTCCTGGTTCCAGTGACCTTGATGATGCACAACTTCTGGGCGGTGCGCGATCCGATGATGGCGCAGATCCATATGGCGATGTTCATGAAAAATCTCGGCCTCCTCGGTGGCGCCTTGCTGATTTCTCAGTTCGGAGCGGGACCGTTCAGTCTTGATGCCCGCCGCTCGGGCTGAACGCGTTTGTTCCGGCTTCGCCACGTTATGGAAAGGAACCTGCTGAAAGGAGAGAAACACAATGCGCAATCAATCCGAACCACCGAGTCTTCTTGCCATCAAAGCCCCGATCTCACAGGAGGCCCTCGATCAGCTTTTTCTCGAAGGGCGGACACACTCCACGTGGCTTCCCGAACCCGTGCCAGCAGAGCTCCTGCGCCAGGCTTACGAATTGGCGCGTCTTGGGCCTACCAGTGCCAACGGCTCGCCTGCCAGATTCTTTTTTTTAACAACTCCAGGCGCCAAGGCGCGCCTCCAGCCAGCTCTGGCTCCCGGCAATGTCGAAAAAACCATGGCCGCACCGGTCACGGTGATCATCGCTTGGGACACGGAATTCCACGAGAATCTCCCCAGACTCTTTCCACAAGCGGATATTCGCTCCTACTTTGCCGGGAACAAACCTCTGATTGAGGAGACCGCCTTCCGCAACAGTTCCCTGCAAGCCGCATACTTAATCCTGGCCGCACGCGCTTTGGGATTAGATTGCGGACCGATGTCTGGTTTCGACGCGGATAAACTGAATGCGGAATTCTTTCCTGACGGCAAGTGGAAGGTCAATCTTCTCTGCAATCTGGGCTATGGAGACCCAAGCAAGCTCCACGCACGCAATCCTCGGCTGAATTTTGACGAAGCATCCTTGATTCTGTAAGGTCGCGACTCGTCAATAAGCAATTCATCAGAGCATGTAACTCAACCGCAATCCAATCACAAGGAAGAAGGAAATGAGTATGTCATCGAAACCGAAGAGAAACGGAATTACAGAGCCCCAAGCAACCTCTACTCAGGCGGAGACGGGAGAGGTTTCAGTAGGGAACTCGACGCGCGACGAGGGAATCAGACGTCGCGCATACGAAATCTATCTCGAACGCGGCGAACAACCAGGCCATGAGCTGGACGATTGGCTCCAAGCAGAACGCGAACTCGAACGCAGGGTGCTTCGGCGCGCGCAGGCGGGCTAGCAAAGGAATCCACGACATCCGCCACCTGTAGCTCAGGCTCGCATTTTGATCCTGAGGCTTTTCTTCTTCCGCCTATTTAGGCAAAGGCGCAATCGCCACCGTTCGACCCGTCTGCGCCGACCGCAGCCCAGCATCCAGGATCTGCATCACCACCATATTCGTATCCAGCGACGAAAGATCGCCATCGGGATCAACGTGCCCGTGCAGCACCGCAGCCAAATAACTCAACGCATTGCTCTCCGCCTTCGCCAAAGGAGCAGCCGCCGTCTGCGACTCCCTACCCTGCCCGCGATAGCGCACGCGCAGCTGATCGGAACCCACCGTGATCGCGTAGCCACCGGTCCCGTAAACCTCCATGTCCTTGCGGGAAAACGACCAATTCCACGATGGCATCAGCACCGCTTGCGCCTTCGCATAGCGCAGAATCAACGTCGCGTCGTCATCCACCTTCGGATAAATATCAGGCTTGTCGGTTTGCGTCACCGCCGTTACGCTGATCGGCGCCTCCCCATGCATCAGCACCGTCATCAGATCGGCTCCGTAGCAGCCAAAGTCAAATAACGCGCCCGCTCCGTTTCTTACGGGATCGGTAAGCCACGACAAAAATTCTGGCTCGACTCCAATCTCTTTAGGCCCCTCGTGCCCATCGTGCACCACCACTTTTCGTATCTCACCCAACTTGCCCTGTCCCGCTTCCACGAACACTTCCCGATTGCTCGCATACCAGGTCGTCTCATAGTTGACCAGCACCTGCACATGCTGTTTGCGCGCAATCGCGCGGATCGTCATAGCATCTTCAAGCGTACTGGAAAGCGGTTTCTCCACCATGGAGCTGACTCCAAGCCGCGCCGCCGCCTCGATCACTTTTCGATGATCCGCAATCGCGGTGTACACCAGCACCGCATCCGGATGCTGCTCCGCCAGCATCCGCTCCAAGTCGGTGTAGAACAGCTTGGCATCCAGCCCAAACTTAGCCGCATACTCCTTAGCCAAATCTTCGCGCGGCTCCACGATCGCCACCAAAGTCGCGCTATCGTTCCCAGGCAGCGCCCGCAAAAATCCCTTGGCATGCCCATGCACAAGTCCCACAAGAGCAACCCGAATCGGCCCCTCCCCACCACCAGCCCCAGCCGAAAACAGAAAAAGCAGTGCGCCCATCGCTGCCAAGCGAAACCAAAACCGTCGAATTGCCTGAGCCATAAGATTTATCCCCGCCGAATAATACTCCCATCCCCACCAGACGCAATCACAACAACTCTTTCTCTCCACATAGCGAATCCCGTTACGTCACCAGTAGCTCAAGCTCGCATTTTGAGCCTGAGGTTTTTTCCTTCTTCGCCGCCGAAAAATAAAAGATTGTCATTCCGAGGGCGGTTTTTGTCCGAGGAACCTGCTTTTTCTTCCCTCGAGGTAGCAGTTATGTAGAGGCCGTCCTTCAGGGCGGCCAGTCCATTTCTCCTGCCGTGCGCCCTTTTCTTGAGCGCGGTAGGTCCGGCACGAATTTAGCCCAGCCCGTAAGGCTTGGGTAAGCGTACGAGACGACGTCTCCCGAGCGCCAGAGGTGCGGCACACCGCAATGATCTTGGTCTGCTAGGCTACTTGGTTTACCGCTCCGCCTACATCTCCAGGATCATCGGCATTCTGCTGGTAATCAATGGATCAGGGGCGGGAAGATTCAGGAGCCAACAACGCATTCCTGAGCCGACCTTTCGCCGGGCCGTCGCACTTGTTAGCTCGCGGATTACTTCAACGAGGCCATGTCGATGACGAAGCGGTATTTCACGTCGCCCTTCAGCAGCCGCTCATACGCTTCGTTGATTCGCTGGATGGGAATGCGTTCGATGTCCGACGTAATTCCGTGATCCGCGCAGAAATCGAGCATCTCTTGCGTTTCGCGGATGCCGCCGATGGCAGAGCCGGCCAGGCTCCGGCGCCCCATTATGACGTTGAAGGCCGAAACCGGAAAAGGCTTCTCGGGAGCTCCCACCAGCGCCAGCGTGCCATCGCGCTTCAGAAGACCGAGATAGGCGTTGACGTCGTGGTCCGCCGACACCGCATCTAGAATGAAGTTGAAGCTGCTGGCGTGTTTCTGCATTTCCGCTTCGTTCTTCGATATGACCACTTCGTCCGCCCCGAGACGCCGCGCGTCCGCCGTCTTGTTCGGGGACGTAGTGAACAGCACAACGTGCGCGCCGAATGCATGCGCAAATTTCACGCCCATGTGCCCCAGTCCGCCAAGCCCCACGATGCCGACCTTTTGTCCTTTGCCCACTTTCCAATGGCGCAGCGGCGAATACGTCGTGATCCCCGCGCAGAGTAGCGGCGCGGCGCCGGCGGGGTCCAATTGCTTGGACACGCGCAACACGTACGCTTCATCGACCACGATGCTGTCGGAGTAGCCGCCGTAGGTGACTCCGCCCAGAATCTTGTCCTCGCCGTTGTAGGTCAGCGTCATGAAATTCTCGCAATACTGTTCCTCCCCCGCGCGGCAACTCGCGCATACCCGGCAGGAGTCCACCATGCAGCCGACCGCCGCGATGTCGCCCTCTTTGAATTTCTTCACCGCGCTGCCGGCCTTGACCACCCGCCCTACGATTTCGTGGCCGGGCACGCAGGGGTAGACCGTCGGCATCACGCTCTGCCATTCGTTGCGAACCTGGTGCAGATCCGAATGGCAAACGCCGCAATAGAGGATTTCAATCTGTACATCTTGGGGACGTGGAACTCGCCGTTGTATTGCGTGCGGCGCCAGGCCCGATGTTGGGCTTTGCGCCGCGTACGCTTTAGCGGCAAAGGCCTGCGCCTTCGCCGTGCCACCTTGTTTCGCAACCTGTTGAGCTGCTTCGCTCATGTATGTGTTCCTCCTCGGCAGTCTACGCAATCGATTCTGGCGCATCCTCGTGTGACCAACCAAGCGCGCCGATGTACCTGCACATTGCACCAGCAGCCAGCGCCGGTGGTGCCCTCACAATAGATGACCGTAGCGAGCACATCGGTACAACGACCTGAAGCCCGCTGTCCGAAGTGGGTCCCCTGTAGCGGCGTGCTTTAGCGCGCCACACGGGCACTTCTCTTTACGCGTACCTGTTCGTTGAAGATGCCGACGCACTTTATGCCGAGTACGCCGCCCAAGGCGTAGAGTTCACTCGGGGACTTGGCAACATGCCATGGCACAAGCGGGAGTTCGTGGTGAAGGATTGCGATGGCCGTCTGCTGGCTTTCGGCGCGAACCTGTAGCCTTCTTCCGTCGTCATTTTGCTTTTCCTCGTGTGTGTCATCGTCACTAGCCACTCACCACTGCGTTCCTGCACAAGAGACGCAAATAGGAAAGGCCGCGCCTTCTTCGAGATCGACGGAGTCCGCTACGCCGTCCATGTAGAAGCATTGCACGCAGAGGTAGGTGCCCGCGATTGGGGCTTTGTCCGAATGCGAGTCAAATGAGTTTGGGCGGCCGAAGTACCGGGTTATGGACCTCTGCAAGAGGCGCGTGCGTGCCGCACTCATTCGGAGATGTTGGCTGCGCGCGATTCCTCTCGTGTATATCGGTGCAACCTGGATGAAAGCCATTCGACCCCGAAAATCCGCCATTCGCTGACTTTTGCTTTACTTCTCAAGAACACCGATGCTACCGTTCCCCATGGTCGGCGAGATCGCGCCTCTCTCTTCGCCGCCAGTGGTCCCTTTCCGGTCCCTCCTACGCGCGGATCTTCTCCCTGCCTTTCCGTCCGCTAGGTGGACCTCCGCACCTCCGTGGCAATCGAATTTTTCGCCCCTTTGTTTTCACGCTCCCTTGCCCCGATCCACGAGGGGTACAAATCCCTTCTGCCACCTACTCGCCCACATCGATTTTTATTTTCATTACTTTCATGTACTTACGAATCCCTTTTTCCGCAACCCCTTTCTTTTCACATCTATCCAAAACCCTAGGGGGTGTGGGGTCGAAATCCCAGAAACCGTCCCGCTTTTCTCTGTGCGCTCAGTGCCTCTGTGGCGAATCCATTCCTTTCAAGCATTTGCCGCCTCTTTGCCCTCTTTTTCCACCTCTCGCGCTTTGTTTTCAGCAACTTGCAGCCTCTTTTTCCAAAACACCCGGGTGGGGGTATGGTCCCCGCTTGCGTCGGGGCCGATTGCATCGCAGACTGAGACGACCATGAAGCGAGTCTCGACCCTAGGTTGGCTACTTTGCACCGCGTTCGCTTCGGCAGCGCCGGCGCAGCAGGCCACAGCGCCAACGCAGAACAACAACCCCAAGATTGAAGTCAAGGTGAACGCTGTGCTGGTGCCGGTGGTGGTGCGCGATGCGCAGGGCCGCGTGGTGGGCAACTTGAAGAAGGAAGACTTCCAGATCTTTGACCGGGACAAACCAGAAGCCATTTCCGGATTCAGCATCCAGGCGCGAGCGGCGATTGTGAGCAACACGACGGCTGCCGAACCCGCGCCGCGCAATTCCCCAGTCAATCCGACCACTACCCAGCAACAAGTCGCCCAACAATGGCCAACCGTGCCGCAACGCTTCATCGTCTTCCTGTTCGACGACATGCACCTGAGCGCCAGCGATTTGCTGCAAGTCCAAAAGGCAGCCACGAAGATGCTGGCCGGATCACTCTCCGACTCGGACATGGCTGCGGTGGTTTCCATGTCCGGGATGAACAGCGGGCTGACGCGCGATCGCGCGAAACTGCAGGAAGCTATTGCAAGCCTGAAAGTGCACGAACTCTACCAGCACAGCGATCATCCCTGCCCGGACATTGACTATTACCAGGCTGACCTTATCCAGAATAAACACAACGACCAGGCCCTGGAGGCGGCGATACAGGATGAGCTGGCTTGTGCCAACCTCGATCCGCAAAGAATGCGCAACATGGCCGAGAGAATGGCGCGATCCGCGGCGGCGCAATCCCTGGCAACCGGTGAACAGGATGTGTGGGCGTCGCTCGCCATGGTCAAACAGTTCGTGCGAAAGATGGCACCGCTGCCCGGTCAACGCACGCTGATCCTGGTGTCCCCCGGGTTCCTCACCCTGACGCCGGAAGCGATGAGCGAGAAATCGCAACTCCTGGACCTTGCGGCACAATCCAACGTGACAATGAGCGCCCTGGATGCCCGCGGGCTATATACGACGGGGCTGGATGCCACCCAGCGAGGCGAAAGTTCGGCTATGGGGCTAGCGACCGGCGTTAACTCCAAATATCATCGCGAGACCATGACGCTCGATGAGGACGTCATGTCGGAACTCGCCGATGGCACCGGCGGAACGTTCTTTCACAACAGCAACGACCTGGCAGGTGGATTCCAAAAGCTGGCGGCAGCGCCCGAGTACGTCTACCTGCTCGAGCTTTCACTTGAAAACGTAAAGCAGGATGGCACGTATCACCGCCTGAAGGTCAAAATCGACCAGGACGGCTTGAAGTTGCAAGCGCGCCGCGGCTACTTCGCGCCGGCACCGGAGAAAAACAAGAAATAGAGCCTGAGCTTGGCGAACGATTGGCAAAACGATGGGCAAAAAGAAGGGGTACTGTGACGGCCAGAACGTTTGTCGCGACGGCGGCGATATGCTAGGCTTTGCGTTGCAAGAATCAGCACATGCCGCGCAAGTTCCAGCGTTGCTCACGTCCTCTCGTTTGCGTTCCGCAGGAGTTCCACATGGCGAGGTAAACTCGCCTCTACGCAAGCGAAGGAATGCGGCCGAAGGTTCTCGCCTGCCTGTGGAGGCAGGCCGCGCTTGGAACGACACACCTGACGAGTGTCAGTTGCAGGGATCGCGACACAAAAGGAACGACCAACCCCATGACCGGGCAAGCCACTTCAAAAACATCCACCGAAGTGCGGGAAATCAAGCTGGCGCATTCGCCGGACTCCGATGATGCCTTCATGTTCTACGCGCTGGCCACGCACAAGCTGAACACGCCGGGCTACAAGTACACGCACGTGCTTTCGGACATCCAGACGCTGAACGAAGCGGCGCTCACGGAAACGTACGACGTAACAGCGCTGAGCTTTGCGGCGTATCCGGGGCTGCGCGACAAATACCTGTTGCTTGATTGCGGGGCGAGCTTTGGCGAGAACTACGGGCCGATCGTGGTGGCGCCGACGGCGATGAAAGCGAGCGAGATCGCCGGGAAGCGCGTCGCGGTGCCGGGGCTGAAGACGACGGCATATCTGACGCTGAAACTGTTTGAGCCGAACTTCGAGGCAGTGGTAACGCCGTTCGATAAAATTTTGGAAGCGGTGAAGAGCGAAGTGGTCGATGCGGGACTGCTAATCCACGAAGGACAGCTTTTGTTTCCGCAATTGGGTTTGCACCGGGTGATCGATTTGGGCGTGTGGTGGCACGAGCAAACCGGAATGCCGTTGCCGCTCGGAGGCAATGCCGTGCGGCGCGCGCTGGGTCCCGAGATCGCGCGGTCGATTGCGAAGACGATCCGCGACAGCGTGGAATACGGCCTGGAGCATCGCGAAGAAGCGCTGAATTACGCGATGCAGTTTGCGCGTGACATGGAAACTGAGCTGGCCGACAAATTTATCAGCATGTACGTGAACAGGTGGACGCTGGGCTACGGCGAACTCGGGAAGCGCGCGGTAACAGAGTTGATCGAGCGAGGCACAGTGGCAGGATTGCTACCCGGCCCCGCGACCGTGGAATTCCTGAGCGAAGAATAGCGGAACAGCTATTTTTTTTCGGTCAGCACCGGTTCCGGGAGGCGCGCTTCGCGAAGGAAGCGGGCGGCCTCCTCAGGCGGCGTGGGATTGATGTAGAAGCCGGTGCCCCATTCAAAACCGGCAACTTTTGTGAGCTTCGGAATCACTTCAATGTGCCAGTGGTAATGGTCGTTGATTTCCTCACCTACCGGCGAAGTGTGAATCATAAAATTATAAGCAGGCCGATCGAGCACGAGGTCGAGCCGCATGAGCGCGTCTTTTAGCATGCGCGCGAGGCTGGAGTAGATAGAACTCTGGTTGTTTTCATAGGAAGAGCCGTGGACTTTGGGTAACAGCCACATCTCGAAAGGGAAGCGCGAGGCGTAGGGCGCGATGGAGATGAAATGCTCGTTTTCGCCGATGACGCGTTCGCCGGTGTCGCGCTCCTGGCGGATGATGTCGCAGAAAATGCAGCGCTCTTTTTCGTCGTAGTAATGCCAGCAGTTGTCGACCTCTTCGCGGACGCGGCGAGGAACGATGGGAAGAGCGATTAGCTGCGAGTGCGGGTGCTCGAGGGAAGCGCCGGCGGCTTCGCCGTGATTTTTGAAGATGAGGACATAGCGGAAGCGCTTATCGTTTTTTAGATCGAGCATGCGGTCGCGGTAAGCCCACAGAACATCTTCGACGGCACGCGGGGCAAGAGTCGCAAGCGTGGCCATGTGGTCGGGCGTTTCGACGATGACTTCGTGGGCGCCGACGCCGTTCATTTTGTCGAACAGGCCTTCGCCTTCGCGGTCGAGATCACCTTCAATGACGAGAGCAGGGAAGCGGTTGGGAACGACGCGAATATTCCAGCCGGGCGTGTTGGAGCCGCCACCGTTGCGGCCGTAGACGAGAATTTCGGGAGGCGTTTTGCTCTCGGCGCCGGGACAGAAGGGGCAATTCTTCGGGCCGGTGACGAGGACGCTTTCGCGGAGAAAATCGGAAGGGCGCTTTCCGCGATCGGTGGAGATGATGACCCAGCGGCCCGTGACAGGATCTTTACGCAGCTCCGGCAAAGCGAGCCTCCTTGAATTCAAATCGCACGAAACAGATGCGCTGCGGATGGTGCTCTGCTTGAGATTGTACCGCGGTGGAGCCGCGTTTTACAGTTGGGGCTGAAGGCGTCTTTGTGGAGGCGGACGGCGGGGGAGTGGCCGGGGTGGTTGTCGATGGCGAGGACGTCGAAGCGGCAGGGGCGATTCGAAACGTGGCGTTCGGCGAGGAAGCGCTGGGCGGTGCGGGCCACGACGCGCTGCTTGTCGGTGGTGATGCTGAGTTCGGGGAGAGCGGTGAGATCTTCGCGGAGGGTGCGGGTGCGGACTTCTACGAAGGCTAACGTTTCGCCATCGTAGCCGATGAGGTCGAGTTCGCCTTTGACGCCGCGCGGCGTGTAATTGCGGGCTACAAAAACGTAGCCGTGACGGCGAAGATACCAGTAGGCGTAGGTTTCGCCGCGGATGCCGATGCGGCGGGCGGCATGCTTGCGTTGGTCTGGGGAGTTGTCGTCGCGCAGGCCTTTGCGGGCAGCCCAGTGGACCAGTTGGAAGATGGCGCGGGAGAGTAGGGGCACGGTGACGAGTATAAAACAGTAACGTCATAACAAACAGAATAAAGAAAGAAGGTTGGCCACAGAGGCACAGAGGACGCAGAGAAAGAAATGGAGAACTGAAGAAGCGAAAGAAAAGCCCGCCGGGCTGCGCGGACTCCGCCCTGCGCTACAGGTGGCTGGCGAACCGTGCCGAGATGAGGCGCAGCCGTGCTGCGCCCCTACGCGTGATTGCTTACGCTTTGTGCTGGACTTCGCGGATGCAGGTTTCCAGTGTTTGCAGGGCGAAGTCGGCTTGCTCTTCGTCGATCACGAGGGGTGGACAGAAGCGCAGCGTTGTGTCGCCGGAGCCGAGAACGAGCAGACCTTTATGGAAGGCCAACTGAATAAGTTGGTTCCGCAATTCAGGAGCTTTTTCCTTGGTTTTCTGATCGCGTACGAATTCGATGCCAATCATCAAGCCTCTGCCGCGCACTTCGCCCACGATTTTGAACTGCTCGGGCCAATCGGCAGTACGACGCATGATAAACTCGCCGACCTGCTTGGCATTCTGCATGTATTTCTCTTCGAGCAAACGCAAAGTCGCGAGTGCGGCAGCGATGCACACAGGATTGCCGCCGAAAGTGGAGGCGTGCGCGCCGGGCTTCCAGTCCATGACGCTGGCGCGCGCGATGACGGCGCTGAGTGGCATCCCGGAGGCGATGCCCTTCGCGGTGCAGATAATGTCCGGCTCGACTCCCGGGGCGTGGTCCACGGCCCACCACTTGCCGGTGCGGCCCATGCCGGATTGGACTTCGTCGGCCACGAGCAGAATGCCGTGTTT
>Ga0307479_10006455_pt1 | contig 10775 bp, 10 predicted proteins | sample atmos_gasesECM4C_FD_203743 | JGI IMG/M metagenome (GOLD analysis project Ga0307479, IMG submission 203743) | Hardwood forest soil microbial communities from Morgan-Monroe State Forest, Indiana, United States - atmos_gasesECM4C_515 | ecosystem: Environmental > Terrestrial > Soil > Temperate...
CAGCGAGCGGTCCGAGCGTGCCGATCACCACGTCGATGTCAAGCGGCGAGGGCGCCGGCCGGATGGCGTCGATCAGCAGGTCGAGGTCGGGGGCGTCATGCGGAATCAGTATGTAAGTGTCGATCCCCTCGATGGTGAGAACCCAACAAAGCTGGCGAGCGAGATAACGGTTGGCGGGGTCGGAGAGCACTGCTTGGGCCGTTTCGCGGTCCGTCAGCCCGGCACTGTCAGCCCGGCCGGTGGCCTGGGCAAACTCTTTCTCCACGCCCAGGCTGGGGAAGCGTGCTTCGATACGGCCGATTGCGTACACGAATTGGGCGGTCTCCGCTGGCGCCGGGCCCGGGACCGCGTCCACGGGCTCGTCGTAGCGTACGACCGGCTCTGACGCAGGTGCGGTGTTTTGGGCGGCAGCCGCCGTCGAATCCTCGCCGGGTGCGATATCGATGGTCATAAGGGCCCTTTCGTTGATCGGTGTACGGCTCTAACGGAAGCTCATCCAGCGATTGAGCGCAGCCGCGCGTCTCTGGCACGGGCCGCACGGTTTGATGCCCGCCGACGAGGTCGCCTTCTTGATCACATCACCGAGCCCGACCTCTTCTTCGAACAGAAACCCTGGCAGCCGTATCCGGTACCTAGCCGCGGCGGATGCTTGGGATTTGGTGCCGTCGTTGGGTTCTCGTGGCCCGGCGTGGCCGGACTTGGCATTCATGCGAGCATCTCCTGGTGGAATCCGGTAACTCTTTGGTATAGCGCCCACGCATCGAGCAGGGGCGGCACGATAACCCGCCGGGTACGCCAACCCAGCAAGGCGCGCCGCACCGCGGCCACGGGCGCCGCCGGGGCGCCCGACCACGCCAGCGCTATCGCGCCGGTGACCAGGGCCGTCGCCGCGCTGGTTCCGTTCAACAGCTCAAGCCCACCCCCGGGCGCGAGGCTTGGGATACCGAAGCCGGGCGCAAGCACACCGCGGCGCCCGATCGATGCCCCCAGGTTCGAACTCGGCATCGGTCGTCCTGACTCGTCACAGGACGCAACGGGCACCACCGAGTGGTGACTGACCAAGGGCGATCCGGCGATGCGCCCGTAATTACCCGCCGCCACAACGACGATCGCTCCCCGCGAAGTGGCGTGATCGAGCGCCACTCTGAGGCGACCATCGCCTGCGCTGGAGGCAAGAACGTAGGCCGCGCTGATGTTGAGCAACCGGGCGCCCGCGTCAACACACTCCACGATCTGGTCCGCCACGATAGCGGGATCGGTGTTGGGCAGGCCGTCGGCCTCAAAGATCGGGCGCACAATCAGCCGGCACGACGGGCAGATTCCGGGCGCTCCGCTGCCCCGTTGCGCAGCCAGGACACCGGCGACCAAGGTGCCGTGAACGGCTGCCCTACTTGACGTTTCGCTCTGCGAGCCGACTCCACGAAGGTCGGGATGCGCCGCCACCGGCCCGTCCAGAAGCCCGATCACGATCGACGGGTGTCCGCTGCACCGGCTCATCGCGCGATCCAACCGCGTCAGTCGCAGCGCCACACCTCCGGTCGAGGCCACGATTACACCGCCTTTTTTATGACCGTCACTCATCCCGTCAAGCTAGATGGCATACCTCGGGCTGGCTTGGCTGCAGACGGCACCACAAACGTCTACATCGGGCAGGTACCGTCGCAGTCACACCGTCGTAGATGTATCCGCCGGGGGCAGTCCGCCATTTGCAGTGGCAGCTGCACAACCCCGCAGGAACAATCACGCCCCACCCACCGCGGGTCATCGTAGGGCGGTGTCCCGATCGGCTGTACAGCGAGGCCAAGGCGCCGAAAGACAGCATGCCCATGGTCACTCCCATACGGATGGAAATCCGAACCGCCAAATGCTACCCGGAGATCCCCGGCACATCATTAGAATCAGACGAACTGCATAGGGGTTTCAAAGAATCAGTCGAACTGCTCAGGGGTTTCAATTTTCTCGTGCAGCCTGGCTGGTCGGTCCGAGCCGCTGCTGACTAACGTTCGGTGTGGTTGCCGGCAATCCGTGACTCCTATCTGATGACCACCTCATCGCCGTCGGGCAGCGTGTCGACCTACTGGTCAATGCGGTGGGGCACCGGCGCGCTGACATCCCGTGACCTCAAGCAGCCGATCAGGATCTCTGCGTAACTGGTACAAGTACATGGGCAATGCAGAGCACGACCCGTCGGGTTCGACTGGCTGGCAACCACGTTCGGATACTCAGATCGGGCGCGGCTGGTAACCCATCCCGCGAGCGACGGGCCCGCCGGTCGCGAACGCGCGCCGGTGTGCTGCAGACTCAGCGGAATAGTCCAATGTCGACGTCAGATAGAGTCGCTGAAAGCCCGATCTGTCGCTATCCCTCGGAAATCCAACAAGTTCGACGGCCTCCGGCGGGACCGCCGCCGGATCGGGCCGAACACCGCCGACTAGCGACAGGGAGTGACCCATGGACACCGACCCGTTTACCGGCACGTGGACCTACCGAAGCTTCATCAACAACCCCGATCTCGACGTTGCGTTCAACAGCCTTCGGTTCGGCGCGGGGACCTTAACGCTGCGCTCGGAGGACTTCGGTCACGTGGTCGGAACCCTTGGTGGCACCGGTTGGGAACTCACGCTCAACGGTGCGGTGTCGTATGGCAATCCGTTCGCGTGCCGATTCCAGGGCGTTGGCGAAATCGACGGCGAAACCTGGGTCTACGACTACCAGGGGTATTTGACGTCGGTCTGGCCGCACGGTGTGGACCAGAGACCGGCGATCACCGGGTCCGTGATCCGCACCGTGGCGCACTCCAACGGTCAAGCCACCGCCGGGTTTGTCGCGTCGTTCATCGCCGGGCGGTCATAGGACTATCGCGATGACGGCTCTTAGCACACCTGCCATGATCCTCCCTGGTGCCCAACGGTTTCCGGCGCGCGCCGTAGCATATTTCGACGATCATGGGGTGATGCAAACCAGGCGGTCAAAGGTCATCGAAGCGTGGGATCTTCTCGCCCACTTCGTCTCGAAGGCTGAGTACCTGGTTGGGGTTATCGCGGGCCGGCAGGACGAGTTCGTGGAATTTGCGGTCGGTGATCCGCAGATGCACGATGGAGATAAGGGCCCCGTTGCGGTTGCCCGTAATCTTCCTCTGTTCGAGCCGCAGGGCATCGAGGGTGCCCGTTTCGCCGAGTAGTCCGAAGATCCGCTGCCGGGGCTGCTCGATGTCCTGAAATTCGGCGTTGAGCGTCAATGTGCGCCGTTTCATCGAATGCGTCACATCAGGCCTCCGTTCGCTTGCGCCGTGCGCGAGCCGTCACACCGAACCGCGCTAGTACCACACGGCCCAGCGACGTCCTGGATTTGGCTTGCCGACCCGGCAGACGAAGCGGTACTGCGCTCACATGACGGTGCTGATCGGCGCCGGCGTCGACGCGATCGCGTCCAGCACCTGGATGTTCTTGACGATGTCGCGGCTCTCACGCGCAGCGATCGCGTCAACCGCCCACTGGATCAGGCCCACCACACCGGGCGGCTCGTAGATCGACTCGGCCTGGGTGGCCACGTTGCGATCTCGCAACCGAATCGTGAACGGGCGCAGCAACCCAGGCTGCAGCGACAGAATCGTCGCGAACCTCCAGGCGTCGTCGCGCATGGTTTTCAGGGCCTCGTTGATCACAAATATCTCGTGCTGCATCAGCACGGCGTAGATGTCGGCCAGCGCGGGCGACAGTTCATTGATGTCTTGCACGATCCCGTTCACCTGGCTGGCCAGCACGGCGTTGATCCTGTTGAAATCGTCCTGCAGCGCCCGCACCTGCGCCGGGCGGCCGACCGTTTGGGCGGCGATGCCCAGATCGAGCCCGATGTGCGCGTTGATCCCGGCCAGCATGTGTTGCAGCATGATCGGCGCGGGGCGGCTGGCTGCGTTGAAGGTCACCTTCCATGAACGCGTGGGATTCGGGTACTCGCCGGGATGGAAGTATCCGTTCAACGCGTCGAAGTAGCGGTTAGCGAATGTGACGTCGAACCGCGCCATCCGCGGTCCGTCCTCGAATGCACCGTCCGAAACGGCGGTGCGCACCGCGATGGTGATCCGCTTGTACAGCGCCGCAAAGTAGCCCAGGCGGCTTGGCGCGCTGATGGACCAGCGGATCACCGATTCGATCGCGTCGACCACTTCGTCGAGCGTCGTGGCGGCAGGAATGGGTGGAAACGGTGCCGGTGCGGGCTGCATGCCGACAAGTATCACGCACCCGCGCCGTTACGTGATAGCAAACAGCCGCACCGCCAACAACACGATCCGCCACCACGTGAGGTACGAACAGACCTGCGATCGATTCACGCAGCCCGGCAAGGTGCGGCGCCGATGAGCCGCGCCCACAGAAACGTTGGGCCGCCGCCGAAACCCTCGCCGGGTCCAGTGTCAGGGCACGTCGAGTTCGTGCGTGCCGTCCGCGTCGCGGATGAACCGTTGGTGGTCTGAACGAGGTTCACGTCGTTTTGCCGGCGGGCGGGCTGGACCGCTTTGGCCGGCTCACGGGTTTTGATTAACCGTCATCCTTCTTGGGGTGGCTCTTGGCGGGTGCCCCGGCCGCCAGAATCTGTTCAGCGCGCTGGTCGACATACCTGGTCACCGCATGCTGACCGGCGCCCAATAGTGCGGCCATCAGCAGCAGCGACGGCAAGGTTTTCGGCACGATTTGCGGCGACACCCCGGCGTTCAATAAGGCAATACCGACTACGGCGACAAGGGGTCCGAATGCGATCTTGAGCAACCCCTGCTGCAGCGGAAGGTTGAACGGTCCGAAGTTCGACGGGATCTTCGATATCGCCGGGATCGCCGTAAACATCGCCCCCATACCCCCGAAGACCATGACGACAACCAGGTATGACCACCCAGAACCATCCCATCTGTCTGCCTTGTCGACAAAGCTCACGCCCTCCAGCGATGACTGCGCCAACACGATCGCAACCGCGAACAGCACGCTGAACGCCGAGGCGATCAGTAATCGGTTCCGAAGGTAACGCGCTTCCCTGTTGGCTTGGTCCGCCTTGTCAGATGCTTCCCGCAGGACGCCGACGATCGAGGAACGCAGTTCGCCGGCTGACGCGGGCGGATCCTGTTGGGCGCGGAGCGCCTGCAGGTGTTGCAGGCCTGGGTCGTTGGCGTGGAGGTAAGAGGTCCCGTGTCGTGCGGCATTGGCTGCGCACGCCGGCAATTCGGGGTCCGGCAGCAGATGGACCGTTCGCTCCTCCACCTCGCGAAGACGCGCCCACGCCCGCTCGATTTCGGTGCCCCACCACCACTTCCGCAGGGTGACTTTCTCGCCCGACGCCACGTTGGCGTCTTCTAGGAGATCATTGATGAGATATGCCCGTGCTTCTTGCTGGGCCCCCTGGAGCTCGAGACGCGCCAGCTCATCCAGCAGCATGATGCGGCGCCGCTGGACCTCCTGACGCCAAGGTGCGCTATACGACCAGCTTTGCCGCAATCCGGAGCGAAAGCCGCGCCACGAAACGCTTCCGCCGCTGGACTGCTCCGGTGGTTCAGCAGCCGGAGCAGGCTCACCGTTCCGGTGGCTTGGGGGCTGATCCGACTCTTTTCCCAATGTAGACACGTCCCAGTCGACGGTGGGCACGGCCATCTCCTTCACGACGTCCCAATCTCACGATCGGCGAATCTGTTCGGCTTGGTTAGCTCGTAGCCAAACCTACGTCCGCCAATCCAATCCGGATTGCGTAGTGGACTACTCAATTGAGCCTGTGGTGTACCTCAGCGCTAACGAGAGGCGCCCAGCAGCCTTCACAGGCGCGTCGAAATCGGCGCAAGCGTCTTGACCCGCGCGCGAACCGACCTGAGCTGCGTCCGCGTTCGCCAGATCCACCGCCTCGAGAAGATCCTCGAACGCCGCCGCCTACGACCTGCACCGCGCCCAGGTGATCGGCCGTTGCGCACCCAGCCATCGGCAAGCTGGTCAACATATTCTTATCGCATCTGGTGTCACGGGCATTCTCGTCGCCGACGTTGCGGGCGTATGCCTATGACCTGCTCAACTTCGTGCGTTTCCTGGCCGAGCGGTGCGCTCGGCTCGGCGATGTCACGGCGCTAACAACATGACGGCACCGATCACCGCGTAGCCCAGCGCCAGCACAATTCGCAGCTCGCTGCGTCGCTGGCTGAAACGCTCCCACCACAACAACACGGTGATCGCCGCGGCACTGGCCCACGCCGGGCTCAAAGCCATCAACGTCATCGGCGCCGCACACACCTGAACGCACCGAACGGCACCCATGGCCCCCCACGTGAATCCGCCCCGCGCCGGCTGCCCCGGCCGCATGGGGCGGGTAAGTCCGCACGCATGCAGCATCCGGGCGCGCCGTCGACTCACTTGTACGACCACGCAGGCGACCGTCAGCGAGGCGATGGCACCCCGCGGCGTCACCGCGATCCCCACCATCTCACCGATCACATGCATGGCGATCGCCGCGACACACCAGAGTCCGATGAACCCGCTCCATGCCGCCGCGACAGCCACCGCGGCCTCTGTCCACATCGTCGAGCGGGCCACGGTACGCAGCAACGGAAACACAAAGGGACTCATCATGATCAGCGTGGTGCCGATGATCAGCACGACGTGATGCGCATGGCCGGCGTGCATGTGCACGGCGGCTCCTGCACGTGTGTGGCCGGCCTCCATCATGGTTGTCAACACCATGACCAGCCCGCTGGCCATCCCCGACACGGTCAGCCACAGCGGCAGTGCGTCGACGTGGAGCCGACGGCCCCTGACCGCCGTGACCGACGGCCCCTGCTCAGTCATGAGCCATGCTGAATGCCACCGTACCGATATTGATCGGCGGCGCTGCGACAGCAGCAGGCGACGTGGGTGCATCCGTGCCGCCCATCGGCAGCAGCGATACTCGCAACTGCTGGAGTTCGCCACCTGCTGCGAGTTGGGACACCACATCGGTGACATCAAACGAATAACTCAGCGGTTTGGGGTCTTTCGAGCCCTGCTTCGTGCTGTGCTCGATACCGAAGAAGGACACCAACCCGACTCGATGGTTCTTAAGCGCTGCATCATCGGCGTTGGCTGGCAGGTTGACGTAGACGCCGTAGATGACATCTGGATTCTTCTCGCCGGTGATATCGGCGAGCCGCAAGAAGAAGCGTGGCTCCTGACCAGCCACCGCCCCGGCACGTACCGGCGGCAGCGCACCCACCGCCAAGTCAGCCGAGGCCCCTGCGCGGCCAACTTCCAGCGGTTCGCTCTTTTGAGCGATCGTCTCGATCTTCGAAGGCATCGGAACCGGCTCCTTGCGTCTGGCGGCCACGGCGGCGACGGCGGGCACCGCCGGCAGCTTGTCGTAGGTGTAGCCCAGCTGCGTCGCCTCAACGACGCCGCTGACCACCATCGTCACAGGCGCACCCGACTTGTCGCGCAGCTTGAACTTCTTACTCAGCCATGATTTATCGGTGGGGTTGGCGTCGGTCTGAATTCGCCACGCCTCCCATAGCCGGTCGATGTTGGCGTGGTGCAGCCAGAAGATCGGATCCAGCGCCGCGGTGTCCGGATTGTTCATCAACCCACCCACCCAGCCGTGAATGATGTCGTGCGGTTGCTTTTCGAGGTCTCCCTTGAATCCGTCGAAACCGTGGTGAAAGCCGGTTTGGGGACCACCGAAGCCGCCCAGCGCCCCGCCTGCGGGAGTGATGAAATGGTCGTCGTCCATCGCGTCGGCAGAAGACGCGAACTCCGGTAGCATCGGCTGGCCGGAATTGACGTCGGGCCGCCGCTTCTGTACCAGCAGCGGATTGGCTGACCCGTCGGGAGCGGGAAGTTTCTTCTCCAGAAATGCCGGCGGGATCACAAGCGCCTGCGCGGAGCGTTCGTAGTTCCAGTACGGAAGGGCCCAGTCGCCGGGGCCGCCCTGCGCGACGATGGCTGCGCGGACTATCTCTTCGAAATGGTGCAGATACATTCGGTGCCACGGCGCGAAGTACCAACTTGCGTGCTGACATTCGTTCCACGGCGCGCCGGGTGGAGGCGGAGTATTCGCCAGGCCGTGAACAGCGGACTGATACTGCCAGCTCGTAGAGTCCGATAGCGGCCGCGCCTGCATTGCTTGAATTCCCTTGGCGTACCAAAACAACTCGTCCGGCCAGGTCTTGTTCGCACTGATCGCCCAAGCGTCCCGCCTCGTGAAAGCCATCATGCCCCCAATCATTGATATCCGAATTGCTGTTGTCGATACCAACCAGTGATTCAGTATGAGCACATTGTTGCGCAGTGGACCGGCATTGGCGCGGGTAGTGGAGTACTCGAATTATTCCGGGCATCTTCTCGCCGTTCGTGGACCGCGCCGAAACCACATTTGTCTGGATTGACCGAGTTGGGTTCGAGAGCACGCCGATTGTCGATCCCGAGACGCAGCTGAAATGGGTAGACGTCTTTGCGCGGCGGGAAGTCCTCGCGTTCGAGGTTGGGGGGCAGCCCGATCCCGAGTAGCAGATTCTGCACGGTCGCTGGGCAGCAACTCGTAGTCGCCGGAATCGACGCTCGTACGTGGGTCTTCGAACCGAGTCATACGCGAACCGAAGTGCGAGCGGGCAGACGGCCCGGTGTCGTGCTTTTGACTCCACAAGAGACGTGGCATTACCGCACCTTCCGAAGTGACACTCGCCGGCGCAGGAATCGTTGCAGAGACTCGTCGAGTTCGGCGCCAAACGGCGCAGAGGGCTGTTCCGAGATCGATGGGTGCTACCCAGTTTTCGCGGCTCGGACCACCAAACCGGCGACGGGCTCGCCGGCCTCGGTGCGTAGCTGTGCGCGTTGGATGTGCCCGCACAGCCCTGCGTCCTCGAGCACCCTGGACACGTATTGCTCACGGTGGCTGTAGCGACCGTGCAACTCCAGCCGGAAATCGGCAATGTCTGGCGCTGTGGTGTGTTCGACGGTGAAAACCAGAAGCCCGGATCGGCGCAGCGCGCCCGCGGCAGCCCTACAGAATGGCCGCAAGTCACCAAAATAAACCAGGGTGTCGGCCGAGACGATGATGTCGAACGCTTGACGCTGCGTGCCAAGGAACTCGGTGAGCTCGGCCTGGGCCAAGTCGGTGTAAATGCCTTTGCGTCTAGCGTGTTGGAGCATTCCGCCGGACAAGTCGACGCCGACCAGCCGCGACGCGTACGGGCGAAGCAGCGGCCCGCACAGGCCGGTGCCGCAGCCGGCGTCGAGTACGACGAGCCGGCCGTCCGCGACCAGACCGGCGTCGGCCAATGTGTCCGTGACGAGTGCGGGCGCGCGGTATGACAGGCTCTCGAGCTTGGCCTCGAAGCTGGCGGCAAAGTCGTCGAACGTTCGCACCACGAACGCATCCGACGCGCGCGGGGGCACCTGGCGACCGGTGGCGGCCGCGATCATGTGCGCCGCGATCGGATCATCCGGCTCCTCGGCGAGCCATTCCTGCAGAAGTTTCACCGCCTCGTCGACCTCGCCGATCATGCAGTGGGCCAGTGCCAGCAGCCGCCGCGCGTCACGGTGCCTGGGCCGCAACGTAAGTGCCTTGCAGAAGCAGTCCGACGCCTCCTTTGTGCGCTGCAGGCCGTTAAGCAAGGTACCCAGGTTGGTGTAAGCGTCCGCGTGGTCAGGTGCCAGCCCGATGGCCGTTCGATAGGCGGCCTCGGCTTCTGTTGGCTTGCCGGTAGCGCGCAGCAGTACGCCGAGATTGCTGTACGCGTTGGCGTGACGCGAGTCGATCGCAATCGCACGCTCGTATTCCGCGATCGCGTCGTCGAACCTGCCAGTCGATTGCAGAACGACGGCGAAATTGCTGTGCCAGTCCGCCTGATTGGGAGCCAGCGCCAGGCTCTTCTCCATCAGCGCGACCGCGTCGTCGCTTCGGCCTTGCTGGTGAGCCAGCAGACCGGTGTAGTGCAGCGCGTCCGGATGCTGTGGCGCCACCTCGAGTACCCGGCCATACAGCTGCGCCGCCTCGACGAAGTGTCGCTGCTTTTGCAGCTCTGTGCCAAGCGCGATGGCTTCATCGATCGTCAGCTCCCGCGGTGGCGGATCCGACGGTGTCACCACTAGCCGACCTTGTTGGCCTTCAGGTCGAATTTGAAATGCAGCCCTTCGTCAAGCGTTCCGTCCGGCCGCTGCCTCCGGTAGTTCAGGTCCACTTTCGCGAACTTCAGGCTGACCGATTCGGCGTATGGCTGGTCCTCAGCTCCGGTCTCGCTGATCGCGGTGATCGTCACGTCGTTGAGCGTGATGATCAGAAAGTCCTGCTGTCCCTTGCCGGCCTTGCGGTGGGTGATCGTCGCGTCCTTGATGTGCTGTCCGGTGGCGCACGCTTGAAGGAGGGCGGGAGTGGCGCTGTCGATGTCGTGCACGATCAGCAGGTCCTGAAATGTGGGCTTGCCCGCGCCTCCCCCACCGCCCGCGCCGGTTGATCCAGCGTTTGCAACACCCCAGGAAAAGGACAGCACCTCGATCTCGTCCTTGTGCTTGATGTCAAGCGATTCGCCTTTGATGTCACCGATTTTCGCGAAGATTTCCGTCGCCATCAGACCTCTTCCCTCGGGTGCTGCAGCGATAGTACCAGGCTGGGTCACGGTCGTTACCCGAGAACTAGGTTGACCGAAAGACACCATCGAGCAGCGCCACCCACGATAGATTTGATTCCCATGTGAAACCGCGGCCGCCATCAGCGACGAGGCCGCCCGAAACTTGCCAATCCGCTGCCAAAGTCCCTCCCCCGCTCCGCGGTCAAAGCACTGCTGG
>Ga0307479_10006456_pt1 | contig 10773 bp, 7 predicted proteins | sample atmos_gasesECM4C_FD_203743 | JGI IMG/M metagenome (GOLD analysis project Ga0307479, IMG submission 203743) | Hardwood forest soil microbial communities from Morgan-Monroe State Forest, Indiana, United States - atmos_gasesECM4C_515 | ecosystem: Environmental > Terrestrial > Soil > Temperate...
GTTCGATGAAGAGAAAATATACTCAACAACTCTTCCGATCGACGTTGGCAGAGCCGACGTTGAAGGAATTTCCGTCACCATTGGTCCGGGCGTTGACATCAGTGGACAGGTGGTTTGGGAAGGTAAACCCAGTTTAGACAGGGATGAGCTAACCGTCTCAGCGGTGCCAGTCGACTTAGATTTCGTTTCCCGCGGCGGGGCCCGCGTAAGCCAGACCAATTCTTTCACGCTGAAAAACGTCGGGGACGGGACATATCGCGTAGAGGTGGAGGGCGAATCGAAAGACTGCTATATCAAGGACGCTCGATACGCGGGCTCAAGTGTCCTTGAGGAAGGCTTCACGGTCGCACGCGGGACGCCTGCTTCGATTGAGATTACGATCAGTTCGAATGGTGCGAAAGTGCAGGGAGCAGTCTCCGATGCCGACCGATTGCCTGCGTCAGGAGTATGGGCCGTGCTCGTGCCCAGCGCACCTCGCCGCAGTCAACATCGTTTGTACAAAATGCAAAGGACCGATCAATATGGGCATTTCGATTTAAGAGGGGTTGCACCGGGCGAGTACATGTTGTTCAGTTGGGATGAAGTGGAAGAGGGCGCGTGGGAGGATCCGGATTTCCTCAAGGCGTTTGAAGGAAAAGGGGATAGGTTACCGTACAGGAGGGCGACGCGAAGTCCGTCAATCTCACCACCATCAAAACCTCAAACGCTGAGGAACAAAAGCCTTAGCGTTGGATAACCCATGGTTCGGGTTGAGCAGCTCAGATCGGAATTTGTCGGCCGCATCGAAAACAAGCGCGGTGGACCGCATCGGCTAACTACAGCGGTTGGCGCGAGGAGCGCACGAAATCACGCAGCACCGTTACGTTGGGGCCGTATGCGCCTATGCGGCCGGCATCTACGGGCAGACCTAGACGCTCCGCCAGATCGAGGTCAACGCCGGCATCATCGAGCTCGGAAAGGCTGAAGCCCTGCGCGGGAAGAACCCGGTTCAGACCGGTGGGATAGATGGGACGAGGAGGACGATGCCGCTGCCAAGGGCGCCGCGCCAACTCGTAAAATTGTTGCCAGTCGCGTTTGTGCCAGGTCGTCATTATCGTTCACGCTGTCTCTTCTCACTGTCTCATACGTTCTGTGATGATGCGTTGGATGCGGGGACTGGGTTCCGGGTAGCATCTAATAGCCCTAATTCGCTCCGTATAATCCTGTATTGTTGCTATCCAACATCCCGGGTTGCGAGCCAGCTAAAGATATACGTCTACACAGGCTTGACGAGACATTTCCTCGCCTATTGTTTCAAACCCGTTACCGGGCGAATTGTTTCGCGCACCTTTGCTTCGGCGATCTTTGGTTCTGCTTCGCCCGGAACCGGGAGGGTGACCTGTCGATCAGTTTGTTCCCGCGAAGCTGCCGTTAGCGCCTGGATACTACGCGACTATTTCTAAGGTTGCCAGAACAAAGAATTTCCCTCTGTGCATTCCGGTGGATATTGCGGGTAAGCCACTTTTGCCAGCCGGGCTGCGACCGCACCCGTGAGTGCCAGAAAACCTGAAGTACTGCCCGGGGGCAGGCGTGGATTCCTAAATGTATGAGGAACTTACCGAATCTTGGCGCACAACCGCCACGTAGGAGTTCTGGGAGAGGAGCTAAGCGGCCCTTCGGGAGGTTGAGCCGTATCGAATCGCGAGCCTAAGACGCCGATTGCAGGTGCTTACAGCGAGCGGGCCTACGTGTTGAGCGAGCTTACCAGCGGTTTCCGCGGTCGCCACGATCTCCGCCACGATCGCCGCCTCGCCCCCCGCCACCACCACCGCCATGACCTCCGCGACCGCCACCGCCCCCACCGTGGCCGCCACGTCCACCGCCGTAACCTCCGCCACCGCCGCTACCGCCCCGGCCACCACCGCCACCGCCGGCGCGCTCGGCCTGAGGCCGCGCTTCGTTCACGACCAGGTTCCGACCACCGAAATTCTGACCGTTCAACGAGTTAATCGCGCGGTCTGCGTCTTCGTCATTACTTACCTCGACGAAGGCGAAGCCGCGCGACTGGCCCGTGAAACGATCGCGGATCAGATTGACACCCGAGGGAGTTACGCCGATTTGAGAGAACCATTCATGAAGCTGATCATCCGTTGCCGAAAACGGAAGATTCCCAATGTAGAGCTTCTTCACCTGCCTGCTCCTTCTGCCCGGAACCCAGTTGTCGAGTCGCGGAGCGCGCCGAAGAGACGTGCGTCGTACACGGGCAGTCCGGGGTAGCCCAGCCACCACGGGCGCGAGACAGGCGCTTCAGCGGTCAAGGGCATGGTCTCGAAAATTAACTGCTTTTGCAACCGGAAAGACTTTCGTGTGCGTGGCCTAAAGACTTGGGTTTTCGCCTGTACTGACGGGCATACGGCGCGCGTGACAACCAAGCGCCTATGTCGCCGAATCAGTGGTAGCATCCGCCCGACGATCCGTTCGGGCGCTCCCCACCCCGTCTGTGAGGCATTGATGCGCGGCACCATGATGGATTTTCCGTTGACGCTTCCCACACTGCTCGACCGAGCGGCAAAACTCTTTGCGCGCGTCGAAATTGTCTCTCGCCGGCCGGACCGCTCCGTTACCTGCACCAACTACGGCGAATTTCACCGACGAGCCCGCCGCCTAGCATCGGCCCTCACGACACTTGGTCTCCAGCCTGGCGATCGCGTCAGTTCCATGATGTGGAACCACTCCGGCCACTTGGAGGCTTTTTTCGGAGTGCCGTGCGCCGGCGGCATCCTGCAACCCTTGAACCTGCGCCTTCATCCTCAGGAAATCGCCGCGATCAAAAGGCACGCGGGCTCGCGTTTCCTCATCATTGATGACGTACTTCTCCCGGTCTACGAAAAGTTCCGCGAGAGCGCTGATTTCGAACGCGTGATCGTCGTGCCTTACGGAGGCTGTGACATTCCGTCCGGCTTCGTGAACTATGAGGAATTCCTCGCGAACGCCAGCCACGACTTTCAGTATCCCAAGATCGACGAAAACGATGGTGCGGGAATGTGTTTCACTTCCGGCACTACTGGATTTTCCAAGGGCGTGATTTACTCGCACCGCGCACTGGTCCTGCATTCCTTTGCCTGCGCCATGGCCGACGCTTTCGCTATCAGCCACCAAGATGTCGTTCTACCCATCGCTCCCATGTTTCATGCCAATGCATGGGGAATTCCGTACGCCGGGGTTATGGTGGGGGCCAAACTTATTCTCCCGGGCCCGTGCCTGGAACCCGAATCCGTTCTCGATCTGATTGAGCAGGAGAATGTTACCCTCGCGGCCGGGGTGCCCACGGTGTGGCTGGGCGTGCACTCGACCCTCGAAAAGAATCCCGGCCGCTGGAAATTTTCCTCTGTGCGCATCGTGTGCGGCGGCACCGCGCCCCCGGTGGGCCTGATGCGGGCGCTCGATAAACTTGGCCTCCACATCATGCACTTGTGGGGAATGACGGAAACCGCGCCGATCGCGACGGTCGGCAAGCTAAAGGCACATATGCGCGATTGGAGCGAAGACGCGCAATACGAAGTGCGCAGCAAGCAAGGCTGGCCTACGCCGTTCGTCGAGCTCCGCGTGATGCGGCCGGAGAACCCCGAAGACGAATCCAACAGCAAAATGGTGGAGGCTCCGCGGGACGGCGAAACTCCGGGCGAACTCGAAGTGCGCGGCCCATGGATCGCCGGGAGTTACTACAATTCTCCCGACCAATCTCATCGCTGGACCGCCGACGGGTGGTTCCGGACCGGCGACATAGCCAACATGGACGACGAAGGCTTCATTAAGATCGTCGATCGCGCGAAGGACCTCGTAAAATCCGGTGGCGAATGGATTAGTTCCGTCGATCTCGAAAACGCGCTGATGGGCCATCCCGCCATAAAAGAAGCCGCGGTGATCGGCGTTCCGCATCCGAAATGGCAGGAACGCCCGCTCGCTGCCGTTGTCCTGAAAGATGGGGCCACGGCTTCGCCGGAAGAGCTACGCGCCTTCCTCGCTCGAACCTTTGCGAAATGGCAGCTACCCGACGCGTTCGTCTTCCTCCCGGAAATCCCGCGCACCAGCGTCGGCAAATTCAAGAAGATTGCGCTCCGCGAACAGTTCGCAAATTGGAATTGGGAATAGCCGCGCGCAACTGCCCGCCTACCTCGCCGCATCTCGGCCTTTTACGACAAATCTCCCGCGCCCAGAAATACCGGCATTCGGAGCTTACCCTGTAACTCCGTCGGAGCGGATGAATCAAAGGATCGAACCTTCACGGCCTCCCCATTTGGTGCTGGCCGATGGACTGCAGAAAGAGGATTTATGTCAAAGGTTTGGCTCATTACCGGTGCTTCTCGAGGTCTCGGCCGTGCGTTCACAGAAGCGGTGCTTAAGGCAGGAGATCGCGTGGTCGCGGCAGCCCGAAATCCGAAGCAACTGGCCGAGTTTGAGAGCGAGTACGGTGAGAACATTCGTAGTGTCCCGCTAGACGTGACCAACGAAGATCAAGCCATGGCCGCCTTCGGCGCGGCGATTGCAAACTTCGGTGGCCTGGACGTGCTCGTAAACAATGCCGGCTACGGTTACTTATGCCCCGTCGAAGATACGTCACTCGCCGACTTTCGAGCGCAGATTGAGACCAACCTGTTTGGCGTCATCATCATGACCAAAGCCGTGCTCCCCTACTTTCGTGAGCGCAGCGCCGGACACATCATCCAGATAACGTCGATCGCAGGACGCGTCGGACCTGCGGGGCGCGCACCCTACGCGGCCGCGAAGTTCGGGGTTGAAGGCTTCTCGGAGTCGCTATCCAAAGAGGTCGCACCGCTCGGCGTCAAGGTCACCATCATTGAACCCGGCGGCTTTCGCACAGACTTCGCCGGCTCTTCCACCGAATTGCGTGAAGGCCGTCCGGAATATGACTCCACCGTCGGCGCTTCTGTTCGCTTCCAGAGAAACTATAACGGGAAACAGCCGGGCGACCCGGCAAAGGCTGCAGCGGTGCTTCTGCACGTCGCGTCGCTCTCAGACCCGCCCCTACGGCTGTTGCTCGGAAGCGATGCTTACGCAGCAGCGGAGAAAAGCGCTCTAGAAAAGCTTGAGTCCGACGGAAGGTGGAAGGATCTCAGCCTCTCGACGGACTACTCGTCCAACGCGGCACGAGTCTAAGAATCCGATGAATTCATGGACGACGGACGCGTGGAACTCACGGCGAGAGGGCGCCGGCAAAAAATTACTCCCGCCGCAAAAAGATCACGGGGTGGGAATAGAAGCATTCGCCGCACCTTAGATGCAACACGCGGGATGTAAGCACCCGTCAAGGCATCTGCGCACCCTGGGCCTCAACGTAAATGGCGTAGAGAGACTGGCTCGCCGCCATGAACAAGCGATTCCTCTTGATGCCGCCGAAACAGAGGTTCGCGCACGTTTCTGGAAGATGAATCTTGCCGATCAGCGTGCTATCCGGCGCGAAAATGTGCACTCCGTTGTGAGCTTCTCCTCCCCACCCTGCGGCGGACCAGACGTTGCCGTCCACATCGCAGCGAATGCCATCCGAGGAGCCCGGCGACAAGTCGGCAAACATCCGGCCATTCTTTAGCCGCACGCCGTCTATAACATCGTAGACGCGAATGGGACGCGGGTCGCCGGGATGGCGCGGAACTCCGGTATCTACGATGTACAGCTTTTTCTCGTCGGGAGAGAAGCAAATGCCATTCGGCTTGTCCATGTCGCTGGCAACCACGGTTACTTCGCGGGTCTTCGGGTCCAGCCTATAGACGTTCGTGGGCAACTCGAAGGCAGCTTTGTGGCCTTCGTAGTTCGTCATGATGCCGTAGCCCGGATCGGTAAACCAAATGGCGCCATCGGAATGCACCACCAGGTCATTCGGTGCGTTGAGCTTTTTGTCTTGAAAACGATCGATCAGCACAGTGATCGTGCCGTCGTGTTCGGTTCGCGTTACGCGGCGAGAGTCATGTTCGCAGGTGAGCAGGCGGCCCTCACGGTCCCGGAAGTTTCCATTGCTGTAATTCGAGGGGCTGCGAAAAACGGTGACTTCTCCGGTCTCCTCGAGCCATCGCAGCATGCGGTTGTTGGGGATGTCGCTGAACAGGAGATACCGTCCGTCCCCAAACCACACCGGTCCTTCCGCCCAGCGGGTGCCCGTGTATAGACGCTCGATCGCCGCGTTGTTGACCTTGTATTTTGCGAATCGTGGGTCAATGACTTCGACGGCTGGATCGGGATAGGCGACAAGACGCTGCCGCTCTTGCGCTTGTGCGCGGCAAGCCAAGGGATTGAGAGCCAGAGCGGTTGTGGCACCGGCTGTAAGGTTCATGAAGGTGCGTCGATGCATGAGTCCCCCTTTCGACGGGAAATCCGCCCGACGCACACTATCATGGCCAGTTCTGTAGTGACACTAGAGTTCGATTTGCTCGCCAGAACTGTTTGCGGCAAAAATTATATGGACGAGGCACTGTGCATCGACTGGGTTCAAGCCCTCACGCGCGTCGCCGGAAATTCGGGTTGGTGACGGCCCGAAACTCGGTCAGGTGCGGTAGCTGGCATTGATGCGGACGTATTCCGCGGTGAAGTCGCAGGTCCAATAGCGGGCGACGGCCCGACCCGCGTGCAGGTCCATCACGATATGGACGTGTGGCGCGAGCAGGCGATTGCTGGCGGCGCGCTCGTTGAAATCGAGCGGCTTGCCGCGGCTCAGCACGTGGATGCCGGCCATGGTGATGTCCACACGCGCGGGATCAAACTTTATCCCGGAGCGGCCCGCGGCGGCGAAGACTCGGCCCCAATTCGGGTCGCCCCCCGCGAAGGCCGTCTTCACCAGCGGCGACGTGGCGATCGTTTCAGCGATGCGCCGGGCCTCTGCTTCCTTTTTCGCACCGCGCACCTCGATTTCGATCACGCGTTGGGCGCCTTCGCCGTCGGCGACGATCTGCAATGCCAGCGAGTGACAAACGTCCTCGAGCGCCGCGGTGAATGCGCGATGAGCTGTGCTCTCTGCCTTAATCGAAGGAGCGCCGGCTTCGCCGTTGGCCAGCACCAGCAGGGTGTCGTTTGTAGACGTATCGCCGTCGATGCTGATCGAGTTGAACGTTCGCCCGGTTACCTCGCGGAGAGTTTTTTGCAGCAGCGTTGGCGCGATGGCCGCATCGGTCGCGACGAACGCCAGCGTGGTAGCCATGTTCGGATGGATCATCCCGGCGCCCTTCGCGCAGCCAACCAGATGAACACGCTTGCCTGCCATCTTGAAAGAAGCCGCCGCAGTTTTCGGCACCGTGTCGGTCGTGCAAATGGCCAGCGACAATTCCGCGAACGACCGCGCCGACGGTCTTTGATGTCGCGAGAGTAGCGGCAACCGGCGAAGGATCTTGTCCACGGCGAGCGGCACACCGATGACCCCGGTCGAGCAGACGAATAATTCCTCCGGCTTACAGGTCACGTGCTTGGCTGCTTCAGCGACCGTACGCTCGGCAGCGGCCTGCCCTTCCGCGCCAGTCGCGCAGTTGGCATTGCCCGCATTTACGACCACGCCGCGCATACGCCCCTTCGACGCCCGTAGGTGCGCCTTGGAAACCAGCACGGGCGCGGCGACGACAAGATTTTGCGTGAACACGGCCGCAGCGGACGCCGGCACTTCGCTAGAAAAAATCGCGAGATCGAGGGCGCCGGTTTTCTTCAGTCCGCAGGCGGTCGCGGCGAATCGAAATCCGCGTGGGAGCGACGCTTGAGAAAGGGCATGCTTCATGTCGGCTGCTTTGCTTTCGTTCTTACCGGGAGCAGGTCTTCGTTTCTGTTTGGAAGCAATGATTTTGCGAATCTTGGAACCGATTTCCGCTTGGACAGGAACTGATGCAACTGCCTTTGTTTTGCCGTTACCGTTGGAGCCGTTTTTTGAGGTGTTAGCTTCGGTTCCCCGGAAGTGACCCCCGATCCTCCGCGAGGTTCGCGAATGTTTGCTGTTTCAGATTGACGACTTGGGTGCTCATGGCTTTTCTCCTGATTTGGGATTTGGTTTGGTACTCAATGCCGCATTCAGATTAACGATGCGCTTTTGCAACTCGGCGATCGCGGAACGAACCTGTTCCGGCGCCGTTCCTCCGGGGACCGACTTGGTCGCGATGGAGCTTTCGACCGAGGGGGCCGCGAGAAAGTCTTGCTCGAAGAGCGGAGAAATCTTCTTCAGGTCCCCGAGCGAAAGTTGTGTCCAGGGTTTGCCTTGGCGTTCGGCTTCGCGCAGGACTGTTCCGATCAAGTCGTGCGCTTGGCGGAAAGGAAGTCCTTTGTGGACCAGATAATCGGCGGCATCAGTGGCAAACAACACGGGATTAGACGCGGCGGCGCGCAATCGGTCAGCGTTGAACTTGGTGGTGGCCACCGCGCCCGTTGCGATCGCGAGTATGGCGGCAACCTGATCTTGCGCGGCGAACAGCCCTTCCTTGTCTTCCTGCAAATCGCGCTGGTAGCCGGTGGGCAAGCCCTTCAGAGTCGTCAGCAGACCCAGCAGCGCGCCAGTGATGCGGCCGGTCTTGCCGCGAATCAGTTCCCAAGCGTCGGGATTTTTCTTTTGCGGCATCAGGCTGCTGCCGGTGGAATATTCGTCGGGGAGAATGACGTATCCGAATTCCTGCGATGCGAAGATTACGAAGTCTTCGGCTAAGCGGGAAAGATGCGCGGCGATGCCGGTAAGCGCGAAAAGATAGTCGAGGGCGAAGTCGCGATCGCCGACGGCGTCGAGGCTATTGGCGGTGATGCGGGAGAAGCCGAGGTCGCGCGCGATAGCGTCGCGATCGATGCCGAAGTTGTTGCCGGCGAGCGCCCCCGAGCCCATCGGGCAGGCGTCGGCGCTTTCTGCCGCGTGCCGTAGGCGCGTGATGTCACGCGAAAAAGCTTCGGCATGCGCGACCAGAAAATGCGACAGCAAGATCGGTTGGGCGTGCTGCATATGCGTCATGCCGGCCATGGGCACGCCGAAGTTTGTTTTGGCCTGTTCCAGGATCGCGGTGAGGAATTCAGTGAGTTGGCGTTGGAGGCTGCCTGCCGCGTCCATCACAAAGAGCCGAAAATCGGTGGCGATGAGCTCGTTGCGGCTGCGTCCCGTGTGCAGCTTCCAGCCTAGTGCGCCAAGTTCGTGGACCAGGGCGCTCTCCACGAAGTGATGGACGTCTTCGGCGGTGGAATCTTGCAAGTAATTTGGGTCAGCGTTCAACTCATCGGCGATGAGTTGAAGTGCCACCAGCGTGTCGCGCACTTCGATTTCGGTGAGGACGCCGATCCCCTGCAACGCTTTCGCCCACGCGCGATCGACTTCGAGCTCATAAGGCAGAAGCCGACGATCGAACGAAAAGGAGCGTTGGAACACATCGAACGCTTTGTCCGGTTCGCGGTCGAAGCGGCCGCCCCAGAGGCGGTCGTCCTTGCGTTCGGTTGTGGGTTGATCGGTCATGAGTATTTTGGATCGTTGGTCGGCAGAGTGCGCGCACAAATGGCGTGTCTCTGAGGGCTAGCTTTTGCTCGATTCTGCCTTTGCTTTCGGGCGCACCGTTACGGGTAGCGCGAACAGATTGATAAAGCCTTCCGCATCCTTGGGATTGTAGCGGCCCATGGTGAAGCTGGCGAGGTCGGCGCGATACAACGAGAACGGCGATTTGCGGCTGGTGACGTTGAGCGTGCCCTTCCAGAGTTTCAGGCCGACAGAGCCGGTGACGAATTGCTGCGCGACTTTGAAGAAGCCGTCGAGCGATTCGCGCAACGTGGAAAACCACACGCCGTTGTAGACGAGCTCGGCGTAGCGATTCGAGAGCGCTTGCTGGAAGTGTGACGTTTCGCGGTCCACGGTCAGGCGCTCGAGCTCCTGGTGCGCTTTGATGAGCAGCGTGCCCCCGGGAGTTTCGTACGCGCCGCGCGACTTCATCCCAACTAGGCGATTTTCGACCAGGTCGGTGCGGCCCACGCCGTGTTTTGCGGCGACGTCGTTTAGCTTGTTCAGCAGGTCGACGGGGCCGAGTTTCGTGCCATTGACCGAGACGGGAGTGCCCGACTCAAAACCGATTTCAACTTCTTCGGCCTTGTCTGGCGCGTTTTCCGGCGACGCGATCCATTGCCACATGGCTTCGTTGGGCGCGTTGGCGGGATCTTCGAGCTCGCCGCCTTCGTGGCTCAAGTGCCAGATGTTCCTATCACGGCTGTAGATATTCTTCTTGCTCTGCTCGACCGGGACGTCGTGCTTTTCGGCGTAGGCAATGGCGTCTTCGCGGGAGTCGATGTCCCACTCACGCCACGGCGCGATAATTTGCACGTTGGGCGCGATCGCTTTGTAGGCGAGCTCGAAGCGAACCTGATCGTTGCCTTTTCCGGTGCAGCCGTGGGCCAAACCGTCGGCGCCAAGCTTGAGCGCAAGTTCAGCCTGCCGTTTCGCGATGACGGGACGCGCCATCGACGTGCCTAGCAGGTAGGTATGTTCGTAGATCGCGCCGGCGCGCAAGGTGGGCCAGATGTAGTCGCGAACGAATTCTTCGCGCAGGTCTTCGATACTGGCGCTGGACGCACCGGTAGCCAGCGCCTTTTTGTAAGCCGCTTGCAGGTCTTCCTGCTGGCCGACGTCGCCGATCATGGCGATCACTTCGCAGCCGTAAGTTTCTTTCAGCCACGGAATGATGATGGAGGTGTCCAGACCTCCCGAGTACGCGAGGACTACTTTTTTTGGTTTAGGCGCTTGCTTGTTCACAAAACCTCTCTGTATTTTTGTTCGAGTGCAAATTGTAGGGGAAT